>Ga0265295_1002173_pt1 | contig 32112 bp, 24 predicted proteins | sample Munlansysbiofilm_FD_192503 | JGI IMG/M metagenome (GOLD analysis project Ga0265295, IMG submission 192503) | Leachate microbial communities from a municipal landfill in Southern Ontario, Canada - Methane capture system biofilm | ecosystem: Engineered > Solid waste > Landfill > Unclassified ... | reverse complement strand
GTATAGCTCATGGTTTAGCCAATGCACGCCAACTACTCGAGGAGGTACGTAGCGGTAAGGCCAACTACCATGCAATAGAGGTAATGGCATGCCCTGGTGGATGTATTGGTGGTGGCGGACAGCCGCTTCATCATGGTGATAGCGACATTATTAAAGCTCGTTTCGACGCTATTTACCGTGAGGATGCAGGCAAACCAATCAGGAAATCGCACGAGAACCCTTATATTATTAAACTTTATGAGGAGTATCTGGGTGAGCCCCTGAGCGAAAGGTCGCATCAATTGCTGCATACACATTATTTTGATAAAGGAACTAAGGATGTTTACATTAAATTGGAGGATTAGTCATGTCACATATTAAAGTTGAGCTAAAAAAGGAGGATGTTGCCAAGCTCAAGGAGATTTGCAAATCCTTCAACAATAACGGTGCAGAAATTATAAACGTTCTACACCAAGCACAAAATCACTTCGGTTATTTACCCGCAGAGGTACAAGAGGTTATAGCTTACGAGTTAAATATTTCTGTAGCTAAGATTTATGGAATAGTAACTTTTTACTCTTTCTTTTCCATGATACCCAAGGGAAAACACCCCATTAGCATATGCACAGGTACTGCTTGTTACGTACGTGGCGCCGAGAAAGTGGTTGATGAATTTAAGAAAGCACTCAATATTAATGTTGGAGAAACCACATCCGATGGTAAATTCTCATTAGGTTGCCTTCGTTGTGTTGGCGCCTGCGGTTTAGCACCTGTGGTGCTAATTGGCGAGAAAGTTTACGGTCGTGTTTCACCCGATGGTGTTAAGGATATTATTAAGGAGTACGAATAGCTAGTCAATAGCTATTGAATATTTTGAAAGGGGCTGTGCATAAATGCACAGCCCCTTTTAATTTGATTGCCTACCTGCTTTTAGCGAGCAAATAGCAATTCTCTATATTTTGGCATTGGCCACATCTCATCGTCAACAATCATTTCAAGTTTATCTATGTGATACCTAATGTCATCTAGGTATGGTCTAACCGTGGTGTCGTAGAGGCAGGCTTTGTCGTTCATACTATTTTGCCTGTTGGCAACTTTACGTGCCTTTGTCATATTGCGAACCTTATTCTTAATACTTTGTATATGTTCCGAGGTTTCTTTAATGAGAGATAGCCTGTCGTCCATTAGCTCATTGTAATCCGAATGCTCACTAAATACATCTTTTAACCCTTGTGCATTTTGAATCAATGTATTCATATATCTAACCACAGTGGGGATTATATGGTTCAAAGCGATGTCGCCCAGTACGCGTGATTCAATTTGAGTTTTTTTGATGAATTTTTCCAATTCGACCTCCACTCTGGCCTCCAGCTCTTTTTCAGTAAAAACCCCAGTTTCACCAAAAACCTTTATGGATTTTTCCTTTAGATAGGCTTTAATGCCATCAGGAATGTTTGTGGTATTTGTTAATCCTCGACGAGCGGCTTCTTTTACCCAATTTTGGCTATAGCCATTCCCATCAAAGCATATACATTTAGTGTCTTTGATATATTGTTTTAGGATCTGTAGAATTGCCTCATCCTTTTTTACCCCATTCTCAATTAAACGATCTACTTCTATTTTAAAGTTTTTAAGCTGGTTGGCCATGATAGTATTTAATACTATTAATGCCGATGCACAGTTGGCAGAGGATCCAACTGCCCGAAACTCAAAACGATTTCCAGTAAATGCAAAGGGCGAGGTGCGGTTTCGATCCGTGTTGTCCAGAAGTATTTCGGGTAGTTTCCCGATATTTAATTTTATTGATGTTTTTTCATCCGGGGTCATTTCAGAATCGGGTACAACTTGTTCAAGCTCCCCTAAAATACGGGTTAACTCATTACCTAAAAAGATGGAAATAATTGAAGGTGGTGCCTCGTGTGCACCCAGTCTGTGCATATTGCTGGTTGTTAGTATGCTCGCCAGCAGAATGTCTTGATGATTGCAAACTGCTTTCATAGCATTTAGCAGGAAGGTAAGAAATTGTGTGTTTGTACGCGGGTTTTTTCCAGGCGAGAATAGGTTGATACCCGTATCTGTAGTTAGCGACCAGTTGCTGTGCTTTCCAGAGCCGTTAATATCTTTAAATGGTTTTTCATGAAAAACAACGCGGAAATTATGTTTCCTTGCAACACGCTTCATAATATCCATAATCAGCTGGTTATGGTCGTTGGCTAAATTAGCCTCCTCGAAAATTGTGGCTACCTCAAACTGGTTGGGCGCCACCTCGTTATGGCGTGTTTTTATGGGAATTCCTAAGGTATAGGCTTCATGTTCAAAATCTTCCATGTAGGCAATCACTCTTTCAGGGATTGAACTAAAGTAGTGATCATCTAGCTGCTGATCTTTGGATGAGGAGTGCCCCATAAGGGTACGGTCGGTAAGCATCAAATCGGGGCGGGCCATAAAGAGGCCTTCGTCTATCAAAAAGTACTCCTGTTCCCATCCCAAATTGCAGGTTACCTTGGTTACTGTCTTACTAAAATACTGGCAAACATCCAAAGCTGCCTTTTCTACCTCTGTAAGGGCTTTCAGCAGCGGCATTTTGTAATCCAAGGCTTCGCCTGTATACGACACAAATACTGTGGGTACACATAGCGTTGTCCCTACTATAAATGCAGGGGAGGAAACGTCCCATGCGGTGTACCCTCTTGCCTCAAAAGTGTTACGAATTCCGCCCGAGGGGAAGCTGGATGCATCGGGTTCTTGCTGTACCAGTAAATCGCCACTAAAGTTTTCTACCACGTCTCCGTCTTTATCAATAACGATAAATGCATCATGCTTTTCGGCTGTGGTGTCTGTAAGCGGGTGAAACCAGTGGGTGTAATGGGTGGCACCATTCTCTATGGCCCAATTTTTCATTCCCAATGCTATTTGATCCGACATTTTGCGGTCGATTTTTATACCCTTTTCAATGGCTCCCGTTACGTGTTCATAAGCCTCTTTCGAAAGATGTCTTTTCATCTTTTGTTTATCAAATACATTTTTTGCGAAATAGCTGGAGGTTAGCTGGCCCTGATGGTCGGGATTTATAGGTTTACGATTGAGAAGTTCCTTTAGTGCGAGAAATCTTAGAGTGGCCATAATTTTTATCGTTATTTTAAGGATGATGCAAATATCTGCTTTTTTTTGGTGTGCCCCCTTTGTTTTGTATTAAATTTTATTTTTATGGTACTTTTTTATTTTTACACCCCTGAAAAATGAATATTATCGAAAATTAATGTGTTTTTTTTATAAAATAGATTAATCTGAAAATGATTATGGGAAAAGAGAAAAAGAGTTTTAACTCACCTCTGCATATTCTTTAAAAGCGGAAGGTCTAACCAAATTTGGTTAGACCTTCCGCTTATTACATTATTAGTGAACTTAGTAGCGTTGACGCTCGCAGTACTCAGTATGGAGTAGTTTGTGCGAAATAGCTCCATATGGTTTACCTAAAAACTCTTTGTAAACTTGAATTATCTCAGGGTTTTCGTGTGATTTTCTGATGGCCATTGAGGCATCCTCGGCATAAATAGCCTCCACTCTTTTCTGCCTAATTTCAGGCGTTGTGGGTATTGGTTGGCCTCCTCCTCCAAGGCAGCCTCCTGGGCACGCCATAATTTCGATGAAATGGTAATTTACCTTACCCGATTTAACATCTTCCATTACCTTACGGGCATTTGCCAACCCGTGGGCAACGCAGCATTTAACCTCAACTCCCTCCAGAAATTTATACTCGGGTACGGTGTCTTTTATGGTTACGGAGGCTTCGCGTACGCCCTCCATACCCCTAACAGGTTTAATGTTTAGGTTTTCAAAAGGTACTTCACGACCAGTAACCAGCTCGTAAACAGTTCGGAGTGCAGCTTCCATTACACCACCAGTGGCACCAAAAATTACACCAGCCCCAGTCGATTTACCCATAAGCGAGTCGTACTTTTCTTCGGGTAAAGTGGCGAACTCAATGCCCGCTTGCTTAATCATAATGGCAAGTTCACGCGTGGTAAGCACATAGTCAACATCTTTAAAACCACTATCCCGCATCTCGGGCCTGTTGGCCTCAAATTTTTTTGCGGTGCAGGGCATTATTGAAACGCTTACAATTGTTTCGGGATCTATCTCAACGGCCTTTGCGTAGTATGTTTTGGCCAGCGCACCGAACATTTGCTGCGGCGATTTACAGGTTGACATGTGCGGCAAGAGGTCGGGGTATATATGTTCAAAAAACTTAACCCATCCCGGTGAGCAGCTAGTAGTCATGGGTAGCGGCTGCCTTGTATCGTTGTCAACAATATTACTTTTTAGCCTGTGTAGCAGCTCTGTTCCTTCTTCCATAATGGTAAGGTCGGCTGTAAAGTCTGTGTCGAGTACCGAGTTAAAACCAAGCCTTCGGAGGGCTGCTACCATTTTGCCTGTAACCCTCTCGCCAGCTGAAAGTTCTAGGGCTTCGCCTAGTCCAATACGAACTGCAGGGGCCGTTTGTACTACCAAATGTTTTGCTGGGTCGGCTATTGCTTCCCATACCTCTTCAATGTAGTTGCGCTCGATAAGTGCACCTGTTGGGCAGTGGATTACGCACTGCCCGCAGCTTGTGCAAACCACTTCGCTTATGGGCTTGTTGAAGAATGTCGATATTTTCATACGATCCCCTTTGTGTGCAACTGATAGGGCGCCAACGCTTTGCAACTCATCGCAAGTTCTAACGCATCGTTGGCATCTAATGCATCGGCTATCATCTTTAAGTATTGATGGCGAGAAGTTGTCGATAGTATATTCCCTTGAGTGATATAGATCGATAAAATCCTGGTTCGTAATTTTGTATTCAGCCGCCAGGTCTTGTAGTTCGCAGTTCCCGTTCTTGTAGCACTTTGTGCAGTCGGCATTATGCTCGGAGAGCAGTAGTTCAATAATATGCTTTCTGGAGTTTCGAACGAGTATGCTGTTGGTTAAAACGTCCATTCCTTCCCACACAGGGGTTGAACAGGCGGCAAACAGTTTGCTAACGCCTACAACTTCAACAACGCATACCCTACAGTTACCAGCAATACATAAATCTTTGTGGTAGCATAGTACGGGTATTTTTATGCCTAGTTCATGGGCGGCATCCAGAATGGTTGTCCCTATATCAACAGAAAGGGCAGTGCCGTTTATGGTAAGGTTTACTTTTTTGTTCATGGCTTCAGGTTTTAGAATATCATTTCTTCACGAAAGTTTTCAACTATTGATTGGAACGAGTTGGCAACGGATTGTCCCAGGCCGCATTTGGCTGTTCCTTTCATTGTTTCGGTAAGAGCCAGCAGTTTTTCGAGGTATGCGGCATTTTTGTCGCCACGTTTAACCGCCCTTATGCCTTCAATAAGTTGCTGTGTACCAACCCTACATGGGGTACATTGCCCACACGATTCCTCGGTAAAAAACTCGAGGTAGTTGCTCAAAAGGTTATACATTGATCTTGAGCTATTAAAAAGCATCATGGACCCCCCCGTAGGAAGCGATATGCCCGTTAATTTGCCCTGATATCCAATGCGTGTTTCTCTAAACTTTTTACGGGGAACGCAAAAACCCGAGGCACCACCAACCTGAACCGCTTTCGTGTCGCCATCGCCAAAGTCGTTAACAAAATCTTCAACGGTCATCCCAAGCTCTAACTCGTAAATTCCGGGTATAGGCGTATCGCCCGAAATGGAGAAGAGTTTAGAACCATAGCTATCCTGAACCCCTAGATCCTTGAATTTACCTGCTCCATATTGAAAAATTGTAAAGGTGTGTGCGAGCGTTTCAACGTTATTAATAACGGTTGGTTTGCCTAGGTAACCATGTTCGCTTGGGTATGGTGGTTTGTTGCGGGGTTCACCTCTTTTACCTTCCATGGATTCGAAAAGAGCGCTCTCCTCACCACAAATGTAGGCTCCATACCCCATAAATACATCGACTTTAAAATTTAGCTTTAGCTCTTGGCATATGGCCTGAAAATTTTCAATCTCTACGTTAAGGTCTTTTAGCAGATATTTATACTCGCCCCTTAGGTATATAAACCCTTGCTTTGCGCCAATTATCCGACCGCATAAAGCCATGCCCGTTAGCACCTTGTAGGGTACCTGTGTTAGTATTTCGCGATCCTTAAAGGTTCCGGGTTCGCCCTCGTCGGCATTGCATATTACGTATTTGCTGTCGGCTTTTTGTTCGGAGGTAAGTTTCCATTTTAGTCCCGTTGGAAATCCTGCGCCCCCCCTTCCTTTAAGCCCCGACGCTATAAGCTCGTTAATTAGCTCATCATTCGTTTTTTGCAGCGACTTTTTAAGAACGCTTTTGCAGTCGGCCTCATCTTTAAAAATTAGGTCGATGCGTTTTAATATATTTTTCCCCATTTTTTCTAATCTTTTAAAGTGGTGTAGGTAAGCTGCTTGTATTCACTAATAATCTGATGAACTTTTTCAACAGTGAGGTCTGTATGCACATCATCGTTAATAAGCATAGCGGGGGCTTTATGGCACCACCCCAGGCAGTTAGTTTCCAAGAGGGTAAATTTTTTGTCGGGGGTTGTTTCTCCCAACTTAATTTTAAGCGCCTCTTCAAGGGCCAGTAAAATTTGATTTTTGCCCTTCATGTAGCAGGTAATGGTTTTGCACACCCTAATAATGTATTTTCCCCGAGGCCGAGTATCCAAAAAGCTGTAAAATGTGGATGTGCCATACACATCGGCAGTTGATAGCCCCATCTCCTCGGCAATAACCTGCATAGCGTATTCGCTAACAAAACGTTCTTGTTCAGCTAAGCCTTGCAGTATTGGCAGCAGATTTTCTCTTGCTTTTCCGTGTTCCTTTACAAGGCTTTTTACTCTGTCTTTAATTACATCCATAGTGTTTTGGTTTAGGTTAAAAGGTACTTGGTGTTAGGTCTGTCTAAATATTAAAACTATGTTATATAGCATTGGTAATATAGTGATATATATCATGCCATAGTTTATTTATAGAAAATATAAATAACGCAACCAGCCAAAGGTCTTGCTAGCAATGTATTAGCGGCGGATGTAGTTGAGGTATGCCAAAACTCATTAATTTTTACTAAACAAATATATTACTTTGTAGTTAATATTAGGATTAACTAGAGTATTTTTTTTAAATAAAAAGACACGAAAAATGAACAATGCAATTTACAATTTTCCGTTACCCGATAACGAGGTGGTTTATAGCTATTTAAAGGGGAGCCCCGAGCGCATTGCTTTAGAAGCTGAGCTTAACAGGCAATCGGCTGTTGAGGTTGATATACCTCTAATCATTGGTGGAAAAGAAGTTAGGACTGGAAACGTTGGCAAAGTGGTTATGCCCCACAACCATGACCATGTTTTGGCTACCTACCATAAGGCTTCGCCTAAAGAGGTTAATATGGCTATTGAAGCCGCAATGAAAGCGCAAAAAGAGTGGTCTAATCTGTCGTGGACCATAAGGGGGTCCATTATACTAAAAGCAGCAAAGCTGATTGCTGCAAAGTATCGTTACTTGATTAGCGCCTCAACAATGCTTGGGCAGAGTAAAAATATTTATCAATCAGAGATTGATGCGGTTTGCGAGCTAATAGACTTTTTAAAGTTCAACGCCTCTTTTGCAAGTAGCATCTATTCTACGCAGCCTAAATCGGCATTTAACCAGCTAAACAGGATGGAGTATAGGGGGCTCGAGGGCTTTGTTTTTGCCGTTAGCCCTTTTAACTTTACATCAATCGCTTCAAACCTAAATATGGCTCCTGTAATGATGGGCAACACAACGGTTTGGAAACCTGCCACCACAGCTTTATTGTCTAACTATTACCTGATGAAGGTATTTCAGGAGGCAGGTTTGCCTGATGGGGTAATCAATTTTGTGCCTGGCAGCGGTTCTCTTATCGGTAATGAGGTGTTGAATTCACCCCATTTAGCAGGAATTCACTTTACAGGTTCTAATGCCACGTTCAACTCTTTATGGCAAGGGGTATCGAATAATTTAAGTAGGTACAGGTCGTACCCTCGTTTAGTAGGTGAGACCGGTGGTAAAGACTTTATTTTCGTCCACCCCTCGGCCAATGCTTCGGATGTTGCTGTAAGTGCAGTACAAGGAGCGTTCGAGTTTCAAGGGCAAAAATGCTCAGCCGCTTCTCGTATGTATGTTCCCCAATCGCTTTGGCCTAGCATTAAGAAGCAAATAGTTGAAATGACTGAGGATATTAAGATGGGCGATGTAATGGATCCTATGAATTTTGTGAATGCTGTAATAGACGAAAAATCATTCGATAATATAGCGAGCTATATTGATTATGCTAAGTCGTCGAATGAAGCTGAAATAATTGCTGGAGGAACTTACGATAAATCAAAAGGTTATTTCGTTCGCCCAACGGTTATCGAAACAACTAATCCTGGCTTTAAGCTGATGGAAGAGGAGATTTTTGGCCCAGTTTTAACGGCTTATGTTTACGAGGATAAGGATATAGATAAAACCATTCAACTTTGCGATACAACCTCGCCATATGCGCTTACTGGTGCTGTTTTTGGAAGAGATAGGGTAGAAATGAGCAGGTTGTGCAACAAGCTTCGCTATGCTGCAGGTAACTTCTATATTAACGATAAGCCAACCGGTGCAATTGTTGGGCTTCAGCCTTTTGGTGGTTCACGTGCATCTGGCACAAACGATAAGGCGGGTGGCGAGTTTAACCTTATAAGGTGGGTGAGCCCACGTACTATTAAAGAAACTTTTGTTCCTGCAACCGATTACCGTTATCCTTATATGATTGAGTAACAGGTAACCATTTAACCCGCATTATTCATCAAATTTAGTAAAGATGAATGCAAATGCGGGTTAAAACATCGAAAATGCGATTTAGCTCTAAAGAGCTAAATCGCATTTTTATTGGTTATTTATCGCGATATTGTAGCTAAATTATTTCTTATTGTGTAGGGATACCCCGACATAGTAGAACCCAATTTTGGGTAACAAAAATGATTGTGATACTTAGCCGTTGTCGGAAGCAGCAATTATTCAGATGAATAATTGAGGTTAAACCTAAAATCATGTGTAATTTGTTGAAATTTAGGCATTTGAGATTATTTATTAGATGGGTAGAATTTTATTTTCTTAGCCGTAATTATTGATGCGCACACGGTCGTTTTGACTCTATATTCTGATATTCATGACCTTAGTGTGATATCAGCATTAAACATGATTTTTATTATGCATAAATATGCATATCTCTGCTATATTTGTATTTTGAAAGCTGTAAATAAAAACACCATATAAAACCTTTTACGATGGATAATATATTTATAAAAGCAGGCGATATTTATAAAGATAGTCGAGGCTCGGCTATGTGTATAGTTACAAGTAATAGCGGCTCTGTACCAGGAAAGATAGGCACCAAAATGGTTGTTTTTGACGATGGTACCATTGAGGGTACAGTGGGTGGTGGTGCCGTTGAAAGCAGAACCATTAAGGAAGCACTTGAGGTTATTCGCACGCAAAAACCTGTGCATAAAGAGTACAACCTGGGCGACGATTTTGCAATGACCTGCGGAGGAAATGTAAGTATATATATTGAACCCTTTGTAAAACCGGCCAAGCTGTACATATTTGGTGGTGGTCATATTGGAAAGGCATTAGCGCAGTATGCACCCGATATGGGCTTTCAAACTGTGGTTATTGATTGGCGCAGCGATGTATTCGAGGATTCGGATAAGGTAAAGTATAAGCAGCTTCGTAAACCCTACATGGAGGCAATCGACGATATTATTTACGATGAATCAACCTATATTGTAATTGTAACTCCAAACCACGAAATGGATGAGGATATACTTGCAGCAGTTGGCGATAAAACAGCAGCCTATATCGGTTTAATTGGAAGTAGATCGAAAGTTGCCGCACTAAATGAGAGGTTTAGGCGTGATAATATTCTTACAGATGAACAGCTTAAAAGGGTAGACATGCCAATCGGGATAAAGTTTAAAGCAATTTCACCCAACGAGATTGCAATCAGTATTCTTGCCAAGATTATTGATGTGAAAAACTCATAGTTTTTATTAAGAATAGCGGAGTTTACCTTGGAGTGCTCATGTAATAGATAAATAATAAGCAAAATGATATTAGATAAAACCTTTGATTTTCTTAAAACCAGCCATAAGAGCCTAATTGATGAGCTTACAATAGACGAGTTTAGGTGCGGAACCCATATGAGCGCTGTAAAACTTTCCGATAACAGCTATGGGGTTGTTAGTACGCTTTTGGATGAGGGGCATCAATGTGTTAAGGGTGTTCGTGATTTTGGTGATTTTACTCCTGCAAAAATCTCTGGTCAGCCCGTACTAAATCTACTTGAAACAAAAAAATCGTCAGGCTTGATAAGCACTTTAAAGGTTGCTGTGCTTAATGCAATCTCTTCAACCATAATTTCAAAGGGAGAGTATAAAGTTATTGAGAATGCTGACCCCATCGATATGATAGATTTAAACTCCAATAAAAATATTACGATGGTAGGGGCGTTTAATACCTATATAAGGAGAATACCAGCCGAGACTAACAATTTACAAGTTTTAGAATTAAATGAGAGTGCTTTAGCCCAAGGATTTGAAAAGTACTATGTGCCCGCCGACGAGTATAAAAATGTGCTGCCCAAATCGGATATTGTAATTATTACAGGCTTAACCCTAGTTAATAGCACGATAGATAATTTACTAAATGCCATTTCGCCTGGTACCCAGGTTATTGTAACAGGGCCATCGAGCAGCTTAGTGCCCGATATTTTGTTTCAGAATAAGGTAAATATCATTGGTTCTACAAGAATAGTGAACCCCGAATTACTGTTTCAGCTGATTAGCGAGATGGGAAAGCCGTTTCATATTTTCAAATACTGTGCTCAGAAAATTTGTATTATGAATGAATAGGGATTACGCTATCAGTGAAAAATGGATTAAGGCTTCAGTTATAGGAACAATCTGGGCTGCATCCGAAATTGTATTCGGAAGTTTTTTGCACAACCTTCGCGTACCATTTAGCTCTAATGTTTTAACCGGCATTGGTCTTATTATTTTAATTTCCACAAGTTACAAATGGACTGAGAAAGGCTTGTACTGGCGGGCAGGACTGATTTGTGCCCTAATGAAGACCATGTCGCCTAGTGCAATTATTTTTGGCCCCATGATAGCTATCTTTAGTCAATCCCTTATTCTTGAGTTGTTTACAAGAGTACTGGGGAAAAGATTCATTGGATTTGCCTTGGGGGCAATGTTTGCCATGTCGTGGAATTTGGTTCATAAAATATTGAACCTAATTATTTCCTATGGCTTTAATCTGGTCAATGTCTATGCCGATTTATTGAAGTACGTACAGAGGCAGCTTAATACTAATATGGATCTTGTGTGGTCGCCCATATTAATATTGGTGTTGATTTACAGTGCTTTGGGTTTATTGTCGGCAATTATCGGGATGAGAGTGGGCAAGCGACTAATTTCTCAACCAGCCGAAAAAAAGCTGATTAACCACAGTAACTCAAGCAAAGTTTTTGGGCAAAAGATGAAAAATTTCAACTATTCAATACCATGGTTGATAATTGATGTTCTTTTGCTGGTTACCGCATTCGTGCTTTTAAGCTATGCACCTTGGTATATTTGGACTTCATCAATTGCAGCAATTGCAACAGTTTGGATTATACGTTATAAGCGGGCGCTAAGAAAGCTGAAAAAGCCAAGCTTTTGGGCATTCTTTATAATAATAACCATGCTTACGGCATTTGTTGTTACTAGAATTCAATCTAAAGATTTAACCGAGGGGCTTCTTATTGGTTTGCAAATGAACTTTAGAGCGATTGCTATTATTTTAGGCTTTTCGGTTTTGGGAACTGAGCTTTACAACCCTAAAATAAGGGAGTTCTTTCTTAAAACGTCCTTTAAACAGCTGCCATTGGCTCTAGAGCTTTCGTTCGAGAGCTTGCCTATAATGATTGCCAGCGTTCCGGAGCTAAAGGTTATTCTTCGGAATCCTGTACAGCTGATTTACCAGGTAATTTCACAAATTGATTTTCGGCTCGACGATTTAAGAAATAAGCTAGCGCGTAAAGTGTTTATAATTACCGGTACTGTTGGCGAAGGGAAAACCACCCAGGTGCAAAAAATAGTTAACGAGTTACAGAGTCGGGGAATACCTTCAAGCGGAATTTATTCGCCACGTATTATGGAACTTGGCCAAACAACTGGTTATGACGTTGTTGATATTGAGACTGGCGGGCGAGAACCGTTTCTGAGACTTGCCGAAATAGAAAATCACGAAAGGATAGGGCGATACAGTATTTTGCCCAAAGGGTACGATTTTGGTCGCACAGCGTTAAAAAGGTCAAAGTTAAATAATAGCCGATTGGTTATAATTGATGAGGTGGGAAGGCTCGATCTTGATAATCAGGGATGGGCAGAAAATATAGACGAATTGGTTAACAGCTCTCAATTTCTGATATTTGCGGTTCGCGATGTATTTGCCGACGAGGTAGTTAAAAAGTGGGATTTAAAGGACTACTCAATCTTTAAGGTTTCCGATAACCCATATCAGCAGGTTAGCGAAATGCTTATTAGCCACCTTTCCTAGCAACTTTTCTACTATTCCGATTTAACCCGCATTCTTCATCAAATTTGTTAAAGATGAATGCTTATGTACCCCTACCTACTTGAAGTTGAACCCAATTTTGGGCAGCTAGATTGGGTGTGAAACTTAGTCGCTGTGGGAGACAGCAATTATTCGGATGAATAATTGGGGTTAAACCGCTTGTTGTACTCTTCGGGCGTGTTGAGGTTTCTTAGTATGCTGTTGTCGGTTACGCTAACAGGGATTTTTGGGAATTGCTGTAAAATATCCCGAAGGGTAAAATCCAGATTACTTGTTGTTGATATTTTGTCGGTTATCTCTTTTGATAAAAGAACAGGATGACCACCTTTCCCCTTGTAATTTGGTGAGCACCAATACCCAGGTTTCCTTTGTGCCCATAGTTTATCTGTAATTTTAGTGCTTACAAACGGATTGTCAACATTATGAATAAAGCAGTAGTCGCTGTTATTCAGAGCGTTTACTCCGGTTCGGATTGAGTAAAACCTACCCCAATCGGGGTGGTGATTAACAACAAGCTCTACATTTGAAGGCAGTGAGAGCTTTTTACAAGCAGGTTCAATTATCTCATTAATCATGCATACTATTTTGGTGCTTCCTGCCTTTACAAACTCATTAATTATTTTCTCAATAAAGGTGGTCGACTTATCCCATTTAAGCAGAGCTTTGGGTTGCCCCATTCGTTCCGATAGCCCAGATGATAAAATTATGGTTGAAAAATCACTGCTCATTTTTATAGCTGTTTTTATCGCTTTTAAATAGTGTTTATTTTACTGATAATCGTCTTTTTCTCCTATTTGTAAAAGGGTCTGCTGCGCCGTAGTTAATATCAATGTCAACCTCATTAGGAGTAATTGGTTCCAAAATAGTTGGGTCAATACGCTGGGTTGCATCTATTGTAAGATGAAGAGCTGTTTTACCCCTGTAGTTTGATACGGATGCGTTAAACCCACGAACAAAGTTACATGTAAAAAGAATCTCATCCAACTGAATTATGTTTAGGACTTTGCCCTTTGCAATAGCGATATTGTCAGCTATGCGCCCCTCAACATTACCCATTCGATGAAGATTGCTGCCACATTTGCATGGCTGGGCTATTAATCTGGAGATATTACCCGTTTTATATCGAATAAGCGGCATGGCTTCGTTCCATAGGGTTGTTATTACTATCTCGCCAACCTCGCCAGGCAAAGCAGGTTCTTGTGTTTTGATATCAATAATTTCTAAAATATTATGCGCATCCCGCAAATGTAGCTCATCACTTTCATCACAATTAACGGCAATGCCATAGCCAAATTCGGTATGCCCGTAGTGGCAAAATACATTGCATTTCCACGTTTTTTTAATGCTCTTTATAATGGCTTGGGGTGCAATATCAGCAGCAAGCAGAACGCTTTTGGGGCGCATTTCTGGTGCTATACGGCTCATGTAAAGCAGCTCGGCAGGCATACCAACAAGGCAATCGGCATCTTTGGAAACCTCAAGAGCTTCTGTTACATTTCTGAGAGATTTTGAAATTTCAGCCGGTACGCCAATTCGCGAGAGGCTCTCTTGTAGTAGAGAGCCCAGGCTGTTTTCGGTTCTGTTAGAGATTAGTATTTGCACTTTATCGCCTTTGCTAACCATTGTGCTCATTCCTACCGAAAAAAACTCTTTTGTTCTTTCCAGATCCGACTGCGAGAAAAAAATTCTTTTTTTTAGCGAGGTGGTTCCCGAGTTTGCCAGAGTAGTTACCCTTGTAACGCTGTTTTGAGGAATTGCCAGAAACGCATACGGGTTGTTTGCTATATCCGAGGGCAGGGTAAAGGGTAAATCTTCCAGTTGCATCGACGGGTCAATTTTCCCATTGTAAAACCGAGTGTTTTTTGCAGCGTAATCAATTACAGCCTTGAGCCTTTCTCTTTGCCATATAGCAAGTTTATAAGGATTTAAATTCCTCTCAAGCCCAGTTTTTTGCGCAACCCATAAATGAACAGGCGATATCATTTTAGCTGCATTTTTGGGCCACAATAAGGCAGTATCCACACTTCATCTCTTTAAATTTTTCGGGTGTTACACCCAGTCCACAATAAAAAGCCTTGGCACCCTTATCGAATATCATCTGTCCCCACATTGTTTTGAGCTCATCAGAATAATCTTCGAATAGTTTCACAAAAAAACCATGGGTCTCTAGTTTTTGTATAATTTCATCTTTAGGTACGATGCGCCCAATGCAGCAACCATTTTCGAGCTTTGTTTTACCTCGTGCATACATAACAGAAATTATCAATTTACCTGTGGGTTTTAGCACCTCAAAGCATCTTTTTAGAACCGCTTGCTGATTATCCATCAGGTTGAAGCTGCACTCCATCATTATGCCATCCATCGATGAGTTGGGGAAAGGAAGGGTTTCAGCCGTTCCAATTGTTAGGTTTTGTTGCGAGGCTGCATTGGTGGGATTTTTGTCTACCCCAAGTGCTTCAAAACCTTTATTTATAAGATAATCGACTGTGGCGCCTTCGCCACAACCAATGTCGAGAATTTTGGCCCCCTTTCTGAATTCACAGAAAGATATGGCCCTGTCTGTTATTTTAAAGCCCCCTGGTCTTTTAATATTCCTAACTATTTTTCCCATTCCGAAAGATAATAGGCGCAGAAAGGTATGAACTTTTCATTATCGTAAACATGCAAGCTGCATCTTCTGAGTCTCGAAAAATCTATATTTCCTGCATCCTGAAAAAGCATTGATGTAATGGTGAAGCTATGGCTCTTAGCTATTTTTAAAAAGTAGTCCATATCGTGTATATTTCCACAGCATGGTTTGGGCGTATTTTTTGACGATGCACTTTTTAGTGCTGTGGGTTTAAAAGGATCAGATTTTAATGGGGTAGGCCTTTCCCAACGCCTTCCAATAAACTCCCTGTTTCTATCAGCAGGGTCAGCTGCAGGGGTAGGGGGTGTTTCATTTTCTAAATTACGGATATTTTGAAGCGGTACAACGCTATCGTTGTTTATTAAAAAATCGCCGTGAAAACTGCAAAGAGGGTGGTAACACGATGATGGCAAAAGGTTATCCGATTTGATAATTCCCTTGGTTTGGCTCTCAATTTCGTAAATGAGCTCATCTATTGTAATGCGGTCGTTGTCCGACGGCATTTTAGGAATTCTGCCAAAAAAACTTACGGGTTGGAAGTGAACACCCCGCACGCAGGGTACCCGCTCAAGCCCATAGCTTATGATTTTTCCGATATTATTAAGATTAATATCCCTAACTAAAGTTGCTACAAGGGTAACCCCAATATTGTATTCAGCGCAGTTTTCAATGGCTTTCTGTTTAATAGAAAGCAGCGGCTTATTGCGTAGCTGCTCATAAATAGCATCCTCGGTGCCATCGAATTGTAGGAAAACGAATGATAGCCCCGCTTCGGCAAGTTCTTTTACCAGCTGCTTATTTTCACCTAGCAGCACGCCATTGGTATTTAGCTGAACGTACTTTGCACCTGCCTCTTTTGCAGCTCTTACTATTTCAACAAGGTCTTCTCGTACAGTTGGTTCGCCACCGCTCAGCTGCACCAGCGATTTACCCTTGCTTATTACGTTGTATAGCGATTTTTTAATTTCATCAAAAGATGGATCGTTTGAGCGGTTATCAGGATCGGCAAAACAGAATTTACAGCTTAGGTTACACCTATCCGTAATATTTAATACTACGCAGCAGGTATTGGTCAGATGATTGGAGCAGAGTCCGCAGCCATTTGGGCATTGCAAATCTTTGGGTAGTTCCTGCTCATCAATATTTATCCAGGGACCTATATCGTAATTACCGCGCCAAATAATGGTTTCAAAAGTGCCATGCTTATGGCAGGTTTTTCGTAAAAATATTTTTTTGCCGCGGCTAATGCGCTCAGCATCTATTGGTTTTAGGCATGTTGGGCATACACTTCTAGTACGATAAAGTAGCTTCTCAACCATTACTATTTATCTTCCAGCTGCATTTCAACTTCTGATATTCGGCTCTTTACAAACTCTTCCGAAATATATACCATGCCACATTTGGGGCATTTGGGCAAATCGGTAAAGAAGCTATGACCGAGGTACGAGAAGTTAGTCTTTATCGGTTCCAGCTCCTTGTTGCATTTGTTGCAGATAAGTTTTTCTGTATCAGCCATATCTTAATCCTCAATTTTCATTCGGTGACAATACGCGTTAACAAGTTCAAAGTTGCCCTCCTTAACGATACGGTAAACAGCCCAAATGGTCATATTTCCAATTTGCTTATATCCTGTATATGTTTCATTGTCAGGGTTGTATATTTTACTGCCGTTCTTTTCGCAGTCATTAATTACCTTTTGGATATCCGATTCTAGAATATACTCGTTATGTAACTTCTCTTTGAGCTTTTCGGAGATTTGAATAACCATATCGTCTCTTTTTATAATGAACTGTTCATTCCAAAACTCTTTTAGTATCTGTTGTCTAAGCAATAGCCTGTTATACCTTCGCTGTGATATTGTGGGTAATGTTTCGCGAGATTTTTGGTCAAGGTCAAATATAATATCTAGTATATGCCAGGTTTGCTTCCCCTCCCTGGTGAAAATATCCCTGCAATTTGAGCAGTAGGTGATGTACGGATTATCGTTTTGAGCAATTCGCTTTTGTGCCGTATAGCTCGCATATGGTGGGTTTGCAATGGCTACCTGACCACCATAGCTGCAGCATTCGGCCATTTCCCCTTCCATGGGTAGCGGTTCGAGTTTAAACCCTGTTTTGGTTGCCATTTTGCGGATACTATTTTGCAATTCGGGTTCGTGTCTGCTAGCACATGGGTCGAAAACAGATGCAGCTATCTCTTTAAACTTATTATTTGGAGCAATATCTTTTTCCTCAATCAAATCATATAAAAAAATGCTCTTTATTTCAGGTAGATACTCCTGAAACATCTTTTTACACATGGGGCAGGTAAATATTCCGGTTGGTTTGCCAAGGCTAACCCAATTCTCTTTTATTTGTGAAATCACCTTGTTGTGTATTGGTTCATCGCCAGCCCATTCGGCAGGCGCGCCACAACAATTAAGCATTAACGCAGTATCTGGAAAAAGGTTAGTTAAAAACCTATAGCTGCTTAGTACGTATTCTGGGTCAGATGCTCCTAGCTGGCAGCCAGGGAAGAAGAAGTAGCTGCTTTTGCTGTACCCCTTAGGCAGCTTTGTAAGTGCAGCGTCAGAGCTAGAGAATTCCATATCCCTTAGGTAGAACTCATGAAATGCCCAGGGCATTTTACCGTTCTCGCGCATGGTGCGGTGACTTTCCAGAAAAAACTTGCCAACATCAATATCTACGGGGCACACCTCTTTGCATAAGCCGCATTGGTTGCACGTTGCAATTAGCCTTGTTGCCATTGATGCGTCGCCATCAAGAGAGCTAGGAACTAAGGTAATTTGAACCTCTTCGGTTACCCGTCTTGGAAATTTATCGAAGTAATTCAGTAGGGGCGAGTAGTGGTTGCAGGCATCGCATTTGCATTTTAGGCATCGCTTTGCCTCTGCAATGGTTTCCTCTTTAGAATATAAATTATCGTTTGCCGGGAGTATAGCTTCGTTTGGTATTATCCTAATGGCATCAACGGTTAGCTTTGTGCCCTGATCGGTTTTGGGCTGATTCATTTTACCAATCTTGATATACCTTTCAATGGCATTGGAAGCATCAAGCCCTTGAGCGATTGCCTCCATGGTATTTGCACTGGTAATAGATCCGCCAATAAACACCCCTTTTTCCGAGGTGGCGTAGGCACCATCGTTGCTTTGAAGTAACCCAAAATCGTTGCCTCCTATGCCAGTGGCAATGAATATGGCATCAAACTCCAACGCTTTTAAATCATCTATCTCCTTATTTAAAACCAGGCTATATGATTCGTGAGAAAACTGTAGCTCTATATCCTCAAGAAAGATTTTAGGATCAGCCACATCGTATAGGTGCCCACCTATCCTATCCGATTTTTCGAAAATCGTAACATTATATTTTCTTGTTGTTAGCCTTAGCGCGCATGCCAACCCACAAATACCACCGCCAATAATTGCAATTCTTTTATCTTTTGGAGGCATATTGAATTGGCTTGGGCTGGTGCTGCGCGCATATTCCATGGCAGCCTTTTCGAGTAGCTTTAATGATATCGATCCTCCATTATCCTTTAGTGGGCAAACCTCTTTACACGGCTCATGGCATAAAGAGCTAACGATTCCGGGAAATCCAACAGCATTCTGATACGCTTTATAGGCTGCATTGAAACGTCCTTGCTGCAGCTTACCTATAAAATCGGGTACATCAATATCGAACGGACATTCCGCAACGCAGAATGCCCGTTCAAATTGTAAGCAGTCAACTACCAAATCATTTAGGTACGACATGGTTTAAAAGAATCTTTCGCCACCTTCACCTCCGAGCGGTTTAAAGAAATCATCTCCACCAAACGGAATTGGGTTTGCTTTAATATCTTCTAGCTCATCGTATAGATCGGAACCAAGGAAATACTTCTTGGGTGGCTCAATTTTACCACCGGCTGCAAGCTTATCAAGCCCTGCTTTTACCTTCTCTTTCTCTGCTGGTAATTCGTATATCCTTACACCACAAGCGTTATTAATAGCATTTAGAACAGCCATGTGACCTGATGACTGGAATGCCTCTGAGGCGCCTGACGATCCGAATGGGCCAGTCTTGTCATCACTCTCATTATAAATAACCTGAATATCATCTGGGATATCCTTAATGTAGGGTACTCCGCTACTGGCGATATTGGTATGCTTTTTAACATCGTCGTAGTTTTCCGAAAGGGCAAAACCTATACTGTGAGAGATTCCCCCGTAAGCTTGCCCGTTTACTGCATCAATGTTGCCAACCTTACCCACATCAGCTACACAAACAAAGCGCTCAACCGTTGTTTTTCCTGTTTTTGTATCAACAGCAACTTCGGCCATGTTTAGCGCGTAGGTAAATGCAGGAGTTGGGTCGCCAATACCAGTATTTGGATCGAGACGAGTTAAGCCTTTGGTTACTACGTTCATAAATTTACCCTCGTATACAGTATCTATGCCTTCTGCTTTCATCTCATCATAGGTCCTGTAGGTGCCATCTTCTTTCCTCATTGCATCTAGCAATTTATCGGCGGCAATAATAGTGGCGTTACCATTCATGTAGTGAGAACGGCTACCTGCTGACATACCGCTGTCGGGGCAAATTTTTGTATCGCTCTGTACAAGCTTAATCTGTTCAGGGGTCAGTTTAAGAGGCTTAAGTGCTTCCAGAGTTACCATAAGCGAACCTACATCACCACCCTGACCAAGGTCTTGCCAAGTGTCGTATTTTGTAATGGTATTATCCGGATTAAGCTCCAGCCTTATTGTTGCAGTGTCGGTTGGGCCTTCGGATACGTTAAAACCACCCCATGCTAAGCCAACCCCTCTGCGTACTTCAGGAGTATCTTTCTCTTTAGCATTCTTAACCGCTTCATCGTAAAGGGGTTTTAGCTTCTTCATCATATCCTCCATTGGATAGAGTCTGAAAGGATTGCTGTTGATATTGGTTTCGCCTTTACGGGCAATATTTCGCCAGCGGAACTCGAATGGATCGATACCCGCTTTTTCAGCTAGCATGTCCATAAGGGCTTCACTTAATGTATAGGCCTGAGGAGAACCATAGCTTCTGTATGCTGTTCCGAAGTTGTGATTGGTAACCGCAACACGCGAAAGCCCAGCTACATTGGGTATACTATAGGGGAAGAAAGCAAAACGTGCCTGCTTGCTAATAATATCATCACCTCCGAAGAAGTATGCTCCCTGGTCCATTCCATAATCAAATTCTACTGCTGTTAATTTACCATCCTTATCACAGGCAGCGCGACCATTTGAGTAGCTAGGACGGCGCTTTCCTGAGAAATGCTGATGCTCTTCGTAAGTCATTGAAAGAGCAATGGGTTTTTGGGTTACAACTGCAGCAGCAGCGGCTAAGCAAAGGTCTCCAGCGTTAGTTGACCAACCAAAACTAGCACCTGTTGGATTTAGAATAACCCTAATCTTATCTCTTGATAAACCAACTGAACTTCCGATACGCCCAATGGAAGAGTAAACTCCTTGAGATTTACACTGGATTGCCAGCATTCCATCCTCATCAAAATACGCCTGAACGGTATCGCCTTCAATTGAAAGGTGAGGCTCACGTGTTGAGTGGAAACTACCCTCTACGCTATGTTCAGATTTTTCAATCGTTTCAGATACTTTTGATGGTGAATCGAGGCCTACACCTTTTAGCACGGGCTGCATTGAGAAGATATTGGGTGTATCATCGTGAATGCGCATTGCGTCTGGCATAACAGCATCGAGGTAGTTAAGGTACTCGGGTAGCTGCTCGAACTCAACCTTTACTTTTGCAGCCGCTGCGCGTGCATGGTCTTTTGTGTCGGCACATACCAGGGCAACAGGGTCGCCATAGCGGTATATTTTATCTTCGCAAAGTACGTTACGGCTTGGTACAAGAGAGGTTGAGCGCTCGTGGAAGTTACCCTCGGCCATAATATTTGATCCGCCTGCATCTTTAATATCTTGAGCTGTAATAATTTTCTTAACACCAGGCATTTTTTCTGCCTCGCTGACATCAATTTTTAATATTTTTGCATGATGCGCAACTCTAGGCTGCACCATAACAACTTTTAACGTTTCAGCAGGCATCTTAAGCTCCTGGTCGTCGCCATAGTCTGCTAATCCACAAACTTTTGCAACGGCGCTAGGCCTAAGAATTGGTTTGCCGTAGTATTCGCTGTCTTTAGGGTTTTTGAACGAGATATCCTCAATTGTCTTTTCGCCACGCATAACCTCGGCAGCCATCATTACAGCATCAACCAGCTGCTTGTAACCGGTACAGCGGCAAACGTTCTTGTTCTTGTGAAACCAGTCGCGAACCTCTTCGCGGGTAGGATTAATATTTTCTAACAGCAGGGCGTAGGTTGATACAATGAATCCAGGGCTACAAAAACCACACTGAACGGCACCAGCATTAATCCATGCTACCTGAATGGGATGCAGGTTGGTTGGTGTACCTATACCCTCAATGGTTGTTACCGAGCTATAATCTTTAATGTTACGCATTTTTCTTGTACACGAGCGAACAAGCTTTCCGTTTAGGATTAGCGTACATGAGCCGCAAACGCCCGTATTGCATCCTATTTTGGTTCCAGTAAGGCCCATACGTCTTACAACATCGGCCAATGTATCTTTTTCTGGATTACAGATAAGCATACGGTTTGTTCCGTTGATGTTGAGCCAGGTTTTTCTTAATTTCATAAAAGTTCCTCCCTTTTAATTTGTTTGAGTTTAAAATTCTTCTTCGAGAAATATAGTTACTGTTTCTAGAAATTTTGGACATGTTTTTTGGAAATGAGGCGATTTAGCTATCATCTCCGCATTGCTTAAGTTAGATGTATCGAAACCAACTAGATCGCGGCACAGGCTAGTACCATATTTTTCTTCAAAATATTCGATTAGCTCGCGGCTTTTTTCGTGCGTCAACTTTTTAGCCTCTAAGTTGGTTGCCTTTGTTGCGCCATATTTAAGTCCGATAACCATCAAACCGCCAGTAAGGGCACCGCAGGTTCTGCCATAACCTCCAATGCCACCACCAAATGGGCAAGCTATTTTTAGTGCTGTTTCCTTTGAAATACCGCACTCCTCGCTGAAAGCAGCCAAAACGGCCTGCGAGCAATTAAAACCCGATTTGAATAGCTCTAAAGCCTCAGAAACTGGATCATTTATCATATTATCAATATGTGTATATTTTCATATTGAAAGCTGCTAAGAGCGACTTGAGCAGCTTTAAAAATTATTTGTAAAGGCAACGATACGACGTATCGCCCTCTACTTTAACATCAAACTTTTTGTCTTTTTGAACAATAAAAGTTTCAAGCTCTTTATACTCTTTCCACTCGGTTTCATCTGGGAGCTTCACGGTCATTCTCCCTGATGTTACAGTCATATATTCAACTGTTGATGTGTTAAAAGCATATTCTCCTTTAGCCATAACACCAATTGTGGCAGGGCCGTCAGCTGTATCAAAAGCAATTGACATCACTTTGCCATCGAAGTATTCGTTAGTTTTAAACATATTTTTATACTTTTTTTATTTGGGTTAAATGTAAGAAAAAAAACGAACATAATACTCTGATAAAAATCAGTAGAAGCCTAAAGATGCTGTTCGAGTCGAGAATAATAGGTTGTGTTAAAAGAAATATGCCGAACAGGTTTTTACCATGGCATTAGTTTCTATGTCCGAAAGGTACAAATCATTCCCAGCATCTCAAAATATTATTTAGCCACCTTTTTATTCTGAAATCTTATTCATAGTTTTGCTGCACATTTTGATTTTACGTCTACTTATTGTATTGCTAATGTGGTAATTAGAATTAAAGTTATAAAAGGGCATCCTGTTGGTTGCTTTTCAGCTACTTGAATTACATTCCGAAATTTGAGCTGTTTAATATTTTATTTCACTATTGTCCGGTAAAAACAAAGTTAAACATTATGGATTCTTCGCTTCACTACGTTTCGCGCTGAAACGTATGTTCGACAAAACCGTTGAAAATAAAAATGGCTTTGTCAATGACAAATGTTTAGTTTTTAGGGGAGGGCTTCGCCGCTAGCCAAGCCCTCTCCTCCCAAATACAACTCAACGCCCTGTCATTCCGACCGTAGGGAGGAATCTATAAATATTAACCAGACGCCAATTATTTTATTTTTTATCAAATTTATTTATATGAAAAAGTTATTTTTGTTTTTTGCGATTACATTTCTTGGCCTAAATTCTTTCTCGCAGGTTAGCATCAGCGGGAGGGTAATTGATAGCGAAACAGGAAATGGTATTCCTTCTGCTGTAGTTGGAGTGAAAAATTCTGATATCAATATAATTTCTCAAAGTAATGGGGCATTTACATTAGAAATTAATAGCTCAAAAGCCATCGAACTTGCTGTGAGCTGTTTAGGGTATACATCGCAAGTTGTTACTATACACCCCCATTCGTTTGGCGAGGAAATTACGGTAAGCCTTGATGTTGAAATATACGAGTTGCAAACAGTTGTTGTAACAGCCACCAGAAGCGAGAGAAAGATTTTGGAAGTGCCCCAAAGGGTAGAGGTTGTTAGCAGTAATAAGATTAAGGGTACTCCTGCTCTTTCGGCCGATGCGTATCTATATTCAATCCCAGGTATTTCTATAAGTAGAGGCGCATCAATTTTTGGAACCGCCGATGTGTCGATGCGCGGTATGGGTAATGAGGCAGGAAGAACATTGATTATGGTTGATGGTGTACCCCTTAATAAGAGCGATGGGGGAACGGTAAACTGGAATGCCATTAATACCGAGGATGTAAAACAGGTTGAGGTTCTAAAAGGCTCTGGGTCAACAATTCATGGTGGAAACGCAATGGGCGGTGTTATAAATCTAATCACTCCTACGCCAACCAAAAATTTACAGGGCTATGTATCACAAAGCTACGGGAACCTTGCAACCATTCAGACGCAAGCAAATATTTCGGGTTTAAAAGATAAGCTCTACTGGGCGGTAAATGGCAACTACAGAAAAAGCGATGGGTACATTACTAACCATGCGGATGAGGTGGATGAGTTTTCGGTTATATCATTTTTAAATGAGTATAATACTGGGGCAAAGGTTGGCTATAAATTTTCCGAAAAGCATAAAATTGATCTCTCGGGTGGTTACTATTCTGGGCAACGTGGAGTTGGTTCAAACTACGCAGGATATGGTTTTATTAACGAAGAACTTGTATCTGAAAAAGGAACCTATAATTGGTACACAGGCATAAGCAGCAGGATTTCCTATCAGGGAACTATTAACGAGAATAGTAACCTGAAGCTAAATTTTTATACACAGCGTGAGAACTATGAGCACGTACGAGAAAACTTAAGGGGAAATACCGTAACAAAGTACGATGTGCTTTCGGTTCGGGATGATATTGGTTTTCTCTCTGGTTACAATTTCTCATTGGGTAAGCATAATAAAATAACGGCTGGGGTTGATATGCGATACGGTGCTGTTGATGGTGCCGACAGGTATGTTACTTCAACCGATGAGGTTTATAATCTCGGGAAAATGAATTTAGTTGGAGTTTACTTGCTCGATGAGGTTAGTATTGGGGAAACTCCCTTTAGTTTGCTGGGCGGTATAAGGTACGATTATGCAAAGTTTTACGATGGTAAATTTTTAGTCGAAAACCCAACTAATGAAACTGCGTTTTTGCAGGATTTTTCAGGCGAATTAGCCGATGCTGATTTTGCGGCTTTTAGCCCAAGGCTCTCAGCTCAGTACTACCAACCCAAAAAGATTAGAGCTTACGTAGGGTATAGCAAAGGGTACAGAACTCCTGTTCTTGACGATATGTGCCGTACAGGTCGTATTTCGGGCGCAATGAAAATAGCAAACCCTTTGCTAAAACCTGAGTATATTGACAATTTCGAAGTGGGTGCCGATATTCTGTATTTCGAGAAAATAAGCCTCTCAGCATCACTATTTTATTCCATTGGTAAAGATTATCACGCATATATTTCAACCGGTGATTCAATTCATTTGAACAACAGGCTTCGTCCAATTATGGCTAAAAGTAATATTGGGGAAGTTGAAATTCTAGGTGCAGAGCTTAGTATGAATTTAACGCTAAGCAAAAACTTTAGCTGGTCTGTAGCCTATAGCCACATTGTAACCAACATATTAGAGTATAAGAGGTCTAATATCCAGGTCGAGGATGATTTAGTTGGATCGGAGCTAGTTTACCAGCCAAGGGATATTTTCAATACATCATTAATCTGGAGAAATTCGATAGTTAACACATCAGCTGCATTTAATTATAAGGGTGCGCAATGGAAAAACGAGGTTAACACAGAAAAAATAGAGGGTTATTATTTCATCGACTTACAGCTATGGCGACCTGTTTATAAAGGGTTAATCGCTTCAGTAATGGTTCATAATCTATTTGATAACGAATATATTGATAGCCGGAATATGGTTTCGCCTGGTCGTATGATGTCTTTTCAACTAAAATATGAGTTCTAGAGGTGTTGAATAAAATAACAACGCCAGCCTTCGATTTTCTCAGGCTGGCGTGTTTATTGTTTTGAATAGTTTACTTTGAGCTTGGCCGCATTGAGTTGACGAATAAATCTTTGACTCGCTTTACAACTAATGCTTAACCAAACAACATTGAATTGTGGATGGTAACAAGCAATTAGCGCAGCCTATTGCCAATGCGTATGCCCATATACACCATTCTGGGCTGATTGGGCCCGTAAACATATCCTGGGTCGCGGTCAATTCCGATATCAAAATCGTTTTGATACGAGTTGAAAATATTTTTCATCCCGCCAAAAAGTTGTAGGGTAGCACCATTAATCTTAACATTGTATGTTAGCTTTATACCAAGGTCGAAAAATGGATCGCTTTCGCGGAGCTCTTCGTTCTCTCCAAAATATGGTACAAGCATCGAGCCGGTGTACGTTCCGGTGGCGTTAACGCCAAAACATTTTATTGGATTCCAGCTGGTTGTAAAGAAACCGTAGCTGTTGGGAGTTCTGAAAAACCTACGCTCGTCAAATTCTTGTTCAGCTTCAAACATACTTTGTTGAAGGGTAAACCCTGCCCTAAGCGATAAGCTTGTTGCAGGAACAACGGTAAGCTCCGAATTTACACCCTTAACGGTTGCGCCATCCTCAGCATTAATCCTAGTGTAAACTACAACACCATTTTCATCGGGATCGCCAAACTCGTTGGCAAAAGGGTTGTTTAGCATGGTGTAAAATCCCTCAATAAGTAGGTTTGCACCCGTGTTGCCAATTTTCTGGTTTATATCCAATGATGCCATAAAGCTATTGCTAGTTTCCTGCTCTAGGTTAGCCGAGTTTTCGTGTACAACTTTTCTTGACCCCGATGTTTCGACATGTAAATCCTCATCAAATATTTGGGGAGCACGGTAACCTCTCGCATAGCTTAACCTGGCTTGCATCCAATCGTTAAAGTTGTACATAGCTGTAACCCTTGGGCTAAGCACATTTCCAGTTATATCATTAGCTGGATTTTTCTTATCCGAAATCATGTAGTAGTCGTAGCGAATACCAGCGGTAGTTTTAAAGTTGCCGTAGGTGTAGTCAACCTGAGTAAAAGCACCCGTAGTATTCTGTGTTTGGTCGGCTACCAGCATATTGTTGGTATGGGGAATGATGCCATCCACACCCACATTTTCATAATCGGGGTATCCAAGCTTCGTGTCCTTAAGGTTTCCTCCTTGGTTCTCTACACCAAAAATCATTTTGGTATTGTCTAGCATCAGCTTGTATTGAGCGCCCGCTGTGTAGGTTAGGTCGTTTGTATAGCCATAATCGCTAAGCGATTTATTTGCTCCATAGTACGAGTCTCTGTCTATATGTTGAGCAGAAACAAATATCGATAACAAATCTAAATCCCTGAAGAAGTGATCAAAGGTTAGGGCCCCTGTTGTAATGTTGTGCTTTACCGCCTCGGCAATGCCAGCTTCATGCACGGGGTACTCGTGTCTATCTCCACCTCTCCGGTCCTCTCTGATATTGAAAAAATCTGCAGCAATCTTACTTCGTTTACCAAAACGGTGGAATGCCCTAGCACCAATGCTGGTATTTTCTATTGAAGCTAGTTCCGAGAAGGTGTCGTTATCGGCATCGAAAGGATCGCGATTACGAACAAAACCAAAAACCGATAGGCCGGTTTTCACGTCTGATGATACCGCTGTAGCGCTAAAGTTTATACTATTGTCAGGCGTTATTCCTCCCGATGAGCTCATCCCTATCCCATTAAATCCGCTGTTTAAACCAAACTCGTATGAGTTGTTAATGGGGTCTTTTAAAATAAGATTTACGGTTCCAGCAATGGCGTTACTGCCATAAAGAGCCGAACCTCCACCTTTAATTATCTCTAGTCGGTCAACCATATTCGAGGGTATCAGCTCAAGGCCGTAAACACCCGCAAGTCCACTAAAAATGGGGCGACTATTTATAAGTATTTGGGAGTATGGGCCCTCCATGCCGTTCATCCTAAGCTGGGTGAATCCGCAATTCTGACAGTTGTTCTCCATTCGTAAGCCAGGACTAAAATTAAGCCCCTCGCTCAGCACAATCGACTGTGTCATGGAAAATATTTTGGGTGTTATGGTATTTACAACCACCGAAGCCTCTTTTCTGCGTTGCTCGTTTCTGTCACCCGTTACAACCACTTCGTCTAAACCAATAGCGTCTTCCGACATCTTAAAGTTAAGCTCAAGGGTTTGCCCCGCTTTAATTGTTACCTCTTTTTCTGCAGTCGAAAACCCCAATGCTATAGCGGCAACTGTATATGTGCCCTCGGGTATATTAATAATTCGGTAGTGCCCCGTTTCATCGGTCGATGTACCAATGGTTGTACCCTTAAGTACTATGCTGGCAAACGGAATATGTTCGTTACCATTAAGCACGTGTCCAACTAGGTGGGCATCGCTTTTGTGTTTGCTACCATACTGGTATTGGTGTTTATTCTTGTTTTGTTGTTTTTGTTGTTGTGCAAAGCTAACGGATGCTAGCAAAAGAATCGGAAGGCAAATAGAAAAAAATCTTTTCATTTAAATATTTGTTGTACAACCGCATACATATCTGTACCAGTTGTGATGTTATCAATTAAGGGAAAATAATATGGGTAAAAATTATTGGACGAGAGCGTTTAGTAAGCCCTAATGAATAGCAATGGGTGGAGCCCTGTTAGAGAAGTGGCGAAAGTGATTTTTATTTATGGTAAAAACAGCGTACAATCTTTTGATTTTAAAGGGTCTAAACAGATTGCTTATCGCTGCCATTATTATCCCAGTAAATAGTAGTAGTAGGCTGTCGAATACAAGAAGCTCAACTTTTGTATGCTCGTGTTTTTCTGATGGGTTATTTGTTTGCCCCGATTTACTGAAAGGATGTGCGTGTACAATTAATTCGCCGTTGGCAAGCCTGTGAAAGTGTGTAAAAAGCACGTTGTTTAGGGTGAGTAGCCCAACTACCCCCACTAAAACAATGGCGAAGTTTTTCTTCAGCATATAAATTGTGCTTTGTTTCATACTGCAAAGGTGCAAATGTTATTGAATTTACGCAATACCTAGTTATTGGTATTCAAAATCACGACGTGTGCAACACATATACATCCTATGATGTGCAAATGTACGTAAAGTTTAATGTTTACGGTAAAAAAAATAGATTAATGCTTTTTTTAACGCTCTATTCGTATTTTTGTATCCCGCATTATTCATCAAATTTGTTAAAGATGAATGCAGATGCGGGTTACCCCGACCTAGTTGCACCCAATTTCTGGTAACTAGATTGGTGGTGAAGCTTAGTCGCTGTCGGAGACAGCAATTATTCGAATAAATAATTGGGGGTACATTGTATAAACACCTATTTTTTTAACAACTAACTTTTTATTTTGATGGCAGATTCTTTTAACGATAAGCATATTGTACTAATAGCCCAGGAACTAGATATCTCGGTTAAACAGGTGGGTAGTACGGTGAAATTACTTGAAGAGGGTGCTACCATACCCTTTATCAGCCGGTATAGGAAGGAGCAAACCGGGAGCCTCGATGAGGTTGAAGTAACCAATATTCGCAATAGGCTTGGTAAGCTGGTTGAGCTGCAAAAGCGAAAGGAAACCATACTTAAAACCATAGACGAGCAGGGTAAGCTAACCAGCGAATTGCGCAATAGGATAGAGGAGTGTTTCGATGCGGTGGAGCTAGAGGATATATACTTGCCATATAAGCCCAAGCGTCGTACAAGGGCCACCATTGCCAAGGAGCGTGGTTTAGAACCCTTAGCCCACACTATTTTTAGTCAGGCTGCACGCGATGTTGCCGATGCGGCACAGCCATTCGTAAGCGATGAGGTACCAACGGCCAATGATGCAATTGCTGGAGCACGCGATATTATTGCCGAGTGGATTAGTGAAAGCCAGAGAGCTCGAAATATTGTACGAAAGCACTTTCGTAAATCTGCCACCATTAGCTCAAAGCTTGTTAAGGGGAAAGAGGAGGAGGGTGCAAAGTATTCCGACTATTTCGATTGGAACGAGCACATTAAGCGATGCGCATCGCATCGTTTTTTGGCAATGCGACGTGGGCAAACCGAGGGCTTTTTAAAAGTATCCATTGCGCCTCCTGCCGACGATGTGCTCGACGACCTCTCGCAAGCTTTTGTTAAGTACGATAACGAGTCTGCCGATCATGTAGATTTGGCCATTGAGGATAGCTACAAGCGGCTTATTGAGCCAAGCATTGAGAATGAATTTACCTCAGCACTCAAAGAATCGGCCGATTTAGAGGCCATCAAGGTTTTTTCCGATAACCTAAGGCAGCTGCTATTGGCTTCACCCCTAGGCCAAAAAAACGTGCTGGCATTAGATCCTGGATATCGTAGCGGATGTAAGCTGGTGTGCCTCGATTCGCAAGGCAATTTAAAGCATAACGAGACGATATACCCTCATCAGCCCCAGAATGAGCAGAGTAAAGCCATGAGTAAAATATCGGCACTAGTCGATACCTATAAGATTGAGGCCATTGCCATAGGTAACGGAACGGCCAGTCGCGAAACCGAATCGCTGGTAAAGCGTATCCGTTTTAATAAGGATGTTAACGTTTATATGGTTAGCGAGGATGGTGCTTCAATCTACTCTGCATCTTCAGTGGCACGCGAAGAGTTTCCAGAATACGATGTAACCGTTAGGGGTGCTGTGTCCATTGGTCGTAGGTTGATGGATCCGCTTGCCGAGCTGGTGAAAATTGATCCCAAATCAATAGGGGTAGGGCAATATCAGCACGATGTTGATCAGGGTAAGCTTAGGCATGGCCTCGATACCGTGGTTGAAAGTTGCGTTAACCATGTGGGCGTTAACCTGAATACGGCCAGCAAACATTTGCTAACCTACATTTCAGGATTAGGCCCTCAGCTGGCTAAAAATATAGTGGAGCATAGGCGCAAAAATGGTGATTTTACCTCCCGTTCGCAGATAAAAAAAGTACCCCGACTGGGCGCAAAGGCTTTTGAGCAGTGTGCAGGATTTATGAGGATAGTTAATGCCGACAACCCATTGGATAATAGTGCTGTACACCCCGAAAGTTACCATGTGGTTGAGCAAATGGCGCACGACTTGGATTGTACCGTTAACGATTTGCTTACCGATGAGGCTAAAAGAAAACGGATAGACATAAATAGGTACGTAACGAGCAAAATCGGTTTGCCTACCCTAAAGGATATTGTTGAGGAGCTGGCTAAGCCTGGGCGAGATCCACGACAGGGTATAAAGGTATTCGAATTTGCCGAAGGAATTTACTCCATTGAGCAATTATTCTCAGGAATGGTTATACCAGGTATAATAACCAACATAACTAATTTTGGTGCTTTTGTTGATATTGGCGTTAAGCAGGATGGATTGGTACACATTTCGCAAATGGCCGATAGGTTTATTTCAAATCCAAACGATGTGGTTAAGTTGCATCAGCATGTAAAGGTAAAAGTGCTTGAGGTAGATGTAAATCGTAAGCGTATTCAGCTCTCCATGAAAGGGCTTGAGTAATGATAGACGGGATGTGAGGAAAAAAGTAAAAAGCCAACCGGCAGTAGCCAATATAAACAACCTATACCTTTTAGTTATCCCGCATTATTCATCAAATTTGTTGAGGATGAATGCAAATGCTGGGTTGGAGTCAGCAACTATTCGAATGAATAATTGCGGATATATGCTAAAAATTTGCTAAATTTGCTTATAACATAATATTCAAATTGTTGAACCTAAAAAATACTACTTATGGAATTTAAACTACCCGAATTAAATTACGCCAAGGGTGCTCTTGCACCAAATATCAGTGAAAAAACACTCGATTTTCATCACGGCAAACACCATCAGGCCTATGTTAACAACCTTAACAACCTGATTAAGGGTACCCGTTTTGAGAATGCTGACCTAGAAACCATTGTTAAGGAGTCCGACGGTGGAATATTTAATAATGGTGCGCAGGTATGGAACCACACCTTTTACTTTGAAGCGTTTTCGACGAACCCACAGGCTGAGCCTAAGGGTAAATTAGCCGAGGCCATTGAGCGCGATTTTGGCTCGTTCGCCAAGTTTAAAGAAGATTTTAGCAAAGCAGCAGCTACCCTTTTCGGATCGGGGTGGGCATGGCTGGTTAAGGACAGCTCCGGTAAGCTAAAAATTGTTCAGGAGTCTAATGCGGGTAACCCATTACGCGATGGATTTACCCCGCTTTTAACCTGCGATGTATGGGAACATGCATACTATCTCGACTACCAAAACAAGCGCCCCGATTATATTGAGGCATTTTGGAACCTTGTTGATTGGGCCGTTGTTGAAAAAAGATTCTAGGCAAGGCACTACGTTTCACCTAAACAATTATCATAAACTATCGATTAGAGGGCAGACCAAT
>Ga0265295_1002172_pt1 | contig 32114 bp, 26 predicted proteins | sample Munlansysbiofilm_FD_192503 | JGI IMG/M metagenome (GOLD analysis project Ga0265295, IMG submission 192503) | Leachate microbial communities from a municipal landfill in Southern Ontario, Canada - Methane capture system biofilm | ecosystem: Engineered > Solid waste > Landfill > Unclassified ... | reverse complement strand
ACATGGCTGAGACTCCTTTTGTTGTCGGGTTTGGTCACCAGACAACATCTCTCATGCCATGTCACTTCGCCACTCATTCCGCAGTCGGGTACGCATTTGCCGGATGAACCTACTTTTTTCCGGAATTAAGACGTTCGTGCGGTGGCAATTATTGATGCAACCTTTCAGCAGGCGGCCCGGGAATGATCAATTTTTCCACTTGACTGGTCCGCGCCGATTTCCAACCACTGACCTTAATACATTGTTCCGTTATATTTTATGCAATATATTGATGTCAATAAAAAACAGCCTCCGACGGCAGGTCGCCAGAAAGAAAAAAACGGCAAGATGGTTAGATGTGTTCGTGTTCGATCCGGTCCCGAAACCGAGCGACGTCCGGAAAAAATTGCCGATGGCCTGCGTGCCGGCATCGGTCAGCCAGGCGCCGCCGCGCCGGCCACCGGCCTGTTTTTCAACCAGCGGCGAGGGCGCGACAGGATATTCATGTCCTCGACCAAGGTACCAGGCGTGGTTGAAGCTCATCTGCATTGATTTGGCGGCAGCGGAGACCGGGCCGTACTCGCCGATACGTTCGAGCAGGACGATCCGGCCCCATGAAAGATAGGTTCGCCCCTCGTTCTTGATCCAGAGGCGTCAATGGTCAGCACCTATGGTCGAGAGGGGAATATCTCTTCCATTGTGCAAGAAATACTGAAATTATTTTGGGTGAGCAATTACAATGTCGAGGCACCTTGTGCCGGGCACTCCCCGTTATGCATCCGCTACCCGTCCGGAGAACGACAGGACGGTCAACGCCCCCTTGCCTCGCCCAAACCCCTGGCCTAGCCAGGAACAAGCCGGTGACGATTGATCTGTTGCTTTTTCCTGGATGGATTGGATGCCGAGGGTTTTCCCTCTTCACCGAAACAGCCGGGCGTCCCTTTTTTTGGTGTCGTAATTTGTTAATATTTCTTTATTGTTGAGAGAGGTGGGTTCTTGTTGTGTTACATGTTCATCCTCGCCCTCGCTGTTCTGAAGATTGCCTGGTTTTGTGTATGCGCGGTCCGGTCCGGGTTGCCTTTCCGGCTGAACTGGTTATTATATTGGGCCAAAACTATTGGTATCATCAATTCACCAAGGAGAAGGCAGCAATGCAGACACAGATTGGAACCCGCGATATCACCTTGGCGCAAGCACGACAGCAGGCGTCGACCGTCTTTCTGGCCAAGGTCTTCAACTGGATGGCCATCGGCCTCACCGTAACCGGCGTCGTCGCCTATTTTGTCGCCGCCTCGGGAATGGTGCGCGCTCTGATCGCCAGCCCGGTCTTTTTCATCCTGGTGCTGGTCGAACTCGGATTGGTCTTTTTTCTTTCCGCCAGGATCGAACGGATGCAACCGGGCACGGCCACCGGGCTTTTTGTCGGTTATTCGGTCCTGAACGGCGTAACCCTGTCGACCATTTTTCTCGCCTACACCCATGCCTCCATTGCCGCCACTTTCCTGGTGACCGCCGGCATGTTTGCGGCCATGGCGGTCTACGGCATGGTCACCAAGCGCGACCTCTCCGGTCTCGGTTCGTTCATGTTCATGGGCCTGATCGGCATTCTGCTGGCCTCGCTGGTCAATCTCTTTTTGAAGAGTTCTTCGCTCCATTGGGCGATTTCCGCCATCGGCGTGCTGGTCTTCGTCGGGCTGACCGCCTATGACGTGCAGAAGATCAAGAATATCGGCGAGGACGGCATTATGACCCAGGGAGAGGCCGCCGTCCGCAAGGGGGCGATTATCGGCGCCTTGGCCCTCTATCTCGATTTCATCAACCTCTTCCTGATGCTGCTGCGCTTTTTCGGTGGCAGCCGCGATTGATAGTTTCGCCTTGTCCAAATCGCAGCCAGGGGGATCGAGTCCATCGATCCCCCTGTTTTTGCTGAAGGGCCGAGATTGCCGGGGTTTTTTCCTTTTTCTGCTTGACGCTTATCAGTGAACATTATAAGGTCGTTCAATTTTATTGTTTCCGGCCCGTAAGCGGTCCGGAGGAAAAGAGAAGCGCACATATTAGTATGTGTCACTGAACACGTTCTGGGAGGTATTACGCTATGTCTGTTTATGTTGTAGGCCACAAAAGTCCGGATACCGATTCTGTCACCGCCGCCATTGCCTACGCCGAGTTGATGAAGGCCAAAGGTGAGGATTATATTCCCGCCGTATCGGGAAAATTGAATCCCGAATCCGAGATGGTGCTTAAGCAGTTCGGTTTTGCCGCCCCTGAGCTTCTGACCGATGCCACCGGCAAGAAGATCGCCCTGGTCGATCACAGCGATCTGGCTCAGGCTCCGGATAACCTCGGTGCCGGCGAAGTCGTGGCCGTGGTCGATCATCACAAAATCGGTGATGTCACCACCAACCAGCCGATTTTCTTTTGCAACATGCCGGTCGGCTGTACCGGAACCGTGCTCAAGATCCTCTATGATCTGGAAGGCGTCACCGTTCAACCCAAGGTCGCCGGCCTGATGCTGGCCGCCATCCTGAGCGACACCGTCAACTTCAAGTCCCCGACCTGTACCGATGCCGACAAGAAGGCCGTGAAAGAGTTGGCTGCCATCGCCGGCGTCACCGATACCGACGGATTGTTCATGGAGATGCTCAAGGCCAAGAGCGCCGTGGCCGGCGTGCCCGCCATGGAGCTGCTCCATCGCGACTACAAGGATTTCGACATGAAGGGCAAGAAGGTCGGCGTTGGCCAGCTCGAACTCGCTACTCTGGATCAGGTGGCTGACATGCGCGATGCCCTGTACAATGCCATGAAGGATCAGAAGGGCGGGGAGCGTCATTCGGTTCTGCTGATGCTCACCGACGTTGTCAAGGAAGGCACCGACCTGATGGTCCTCTCCGATGATCCGGCCCTGATCGAAGGCGCCTTCGGCAAGAAGCTGTCCGGCAACTGCATGTGGATCGACGGCATGATGAGCCGCAAGAAGCAGACCATTCCGAACCTGCAGAAGGCATTCGGCTGCTGATCGGCCGAAGTTCTCATAAGCTGCATAGATATAGAAAGGCCGCCCTCGGGCGGCCTTTCTATTTTATCGACAGCGCCGGCCGTCAGGGGGACTGGCTTCGCTCCTGTCGGTCAATTCGCCGCTGGGTCTGTCCGACCAAGGCTTCGATTTCGGGATCCCCGGCCAGAGATTGTCTGAGGGCGATGAACCGGTTGGCATAGGTGGAAACCGGCTGTTCCTTTTCCCTGCCCGGCGCTGGCTGCCCCGCCTCGGCCCATGCGGTTCGGCCGTGCCAGTCGATGTCGAGAATCCCCACATATTTACCCCTGATTTCGGTCTGGGCGAGCAAGGACCTGTTGATCGGGACCGGGTTCATGTTGCCGATGACGTGACCAGCCTGGAGAATCAGGGAGATTGAACTGTGTGCTCGGGCTATCTCCTGGTTTTCGCTGAAGGAATAGTTGGATAACAGCAGAATGAAATCCGCCTCTTGCTCGGCCCTGGCCAGAACCGGAGGCAGCGCGGTCCGCCAGTCCAGCACCACGAAGTCCTTGGAACCGTTGGGAAAGGAGGCATGATCGGTGAGCGCCAGGATGGCGATCCTGATGCCGCCAACCTGGCGGTGGATCACGGGCGCGAACAGCGGGTTGCCGGTCGAGGAGTCGACGAGATTGAGGGAAAGCCAATTGAATGCCGGCGGCTGGTGGAAGGCCTTGAGAAAGGCGCTGCCCGCTGCTAGGTCGCGCGCGCCGATACCGGCAAAGGTGGCGCCCATTTTCTGGCTGGCCTGGAGCACGCCGTCGGCGGCTATTTTTGCCTTCTCCGCGTCATCGGCGGCCAACTGCTCCCGCTCGAACAGCAGATTGCCACCGGTGACGACCAGTGCCGGCCACCGGGGATCGTTGCTCTGTTCCTTGACAAGGAAGGCCCTCCTGGACAGACCGCCCAGTTTGCTGTTGCGTCAGCCGCAGCCGTCGAGTTCGCCGAGATTGTCGTTGCCGTAGATCAGTCGGAAAGAGGCGGCTTGGGAGCCGGATGCGGTGAAGAGGATCAGCAGTGCCGGAAGCACGAACTGGGCCGCCAGGTCATGCAGTGTTTTTTTTGTGCGCATGGTGCTGTGCCCGTTGCTTGAGGATTTGTTTCCATTTGGTGAGCCGATCCTTGATCACCGCTTCGTAGCCGCGATTGGTCGGTTCGTAGTAGACGGTGCCGGCCAGTTCCGGCGGCAGGTGCTCCTGAGCGACCAGTGCGTCGCGGTCGTCGTGGGCGTACTGGTAGCCCCGACCGTAACCGAATTCCTTCATCAACGTGGTGGGGGCGTTGCGCAGGTGGAGGGGCACCGGCAGGGAACCGGTGCGCTGGATGTCGGCCCGGATCTTCGCAAAGCCGGCGTAGAGGGCATTGCTTTTCGGGGCGGTGGCCAGATAGGCGGCCGCCTGGATCAGGGCCAGCTCGCCCTCCGGCGAGCCGAGCATGTGATAGGCGTCGCGGCAGTTGAGGGCGATCTGGAGGGCCTGGGGATCGGCATTGCCGATATCCTCGGAGGCAAAGCGGATCATCCGCCGGGCCAGGTACAGAGGGTCCTCGCCGCCGGCCAGCATCCGCGCCAGCCAGTACATGGCGCCGTCGGGGTCGCTGTCCCGCAGGCTCTTGTGCAGGGCGGAGATGAGGTTGTAATGCTCCTCGCCGCCGGCATCGTAGCGCAGGGTTTTCTGTTGCAGGGTTTCCCGGACGCAGGCCGCGGTGATCGTCCGGGGGGCCTCGTCCTCCGGTGCCTGCCGCTGGCGCGCCTCCAGGGTGAGGTTGGCCGCGGTCTCCAGGTAATTCAAGGCTCGGCGGCAGTCGCCGTCCGCCGCCTCCGCCAGCAGGCGCACCGCCTCCTCTTCCATGGCCAGGCGGTGTGCACCCAGGCCGTCGTCGGTGTCGGCAAGCGCCCGCCGGACGACCTGCGCGATATCCTCCGGCCGCAGGGGAGCGAGCAGCAGCACCTGGCAGCGGGAGAGCAGCGGCGCGGTGATTTCAAAGGAGGGATTCTCGGTGGTGGCGCCAATCAGGGTCAGGAGGCCGCTCTCCACATGGGGCAGGAAGGCGTCCTGCTGGCTCTTGTTGAATCGGTGGATCTCGTCGACGAACAGGATGGTGGCCTGGCCGCTCTGCTCCCGGAGGGTCTTGGCCTGCTCGACGATCTGCCTGATCTCCTTGACGCCCGAGAGCACGGCGGAAAAAAAGACGAAATGGGCGGCAACGGCACGGGCGAGGATGGTGGCCAGCGTGGTCTTGCCGGAGCCGGGCGGCCCCCAGAAGACCAGGGAAGGAATGGTGCCGCCCTCGATCAGTTGACGGAGAAATTTCCCCTCGCCGACCAAGTGCTGCTGGCCGACAAAATCATCCAGGCGTTTGGGGCGCATCCGTTCGGCGAGCGGACTGTGGCGTGGCGTGCGTGCGGGCATGGCCGGGAGTATACCCTACTCCTGTAAAAATGGACAGGCAGGAGGCAACCTCGACGCCGTTTCGGGCCAATTCCTTGCCTTGCCTCTTTCGGAATGGTAATGTAGGCAAATACAACACTTCCGAAGGCAAACCCATGGGCACCCCTATGCATACGGCCGTAGTTCTCTGCACCCACGACGATCGCCAGGCCGAGGCCATTGCCGTCGCTTTGCCGTGGTTGCAGACGATTCGCTGTCGGGACGGGGAGTCGGCCCGGCAGGTATGCCTGACCCAGGAAGCGTGCCTCGTCCTGATCGTGGATGCGCCTCCCCGTACCGACGGCTGCCGCGTGTTTGCCGAACTGAGTGCACTTCAGCCCGGTCTCGCCGGAGTGCTGTTTTCCGGCGCCGTGGACTCGGCTCTTCTTCACCATGCCTTGGAGGCGGGGTTTTCGGGGCTGGTCGAACTGCCGATCAATGCGATGCAGGCCAACCGGGTGGTCAATCAGGCCCTGGAGCGGTATCGGCTGCAACGGGAAAACACCCGGCTGCGCACCCTCATTCCCCTGTACAGCCTGGGCGAGCAATTGGCCGCCGCCGCCAGCGAGGAGGATATCCTGGCACGATTGCTCGATGCGGTCGAGCGGCAGACCGGGGCGCGCCGCAGTTCGGTGATGCTGTACGACCAGGAAGAGCGCTGTCTGCGCATTGCCGCCGCCCGCGGCCTGGATCCCGCCCTTGCCCGGTCAATCTGCCTGCAACCCGGCGACCAGATCGCCGGCTGGGTGTTCCAGCAGGGGAAACCGGTTCTGCTCAACAAGGAAGACCAGGAAGAGTCCGTCTTTTCGCCGCTGTTGCAGCAACCGGATATCGTCTCGTCCATCTCCTTCCCCCTGCGGATCGGCGAGCGGATCATCGGTGTGCTCAACATCAGCCAGAAGGAGACCGACGAACGCTTTTCCGAGGCGGACAACGAAATGCTCGCCATTCTGTGCAGCCAGGTCGCCATTGCCCTGGAGAATCTGCGCGCCCGTCTGCAACTGACGGAAACGATCCGCATGCGGACCCTGTTCGAGCAGTATGTGGCCCCGGAGGTGGCCGAGCTGCTCCTGGCGCAGAATTCCGATCTGATGGGCCTGGGCGAGATCAAGCAGGTCACCGTGCTTTTTGCCGACATCCGCAACTTCACCCGCCTGGTTCAGCAGATCGATCTGCAGTCGTTGCGATCCTTTCTCAATGAATTCTTCCATTTTTTCACCGAGGAAGTGTTCCGCCACCGGGGGACCGTCGACAAATTCATGGGAGACGCCGTGCTGGCCGTGTTCGGGGCGCCGGTCAAGCTGGACGGACCCAGTCTGGCGGCGGCACATGCCGCCGTGGCGATCAAGACGAGATTTGCGGCGTTGCGGGAGCAGTGGAGCAGCCGCAGCGAGAAGTTCAAGGGGGTCGATCTGGGGATCGCCGTCACCAGCGGCACGGTTTTTCTGGGCAATATCGGTTCGACCAGGCGGCTCGACTACACGGTGATCGGCAACGAGGTCAACATTGCGCAACGGCTGGCGGCCGAGGCCTCGGCCTGCCGGATTTACACCACCGACGCCGTGCGTTGTGAAATAGCCGGCAGTTTCGACCTGGAAGAGCTGGGCGAGATCGAACTGCGCGGAGTCGAGAACAAGACCCGCGCCTTCTGTCTGCTCGGCGGCAAAGAACAACAAGGGCTCTAGATCGGCAGCCCTTCCCCCCCGGGACGCAGGGAGGCGCCCTAAACCCGGTAGTGCTTCCGCCACCATGCGCCCCGCGCCTCCTGATCCCGGCGCATGGCCGCCCGCAATTCCCGCATCTGCTTCCTTTCCGGATCCTCCGTGAATTCCACCCCCATCTTGAAGGCCCTGATCTCGCCCTGCCGGAAAATATCCAGCCAAATGGGATGGGCGGTCAGGATATGGGGGCCGAGGTCCGGCGGCTGATCGATGGTGAGCCGGAGCACGGCCTCGTCGGTGTCGCGGGTCGAGTGGAAGACGTGAAAGCCGTGGTTCATGATCTGGGTCATGAGGAGACAGGCCCCGTGGGCCGAAATGTCGATGATCCTGCCGGAAAAAGGGCCGGCGAGCATCCGGCCGTCCTGCCCGTGCACCACATGGATTTCGAGGGGGAGAAAGTCGACGATCCGTTCGGATCTTCGTTGGTCAATGGTCATAAGAGCCCGGTCTTTTGTTGAGCGATGGTGATCGGGGATGAAAAAAGCGGCATCCCGGTGTATGATGGCACTCTTTCCGGTAGAGTAGCACACCGCCGGGGGATTGAACATGTGTTTTCACGTGGACAGGCAGCAACGGTCTTTTTCCGACGCGCTGCCTGTTTGCTTTTGGTGCACTCGGGGAGTGGAGGAATGGAACTTGGTCGATGGGAGCTGCTGCGCTCCCAGTGTTACGTCAACGGCAGGTGGATCGACGGCGCGACGGACGACAGGATCGCGGTCGTCGATCCGGCGACCGGCGCCACCGTCGGCACGGTGCCGGCGCTGGGGCGGCGGGAAACCGCTGCCGCCATCGAGGCCGCCCACCGCGCCTGGCCGGCCTGGCGCGCCCTGACCGCCAAGGAACGGGCCCATCTGCTGCGGCGCTGGTACGATCTGCTGATCGCCCATCAGCAAGACCTGGCCGTCATCATGACCATGGAGCAGGGTAAACCCCTGGCCGATGCCCGGGACGAGATCGTCTACGGTGCCGGATACATCGAATGGTACGCCGAGGAGGCCAAACGGGTGTACGGCGACACCATCCCCATGGGCCAGCCGGGCAAGCGGATCATCGTCCTCAAGGAACCGGTGGGCGTGTGCGCCGCCATCACGCCCTGGAATTTCCCCTCGTCGATGATCGCCCGCAAGGCGGCCCCCGCGCTGGCGGCCGGCTGCCCGGTGGTGGTCAAGCCGGCCAGCCAGACCCCCCTGTCCGCCTTGGCCATGGCCGCGCTCGCCGACGAGGCCGGCATCCCGCCGGGCGTTTTCAATGTGGTCACCGGGCCGGCGGCCGAAATCGGCGCCGAGATGACCGCCAACCCCCTGGTCCGCAAACTCAGCTTCACCGGGTCGACCGCGGTGGGCAAGCTGCTGATGCGCGCCTGCGCCGCCACGGTGAAGAAGATTTCCCTCGAACTGGGCGGCCATGCCCCCTTCATCGTGTTCGACGACGCCGACCTCGAGGCGGCGGTGCGCGGGGCCGTGGCCTGCAAGTATCGCAATTCCGGGCAGACCTGCGTCTGCGCCAACCGGTTTTTCATCCAGGAGGGGGTGTACGAGCAATTCGCCGCCAGGCTGGTGGCGGCGGTGCGTGAGCTGAAGGTCGGCAACGGTTTCGAGGCCGGGATGCAGCAGGGGCCGCTGATCGATCTCGACGCCGTCCGCAAGGTCGAGACGCAGATCGCCGACGCCGTGGGCAAGGGCGCCCGCATCGTCTGCGGCGGCAGGCGGCTCGGGGAGGCCGGCTTCTTTTTCGAGCCCACGGTGCTGCTCGACGCCACCACCGCGATGCACATCGCCCACGACGAGACCTTCGGCCCGGTGGCCCCGCTCTTTGTCTTCAAAAAAGACGAGGAGGCGGTTGCCCTGGCCAACGATACCCCCTACGGTCTGGCCGCCTATTTCTACAGCCGGGACATCGGCCGGATCTGGCGAACGGCCGAGGCCCTGGAGTACGGCATGGTCGGCATCAACACCGGACGGATGTCTTCCGAGGCGGCGCCATTCGGCGGGGTCAAGGAATCGGGCATCGGCCGGGAGGGTTCGAAGTACGGCATCGAGGAATACCTGGAACTGAAATATCTCTGTCTGGGAGGTCTGGAGCAACGCCCCTGACCGGCGATCAACCGTGGGGATCGGCCGGATTGAGGTCGCGGCTGTCGACCAGGGCGTAGGCGCTGTGATTGTGGATGGACTCGAAGCTCTCGACCGCCACCGAAAACCAGGCGATATCGGCGTGGGCCAGGGCCTTCTGGGCGACCTGGCGGGCCACGTCCTCGACGAACATCGGCCGGGCATAGGCCCGTTCGGTCACGTATTTTTCGTCGGGCCGCTTCAGGAGGGCGTACACCTCGGAGGAGCCGCAGGACTCGGCCATGGCGATCAGGTCTTCCAGCCAGATCAGGGCCAGCGGCCGGACGGTGAGGGTGATCTCGGCCCGCTGGTTGTGGGCCCCGGCCGCGCTGATCTCCTTGGAGCAGGGGCAGAGGGTGGTGACCGGCACCACCACGGTCAGCAGCGGTTCGCCGCTGGCCGCCGAGGAGGCGGTGAAGGTGCACTGGTACTCCATCAGGCTGGGCGTGCCGCTCACCGGCGCCTTCTTGGCGATGAAGTAGGGAAAGCGCATGGTCAGCCAGGCCTCGGCGGCCTGCAGTTGTCGGCACACCTCGGTGAGCAGCTCCGGAAAAATGCCGGCGTGGATGTCCGGCAGGAAGCGGGTCAGCAGGGCGGCCATGGTGCTGACGCAGGATTCGAGCCGGCCCCGGGGCACCTGGGCCTGGAGGTCGATGGTGGCCACGGTGTGCTGGATGCCGCCGCCCTTTTCGGGAATGCGGACCGGGCAGGTGAACTGGTTGATGCCGACGGTGTGCAGGGACATAAGGATACTTCTCGCGGAGGATGAGCCTGCCCCTTACCTCATTTTCGCGGCTTCGGCAACTCTCTTGGCGTCGCCGGCCGTCCCAGGGGCGGAGGAGGGAGCGCGGCCGCTTCTTTGTTTGATCGATCCGGACAACCGTGGTATTTTGCCGGGATAAAAGGAGCGCCGGTGGCGGACATGGAACAGGTACGGATCGATAAATGGCTCTGGGCGGCCCGGTTTTTCAAGACCCGGTCCCTGGCTGCCAAGGAAGTGGGGGCCGGCCATGTGGCGGTCAACGGCGACAGGGTCAAACCGGCCCGCATGGTACGGGCGGGCGATCTGCTGACCATCCGGCAGGGCTTTCTCGAAACCTCGGTCTGTATCCGGGAGGTCAGCGAACGGCGCGGCTCGGCAATGGTCGCCCGGACTCTGTACGAGGAGACCGAGGAATCGCTGGCCAAACGGGAGCAGGTGCTGGCGGAGCGCGCGGCCATGCAGCTGCATGCCAGTCAACCCGACCGGCGGCCCGACAAGCATGAACGGCGGAAGATCCGCCAATTTCTCAAAAAAGAATAAGTAGGGGACAAACAGAGATGAGACGAGTGGAGCGGGCGCTGATCAGCCTGACCGATAAATCCGGATGCGAGGAATTTGCCAGGGCTCTGGCCGCCATGGGGATCGAAATCCTGTCCACGGGCGGCACGGCCCACAAGCTGCGCGCCGGCGGCCTGGCGGTGACGGATGTGTCGGCGTTCACCGGCTTCCCCGAAATGCTGGACGGCCGGGTGAAAACCCTCCACCCCCTGGTGCACGGCGGCATTCTCCATCAGCGCGACAACGCGGCTCACCGGGAGCAATGCCAGCGGCACGGCATCAAGCCCATCGACATCGTGGCCGTCAACCTCTACGCCTTCGCCAAAACCGTGGCCGCGCCCGGCTGCACCCTGGCCGACGCCATCGAAAATATCGACATCGGCGGCCCGACCCTGCTGCGGGCATCGGCCAAGAATTTCCAGGACGTCACCGTGATCGTCGATCCGGCCGATTATCCGCAGGTCGTGGCTGAATTGCAGGCCCAGGGCAACACCACCCTGGCCACCCGGTTCCGTCTGGCCCGCAAAGTCTTCGAGCTGACCGCCGCCTACGATGCCGCCATCGCCCAATGGTTGCGCACCGTCGATCCGGCCACCAATCCCTATTTTGCAGGAGCCGAGCATGCGTAACATGGCGGTCCTGCTCTCCGGCAGCGGCAGAACCCTGGACAATTTTCATGAACGGATCGCGGCCGGCAGCCTGCGCGCCCGGATCCGGGTGGTCATCGCCAACGTCGCCGACGCCCTGGGCCTGGAAAAGGCCAGGCGGTACGGCTATCCCGCCTTCCATGCCCCGGACAACGACGAGATCAACCGGATTTTGGCGAACTACGAGGTCGATCTCGTCGTTCTGGCCGGCTATCTCAAGCTCTACACCCCGCCCGCCCACCTGCGCCGTTCAGTGCTCAACATCCATCCGGCGCTCATCCCGTCCTTCTGCGGGGCAGGCTTTTACGGCCACCACGTCCACGAGGCGGTCAAGGCACGGGGCTGCACGGTGAGCGGCTGCACCGTCCATTTCGCCAACGAACTGTACGACCAGGGGCCGATCGTGCTCCAGCGCTGCGTGGCCCTGGAGGACGGTGACACCCCCGACGACATCGCCGCCCGGGTGTTCGCGGTGGAATGCGAGGCCTATCCCGAGGCGATCAATCTGGTGGCCGCCAAGGGCGAGGCCTATTTCTGGGAGAGGGTGCACCAATGACCGCACGGACCATCATGATCGGCAGAGACATCGAACGCAGCCTGGACCGCATCGGCATGGAGATCGTGGAGCGCAACCACGGCGTCGCCAACCTGTCGATCGTCGGCATCCACACCGGCGGGGTCTACCTGGCCCAGCGCATCAAGCAGCAGATCGAAGAGCGCGAGGAGGTCACCCTGCCCGCCGGCACCCTCGACATCACCCTGTACCGCGACGACTGGAGCCTCATTTCCCAGAACCCGATCGTCAAGAAGTCGGATATCGGCTTTCTTCTGGAAGACAAGCGGGTCATTCTGGTCGACGACGTCATCTTCACCGGCCGGACCATCCGCGCCGCCATGGATGCGATCATGGATTACGGCCGGCCCTTGTCGATCCAGCTGGCGGTGCTGGTCGACCGCGGCGGTCGCGAGCTGCCGATTCAGCCCGACTATGTCGGCATGACCGTCACCCCGGCCGCCAACGAACGTGTGGATGTCCTGCTTGCAGAGAAGGACACCCGTGACGCCGTGGTCATCACCAAACGATAAAGCCGGCAGCGGCCGTGCCGGCACTCGGTGGGGTTGCCTGCGGAAACCTTTTGCTCGCGAATGCCCATGAACGGCTCATTGAACACCCCGTCCATCCCGCCGGATCTGGAGGCGGTTTGCCAGCGCGTCCGGGAAAAGGCGGAGAGCTACGAGCACTACAACTTCACCCAGGGACGCAACGACTTCCTGAAGGCGTTCTTCGATCTGGCCCAGGAATACGATTCCCTCGACGATTTTTACCGGATCTGCGTCTCCGTTCCCCTGGCCCTGGTCGGCGTCGCCAGCGGACTCTATCTGTGCGAGAACCGGGAACGCGGCCTGCAACTGGTCTGTTCCAGCGAGGATGGGGTGCTGGCCGAACCGCGGCCGGCGGACTATCCGGTCCAGATGCAGGAGATGCCGTACGAACTGGGCGGCTCCTACATCATCCCCATTTTCAGCAAGCAGCCCTTTTCCAAGGATACCGACGACCGTACCGCGGACCGGCAGATGAAACTGTGGGACGATCTGCGGGGATTGTGCGGCAGCGGCCGGATCCTGGGGATGTTCGAAGTCCGGCGCAAGGAACGGCTGACCGAGTCCGACAAGTTTTTTTTCGCCAAATACGCCAACCGGATCGGCTACAACCTCGACAACCGGCTGATCGCCCGGCAGAACATCGAACGGTTGAAATTCATCAACACCCTGGTGATCGATATTGAGCACAACATCATCGTGCCCAATATGTATTTCCGGCATCTGTTCAACCAATTGAAGAAGAAGATCGGCCTGATCGAGGAACTGAAACGCGAAATCACCTCGAGCCAGGAAACGCCCGCGCCGCGATGCGGCTACTGTTTCGGCCGCCTGCAGGCCCTGCAGGCGGACCTGGTCAAATACCACCAGGAAATCGTCAAGCATCACGCCAACATGAGCCTGTTCATCGAAAGCCTGTTCCGCAGGGAACATTTCGAGCGCGGCCACTTGGTACTCCACCCCAAACGATGCTTTGTCGAAAAAGAGGTAATCCTGCCCCAACTGGACCACTACGCCAGCCGGCTGCAGGCCGCCAACGTCACCGTTGACCGGCCGCAGAACATGTACGAGGAGGAATTCCCGATCCTGGTCGACATCGGTCTGCTGGCCCAGGTCTATGCCAACCTCTTCTCCAATGCCGCCAAGTACACCAAGGAAATCATCGATCACCGGGGACAGGTGCGGAAGGCCATGGCCTATGGCCGGGAAATTGTCGACAATTTCCCGCATCCCGGTAAAAAGGGGATCAAATTCAACGTGTTCACCACTGGGGCCAGCATGTCGGTGGAACAGGGCAACCGGTTGTTCCAGGAAGGGATGCGCGGCGACGACAATCTGGATATTCCCGGCACCGGCCACGGCCTGTCGTTCATCCGCTTGGTGGTCGAGATGCACGGCGGCAAAGTCGGCTACGAACCGACACAAGAGGGCAACAACTTTTATTTCATCCTGCCCCTGCCGCCGGTCGATTATCCGCCGGCCCTGTACCACAACGCCGGGTAGGCCCGCCCTAGTCCGGTAATTTTCGTTTTGTTTCGCGGTTACAGCCTTCTTCACTCTCTCGGTTTCCGATGGTCCCCTCTGCCATGAGCACGTCCGTCCCCGTCCCCGCCATGGAGCTGCTGGCCCCCGCCGGCACAATATCCGCCTTCGAGGCCGCCCTCGAGGCGGGCGCGGATGCGGTCTACGTCGGCGCGCCCGGCCTGAACGCCCGTGCGCTGGCGCGCGATTTCACCCTGGCCGAGATCGCCGCCATGACCGGCCATGCCCACGAGCGCAACAAGAAGCTCTATGTGGCCATGAACAGCCTGGTTAAGGAAGACGAGATCCCCCTGGCCCTGGAAACGCTGGCCGTGCTCGACGGCATCGGGCCCGACGCCCTGATCATCCAGGACCTGGGCCTGTTGCTGCTGGTGCGCCGCTTTTTTCCCCGGTTGCAGGTGCACGCCTCGACGCTGATGACCGTCAACCATGCGATGGCGGCCGATTATTTTGGGGCCTTGGGTTTTTCGCGCATCGTCCTGGCCCGGGAATTGAGCCTGGATGAGATCCGGGCCATCCACCGACAGAGCGACATGGAGTTGGAGATCTTCATTCATGGGGCCATGTGCTTCAGTTATTCCGGACTCTGCCGCTTTTCCAGCCTGCACGGCGGCAAGTCGAGCCTGCGCGGCCAGTGCGTGCAGCCCTGCCGCCGCCGCTACGACTGGCTGCCCTCGGGCAAGCGGGCCGGCGCCGGCCAGGGCGGCAAGGGCGGTGGCTATCTTTTCTCCATGAACGATCTCAGCGGCATCGATCATTTGGCCGGGGTGCGGGCGGCCGGCGTGGTCAGCCTCAAGATCGAGGGGAGGCTCCGGTCGGTGGCCTATGTCCGCAGCACGGTCGGGGCGTACCGCCTCGCCCTGGACTCGCTCGATGCCCCGGTCGACCGGAGGGCCGGCATGCTCGCCGAGGCGCACCGGCTCCTGGATGCGTCCATGGGGCGGAAGCGCGCCTCCGGATTTTTGCTCGCCGGCCAGGAGGACCGGTTGATCGTGCCCCGGCTTTCCGGAAGCACCGGCGAGGTGATCGGCAGGGTGGTCCGGCTGGAGATTGCCGCGGGACAAAGGGTGGACCGGGCGGCGACGGCGCAGGTGGTGTTGCAGGCCCCGGTCCGGGTGGGCGACCGTCTGCGGCTCTACCAGGAGCGCACCGGCGACCGGACGAGCTTCACCCTGCGCTCCCTGACGCTCAAGGGGAAGCAGGTGGCGGAGGCGGAGGCGGGGCTGACGGTGCGCATCGGGCTGGCCGGCATCGAAACAAAGCACCTGCGGCAGCCGTTTGCCGGGATTCTGTTCCGGGTCGATGTGAGTGGGCGCGATGAGAAGAAACGTTCGGCTGTGGCGCGGGCGGCTGAGCGCATGATTGTGCCGTTGCCCGATCCCGCAGCGCTGGCCCGCCGGTTGGTCGCGCTCGACATGGAGCCCGCAACGGACCAATCGGGCTCGACGGGGCAGCAGGCGGGCGGCCGTCGGACCGGCCGCGGCGCGCCGCAGCACGGCCGGCCGACATCGCCGGAATGGTGGCTCAAGGTCGCCACCCCCGAGGCGATGACGCTCCGGTATCCCTTCAAGGTCGCCAGGGTGCTGGTCGAACTCACCGAAGAGACATTGGCCTGGGGCCTGCACGGCAGGCAGCGGAAACCGGGAGGCGTGCCGTTGGTCTGGACCCTGCCGCCGGTGCTGCATCAAGAGCGGCTGCCCTGGTACCGCGAAGCGGTGGCCCAGCTCCGGCGCCAAGGAGCGAGGTGTTTCCAGATCGGCCACATCGGCCAGATCGCCCTGTTCGTCGATGGGACCGGCCAACTGCCAGCCGACGGTGGCCTGGAACTCTATGGCGACTTTACCTGCAATATCCTCAACAGCGCCGCCCTGCGTCTGTATGCGGCGCGCGGGCTGGCCGGGGTGCAGTTTTCCCTGGAAACAGACCGGGCCACCCTTGCCGCGGCCCTGGCCCATTTCTCCCGTAGCGTCTCTGCGCCGGGGACGATGCGCATGAAGGTCGGACTCACCGTGCACGGCCGGCCGCCGCTCTTCACCGCGCGGCTCGACGCCCCCCATTTCCAGGGGCAGCGATCCTTCGCCAGTCCGCGCGGCGAGCGGTTCTATCTCGACCGCAGGGGGGAGACCGTCTCCGTCCACTCCCATACCGTCTTCTCCCTGCTGCCGTATGCGGACGAACTCGCCCGCATGGGCCTCGACTACTTTGTCGTGGATGCCGGTTACGGCCAGCCGAAAAAGACCGCCGCCGAAGTGACCGCCCTGCTCAGCGGCCGGGGCGAACTGCCGCCGTCTTTTTCCGGGAACTATGCTGGCATCCTTTCATGAAATGCGGTAAAGGCAAAGCCCAATTGTGCCGATCCTTGCCCACCTCTTTCGTGCCTGAACATGACGAATAAAGAGATCATTGTCCGCCTGATGGCGGTGCTCAAGCCCTATACGGCCAAAATGGCGATCGCCATGGCGTCGATGGTCGCGGTCGGGGGCTTCAACGCGGTGCAGGCCTATCTGGTCAAACCCCTGCTGGATGAGATTTTCATCAAACAGGATGCACACCTGCTGAATTTGCTGCCGCTGGCCCTGCTTCTGGTCTTTTTCATCAAGGGGATCTTTTATTTTCTCCATTCCTATTTCCTGGAGATGGTGGGGCAGTGCGTTATCAGGGATTTGCGCACCCAGGTCTATGACCACATCATGGATCAACCCCTGCGTTTTTTTCACAAAACGCCGACGGGTGAGCTGATCTCCAGGATCATCAACGATGTCAGCATCGTCCAGAACTCTGTTTCCTATACCCTGATCCGCTCCCTGCGGGATCTCTTTTCGGTGTTCGGTCTGTTGGGGGTGATCTTTTACATGGATTGGCGCCTGGCGCTCATTTCCCTGGTCTTTCTGCCCATGGCCGCAGTGCCGATCATTGTCTTCGGCCGGAAATTCAGGAGGATCAGCACGAATTACCAGGTGAAGCTCGGCGAGGCCACCAGCCAGTTGCACGAGACCATCGCCGGGGTGAGCATCGTCAAGGCGTTTTGCATGGAACCGTTCGAGAAAAAACGGTTTGCCAAGCGGATGCAGAACATCATGAACATCCTGCTTTCCGAGACATGGTACAACAGCCTGTCGCATCCCTGCATAGAAATACTCGCGGGCCTCGGCATGGCTATCATCATCTGGTTCGGCGGCGGTCAAGTCTTGGCGGGCCATTCGACGCCGGGGGCGTTCATGGCCTTTCTCACCGCCCTGCTCATGCTGTATGAACCGGTCAAGGGGGTGAGCAAGGTCAATTCCAACATCCAGCAGGGCGTTGCCGCCGCGCACCGCATTTTCACCCTGCTGGATGTCGGCTCCGACATCAGGGAAGCGCCCGGCGCCCCGGACATGCCCCCGTTTCGCCGGCAGATCGAGTTCGCCGACGTCACCTTCGGCTACGAGCACGATATCCCGGTGCTCCGGCAACTCACCTTCCGGGTGAACCGGGGCGAGGTGCTCGCCGTGGTCGGGCCGAGCGGCGGCGGCAAAACCACCCTGACCAATCTGATGCTCCGCTTCTACGATGTCGATGCGGGGCGCCTTTTGATCGATGGCGTCGATGTCCGCACCTACACGCTGGCCTCCCTGCGCCGCCAGATCGCCGTGGTCACCCAGCAGACGATTCTGTTCAACGACACGGTGCGGAACAACATCGCCTACGGCCGCGACGACTGCTCGGAGGAGGAACTTCTGGCCGCGGCGCGGGCGGCCTACGCGCTCGACTTCATCACGGCCCTGCCGCAAGGGTTCGACACGGTGATCGGCGAATCGGGCTCGCGGCTCTCGGGCGGGCAACGGCAGCGGCTCTCCATCGCCCGGGCGCTCCTCAAGGACGCCCCCATCCTCATCCTCGACGAGGCGACCTCGGCGCTCGACAACGAGTCTGAGCGCGAGGTGCAGCAGGCTCTGGACAACCTGATGCACAACCGCACCACCATCGTCATCGCTCATCGCCTGTCGACCATCCAGAACGCCGACCGGATTGTCGTGCTGAAAGAGGGCCGGTTGGCGGAAGAGGGCAGGCATGGCGAGCTGCTCGCCCTCGGCGGCGAGTACAGTTTCCTCTATAACCTCCAGTTCGCTGGCGATGCCAACAAGGAGCAGGAATAATGCAGCGGCGAATGGAGCAGGTGTGCCTGTGGCTGCACATGGCGCTCGCCTTTTTTCTTCCTCTTTCGACCTCGGCCGTCAGCGTGGCGGCGTGCCTCATCCTGCTCTGTGGTCTGCTTGAAGGAAGGTATGCCGAGAAGTTGCGGGAGATGGCCGCCAGCCCGCTCGGTCGCGCGGTCCTCGTCTATGCCGTGGTGCTGCTCCTCGGTTTGTGCTGGACCGAATCCCTTCAGGATGGCCTGGCCGTCATTCGCAAGCAGTGGAAGGTGATGCTGGCGCCTTTTCTGCTCACAACCATCCGCTGGGAATGGCGGCAGCGGTATGTCGTCGCCTTCATCGCCGGGGTGACCGCCACCATGCTCGCCGTTTCGCTGGATCAATTCGACTTGTTGCAGAAGGGCTTGTCCGAGGATGAACTCTTCTTCCACACCCTGACCATCCAGTTGCAGTACACGCCGATGCTGGCCTTTGCCATCTATCTCCTGGCGCATCAACTCCTGTGGGGCGGGAAAAACGGCTGGCAATGGTGGGGCCTGCTGGCCTTTGCCGCTCTTCTGACCGTTCACCTGTTCACAACGATGGGGCGGGCGGGGCACTGCGCCTTTTTCGTGCTGATGGCCGTGCTGCTGTTTCAGTATTACCGGAAGAATGTGCTCAGGGCCGGCCTGATTGCCGCGGTGCTCTTTCCGCTTGTTTTTACGGCGGCCTATCGTCTGAGCCCGGTGTTCCAGGGGCGCATGGACGCGATTGTCGAGAATATCCGGACTTTCCGCGACAACCCCAACACTTCTGTCGGCCTGCGCCTGCACTACTGGACGATCTCGTGGCAGATCATCAGACAGTCACCCTGGATCGGAGTGGGGACCGGCGATTTCGCCTCTGCCTACAGCGCGATGAACGAGAGCGTCTCGCCCGGCGTGCCGACGACCAACAACCCGCACAACCAGTATGTTTTTCTTACGGTGCAGCTCGGCGTCCTCGGGCTGTTGAGCCTGTTGGGCCTGTTGTTCGTCCATTTCCGTCGGGCCGGTCGGATCGTGGACGGCTGGGAAAGGATCCGCCTCGCCTTTCCTGTCTTTTTCATGGTGATCATGTGCTTTGAATCCTATCTCAATCTCGTCGGCACCGGTTTCCTCTTCTCCCTGATGAGCGCGATCCTCTTCAAGAATCCCCAGCCGCTCAGACCGGCCGTCACCCAGGGGGAGGTGCCCGCCACAACCCCGATGGTCCAGGAGGCGTGAGGCCGGCGCGGCCCGCCGCCGGCCCTGCGGATTGTCGTATGGACGACCGACTCGACGGCAAACGAATCCTGCTGATCAAGCAGAGTTCGCTGGGGGATGTCATCCACGCCCTGCCGGTGGCGCATGCATTGAAACGCTGCGCGCCGTCGTGCCGCATCGGCTGGGTGGTGGAAGCGGCGTTTGCCTCCCTTGTGGCGCGCGATCCGGCGGTCGACGAGGTCTATCCCATTCATGTGCCCTCGACCAGCGATCCTGATGCCACCAGGGGTGCCTATTTCCGCGCCTGCACCGCCACCATCGGCGTGCTGGCGCGCTTGCGCGCCGCCTTCCGCCAAGCCCCCTACGATTGGGTGCTCGATCTCCACGCCTCCTTTCGCAGCGGCCTGTTCGCCCTGATGAACCCCGGCGGCGTGCGGGTCGGGTTCGGCGATGCCAGGGAGTTGAACACCCTGTTTCAGCACCGCCTGCTCACGGTGGCGTCCGGGCCCATGCACGCGGTGGACAAGAACCTGCTTTTCTGTTCGTTTTTTGGTTGTTCCGCCAGGGAAGAGGATTTGTATCTGGTCACCGACCGGAACGACGAGGACCAGGCCGAGGCGTTCCTGCGGGCATCCGGGATCGGTCCGGAACAGCGCTTCGTCTACGTCAATCCGGCCGCGCGCTGGCAATCCAAGTTCTGGATCGCATCGCGCTGGAGCGCGCTCTGCGACCTGCTGGAGTCAGCCGGGGTGCGGACCGTCTTCGGCGGCAGTCCCGGCGATCGCGCCCACATCGAGACCATCGTGACAGACATGCGCCATGAACCGGCCGTTGCCGCCGGCCGCCTGAGCCTGATGGCCTCGGCCGCCCTGATGAAAAAGGCGGCGGCCTATGTCGGGGTTGATACCGGGCCGATGCATATGGCCGCCATGGCGGGCACGCCGGTGGTGGCCCTGTTCGGCCCCACCCATCCGGAGCGGGTGGGACCGTATGGGATGCACAACGCGGTCATTCAGGCGGAGGGGCTCGATTGCCTCTGCTGCCGGAAACGGGTCTGCGCCCAGCAGCGGTGCATGGAGGGGATTACCGTGGAGAGGGTCTGCGATCGGGTCATGACCCTGATCGGGGAGGTCACTCCTCGGTGACGCGCGGCAGCGGCGGGGAGGGCGGCGGGGTCCAGCGGGAGCGCAGCTCGTGGAACTTGGCGTACTTGTAGAAGGTGCCCTCGAAGTTGTACAGGGCGATGATGAAGCCCGGCCAGCCGTCGAGAATGCCCCGTTTGAGGAAATACATGTGACAGAAGGACCAGATGCCGTGGGCCAGGGCGGTCCACAGTGAGCAATTGCCGCGACCGGTCAGGGCCAGCTTGTCGGCCCCGAGGGTGGAGTATTTGTTGGCCTTGTGCAGCAGCTCCTCCAGCCGTTTGAAGGGAAACTGCCAGATCGCGTGACGCAGATAGCCCACCGGCCGGTTGGTGACCACGCTGAATTCCTCGTGCACCGGGTCGTCTTCCTTGAAGACCAGGGCGCCTTTTTTAAACAGCTGGGGCTGGCGGTAATCGGGGTAGAACCCGGAGTGGCGGATCCAGCGGCCCATGAAGAAATTCCGGCGGGGGACATAGTAGGCGTCGGCTCTCGGGTCGCGGAGGCAGGCCAGGATCTCGTCCCGCGCCTCGGGCGTGCAGCGCTCGTCGGAATCGAGCGAGAAGATCCAGTCGTGGGTGCAGGCGGCCATGGCCCGGTTGCGCAGGTCGCCGAATCCCCGAAAGGGAATCTGCACCACCCGGGCACCCAGTTCCTCGGCCAGGGCGGCGGTGTTGTCCTGGCTGTGGGAGTCGGCCACCACGATCTCGTCGGCCCAGAGCACCGAGCGGATGGCATCCTGGATCTTGTCGGCCTCGTTGTAGGCGATGATGTAGACAGAAACCTTGTTCATGCCTGGCGCACCACCTGCGGCGGACGGACTTTGGTGGCGCTGGCGAGTTGGACCACGATGCGGTCGGTCTTGTGGAGCCGCTCTACCAGGGTCCGGAACAGATGCCTGGAGACGTCCGGATACTTCTCGATCAACTCCGCCAGCTTGTTGCCCGGATAGCGTTTGATGGTGCACCGGCCCACCGAAATGATCGAGGCGGAGCGCGGCTCGTCCAGGATGGCGGCCATCTCGCCGAAGTATTCACCCGGCTCGGTGATCTCGGCGATCTTCTTGCCGGAGCGGAGCACGGCCACCTTGCCCCTGATCAGCTTGAAAAAGTCCTTGTCCTTGTTGCCTTCCTGAATCACCACGTCACCGTCCTCGTATTCCTCCACGTCCGGATTGACTAGATAAGCGGGCAGACTGTCCTCGTGGGCCACCGTCCGCTTCAACACCTCCTCCAGGCTGGTGATGCCTTCGCGGGCCTTTTGCAGGCCAGCCTCGCGGAGGGTGTACATGCCTTCCTGCATGGCCACCTTGCGCAGCTGCTCCTCGGAGACCTCGGCCTGGATGGCCTGGGCCACCGCTTCCGTCACCTCCATCAGCTCGAAGAAGCCGACCCGGCCCTTGTATCCGAGGCCGTTGCATTCCGGGCATCCCTTGGCCTTGAACAGTTTGAGTTCGTCCAGCTCGCTTTCCTTGAACCCGGCGTTCAGCAGCGTCTGCCGGTCGTATTCGGCTGGCATCTTGCATTTCGTGCAGAGTCGCCGTCCCAGGCGCTGGGAAAGCACCATGGTGAGCGAGGAGGCCAGGATGTACGGCGGGATACCGATATCCACCATACGGCTGACCGTGGCCGGCGAGTCGTTGGTGTGCAGGGTGGAGAACACCAGGTGGCCGGTCATGGCCGCCTTCATCGCGATTTCGGCGGTTTCGATGTCGCGGATCTCGCCGACCATGATGATGTCCGGATCCTGGCGGAGAAAGGCCTTCAGCGCCGCGGCGAAGGTCATGCCGACCTCGGCGTTGACGTTGACCTGGTTGATGCCCTTGAAGTTGAACTCCACCGGGTCTTCCGCGGTGAGGATCTTGATGTCCTCGTTGTTGAGTGAGTTCAGGGCGGAATAGAGGGTCACGGTCTTGCCCGAACCGGTGGGGCCGGTGACCAAAAGCAGGCCTTGCGGCCGGTTGAGGCACCGTCTCAGGGCGGCGAAGGTGTTCTTGGTGAAGCCGAGCTTGGTCAGGTCCACATTGAGGGAATCCTTGTCCAGGATACGCAGGACGATGCCCTCGCCGTGGAGGAGCGGCAGGGTGGAGACGCGGAAGTCGACCGCCCGGTTGCGGCCCAGCCGGATCTTGATGCGGCCGTCCTGGGGCACCCGCCGCTCGGTGATGTTGAGGCCGGCGAGAATCTTCATTCGGGCGGCCATGGCGTTCTTGATGGTCAGCGGAAGATTCATCGACTTGAACAGCGAGCCGTCCTTGCGGTAGCGGACCTGCATGGTCTTTTCGAAGGGCTCGATGTGAATGTCGCTGACGCCCTCGTGCACCGCCTTGACCAGAATGCCGTTCACCAGCTTGATGATGGGCGCGTCCGAGGCGGAAAACTGTTCGTAGGCGTTGTCGTCGGTACCGCCGCTATCGAACTCGAAATCCTCGGCGGCGTCGGACACCAGGGCGCCGAAGTCATCGACCTGACTGACCGTGTCCTCTTCGGCCTCGGCCTCGGATTTGAAGAAGGACTGATACTCCTCGTCGCTGATATGATAGTATTTTTTGTACGCCTCGATGATGTCCTTGGCAGTGGACACGCAGACGTTGAGATGTTTCTGGACAATGTCCTGGAGCTGCTCGACCTCCACCGTGTCGGTGGGTTCGGTCATGGTCACCTGCAGGGTGTTGCCGGCCAGCCGGAGGGGCAGGCACATGAACTGCCTGGCGGTTTCGTAGGGGACCAGTTGCAGGGCTTCCTTGCTCGGCACTTCCTGGTCGAGCGCGACCAGGGTGTAGTTGTGCATGCGGCTGAGGAAGTTGGGGATGGTGTCCCGTTCGATGACGCCGCTTTCCAGCAGAATCCGGCTGAGCCGTTCGCCGGTTTTTTTCTGGATCGCCTTGGCTTCCTCAAACTGGGTCAGGGTGATGTAGCCGGCCTTGCTCAGCAACTCGCCGATCTTGAGCCTGCCGGCACCCGATTGGTCCTTGACCGTCTTTTTCAGCGAGCCTTTCTGGGCGTCTGGCGCGGATTGTCCTGGTTTGAGAGCCATGGGTGCACTGATGTCCCTGCGAGAGGAATGGAATGTGGTGATTTCGCAGTATTGTATAGCAAATAAAAAAACGGGTCAAAAAAGAAGAAACATTTTCAAAAAAGAGGGCCCGGCGGAAAAAACGGCCGGCGCTGGTCGTAGGGGGCGACGAACCGGCCGCGGCCGTCTTCTTTCTTCACGGATCAGGAAAAGATGGCAGGATAACGCTGCCGCAGGGCCTCGGCAAGAGGAATCATCACCTCGCGCATCGAGGGCTCGGCGGCGGGCGAGGTGCGGAGGGAGAGGATGTGGCGCCATTCGAGGAGGTTGGCGTAGACGATGATTTCGGTCTTGCAGGAATTGGGCAGCACGGTGCGGGCCGCCTGGGGCGAGGAGGTCTCGAGCAGGCGGAGATACCGGGCCTCCATCATCTCCATCGACTGCCGCCAGAGGGCGAATTCCTCGCTGTCTTCCTCGAAGAAGACCGGTTTGATGAAGGTGACCTCGTTGCCGAACTTGTCGGCGGAATAGCGGCAGTAGCGCTGGCTCTCCTGGAGGAAGGTGCAGGGCCGGTGGCGGACCAGTTCATGGGTGACCGCCCGGTTGACGATGAACCTGACCGCCAGGAACCGGTGTCTGGCGTGCATCGGCGGAGCGAGCCGGTCCACGGCGGCGAGGCCCATTTTCTCGATGGTTACCCCGACGGCGCGCTCCGGGTCTGCCGCCAGCGGCAGCGTCTCGAAGAAATAGGGGTGGCGGCTGTCGAGGAACCGGACAATGGCCAGGGAAATGGCATCGTCGGGGTGGAAGAGCAGCATCTCGCGAAAGGCGCGAACCGAGCCGGTGATCAGCAGTTGCCTGTCATCCAGCCGGTCGATGTGCAGAAACTTGGGCTGACGGAAAAAAAGGGCCTGGATGGGCTCCGGCGTGGCACAGGTGGCGATCAGCGTGGTCACCCCCATCTCCAGGACGGAATTGTGCCCGTTCTCCGCCATCTTCCTGACAAAGGGGATGGCCGAGCCGCTGTCGATCCGGTTTTCGCTTTTGTAGCAGATCCGGCCGCAGTATTCGATGCGAACCGGAAGGGATTGCTGGTCAAGTTCATCTAAGATGGTGAAGCTTGGGGCAATGATGCGCATGGCGGCTCGACGGGAAGGGGTTGTGAGGAAAGGCGCCGCCGGCCGGAACGCGGCGGCGCCACAGGACGGTGGCCTATTTGTCTTCCCAGAAGGGAGACAGGGCCCGCAGTTTGGTGATGATGTCGGGCATCCTGGCCAGCACGAAATCGACCTCCTCTTCGTTGTTGTAGATCGAGAGGCTGAAGCGGATCGAACCGTGCGCCGCGGTGAACGGCACGCCCATGGCGCGGAGCACGTGGGACGGCTCCAGGGAGCCGGAGGTGCAGGCCGAGCCGGAGGAGGCGCAGATGTTGAGCTGGTTCATGTGCAGGAGGATGGCCTCGCCCTCGACATACTCGAAGCTGATGTTGGCAGTGTTGGGCAGGCGCTGGGTCGGATGCCCGTTGCGCAACGCCTTGGGCACCGTGCTCAGCAGGCCTTGCTCCAGCTTGTCCCGCAACGCCCGCACCCTGGTGTTCTCCTCCTCCATTTTTTCGGCCGCCAGGGCGCAGGCCCGGCCCAGGCCGATGATCGAGGCCACGTTTTCGGTGCCGCCCCGGCGGCCGTGCTCCTGGTGGCCGCCGTTCATGAACGGGATATAGGGCGTGCCCTTGCGGACATAGAGCACGCCGATCCCTTTGGGGGCATGGAGCTTGTGGCCGGAAAGGGAGAGGAAATCGATGGCCGTTTCCCTGAGGTTGATCGGCACCTTGCCGACTGCCTGCACGGCATCGGTATGAAAGAGGACGCCCCGCTCCCTGGCGATCTGCGCCATCTCCTCCACCGGGAAGAGCACGCCGGTCTCGTTGTTGGCCCACATCACGCTGACAATGGCGGTGTCGTCGGTGAGGCTTTCCCGGTACCGCTGCATATCCAGGGTGCCGTCGGCGGCGACCGGCAGGCGGGTGACGTGGTATTTGCGGCCGGTGAAGATCTCCAGGTTGTCGCAGAGGTTTTTCACCGCCGGATGCTCCACCCTGGTGGTGACCACATGGTTTTTCTCCGGAAAGCTCTGGATGGCGGAGAGAATGGCGGTGGAGTCGCTCTCGGTGCCGCAACTGGTGAACACGATCTCGCCGGGATCGGCACCGAGCAGGTCGGCGATCTGCTGGCGGGCCTGGCTGATCGCCTGGCCGACCTGGCCGCCGAAGGTGTGCATGGAGGAGGGGTTGCCGTAAAACTGGGTCAGGTAAGGCATCATGGCGTCCAGCACTTCGGGGGCGATCCGGGTGGTGGCGTTGTTGTCCATGTAGATGACCTGCTCGGGTAGCACCGCCATTACTTGTCCTCCTCGACGATCAGGCTTTCCAGAACCTGTTCGCGCAGTTTTCTCTCCACGTATTCTTTCAGGGTGGTCTGCGACGAATGGCAGTTGGCGCAGGAGCCGCGCAGCGACACGGTGACGAAATCGCCGTCCACGTCGATCAGGCGGATGTCACCGCCGTCCTTTTTCAGGGTCGGTTTGATCTCCCGCTCGACGACCTCCTCGATCTTCTTGATCTTTTCCAGGGTGGTCATGCGTTTTTTCTTGGCCACGCCTGTGGGCTGGCCGGCTTCCCCGGCCATCGTCTCGGTGAGCAGCGCCCGCAGTTTGCCCTCGCACTTGCCGCAGCCGCCGCCGGCCTTGGTGAAGTTGGTGATGTCCTCCACCGAGGTCAGCGCATTTTCCCGGATGGCGCGGATGATCTCCAGGTCGGTGACGCCGAAGCATTCGCACACCACCTCACCCTGCGCCATGGGCAGGATGGCGCCGGTATAGTCGGCGATGGCCGCCTCCAGGGCCTCGCGGCCCATGACCGAGCAGTGCATTTTTTCCTTGGGCAGGCCGCCCAGGGCCCTGGCGATGTCGTCGTTGGTCAGCCTCTTGGCGTCCTCCAGCTTCATGCCCTTGAGCATCTCGGTGAGCATCGAGGAGGAGGCGATGGCCGAGGCGCAGCCGAAGGTCTTGAATTTGGCGTCGGTGATCACCTGGTTCTCGTCGACCTTGATGGTCAGCCGCAGGGCGTCGCCGCAGGCGATGGAGCCGACGTTGCCCACGCCGTCGGCATCCTCGATCTCGCCGACATTGCGGGGGTTGATGAAATGGTCCTGAACTTTATCGGTATATTCCCACATGGCAAATCTCGATGGTGATGGGTTGTCGATGCGTGCAAACCCCTTGTTCCTGGCGGCTGCGCCGCCAGGAATCGCGGTGCTGACTTCGTCAGCACCGCGATTGTCCGAGGGAACAGGGGGGCGAATTCACCTTGCTACATTAGGGCAAGAGTCCTGTTTCGGCAAGCATCGATTTGGCACTTTTTACCAGCAGCACGGTTTCCTCCCGGCTCCTGGCCTCGACGTAAAACCGGACCTTGGGCTCGGTGCCCGAGGGGCGGATCATAATCCAGGAACCGTCGTCGAGGATCATCTTGCGGCCGTCGATATCGATCACCTCGGTAATGGTCCGCTCGCCCTCGCCGACCCGGATCGTGCTGCCCGGTCCGTAGGCGCGCAATTTGTCCAGGCTGCACAGCAGGGCCTCGCCCTGCTGGGAGACGGCGACGCCGTCGCGGTCGGGATAGTAGTGGCCGAATTGGTCCTCGATGTCGGCGAGGTACTGGCCCAGCGGCTTGTTCAGGGTAAGCGTCATGTCGATGGCCAGGATCAGGCCGATGAAGGCGTCCTTTTCCGGGGTGTGGCCGATGATGGAAATACCGTCCGATTCCTCGAAAAAGACCAGGGCCCGGTCGATCACCGGCTTGAACTCCTTGAAGCCGACCCTGGGCTCGAACACCTCCTCGCCCAGCTGGGCGGCCAGGGCGTTGGCCAGGTTGCTCGTGGCCACGGTCTTGGCGACCATGCCGCGCTTGCCCTTGATTTCGTGGAGGAAATGGTAGGCCATCGCCCCGAACTGGTTCATCGAGATCTCGACGTCGCCGTCGGTGAAGCGGATGCGGTCGCCGTCGGGATCGATGATCGCCCCGATCTTGAGCGGCTCGGGCCGGGCCGCGAGCGCGGCCAGCACCGGCCGCATGTTGGCCGAGGACGGTTCCGGCGCGATCCCGCCGAAGGTGGGGTCGGCGGTGGCGCGGAGCAGGGTCAGCCGCTCGGGCGGCGGATTGTCCAGGAGCCGGGCCAGATAGGTGCGGGCGGCGCCGTGGACCGCGTCGACGCACACGGTCACCCTGCTGTTCGCCGCCAGCCCGGCCAGCAGCCGGTCGTAGTCGATGCCGTGGCGCTGGACGTTGTTGCGGACCAGGTGCTGCCAACTGGCCAGGGCGTCTTCGGGGACGAGGCCCGGCAGCTTTTCCAGGGGCCTGTCGACATCGAGTTCGGCCGGAAGAAGGTCTGCGCGGCCCGATGCCATGTACTCCCCGGCCAGGCGGGTGATGGTGTCGGTGAGGATCGGCGCGGCCGGACCGCCATCGGCGGCGTTGTACTTGAAGCCGCCGTACTCCAGGGGATTGTGGCTGGGCGTGAGGTTGATGGAGAAGGCGGCCCGGCGGACCAGGACCGAGGCCGAAAGCGCGCCGGTGGTGGCTTCGCCGGCGTAATAGACGCGCACGCCGTTGGCGCAGAGGACGGCGATCGCCGCCCGGGCCAGCAGCGGACCGCCGAAGCGGTTGTCGAAGCCGACCACGCAGCCGCGCTGCCGCATCTCGGTGAAACCGGATACGCCCAGGGCCTGCCGCAGCGCCTCGTTGCGGTCCGCCTCCTTATACATGCCGAGGATGGCCGCGGTGACCGTTGCCACCGAACGGACAAACAAATCCTTGCCCAGCGTGCCCCGCCAACCCGAGGTGCCAAAGGCCACGGCTTTGGCGGGCGCGCCGGTGCGGGTCCGCATTTCATCCTCGATCAACTGGTAGATCCGGTCGATTTCGGTCTGCCACGGCACCCGGTCCGCAGGCGACGCGGCCGCGTTGCGCCCCGCGACCAGCCGCTTGATCGCCTCGAAATAGCGGCTTTGTTCATGGTTTCCGGTGACAATGCAGTCGGTGCTGATGGCGGCAATCTCGTGGGCGATGGTCATGGCGGCTCCGTTACGCAACACCTGCTTGATAGGAAAAAAACAAATATATTCCGTCAATATAGCCTGCCGGGCCGATCTTGGCAAGGCTGCGGGGGCGGTGCCTGTCTGTGGTCCCGGCAGGGCAGGCCCACGGGACGTTTCGGTTGACCGGGAGACGTTTTTTTTTTACAATTAGTATCTTACAAACCAATTTTACGCCGGTTGCCGACAACGGGGGTTGCCGGGCGGGCCCGGCCCAGCCGACGGTTTTCTTTGCGAGGGGGTAGGTGATGAACAACACGCACGAAACAGCGCTCATTCTCTGGTTTGACGAGATCGGCATCGAGGATGTCCCGCGGGTGGGCGGCAAGAACGCCTCCCTGGGCGAGATGCACCAAAAATTGACCTCCAAGGGGGTGGCGGTGCCCAACGGTTTTGCCATCACCGCCTACGCCTACCGGTATCTGCTGAAGGAAGCCGGGTTGGAGACCGCCATTCGCGAGGCACTGGCCGGCCTTGATACCGGCGATCTGTACAATCTGCAGGAGCGCGGCGCCAAAGCCCGCGAAATCGTCCGTACCGCCGAGTTCCCGGCCGATCTGCGCCAGGCGATTCTCGACGCTTACCGGAAAATGGAGGAGGACTACGGCCCCGAGGTCGATGTCGCCGTCCGCTCGTCGGCCACCGCCGAGGACCTGCCCGACGCCTCCTTTGCCGGCCAGCAGGACACCTACCTCAACATCCGCGGTCCGGAGGCGCTGATCGACGCCTGCAAGCGCTGCTTCGCCTCCCTGTTCACCGACCGCGCCATCTCCTACCGCCACGACAAGGGTTTCGGCCAGTTCGACGTCTACCTCTCCATCGTGGTGCAGAAGATGGTCCGCTCCGATTCCGCCTGCTCGGGCGTGATGTTCTCCATCGACACCGAATCGGGCTTCAAGGACGCGGTCTTCCTCACCGGCGCCTGGGGCCTGGGCGAAAACGTGGTCCAGGGCGCGGTCAATCCCGACGAGTACTACGTGTTCAAGCCGGCCCTCAAGGAGGGCAATCGGCCCATTGTCGGCAAGCGGGTGGGCACCAAGGAAATCAAGATGGTCTACAACACCGATCCGGGTGCCGAGGAGCCGGTGAAGAACGTGGCAACCACGCCGGCGGAACGCGGCTCCTACATCTTAAGCGACGACGAGATCCTCCAGTTGGCACGCTGGGCCTGCATCATCGAGGACCATTACGGCCGGCCCATGGACATCGAATGGGCCAAGGACGGCGACGGCGCGGCCGTGGGCACGGGCACCCTGTTCATCGTCCAGGCCCGGCCGGAGACCGTGCATTCCCAGGCCAGCAAGCGGACCATGGAGACCTACGTGCTCAAGGAAAAGGGGGCCCTTCTGGCCAGCGGCCAGGCGGTGGGCGCCAAGATCGGCCAGGGCGTGACCCGCGTCCTCCGCAATGTCGGCCAGATCCACGACTTCAAGCCCGGCGAGGTGCTGGTCACCGACATGACCGACCCGGACTGGGAACCGATCATGAAGACCGCCGGGGCCATCGTCACCAACCGCGGCGGCCGCACCTGCCACGCGGCGATCATCTCGCGCGAGCTGGGCATCCCCTGCGTCATCGGCACCGAGAACGGCACCCAGGTCATCAAGAACGGCCAGCAGGTGACGGTCTCCTGCGCCGAGGGCGAGACCGGCCATATCTACGAGGGCCTGCTCAAGTTCCAGATCGAAACGCTCGATCTCGACAACATCCCGCCCACCCGCACCAAGGTGATGATGAACGTCGGCCTGCCGGAAAAGGCATTCGTCGAGAGTCAGTTGCCCAACGAGGGCGTCGGCCTGGCCCGCGAGGAGTTCATCATCAACTCGCACATCGGCATCCACCCGCTGGCCCTGATCAACTATGAGAAGCTCAAGGAGCAGGCCGAGAACGACGACGAGATCTTCGATATCGTCCAGGACATCGACGACCGTACCTCGGCCTACCCCACCGACAAGCGCCAGTACTTCATCGACAAGCTGGCCGAGGGCGTGGGCCGGATTGCCGCCGGCTTCCATCCCAAGGACGTGATCGTCCGCCTGTCGGACTTCAAGTCCAACGAGTACGCCAACCTGATCGGCGGCCATCTTTACGAACCGGAAGAGTCCAACCCGATGATCGGCTGGCGCGGGGCGTCGCGCTACTACGATCCGCGCTACCGGGCGGCCTTCGACCTGGAGTGCAAGGCGCTGTTGAAGGCGCGGGGCGAGATGGGGCTGACCAATATCAAGCTGATGGTGCCCTTCTGCCGCACCCCGGAAGAGGGGCGCAGGGTCATTGAAGTGATGCGGGAAAACGGGCTGGTGCAGGGCGAGAACGGCCTGGAGGTCTACGTGATGTGCGAGATCCCGTCCAACGTCATCGCCGCCGACGCCTTCTGCGACGTGTTCGACGGCTTCTCCATCGGCTCCAACGACCTGACCCAGCTGACGCTCGGCCTGGACCGCGACTCCGACCTGGTGGCGCACATCTACAACGAGCGCAACGAGGCGGTCAAGACCCTGATCAGGATGGTGATCGCCACCGCCCGGCGGCGCGGCCGCAAGATCGGCATCTGCGGCCAGGCGCCGTCGGATTTCCCGGACTTCGCCACCTTCCTCGTGGAGGAGGGAATCGATTCGATCAGCCTGGTGTCGGACACGGTGGTCAAGACCCGCCTGGCCATCGCGGCCAAGGAGCGCGAACTGGGCATCGCCCCGTAACGCTTGGCCAAGCGGTTGAAGGCGACAAGGCCGGCGGCCCCCTCAGTGGTGCCGCCGGCCTTTTTTTACGGTTTGCTTTCCTCCAGCGGTTTGGCCTCGTCGATCAGCATGATCGGGATGCCGTCGCGGATCTCGTAGCGCAGCCGGCAGGTGCGGCAGACAAGGCCGTTTTCCTCGGGGGTCAGTTCCACCGGCCCCTTGCATTGGGGGCAGGCCAGGATGTCCAGCAGTTCTTTCTTGATCATCGTCGTGTCCTGGTGTGCGGGTGAAAGGCGCCGGTCCGGCGGCCGTTCCGAACGGATGCCGAAGCCGGCCCGGCTCTTTGCGGGCGGGGCGCCTATTGCCATCGGCACAGGTTGTATCCGGTTGCGCGGTTTTTTTCATGCCGGATGTGTGGGCGCTATCAAAAAAGTTTTTTTGCCGGCCGCGGCCGCATGGCGTCTTCGCCAATTCCCGCTGGCAGGAAGGGGCAAAGATGCCTATAGTACCCGACTCAGGCCCGATGCGGCGTATTGGCGGACAAGGAAAGAACAACCAGAGGCGAGCGGCAGACGAATATGGAACAGAGAGCGGAGAAACACATCATTCCTGTAGAGGAGGCGGTGGGGATGGTGCTGCCGCACGACATCACCGAGATCGTCAGGGACGGGTTCAAGGGGCGGGCTTTCCGCAAGGGTCATATCATCCGGCAGGAGGATGTGGAGCATCTTCGCCGGCTGGGCAAGGACCATGTGTATGTCTTGCAGTTGGGACCGGACGAGATCCACGAGAACGAGGCGGCCCTGCGGATGGCCGAGGCCCTGGCCGGCAGCGGCATCGAGTATTCCCGCGAGATCGTCGAGGGCAAGGTCATCCTGACCGCGGCC
>Ga0265295_1002171_pt1 | contig 32133 bp, 20 predicted proteins | sample Munlansysbiofilm_FD_192503 | JGI IMG/M metagenome (GOLD analysis project Ga0265295, IMG submission 192503) | Leachate microbial communities from a municipal landfill in Southern Ontario, Canada - Methane capture system biofilm | ecosystem: Engineered > Solid waste > Landfill > Unclassified ... | reverse complement strand
TCCTAATATGAATAAGACTGCTTTGGGCACGACCGATAAGGTAAAGTGGAGTAAACAAGAACAAACTAAAACTGCTATTGACAGTTTAAAAGTAAAAGGCTATCGTATCTACGCACTGGAAACAGCTCAGCCATCTACCTCCGTTTTTGAATTTCAGGCTTCATTTCCATTGGCAATGATAGTGGGCAATGAGGCATTAGGAGTAGAACCAGCCATTCTGAAAGAGTGCGATGAGATAATACATTTACCAGTTTTGGGTTGGAAGAACTCACTAAATGTTAGTGTGGCTGCATCTGTGGCTATATACCAGATACTTTTTGGAGGAAGGAATGCAGACCTTTGATTATTATACTAAGTTGTTGGAATACAATTCTCTAAATAAACCTCTATGGCAAGTAACCATTGTGCATACAGATGGTTCTTCACCGGCAAAAGCGGGCATGAAAATGTTGATCTCTACCGATGGACTCATTCTGGGAAATCTGGGTGGGGGAGAGATGGAACATAGCATAATTGAATACATCGGTAGCCATAAACCCTCAACTGCAGAACAGATGACTTTCGATTTAGGACAAGCAAACCTTATGGATGCAACATCCACAGCCATGATCTGTGGTGGGAGTGTAACTGTATTTATTGAACCTTTATTTAACTCAAATAATCTTTACATTATTGGCGCAGGTCATTGTGGTAAGGCATTGGGGCATTTAGCAAGGCTGTGTGGCTTCTGGGTTAAGCTGATAGATAATAGAGAAGATATTCTAAAAAGTGCTCCAAAAGATTGTTTTGATGAAGCCGAATACAGCAATTATGAAGATATAACATCGGTTATAGGATTTGGCTCTTATACTTGGGTAGTTATCATGACGCATGGTCATGTTCACGATCAGGAGGTATTGCAACAGTGTATAGAAAAAGAAACCCGATATCTGGGTATGATCGGAAGTAAAAGCAAGGTAAAACAAACATTTGATTCTTTGATGGATCAAGGCTACACTGCTGAAGATATTACTCGAATACATGCCCCCATTGGACTTTCGATAGGAAGCCAAAGCCCTTATGAAATTGCCGTAAGTATAATGGCAGAACTTATAAGCATTAAGAGAAACGAGCACAAGACGGGTTTATAGACTCAGATTTATCTTTAGTGTGCAAATAAGAGCGTTTACCTTCCAAACTTCATTATCAGCACTTCCAGGTTTCCTGAGGAGTACCTTAGCTTGGCTCATGAGGCGTACTCGCAGATCATAACTGTCCTATCCACCAGGTATGAACGACAAATACCCTCGCAATGTGAAAGCGAGTTTCTTTTACATTGTTGATGAAAAAAACCCCGAAACAAAGCTCGGGGTTTATTATATCAGATACGCTAATTATTTCATTAACATCATTTTCCGGCTTTGAGTGCCTTTGTCATTTTGGGCAGTATAGAAGTACATCCCACTTGCTACAGAGTTTCCATTTTGGTCTTTACCATCCCAATCGAAGCTGTGCTCACCTCTGGGAAGAGAGCCATCAAACAATGTTTTTACCAACTGTCCCTTGGCGTTATAGATATTCAGGATTATTTTGCCTGATTCAGGCATATCAAGCGCAAAAGAAGTATTGGGATTGAAGGGATTGGGGTAGTTTTGCCTTAGTGTAGGTCTAAACGCTTGCGGTACAACTGGATCGTTATTGGATACAGATTGGTTATTTACCTTCATTGCATACAAACCTAAGATTTCAGTTTTACCGCTGCTGCGACCATCTGCCCAAATGAAATAGGCATTATCGTTAAGTTCCATTCCAACGGGCTCATATTGAGATTTGCCAGCATCTGTGAGGACGGATCCATAATTGCCCAAAACATTATCTCCGTTGGCATTTAAATAATTGTAATAGATATCGCTATCTTCGGTGAAGAACTCAGTCCATGCAACTGCCATTCCTGCCCCATCGAAACCGATAACATAAGGATTTGTTTGGGTGGAGTCTTTTTGAACTACAAAAAATCCAGATTCGCCCCAAAGTTTTGTTCCATCAAAAGCGAATTTCTGTCCTAAAATATCGTGCATGCCATTGATGCTTTCACACCAAAGTGTCGTAATTCCATTGTGTGCCACGGCGATATTTGCAAACTCTTGTTCATTTTCTGAATCACTTATCTTGATTCCTTCAGGAGCCCACAAATACTCACCATCCCAAGATACAAGCTGAGCATAGAATTGCATGGGACCATTTCTCATATCTCGCCAAGTTACATAGATTCCATCTGGTGTTTTAGCGGATACCGGAGATAGTTGTGCTTCCATTCCTGTGTAGGTATTCACTTGCATTCCTTCGGCAGTCCACCCGGTATAGGCATCACCGTTTGCATCCACTCGCTTTGCCCATACGGTTTGACGATCTGTGCTTGGATTGAATCTATGCCAGATATACACGTCATCAATGATATCTGTAAGTTTAGTTTCAATATTCCTGTTTGAGCCGATCAAAACTGATATCATTTTTCCATCTGGACCCCAAAGCCTTTGACCATTCATATCGAGTCTTTGGCCAAAAACATGATATCGGAACGCCATATTCATCATTTCATACTCCCATTCTGACCACCCAACGTAGAACGAGTTGTTGTACATGCTTATTCTGGGGTTGAGTTGGCTAAGAGGTTCGCTTTCAGTAAGCGGCAGACCATTGGCATCCCACAATCTTTCTCCGGCTGGAGAGATCAATTGGGCAAAAACTTGTGACTCTCCACTTCGCTCATCTCTCCACACTACGGCAACATGGTCATCTTCAGTAACAACAGCGTGAACGTCGTATTGATGTCCCAATCCATCTTCAGTAAGTGTTCTACCATTAGTTTCTAATAATGTTTGTCCATCGGCAGTTAGAAACTGGAAGAAAATGCGATATCCTTCATTAGCAAAACGAGTGTCTTGCCAGATCACGATACTATCATTACTACGGGGAAGAATTCTATATTCTCCCTTTGTAGTATCTCCGCTAAGTCCCCAAAATATTCTTAACCCGTCGTTAGCCAGCAGAGTATTTCCAGTAGTATCTAGCACTTGATAATACAATCCAATACTTCCGTTACGTTGATCCATCCAATTTACATAGACATTATTGCCCGCCAACTTTATCAAGCCACCGTTTTGAGCGTTGGGTTGAGTGCAAATTGCTTTTCCACCCTCATCCCAAAGTGCTTCTCCGGTTGACGAGAGATGTTGGGCATAGATATCGAAGTTAGGATCATTTCCATTGCGTAAGTCATCCCAAACCACATACACTCCTCCGTTCCCATCAGAATCCATACGTTGTCCATTCTGGGAAAATTCAGCAGTGCAAAGAGCTATACCACTTTCTCCCCACAACTTATCGCCTGTAGCAGAAATCTTTTGGGCAAAGAGATCGGATTCCAGACTCTCTTCCCATACTATTACAGCTGCTCCATCGGAAGTAGCTTGAATACGGGGATTCTGTTGAGGTTTAGGCAAAGATATATCCTGATCTGAAAATACATAAAAGGGGTCACTCCAAAGCATTTCGCCGGCTATATTAACTTTTTGAGCATAGATATCCGGATCGTTATTACGTTGATCTGTCCAAGTAAATATGAATTCCTGATTTCCTATGGCAGCCATCCGCACTCCCATTTGGTTGCCGGTAGTAACGGCGAGACTTAAGGGTTCGTTCCAGGTCATATTGCCGTCACCATCAAAGTGTTTGGCATAAATATCGGAATCGCCAACAAAAGTATGTGTATATGCCAGCATCATTCCACCCTGTCCATCAGGAAGCATTGTGTTTTGAATCTCGTCACCACTACCATTGGCAACGGCAATGCCATTCGTTGTCCAGAGCGGATCACCAGTGGAAGAAATTCTTTGTGCATAAAGATCTTTACTGGGATTACGGCTATCGCCCCATATTATTAATGCGCCACCGTTTGGATCTTTTTCCATATTTAACCCAACCTGAATACCGGGATATGTACAGACGGGTTTGCCACCTTCCTGCCACAATAATTGCCCCATGTCGTTTATCTTCTGAGCATATACATTTCCGTCCAAATCGTCATAAAAATCAATCCAAGCGATTATGTAATTGCCATCTGTAGTTTGGGTAATAACTGGGTCTTCTTGGCGATCAGGCTTGCCATCTATTAAAACTGGCTCATTCCAAAGCAAGTTTCCTGAGGCATCCACTTTCTGTGCCCATAAATCTCGTTCACCAAGTTTGGTATCGCTCCACACGTATATAGCTCCGCCATCGGCTGTAGCCGTGCCGGTTCGGAACCACTCGATATTTACCCCTTGGCGGATTGGCACTACTTCTTCCCACAACAGTGCTGCCGGAAGAAGGGCTATTGCGCCAAGCAGTAAGATGATAAGCGTAATCTGTTTCACAAGTATCTCCTTGATAATAAATAACAATTTTTTATTTAAACCTGTTCCCCTCTACTTAAAGTAGACATAACAATATAGTTTATATAGATGCAAAAAGGATTCCAATTATAGCTTTAACGGCATTATAAATATACTTAAGATGCTGGTAAAAATAACCCTTATTGCTCAGATTTGCACAGGCTTAACTGAATCTTTCTCAATTGATTAAGCTATTATAACCCATACTTCAAGCTGAGATTCTGCTTCAACTACAGCATTATCTTGGGGCCAAGCAACCTTAAGAATAGCATAATGCATTTGGTGCTGAGGGCGTGAATCCTATTCATTTATAATATTTACCAATATTTGCTAAATAGGCATTTCTGTTCCGGAAACCATTACTTTGTTGATGGGGAAAGATGCGGAGGAAAAACAAAGCTGACCTAAAATATGTTTGCCAATTTCTAGTCCTTGTGGAACTTGGAAGAATACAAGGTCTGCTTCTTTTCCCACCTCAAGAGAGCCAATTCTACTTTCTAACCCTACGATTTTTGCATTGCCGAGAGTTATCCGGTACAGCATTTCTGCCGGCAGCACAGGATAAGTGCTTTGGCGAAAGTTCATTTGTTTGGCATGATATAGCATATTCAAACTGGTACCGGCTCCTACATCACTGCCCAAACCAAAGGGTATACCAATATCACTTATTCTTTTTAGGGGATATTCGCCACTCTTCAAGTAGAAATTTGAATCGGGACAATGCGCTATGGCACTGTTACTCTGTTTCAAAAGCTTAAGTTCAGTCTCGCTCAAATGGATGGCATGGCCAAAGATTGTACGCTCACCCAAGATACCAAATTCATCATAAACAGCGGAATAGGACTCTTTTTTAAAGATTTCTTTTACCCAGTCAATTTCATCTTTGTTTTCAGATAAATGAGTTTGGATAAATGCGTCGTTATCTTTGGCATAGATACCAATTTGACGCATCAATTCGGCGCTACAGGTTGGTGCGAAACGAGGTGTAAAGATATAAGCTAAGAATGGATCTTGCCATAGTTCATGTAATTCGATACTGTGTTTTAGGGCATAATCGGTAGTATGTTGCAATTCCTTTGGTGAATTCATATCCATTAATGTCATTCCGATTCTAGCTTTAATACCCATCTCTTTTGCTACTTCAAAAGCAGCATCAGCAGCTTCCCGGAAAGGTGCAGTATAAATAAGGGAATACGTAGTACCTACTCGCAATAGAGCTTTAAAAAAATCTCGACTAAGATCTGTAGCATAATAGGGGTTTTGAGATTTTGCTTCCTCTGGGAAAACACTTTTGTTCAACCAGGGCAACAAGGCGGGATGGTACATTCCCCGAATGCGGTATTGCGAAAGATGAACATGTAAATCTATCATCCCCGGGATGCAAATGCAATTTCGCTTATCTTCCCATGCACCTTCATGCTCTGTAAATGGACGGACAGATTGGATACTTCCATCTGCAATGGAAATAACATGATCAAAGAGGAAATCTGTGCGAGTGCTGGATATGGGATTGAATAAATTGGTGCGTATGTTTCTCATGGTTTAGCTCTCCAAATATCATAACGTATTAAGTGCTTGGTTCCTAATCCAAAATGTAATTCAGGTGCATTTTGAGTACTGCTGCCCTTAGCAGAGCTTAATTCTCGAACAAGGCAATATTCTTTGCCCATAGCATCTTGGATTAATACTCGTACGCGAGTACCAAAGGCAGGGCTGTTTGGATGCAATACTGGATTATGGACGTCTTCAATAAGATGTATGCCATCTTTTCCGTATATAGGTTTTATAATTAATGACTTATTGGAGGTAGAGCTTGCGTTACTAAGAATCTTGGTTCCGTTGCCGCTACCTATCACCAAATCAAGTAAACCGTCTCTGTTAAGATCGGCCGCAGCACAAGACCATCCATTATAGATTCTAGCCCCACTCAAATATGTAATATCTGTAAAGCTTCCATCGCCATTATTTTTGTAGAGATAGCTACGATCATTTTCGTAAACGGAAGTAATGAATATATCTAAAAATCCATCGTTATCTGCATCAAAAAAGAGTGGTTCAGCATGTAACTCATCATATTTGATTCCACTTTCTTGAGTAATATCGGTAAATTGCCAGTAGTATAGAGTATCTTCGACAACAACTCTATAACTCATGCCATCATTTCTAAGCAGCATCGTTTTATCCGAAATGTCTATGAATCTGGGATGTGCCAGATTGGCGATAATTAAATCCAGATCTCCATCGTTATCAAAATCTCCCCAATCTGCCCCAATACTGTGACCGTAATAGGCATTTTTGTACTTACCGGCAACAGAATGCAGTGCTGCTAGATCCTTAAACACACTATCCACATAGGTGAAAAGAAAATTGCGATTAAGACGGTAGTTTGTAACAAAAATATCCTGCTTGCCATCATTATCAAAATCTGCGGGAGCAACACCTCTGCCAGCCAATCCAGGATTGTCGGCAAAACTTTGAGCAAGGAACCCCAATTGCTTGCTCCTATCGACAAAGAAACCTTGATCGTTATAAAAGAAGAAATCCGGGTATCCGTTGCGGCTTTGCCATGTTTCGTAGTTTGCCATATACAAAGAGGGATATCCGGTTATATTAATATCTACAAAAGCGACACCCTCCGTGGGCATTTTGTCATCAACATCTCCGGCTTTGGCATTTACTTTCACAAAACTATGATCGGGATTTTGCTTCATCAGAGCGTCTCCGTGTCCATCACTAGCGTGAGAGATGCTTACAAAATCTAAGTATCCATCTTTATTAAAATCTGCCCAAATACCGCCAGTGCTGTTTAAGTTCTGTACCAAACAGCTATCTGGATGGGGTTGAAAAGAAAAATCGCCCAAGTTTTTGTAGATATATTTACCATTAAATAAGATATCAATTTTTCCATCGTTATTGTAATCTGCTAAGGCAACTCGCGTGTAGCGTTTGCCATCCATAGCATGTGTATCTTCAAAGATGATTCCATTGTATGCAAAGATATTTCGTAGATAGTTGAGCGGATCTGAGTCTATTTTTAGCCTTTCAAGAATACTGGCAATAGCATCATAAGCTTCATTGTCATATTGTTTTCGGGGGGCTCCGTGTGTTAGGCAGTATCCAAAAGATTTGATGGCACTTTCCTGGTATTTCTTTTTGCTGAATAGTGCTAAGTACCTGCCCCTCCAGAAGTGCAATTCCGCAATCTCTCCCCGGTCATTATTGGTAAAAGAGATGTTCTGGAGTTTGGTTATCTCTCTTTGTTGCAATTTGTTGGGCTTAATAAAAAGGCAAATAAGCTCATCTTCATTGCCATACTTACCCCAAACATTAATCTGTCGGTAATAATCTGCTTTAGCCATTTGCAGCATAACTCTGTTTTGCCAATCATCACCTTCGTAAGAATCGAATAATATCTTCGCATTGGTACTTTTGCTGGCATTTGCCAAGCACTCTTTTGCAAAGTTTATTAGCATAAGATTTGGTTTTAACTCTGCCAGTTCTTTGCGAAAGCTGGGGCCAAGAATATACAAGCTGCTAATATAGGAATGGGAGGCACTACGAAAGCTGTTTTCTTCGATGCAATTGAGTAGAGCACTGAAATCCTTGATTTTGGCTAAATGATACAATTCGTAATAGTAGGCAGCTTGATGCCAAATAGAATTTGGATAGCTTTCATTGAACGATTTTATTAGTTCTAAAGCATCATAGCTGCTATTTTGAGTGGAAATCTCATCCAAAACGCTCTTGGCAGTGGCTTCAATGATTCCATTATACTCTGGTAGATTTTGAATTGTTCTGAGGATATCATCATTTTCCCCACCAGCTAAGTAATGGGCAAATACCAAAGAATCGGCAATGGAAGTAAAGCTGCTCTTTAATATATTGCCACGTATCAATATTGAGCTGGTATCTGGATCTGCACTTTGCAAAATTAACCATTGTAAGGCATCTTCCATCGAACCGAAGTCTCTTGCCAAGAGAAAGTGTAATTCGGATGCGAGAGTCATTTGATTTGTGCGTTGAGCAAATTCTAAAAGGCATTGACGATCTTCCAGGAGTGAGGAATTCTTTAACTTCATAAACTCATCTTGGTATTTATTGATAATATCGAATTGCTCCTTATCCAATAGAAAGCGTAGATCGTCTGCTGTTACCGAAGCGATTAATGAGCTAAGGGATAGCAAGATAACAATGATAGTATATTTTAGTGTTTTCATTTTTGCTCACTTATGGTTCTGATGAGATTGTTAATGTCCTCACTACTGAATTGATAGTTACGATTGCAGTAATGACATACAGGGTTTATACCTTCTCTCATATTTTCTAATTCTTTTTTCCCAAGCAAAATCAACGCTTTGGCAAAACTCTTTTTGCTACAGTTGCAATGATAGCGCAATGAACTCTCCTGGCTTATCTGGAAGGATATGTTTTTCAACACAAATCTATGCAGAATATCTTCAATACTCAAGCCCATATCCATGAGATCAGAGATATTTGGTGTTTGTTCCAGATTTTGGTTAAGTGCAGAGACTATAGCTAAATCTGCATTAGGAAGTTGTTGAATGATAAACCCTCCGGCAGCTCGTATCTTGGCAGAAGGATCTATTAAAACGCCCAAGTTGACCGCTGAAGGGCTTTGTTCACTTTGTTCATAGTAAGCTGCCACATCGCTTGCTATTTCTGCATCTATAAGTTGTACTGTTCCGGTATAAGGGGCTTTATTCACGGATTTACGGATAACGCTTAAAGACCCCTTTCCTAAATGCTTCCCGACCAAAAAGTTATCTTGTGCTTCGGCAAACATCAGTTTAGGCTCGTATGGAAATGCCCTTATATCTCCCTCTTTATTTACAATCACTATTGCGCCTTTTAATGCTCCTTCTGCATCAATACGCAGAGTAATTTCAGAATGAGGAGCTTTTAACTCGGAGCTCATCAACGCAGCAGCAGTAATGAGTCTGCCCAGGAAGATTGTTGGTAAGGGAAACAGATCGTGTATATCACGAGCTTTTTGTACAATATCTGTAGTATCTGCAACGAATAAGCGGAATTGATTATCTGCAATGTTGCCTCGTAGTAAGCGGCTTTTATGGTCCTTCATTATCTATCCATTGCGTAGATATTTCGGTATTGGGGTAGTAAGCTTGTAAAATGCTTAAGTAATCTGATCCATTTCGAGCTTTGCGTAGTGCTCCTACCTGACACATGCCAACACCATGCCCAGACCCCCTACCTTGGATGTTTATCGTTTTTGCTGGGTGGAACACACTTTTACCTGATGACCCTATAAATACGAATAATGATGAAGGTAACATACCAAATGTCTGACGTATTTTATATTCGCTATCCAGAGTGACATTGTGGTCTCCTACAATACGAAGTTTTGTTACTCTACCAGAGATGCCACGTTCTAACACTTCAAAAGAGCGAATGTATTTTAGGCCTAATTTATTGGCAACATCTGCTTTGGAAATGCTACGATTCCAGTTCAAAGTGTTCTTTTCCCACGAGCTCATTCCGGTTGTATCAACTTTCCGGTTCAACCAGCTCGTTACCCCTTTTTCTGTTTCCAGGCTATATGATTCTGCTTCGGCTATGCAGATTGAGCCGCTTAAATGTTCAATGTATGCGCCATTCCAAATAGCCTGTGAAGAATCTGTTTTGCCTCCACAACAGCTATGGTAGGTGGCATCTGCAACTTTACCGTTTATAACCATTATCTCACCAGCACTTTGCATTACAGCTTCTTCAATGAGCTCATTGCGCAAGTGTTTCCCTTTGTAGACTTGACAGTGCGTAGTATTACAAAGATCATAGCCATCTTTTGAGTGGCGATTATTTAGCAATAAACTAATTGCGTGACTACGTGCAGCTACGGCTTGGGCTTTAAGTGCCTCAAGGGGGCTATAGTTCCCAATCTCATTAGGAATTACGCCAGCAATGTATTCCTCAATGGGCAATAAGTGATTAAGAACCAGTTTGCCATTTCTTACCTTTAGGATAAATTCTCCTTCATAAGGGAGTCCGTTTATCCATAACCCTTCATCCGAGTAGATTTTTAGCGGACTCTCAAAAAAGCTTATTTCTCCATCTTGCTGAATAATCTGCAAAGTAGAATTGACAACAGGGATAGATTGAATGCTGCTGAAAGGATAATCAATGGCTGTGGCGTATGCTTGAGCCTGAGCAAGATCCTGAAAGCTATGGGGCAGAAAGAACCAATATTCATGTTTAAGAGCAAGCTGGCCATTCTTCCAAATAAAATGGCTGTTAATTATTGCTTCAGATTCATCATATCCTGAGCATGAATCAATGCGTGAAATAATGCCAAATTGATTCTCTGTACTTTGGGAGACCACCTTACAGGTTACTTCTCCAGAACAATCCTGTTTAAACAATTCATTATTTTCGGTAAGAAAGAAACTGCTTCCCTCTATACGTAGTTCTGCTGCAGAGGCAAGGTTAATCTCCAAAAATAACGTACCATCACGTATTTCTGCTCCAAAAAGCATGTTGATGCTAATAGATAACAGGATTAGTATCTTGCGCATTATTGTACTACAGAACCTGGAGATCCTCCATCGGGATGGATCACATGCAAGCCGCTTGCATCGTGAGCGGCAAGAATCATTCCGTTGGATAGAATACCCCTTATCTTGCGTGCTTGTAAATTCACCAGCATAACTACGGTTTTACCCTTTATGCTTTCAGGATTGTAAGATTGTGCAATTCCGGCAACAAGCTCTCTGGTTTCAAATCCTAAATCTACCTTAAGTTTCAACAGCTTATCAGTTTTGGGTATGGCTTCTGCCTCAAGAACTTTTACCAAACGTAAGTCCATGGCAGAAAACTGATCGTATGTGATTTCGGGTTTAATTGCTTCAAATCCATTTAGGGGTTCAACTGCAGCCATATTGTGTAATTTATTTAGCTCTTTCTCTATTGCTGCGTCCTCAATTTTAACAAAGAGAGGCGAAACATCAACTAGCGTGTAATTATAAGTAGCGTAAGCGTCGTTCCAATCAAAAACATTTGGCAAACTCATCATGTTTCGTAGTTTAAGCATATGTTTGGGTAAGACGGGGTAGAGGGCAACACTTATCTTATGTAGCAGAAAGGCGCAGACCCAAAGGGTTTGCTGCACTAATTCTTTATTCTCTTTGATTACTGCCCAAGGTTTTCGTTCATCAAAGAATCTATTCCCCATACGAGCAATATCCAAAATACTTTTAGTATTACGTTTTACTTGATACTCACTATAAGATGTGGAGATTTCTGCTAAACTAAGATCTGCTAAGTTTAATATATTCTGAGCATCTTCATCTAAATTGGTTTTGTTTATCATCCCACCAAAATGTTTATTGGCAAAAGTGAAAACCCTATTAGCGAGATTACCCAGAACATTGTTTAATTCACCGTTGATTCTTTGCTGAAAATCTTTGAAACTAAAGTCTGCATCTTGTCGTTCAGGCGCATTAACAGCCAAGTAGTAACGCAGATACTCTCCATCGAAACTTCGCACAAATTCATCTACCCAAATTGCCCAATTACGACTTGTAGATATTTTTTGCCCTTCCAGATTCATAAACTCGTTGGCAGGTATATCATGGGGGAGGCAATACTTGGTGTTTTGCCCCATTAGCATGGCTGGCCAAATTAGTGCATGGAAAATAATGTTATCCTTACCGATAAAGTGGATTAATTGAGTTTGAGGATCCAGCCAATAATCTTTCCAGAGTTCCGGGTTTCCCATCCTTTTTGCCCACTCGATTGTGGAAGAGATATAGCCGATGGGAGCATCGAACCAAACATAAAGCACTTTGCCATCTGCTTCTGGCAAAGGAACCGGTACTCCCCAACTGAGGTCACGGGTAATAGAACGCTCTATTAAACCTTGTTCCAGTAAGTTAAGCATAAAATTACGGACATTTTCTTTCCAATATGATTTGGTTTCAATCCATGCTTGTAGCTGTTCGGTAAAACGAGCCAGATGCAAAAACCAGTGTTTTGTCTCTTTTATAATGGGCTTGTTTCCACATATCTTACAGCGTGGTTGTTTTAGAGAAGTAGTTTCGTAGGTATTACCGCATTTATCGCATTGATCTCCACGTGCACCTTCGGCACCGCATTTGGGGCAAATACCTTCAACATAGCGATCTGGCAAATAGCGTTTATCGTGTTCGCAATAGAATTGTAAGGTGCTTTTTGGTTGGATGTGTCCATTATTATAAAGCGCAGTAAAAAACTCCTGCGAAAGAATATGATGTTCTTCTCTGGCGGTACCGGAAAAGTTATCAAATTCAATTCCGATTCCATCAAAGGCTTCTTTGATAGACGCATGGTAACGATTTACTACATCAATAGGCTGTACACCCTCTTTATCGGCAGAAATAGATATCGGCGTACCGTGTTCGTCCGTGCCGCAAATATAGATTACATCCTGATTTTGTAAGCGTAGATAACGCACAAAAATATCTGCGGGAAGATATGCGCCTGCTACATGTCCAACATGCAGTTTGCCGTTGGCGTAGGGAAGAGCGCTGGTGACTATATATTTCATTTATTGTCTCCAAAGAATTCTTGATGAAGAATCGAAACTGTTTTACAAACCAAGGCAGAAGGCATCATCAATTCCAGGCTGCGTTCGCTATGAGATATTCGTTCAATATGAGATTCGCTGCACAATCTTAGCACCTTTGCCATAAAGGCAGGATCGGCGGCAAGTCCCATTCCTATAAGTGATACAAAACCAATACAATGATCTTTACTTATTACTTTAATTTTGGATTCTTCCAGCATAAAATCTATTTCGGATTCGTACTTTTCTTCTACATATAGTTCCAAAGCTTTTTGTAGCATGTTGATTTTATAAATCTCATGATGCCATTTATCCAATAAAAGTAGAGCAGTGGTATCTGGTTCAATACAATAGCGTAAAATACTTTCTTTATGAGCTATGGCATTTACTTGACGTTCTTCCATCGTGGTTTCCTTTATACTTTCATCCTGTTGTATCAATGTTCCAGATTCGAAAGTGAATGAAGATTTTATTTCTACAGGCACCTTATATCTACAGGCAAACTCAACTGCCCGCGGATGCAATACCTTAGACCCATTATAACTTAGTGCCAACATATCCAAATAGCCAATTTCCGATATGAAGTGGGCATGCGGCACAATTCTTGGATCTGCGGAATAGACGCCCTCTACGTCTGTGTATATTTCACACTTATCCGCGCCCAGATAACAAGCCAAAGCAACAGCAGAAGTATCCGAACCTCCGCGTCCTAAAGTAGTGATCTCTTTATTAATGCTAACGCCCTGAAACCCGGCAACAATCACGATCTTCTCTTTAGCCAATTCTTCATGAATGCGAAAGGCATTTACTTTCAATATCTTGGCGTTTCCGTGATGGTCATCCGTAATAATACCGCTCTGAGATCCCGTAAAAGATATTGAGGATATCCCCTCTTCCAATAGAGATAATGATAATAGCGACATAGAGATGCGCTCTCCAGCAGTTAGCAACATATCCATTTCTCTACGTGAGGGATGCTTTGTGATCTCATAAGCCAGGCTAAACAGGTTATCTGTAGTTTTTGCCATAGCAGATACTACTAATACCAGTTGATCACCATGACGGTATGCTTTCGCCAACTTTTTGGCTATAGAACGGATTAGCTCTACGCTTCCTACTGAAGTACCGCCAAATTTCTTTACTATAATAGCCATTTACATTTTTGCCGATGCTTTTAGCAGTTCTACGAAAAGCGGGTGAGGTCGATTTGGACGCGATTTAAATTCAGGATGGAATTGTACACCAAGGTAAAAACGGTTTGGAGGGTATTCAATTATTTCTACCAGAAGGTCATTTTGAGATACTCCGCTAAGGTGTAACCCGGCCCGAACAAGTTGATTGCGAAAGTTGTTGTTAAACTCATAGCGATGGCGGTGTCTTTCGCTGATTGTAGAATTGTTGTATGCTTTGTATGCCAAACTTTCCTTTGATATCTTGCAAGTGTATGCGCCTAAACGCATAGAGCCGCCTACAAGATCAATATAGCGTTGGTCTTCCATAAGGTGAATCACCGGATGAGGAGTCGTTTCGTCAAATTCGGTACTGTTTGCTTGCTCTAAATTGCACATATTGCGGGCAAATTCGATTGCCATCACCTGCATTCCCAAGCAGATTCCTAAGATTGGTATGTTTTTGGTTCTGGCATATTGGGCGATAGTGATTTTTCCTTCGATTCCTCTTATGCCAAAACCTCCAGGAATCAGTAAGCCATCCATTCCACTTAGTTCCTTATCCAAATCTTGCTGCTTAAAATTCTGCTCCGAATCTACCCACTTAATACTCAACTTCTTACGAATGTGGGCAGCAGCGTGGTGCAGGGATTCTACTATGCTTTTATAGGCGTCGTGATGTTTCACGTATTTACCGCAAACCGCAATACATACTTCACCATCGCTATTAGAGCGGTTTTCCAAGAATTGTTTCCACTGGCTTAGATCGGATTGGCAGGCTTCCAAATTGAAGTGTCGACATATTATTGCCGGTAGATTTGCTTCTTTATAGATTAGTGGAATCTCATACACACACTTAACATCTATGGCATTTATCACGTTTTCCTTGGCTACGTTGGTAAATAGAGCGATTTTGGAATAGATCTCTGTGTCAAATGGTCTTTCACTTCTGCACAGCAGTATATCTGGTTGAATACCAATTTCTCTAAGTTTATATGCACTATGCTGAGAAGGTTTAGTTTTCAGCTCGCCTGCAGTTTTTATGTAGGGTACATAAGTAAGCAAGATATTGAGTGTGTTACTAGTGCCAAGATCAAGGCGCAGTTGGCGCACGGCTTCCAAAAAAGGCAAGCTTTCAATATCGCCCACTGTGCCTCCGATCTCGGTAATAACAATATCATTATCTTCGGATAACCGGGTTATCCGGCTTTTTATTTCATTTGTTACGTGAGGGATTACCTGAACGGTTTTGCCCAGATACACTCCCTTACGTTCATTCATTATTACGCTTTCGTAGATTTGTCCGGCACTACAACTGCTTGCAGATGTTAGAGCTTCATCCACAAAGCGTTCATAATGTCCCAAATCCAAATCGGTCTCGGCTCCATCATCAGTTACAAACACCTCTCCGTGCTGGAACGGGCTCATCGTTCCCGGGTCCACATTCAAATAGGGGTCGAATTTTTGCAAAACCACCTTATAACCCATAGATTTTAATAGCAATCCAATTGATGCTGTGGCAATTCCTTTGCCTAAGGAAGATAGCACTCCACCCATTACGAAGATGTATTTAGCCAATGCTCTACTCCCTTAGACAAGCTTTTTCAGTTCGTTAAGAGATTCTCTGATAGCATTTACCGTATAAGCTATATCCTCATCAGTGTGTCTGTAGCAGATATATCCATGATGATAGGGTTGTAAAAATACTCGGCGGCGGATTAGCTGGGTATAGAATTCTGTTCTAAGCTTTTTATACAAACCAGTTTCATCTTTAGAGAATGTTATAAAAGGCATCCAGGGGGCTCCAGAAAACTCAACCGGAAGCCCGGATTCATCTATTACCTTTTGAACATCAATGCCAAACTGATCACCTTTTTCTTTAATAATATCCAAGATCTTATCGCGCTGCAAAATCTCAATTGTTTTAAGAGCTGCTACTATACTGTCGGTGTTTGGGAAGAATGTTGAAGAAAGAAACACCTTGTCTGCCAAAACCATCATCGGCTCGCGTTTGCCTACCAAAGCTGCTATGGCATAACCATTTGCCATTGCCTTGCCAAACGTAGAGAGATCTGGAGTTACTCCAAAGTACTGCTGTGCTCCTCCAAGTGAAACTCTAAATCCGCTTCGAATCTCATCAAAGATCAATAAGGCACCATACTTATCGGCTAATGCGCGCACGCCCTCCAGGTATCCCGGTTTCGGCATCTGAACCGGAGCGGCAAGGGGGTGTCCCACCGGTGTAACAATTATTGCTGCCATGTCATCTCTGTTGGCTTTAAGGATTGTTTCTAGCCCGTCCAGATCGTTGTAATGAAATTCCAGAGTATCTTCATAAAACTTTTCTGGAATTCCGCCCTTTACTTCCACGCACCAATCGTGCCAGCCATGATACCCACAGCGGGCAATTTTTGTTTTACCAGTATAGGCACGGGCTACGCGTATGGCTATGGTAGTTGCGTCACTACCAGTTTTTACTAACGCGGCCATTTCACAGGATGGAATCACTTCCTGAAGCTTACGTACTAATTCATTTTGTTGGGGTTGAGTAAGTGAAAAGCAAAACCCCTTGTTATTTATCTGTTCCTGGACGGCATGGTCTATTTCTTCTTCGCGGTAGCCGATTATGATAGGGCCGTAAGCGCACAAGAAATCTATGTATTCATTGCCATCGATATCGGTTATGCGCCCACCTTTGCCATGATCGAAATATATTGGATATTCACCCTGTACAAAGTTGTAGGGTCTGCGGATGCCGGCAACTGCACCGGGAACTAGCTTTTGTGCTTCCTCATACATTGCCATGCTTTTTTCAAGCTTCAATTTATCTGCCATCTTATTTCATCTCCCATAAGCTTGCTATACCCATTCCGCCGCCAATACATAAGGCGGAAAGCCCTTTCTTATTCTTTCTGCGTTTCATTTCGTGAAGCAGAGTTACAATAATACGAGCACCGCTACATCCAATGGGATGGCCCATGGCTATGGCGCCTCCATTAACGTTAACAATATCCGGGTTTATTTTTCCTACTCCTTCTTGCTCTAATCCTTTTAATACAGCAAGAGATTGTGCGGCAAATGCTTCATTTAGTTCAGCCAGCTCAACATCGGCTAATGACCAACCGCTATTTGCCAATACTTTCTTGATGGCGGGAACGGGCCCATAACCCATAATTGAGGGATCCACCCCGGCAGATGCGCTCTTTACAAAATATGCTAGTGGAGTAAGTCCCAATTCACTGGCTTTTTCCTCGCTCATCATTAAAAGCAGAGCAGCACCGTCATTAATTCCGCTACTGCTGCCAGCAGTTACTGTGCCATCCTTTTTGAATGCAGGACGAAGTTTGCCAAGGCTTTCTGCAGTTACTCCAGCCCGAGGCATTTCATCTTTATCTACAATAATGGGATCTCCTTTGCGTTGTGGAATGGAGATGGGCACAATCTCATCAGTAAATTTTCCGCTCTTCTGGGCAGCCTCGGTTTTGTTTTGGGAAGCTGCAGAAAACGCATCCTGTTCTTGCCGAGAAAGACCAAATTTTTCAGCCAGATTTTCAGCCGTGATTCCCATGTGATAATCATTGAATATGTCAGATAACCCATCGCGTATCATCAAATCTACCATGTTTTTATCGCCCATGCGAGCTCCCCATCGGGCATCTTTAAGAATATAGGGAATCTGGCTCATGTTTTCGCTTCCGCCCGCAACTATAATATCCGCCTCGGCAGATTCAATCATCATGGCTGCCAAAGATATTGCTTTCATACCACTGCCACATACTTTATTTACAGTGTATGCAGGCACATAATCGGGTACTCCAGAATAGATGCTGATCTGTCTGGCTATGTTTTGTCCATAACCGGCGCCACAGACGTTGCCTATTATTACTTCATTGATCTGTTCAGGCTTTAGCCCGGTTTCGGCAATAATGGCTTTTAGGGTATGAACACCAAGCTGAACAGCAGAGATATCTTTAAATACTCCACCGAAGTTTCCTACTGCGCTACGTTTTGCGCATACTACTACGGCTTTTCTCATCTTTCCTCCAGATGTTTTATATTTTTCTCATTGCATTCCATTCAAACAAAAGCTGATTTTTAGTCAATGGCAAAGTTATATCAAAGCTCGCCAAGAATTATGATTCTAAGATTATTCTATCAACAATTAGGGCTGGTACACTATTAAGGCAGAGCACTCACCATTAAAGCTTTAAGTTATAATTAACTGAGGTTCACGCCAAGATACTCCTGTAAATACATGATTATGGTGGCGTAAACTAAGCCTAATAATAACTTTTTGTATTAAGGAATAGAACTGGGAGACGATACTTATAAAGAAATGTTTGAGAATAAGTTCGAATGTGGCAAAAAAACCATCAAGCTCATTCATCTATTCAAGTACATAGTACAAGCCTAAGCCTTTCTGGTGGATAAATTCAATAAACTAACAGGAGATGCACAATTAGCCTTAAGAGAGAATTTTTTGCTTGCCAAAAAAAGCTGTCTGAAATCAATGGTACAAAGTCGGTCGGGATGTAGCGCAGTCCGGCTAGCGTACTTGAATGGGGTTCAAGTGGTCGCAGGTTCAAATCCTGTCATCCCGACCATCCGATATTAAACTGCTGAGTTTTGCTGTTCAGCGGTTTTTTTTTGCCAGTAAGACCCCAATAGGGAAAAAGCTTCCTAATAAAGCGTATTGGCATAATTCAGGTTAAACAAGCTAAAAATAAGATTGGTAGGGCATGACTACTTATCGATATGTTCAAATTGCTAAACTGATTGAAACAGGTGGTTGAAAGATATCCTCTAAAATTGCAATTTTAGTCAAAAAATCGTAAAAATGGCTTTACAAAAAAGCAGTGTTTTAGGATATTGCTAAGAAAAACCTTTTTAGGAGATAAGAAATGAGCAAGTACGGCTTCAATTTTCCTGAAAATATTAGGAAAACATATCTCTTCGATATGGAAGAAAACTGGTATCTGCCACTTTTGGCAAAGCAAAAAAACCTTAGTTTACAAAGCATAAAACGCAGCAATTTTGGTCAATATAATATGGCTGTAAACTACCTTACTTCTGTTTTGGAAGAAGCTGCGGCAATCAATAAAGTGGCAGTGTATAATATTGATCATATGGCACAGATTAGATTTAAGGGGAAAGATGCTGCAAACTTATTGAATAGAAGTTTAGGGGCTAATTTTGTAGATATGAAAGTTGGAGCATGTAAATATACTTTGCTTTTAAATGAAGCAGGCGGAGTTCAGGACGATATGATTCTAATGAGAGTATCCCCGGAAGAATATATCGCTGTAATCAATGCCGGACACGATATTACAGATACGGTTGAGCATAATGGCGATAAAGTGGAGCTAATTGCCGATATCGATCGCATTATGAGCCTGAAACAAGCAGAAGAAGAGGTTGAAGCGGAAGATATATCCGATCAGTTGGTTAAGGTGGATATCCAAGGTCCTCTTTCCTACAAACTTATTAAAGATATCTATGGCGTTCAGGTGCTTAAGAATCGCAATAATCCCGAGAAAAACATGAACTTCTTTACCTTCAACGAATTCGACCGTAATGGTGCTCATTATTATATTAGCCGCACTGGGTATACCAACCGATGGGGATGGGAATTATATATTCCCGTAGAACAAGCTGCGGACGATTTTAAACAGATTGTTAGTAAGGCACTGGATCTGGGTGGATTATTGGTTGGACTTGGTGGTAGAGATGAAAACCGCATATCTGCAGGTGCATTTGGTTTGCCTTTGATGGGGCAAGAATACGATCCTGATCATAATCCTATCAATGCTCCCTTATATGATGCTGCCATAGATATGAACAAACAAGATTTTCTTGGCAAAGCAGCCTTGGAACGAGCTTTGGCTCAGGGAGTTCATAAACGTCTTAGTATTATTATTTCTGAGGGAATAGTGAGCGGCAGGGGAGTGTATCGCAATGGAAAGAGAATAGGCACTGTAAGCTCTAGCATCAATTCTCCCAATCTATCCCTAGAGCAACGATTAGCCATTGGTTCTAAGCGTAAAAATGTGAACGATCAGGCCGGTACTGCCGCAATAGGCTTGGCATGGCTTTACACAAATCAGTTTGAGGAGGATGCACAGGGAAACGATATAATCGAAGCCGATGGCAAACCGATTCGAATAGCTGTTGAATTTTACCGAGAAGATGAATCTCGCAATCCTTTAGGGAATCCGGTTGTAGGATACCTTACTCAAGAAGGAGTAAGCCCCGCCACAGCACCAAAACCGCTAAAAAATATTGAAAGTTTATAATAATGTGTAGATCATGCACAGCATATAAAAGAAAGATTGAGAAGAGAACAGACCTCATCAAAAAGTCTTTGTTTCAATACATTAGGCAGATAATGTGTCTACAAGTGTAAAATATGGGGAGATAACATGATAAGTGTGGAAAACTTGGTAAAAGAATTTCCCAAAAAAGACGGTACAACTTTCTATGCTGTAGATAACATCAGCTTTGAGGCAAAAGAAGGTGAAATTGTGTGTCTATTGGGAGTGAATGGTGCCGGCAAAACTACTACTATGCGCATTCTTTCCACAGTATTTAGACCAAGCTCGGGAACAGCGAAAATAAAGGGATGGGATATTCTTACCCATCCACATAAAGTGCGTGAAAACCTTGGCTTTTTGTCTGGTGATACGGGCTTGTATAATCGTCTGCGAGTGTTTGAATTCATTCAGTACTTCGGCAGGTTGTACTCTATGCCGGAATCTGTTATTGATCAAAGAATGAAAGAGATGGCAGAGCTGTTGGATATGAACGATTTTATGGACAAAAAAATCGAGTTTCTTTCTACCGGAATGAAACAAAAGGTGTCTATTGTTCGTTCAATTATTCACGATCCGCCGGTAATGATCTTCGATGAACCTACTGCAGGATTGGATATCTTAACAGCCCGTAACATCATATCATTCATTAGAAGTTGCAAAGATAGGGGAAAATGTGTGTTATTTAGTACTCATATTATGCGCGAGGCAGAGCGGTTAGCCGACAGAGTCGTTATGATTCACAAGGGCAAACTGTTGGCAGAGGGAAGCTTGGATGAGCTAAGAGCAATTACCAATCAAACAGATCTGGATGATATCTTTGTGCATTATGTGAATCAAGTTAACGGCGAAAATGAGGTGCAAGCACATGAGTTCTAAGATTTTGATCGTATATCGCAAAGAATTATTGGAAGTATTGAGAGATAAACGTACACTCTTTACTACTTTGCTGCTGCCGGTTATTCTCTATCCTGTTTTGATGATTGGGTTTAATGCAATAATGACCAGGCAAACTGGAGTATTAGAAGAACGCGGGGGCACTGTGGCAATTCAAGATAGTGTTCAAAACGAAATTTCGATGCGCATTGCTTCCGAACTTTCCCAGATTGAAAATGTTACCGTTATTCCCGCAGCCAACAATGTTCAATCTCTATATTTGAGTAAAGATATCCAAAGCATTGTAACAATTAAGGATTCTGTAGATGTATCCGGTTTACGCAAGTATCATACATATATTCAATATGATGCCGCCAATGAAAGCAGCAACCATATATATGGCAAGGTTTCCGATCAAATTAAAGCTACAGAGCATGCCCTTATCGAAGAACAACTATCAAACAGGGGTGTTAGCCCCGAACTGATGAATCTGGTGGATGTACGTAAACGAGATACAGCAGATTCTCAAAAAAAAATGGGTATGCTCTTAGGCATGTTTCTTCCTTATATCATGATAATTATGTTGTTAGCCGGGGCATCAATTGTCGCCGCCGACCTGGTAGCGGGCGAAAAGGAGCGGAAAACTCTGGAAACCTTATTAGTTTCGGGAGTTGGTAGAAGAGAAGTAGTAATAGGTAAATATCTTACCATAATCACATTGAGCATGCTTAATCTGATTATCAATCTCTTCAGCATTAGTTTCTCTATGCGCTATATGCTTTCTCGATCTGGCTTAGATATGGCGGGTGCCCAGATGCCCATAAAGGCAATACTTATTCTCTTGGCAGCGATGCTTCCCCTTGCTACTCTGTATGCTGCGGTTTTGCTTTCCATCTCTACGTTTAGTCGAAATATGAAGGAAGCCAGAACTTATGAACAACCGTTAATGATGGTTTCTATGATTTTAGCGATGATTAGCTTTCTGCCTGCCATTGAAATGAGCAATTTGATGGCTATTATTCCTGTAATCAACATCTCTTTGCTGTTTAAGGCGGTGATGATAAACGACTATCAGGTATCCCACTTGCTCATAACGATTATTAGTACCTTAGTACTGGATGTTTTGGCGATTTGGGGGACCATCAAGCTCTTTAACACCGAAGGAATTCTCTTTAGATCTGATGACGATAGTGGAAGCTTGAAAGGCATCAAAAAGAACAAAGCAAACTTCTTTAATCCTTACAATGGTTTAGTTTACTACACCATTGCCCTTTTACTATTGTACTATTTGGGTTCGTATTTGCAGCAGCAGGATTTGGCACGAGGATTGGTACTGACCCAATTGCTAATTATTGCCATGCCCGTTTTACTAATTATTCGCTCATTAAAGCTTGACGGCAATAAGATCTTACGCTTAAAAGCTCCCCAACTGAAAGAATTACTCATTATTCCCTTTATTGCAATTCCTGCTGCAATCATAGTGTCCCTGCTTTCCCAAGTAATCAATACTATATATCCTTTTCCGGAAAACTATCTAAAAATGTTGGGCGGTCTGTTTAAGATGGATTTACCGTTATGGGGCAGTTTTTTGGTTATCGCAGTGGCGCCTGGAATATGCGAAGAATTGATGTTTAGAGGTTTTCTTATCCGCTTTTTCGAGAAATACGGAATTAGAGCAAGCATTATATTAAGTGGCTTATTCTTTGCTGCATTTCATCTGGATCCTTTTCGTTTCATCCCAGTGCTGATTCTAGGTATTATTTTAGCATATCTCACTCTGCGGAGTGGATCGATTTTTAACGCTATGTTTTCTCATGCTATCAATAACGGTTTTGCCTTGATTATAATGACCTTAGCTACCAAGCCTTTCATGAAGTTCTTTGTATCTGGAGAGGACAGCCTACATTACTGGTTGGCAATTCCCGCCGTGATTATTTTGGCATGGGCTCTATATATGTTTCATAAAGTTACAGGGGGAAAACAATGTGTGGAATAGTTGGATATATTGGCAATAGACAAGCTCTTCCGATTGTCATTGAAGCACTTAAACGCTTAGAATACAGAGGATACGATTCATCTGGAACGGCGCTGATACATGATAGTGAATTAGAGGTGTACAAAAAACAGGGAAAAATCATAGAATTGGAGCGCGCTTTACCCGAACCCTCTAAATGTGAAGGGCATATTGCCATTGCTCATACGCGTTGGGCAACGCATGGTGAACCCAATGAATTGAACGCCCATCCTCATACAAGTTGCAACCAAGAGGTGGCAATTGTGCACAATGGCATTATAGAAAACTACAAACTACTACGTCAACAATTGATTGATCTGGGACATACGTTTAAAAGTGAAACAGATTCGGAAGTAATTGTTCACCTCATTGAGCAATACCTCAGCACCAAGATAAGCTTAGAGGATGCCGTACGGGAAGCCATGAAGCTGGTTGAAGGTACATACGGTTTAGTAGTAATTAGCCGTCGAGAGCCAGATAAACTTATCGCCGTACGCAAAGGGAGTCCTCTAATTATTGGCATCAACGATAACGAACATTTTGTTACTAGTGATGTGAGTGCCATCATAATTCATACCAAACGCGTGATCTATTTGCAAGATTCCGAGCTTTGTGTAGTGCGTAAAGATAGTTTTGAGATCTCTACCCTGGATAAAGCCAGCGTAAAACCCCAAATTAGCGTTGTAGATTGGGATATATCTGCCATAGAGAAAGGCAATTATAAACATTTTATGCTCAAGGAAATCTTTGAACAACCAATAACGATAGATAATGGATTTCGCGGACGCATAAATGAAAACATGGGTACAGCGCGATTAGGTGGCTTGCACTTACCCCCATTTGAACTAAGGAAAGTTAAGCAGATTCATCTCATTGCTTGTGGAACATCGTTTCATGCAGCCTTAATTGGAAAGTACATTATTGAAGATATGGCACGTATTCCCGTACATGCGGAATATGCCAGTGAATACCGCTATCGCAATCCGATTATTCCGGAAGACACTTTGGTGTTTGTGATTAGCCAATCTGGCGAAACGGCGGACACCCTTGCGGCAATGCGCGAAGCAAAAGCTAAGGGCGCCAGAGTGTTAGGGATTACAAATGTAGTTGGTTCAACTGTGGCACGAGAAAGTGATGGAGGAGCATATATTCATGCCGGAAGTGAAATTGGCGTGGCTTCCACAAAAGCATTTACTTCTCAAGTAACGATATTAACCCTGTTAAGTGTTTTTTTGGGTAGAATGAATTACCTCTCGGCAGTTCAAGGGCAAGAATACATAAAAGCATTAGAACAAATTCCTCAACAAGTAGAAGAGATTCTAAAGCTAAACGATCAAATTCGGGAGATTGCCGCAAGCATTAAAGATTGCACCAATGCCTTATATTTGGGTAGAGGAGTAAATTATCCCGTAGCGCTAGAGGGTGCACTCAAGATCAAAGAAATCAGCTATATTCATGCTGAGGGATATCCTGCAGCTGAGATGAAGCACGGTCCCATTGCGCTTATAGATAAAAACATGCCCGTAGTAGCTATAGCAACTAGTGATCCCTTGTATGATAAAGTATACTCCAATCTTCAAGAAGTACGAGCACGCAAGGCTAGGTTGATTACAGTTGCCACTGCTGGCGATAAAGAATTGTGTAAGATTAGTGAAAACGTTATATACATTCCCGATACTCTCACTAATCTTCAGCCTCTTCTTACTGTAATTCCCTTGCAGCTTTTAGCTTATCATGTGGCAGATCTTCGTGGCTACGATGTAGATCAACCACGTAACTTGGCAAAAAGCGTTACAGTAGAATAGAAAATCCCAATATCGTTGTACCTGGCTAAAATGCCAAAAACAGAGAGTACATAAACTGTATAAAGATTTGGTACTAACGTATCTATTCTTGGCTGCAACCATTATTGTATGGGGCTCTACCTTTACAGCTACGGGCTTATACGGCATTTTGTACTTCTTGCTTCATCTCACACTTAAGCATACTTCAAGGAGACATGCTCCCTTCCTACGGCATGATCCAAACTTGAACCCTACTTAATTCTCCTGTTAAGCGAAAGATGGGAAGAGGGGGGAGTTGTAATGCGCTTGGGGCAATTTAGCTGTCGTTGAGTTAATACGTGAGATCGTCGCATATCCTCATATATAGCAGATTTCTATGCTTGAGATATCGGTTTGGTGGGCTTTTTCTGATCGCAGTTCTGCCATCCACTACCCTTGTAGGCTAAAAAAGTAGACTCTTTTCAAATTGTGCTTGACAAAAAAAGCGCTGTTAAATCAAATGCAAAGCACTGTGTGGCGAGATAGCTCAGACGGTAGAGCAGAGGCCTGAAAAGCCTTGTGTCCCCAGTTCAATTCTGGGTCTCGCCACCATTTTTGTATACAGCATTTTCAAATCTTAAGGTTATAATACTTATTCCTCTTGCATTAGTAGTTCAACACCAGTGAGAAGCTTAATGAATCTACAATACTAATGAGGCTTGCAAAAGTGTTGGTTTCTGTAGAAGTATCATGTTGACTATCAATACGTTATCAATTTATAGGCGCACAAAAACGGGTATCAGTGTAGAGTTTGGTTGGATAATTTCAACAAAGCATCAAAGTCAGACAAAAGATTTTGCTTTACATAAAAGCTGAAATTATTATTATGCCTTTGTTAGTGATATTAAAGCTAACAAGAACTCAAAAACTCAAAGTGAGGTTGTATTATGCCCAAGATTCTTGTAATAGAAGATGATGATAGCTTTCGCAATGTATTAGTACAGATGCTATCTAAGGCGGGATACGATGTTCGTCAGGCAGGAGAAGGCAATCAAGCTTTGGAGGTGTGTGCGCAGTTTAATCCAGATTTGGTAATTACAGATATCATAATGCCAGATAAAGAGGGATTGGAAACTATTCAAGAACTATTAGAATTGTGTCCCAGCATCAAGATTATCGCCATGAGTGGTGGAGGGAAGTTTGGGCCCAATAGCTATTTGCCATTAGCAGAAAAGCTGGGAGCGAAAGCAACCTTACAAAAACCTTTTATGCGAGATGAGCTGTTAAGCACCATATCATCAGTGTTGGAATCGGATTAAGCGAGGTCTTTAAGAGCGTTTTCCAGTTTAGACTTTCGGGTTTCGTATGGGAATGAGTTTGCTATCCAATTCGAGATTGATTGCCTATCAGTTTCGGTCTGCATGGTTTTGCGCAAGGCCTTAAGCAGAGCTTCTGCTTTTCTTTCAGTGATGATTTCTCCCATGTTTCCTATGATGGTTGGAATTCCGGCAACATAAGAACCTACAGCCTTACAGCCATATAACATAGCTTCCATTAGTGAATTTGGCATACCTTCAGATATAGAAATCTGTACAACTATATCTGATTCGCTCATAATGCTAAGCAATTTGGGATGTGGTATTGAGGCATGAATGGTGAGATTTTGGTAATGGGAAAAATGAAAATCGGGCTCAAGTATCTTTTGCCAAGTGGTTTTTATGCCCACAAATACAAAATGCCAATCTCGAAAACCTATTACTGCTTCCATCAGTAAATCGAAGCCTTTATTATAGAAATCCTGTAAACGAGGTGTAGTACCCACACACAAAATCTGTTTTTTTCGGATCTTAGATACGATATGAGGGGCTGGAATTGTAATGCAATTATGGATTACAATAGATTTTGTATGCAGATTTTTTACCAATCTATATACGCCCTCAGAATGTCCATGAGGATTGTAGTACTTGTTATTTGAAGATAGCAGTGCGTTATGATTTGCTATGATAAGGTCGCAGTGCTTTAATGCGTATACAGCGCAGAGTTTTCTTAAGCGATTGTGGAAAACACCATAAGAAAGCTTGGGATAGTGGACAGCATCGTAACCCCCAATAAAAAGAACAGACTTTCTGTTAAATAGCCGTGATCCCAACACAATAAACAGAGCATGATAATCTGCGAACCAACTAATGCAGATTTTGTGTTGGGGAAACAAGGCAATTTTGGGAATAATGCCCAGCAATGAAAAGAAGTAGCAGAATCTACCGTTGTTTTGATGCAAGCACATTGTTTGCAGGTGACTGATCTCGCTTATAATCTTGATGTCCACATCTATGAAAGTGCTTTTAGCAGGATAAAATAAGATAGTCTTCACTAGAACTTCCGCTTGATAACATCGGAGGCAAATTCTTTTACTAACTGTATGTCGTAGGGCTGGATGACTTTAAGTATACGAGCTGCAACAAGGTATAAAAACATATATATACATCCTCCCAAGATCATGCGTAGCACAGACAGGTGTATTAAATGAGCTAAAGGAATAACCACAACAACAGGGATCAATGCGGCCAAAAGATTTCGTAGCAAGCTGGATGGAGGGAACAGGCTTAAGAGTTTTATTTTTAGACAAAACCTCATTTGCCATAAGTACACAAGCAGGATTAGCCAAGATACCAGCACCGTTGCGATGGCTGCTCCCTTCATGCCGTACATACGGATAAATATATAGTTTAGTACAGTATTCAACACAATCATTATTACAGAATCTATCATAACCAGTCGGGTTTTACCCATAGCTTGAAACACTATACCATAGGTTGCTACTCGTAGAGGCAGAATAAGAAGATATATTCTAAAGTACAAGGCCGATGATGCGTAAATACTACCATATAAGAATACCATAAATTCGGCAGCAAAAATAAAAAAGACAGTTGCCAGGGGGAAGATGATTATGGCATTTTTGCGCACAGAAGCCTTAAAAGTTGAAGACAAAGCAGAAACATCTCCGGAGCTGAGGTGGGGGAGGAGAACTGAATTTACGGAATTTATCAAAATTCCAATTAGTGGTAGTTCCATAGCCCCTAAGGAAAATACTGCAAAATCTTCTGGTTTAAAAAATCCGGAAATCATAAGCTTATCTAATTGAACACCTAAAACTCCAATCAATAAAGATACTCCCAAGGGGATTGTGTATGCGAGTTGTTCTTTAAATCCAGAGAAAATGCTTGGTGACCAGTGTAGTTTTAGTGAACGTAAATCGAGATAAGCCCAAAGCCATTGTATTGTTGCAGAAACTAGTAATGCCCAAACAATGTAATAGATATCTCTAAACAAAAGAGCAGTGCCTAAAACCAAAATAAAATCGCAAGCAATGGCAAAGATGGAATACACTGCAGATTTTTTAGTTTGCCTCAAACCGAGTAATACTGAATTGTACATCTGAGTGACAAACATGAATATTGGATAGATGCTATAAAGCGGGAGTAAAATATATAAAGAAGGATTGTTGAATATATTGGCTATATATTTGCTGGATAGAAAGATAAGTAATGCGCAGACTAATGATAATAGTGAAACTATGCTAAAGGTTCTGCTAATGATCCTTTTGATTTCGGCTTCATTTGCTGCTTTGGGTAAAAAATACAACATGCTTTGGGGAAAGCCTAAAAGCAGAATGCCGGAAAGAGTACTGAAGATCAGGAATAATTGTCGATAAGAGCCTAAATCTGCAGGACTAAGAATTCGGGCAAGTGCAATACCAAGAAGGGTTTTTATAAAAAACCTGATAAAATCTGCCAGCGAGAGTAGCCCTGCTTTACGCGAAAGATCACTCATGAACAATGCTATCCAAACTAATCGGAATCATATATTTATAATTGGCATCTTCATGAAACACCGTAAAAATGTAGTTACCGGGGGCAATATATGTGCCATTGATAAGTTTGCCATTCCAGAATTCTTGATTAAGACCTTTAAAATAAAACCGCTGCTTGTTGTAAATAAGGGTGTTGTTGGTATCGCTTATTGACCAAAACCATTTTCCTTCTTTTGGCAGCATTATTTCTATTACATAAGTGCCTGCGACCAAATTTACTTTAACATCGGCAGCGTTTTCTTCGGTATACATGGGCTCTATAGGCAATTTATTCTCTATGGGGGGATAGCTAAGAAGTGCCAAAGAATCTAAAGCTCCATTTTGAGTAATACTATGGTAGCTAAACAGGGCAATTCCTCCAAATTTCCCCTCTCTAATACGATTTATGCGCTTTATGATATGCTCAAGGTTATATTCAGGGTTATCCTTAGGCATCAGAGATTTGCCATTAGCATTCCATGCTCTTAGGCCAATTACTAAGTTTTGTTCCAATCCGTAGTAGAGCATTTCATCTAATTGATTGCTAAAAACATTGTAATCCAAATGATACGCCATAGGATATACTCTATCTACAATGCCTTTTTTTAACCAATCGTACCAATCTTGAGCGTATGAAATTCTGGCCTCCGAAATATTGGAGAAGACTGCTGCGCTAAGCATAAGATTGGGATTTATGCTTTTTACGCGGATACTACATTTGCTAACAAACTCCGTTACTTGACGTATTCTCCATTCATTCCAGCTTATCATTTCGCCATTTTCTTTTGTATCTTCAAAACGTGAAACTGAAATAGGATGAAATCCCCACTGTGAGCTTGGGTAGCGGATGTAATCCAGATGCAACCCGTCCAATTGTGGGTATCCGTTTACGATATTGCTAATAACATCCAGCAAATAGTCTTGAACCTCAGGGAGGCCGGGATCTATGAAATATCCAAATGCTTCACTTGAGCGCATCTGATTTCCTTGTTCGTTATAAGTAATCCAGTGTGGGTAATTAGTGAAAATATAGTTATGTTCTACAAGTTCTCTGGCAGTGGGAGTTGCGTTGAATACAATAACCCAAGCCTGCACTTTCAAATTGTGAGCATGAGCCTGTTGTAAGGTGTATGCGAGAGGATCAAAACCATCGTTTTGCAATATATAACTACGTGGCTCGGGGTTGTAATACTTATTTCCAAGTCTGTTTGGAGTATACAAAGCATCTGCCCGATATCGTACTTCTACCAATAATTCATTCTGATTGCTTGAAAGGGCATCACTAATAACTCTATCCACTGCTTGTGGGCTGGTAATGTTCCATGGTAATACCCAAAGCGAACGTACTTCAGCACAGAGATACAGAACAGAGATAAGTAAGAATAGCAGTAAGCAAAACTTTTTCATTGTTCTTCGAGAACCTCAACGGCAGTTTTTCCATCGGCAAACCTTATACTAAGGATATCTCCTGGATGTAGCTCATTAACGCTGTTAATAATCTTGTTGTCCTTTATTGCAACAGACCATCCTTTTTGCATCAATAGTTGAGGTGAGAGTTGATTAAGAACTTCAGCTTTAGTTTTTAGTTTAAGAGAGATATCTTGTATACCCCTATTACAAAGCATGTTCAAGCGCTGCTCAAGGGAATTAAGCTCGTTTATGCCTCGCTCCAATTTTGTCATTATTGAATACTGTGCAGATATAATAAGTTTATTTTCAGCATGTTTAAGCGTATTTTGGGGTTCACGGATAAAGTGTTTGATATTAGCTAAAGCCATTTCTGCCAGGTCAAAACGTTGCTGATAGTCTTGCCAAAGGCGTTGGGGGTGAAATTTAGAAAGTTTAAGAGCATATTCGCTCATCTGTTGTTTATAGTTTGCAACAGCATTCTTTGCCGTGAGATTAAGGCGTTGTTTTTGTGAGTTTAGATAGTTTAGTAAATCATCTTTATTAGGTACTGCAATTTCTGCTGCAGCCGAAGGTGTGGGAGCACGTAAGTCAGACACGAAATCACTGATGCTAAAATCAATTTCATGACCTACGGCAGAGATAATGGGGATGTTCGATTTGAATATGGCTCGTGCGAGATTCTCATCGTTAAAACAGAAAAGATCTTCCTGAGAACCGCCCCCTCTAGTGATAATAATCAGGTCTACCGGAAAACTTTGGTTGAAGAATTCTATTCCATTTATCAAGGTACGAGGAGCGTCGTTACCTTGTACTAGTGCCGGATACACAAAAGCTTTAACAGGATATCGACGCGAAAGGATATTTGATAAATCTTGCAAGGCAGCACCTGTAGGAGAGGTTACTATGCCAATAGTTTCGGGGTATGGGGGCAGCTTTTTTTTGTGAGATTCTTCAAATAACCCTTCTTCCATAAGCTTTTTCTTAAGGGCTTCAAAACGAGCCTGCATGGCACCGATTCCCGCAGGTTGCATCGAAGTAACATTCAGATTGTAGGAGCCACCTTTTTCATATAAAGTAATCTTACCAAAACAAATTACGCTTTGTCCATCCATCGGATTAAAGTTTAGGTTATTGTTTGCCCCTTTAAAAAAAGTACATCTCAGTGTGGCATATTCGTCTTTTAGATTAAAATACATGTGCCCAGAACTGTGGTGCACATAGTTCGAGATTTCCCCTTTTACATACAGGGGTTCGATACTGCTTTCTATAACCTGCCTGAGGTGGCGAGATATTTCGAATACGCTGAAAACTTGAATGTTATCCATATAAGAACAGCAAAAGCCTATGGGCAATTTTTGTCAATGGCTTCGAAAGACAGTTGATTAATGGAGGCATAAAGCGGCACTCATACAATAAGAAAGAAAGTTGCACATACAGAAGTAAAATAACACAGGGGCTTTTATATGGATGTGCAACGTTCTCTAGATGCTATTTTTTAGTGGCATGATACTACCAATCAAGCGAGAACAATGGCAGAGATATTGTTATATTGCCAAATTGGATACAATAAACACGCTTCTCAGTTTAAAATGAGAGTATCTAAATCGTATTTTGGGACGTGATGACGATTTCTTTCATCGCGCCAATACTCGATATTACCCGAAGAATTAATGTCGTCAATTACTACTTCTTCGGCAGGAACGCCTAAGGCAAGAACCAACATAATGTCCAGATTAGACGGAATGCTTATCAG
>Ga0265295_1002170_pt1 | contig 32133 bp, 32 predicted proteins | sample Munlansysbiofilm_FD_192503 | JGI IMG/M metagenome (GOLD analysis project Ga0265295, IMG submission 192503) | Leachate microbial communities from a municipal landfill in Southern Ontario, Canada - Methane capture system biofilm | ecosystem: Engineered > Solid waste > Landfill > Unclassified ... | reverse complement strand
AGTCAACTTCGCCATTTCAGCTGTCTTGGCATCGGTTGCCAGTACTTCACCCTCTACAAAGGTTTTATAAAACGCTACCGTTACTTCAGTCGCTTCAGGCGTCGTTCCTCCTACGATACGGTCATTTTCTACCAGTTCACGCATAATGTGTCCTGGGAGCACACGCTCGGGACAATGCGCTATGTGAATAGCGCGTGAATGGGTGGATGGGTTGATGGGTTGATGGGTGGGCTCATCTACTCCAAAGAGTTCCGGTCGATGTTTTTTTAAAATCCCCTCCATCATATCTGTCGTACCCACTGGAGAAGTAGACTCCAGGATGACGATATTCCCCTCTCTCACATACGGAGCTATGCTACGGGTCGCGGCGATAACATAGTCGATATTCGGTGATGGGCAGGCATCTGGGATATCGGTGTGGTGAAACGGTGTCGGCACAGCAAGGATAAACACATCAGCTTCAGCCGGAACTGTATCGGCGCGGAGCTTACCAGAGTTCACAGCAGAGCGGACAAAGGTATCGAGTTCGGGCTCGACGATATGAATCTCTCCGCGGTTGATAGTATCGACAGCATGCTGGTTGATATCGACTCCGTGGACATGGTAGCTGCGGTTAGCTAACAAAGCTGCTGTGGGCAATCCAATATATCCTAGACCTATTATACAAATTTTTTTATTCGTATGCATTAATAACTTCCTTTTAAAAATTCAATGATCTTTTCACATGCATGGCCGTCGCCGTATGGATTGCTCGCATGACTCATGCGCTTATATGATTCTGCATTATCAATAAGCTCTTGCGTGGATTTAACTATCTTTTCTTTGTCTGTACCAACAAGTTCGACCGTCCCTGCAATTAGAGCTTCAGGGCGTTCGGTAGTGTCACGCATAACTAAAACCGGTTTACCTAGGCTCGGTGCTTCTTCTTGCACTCCGCCGCTATCGGTGATGATCATATATGATCTGCTCATGAGATACACAAAAGGCTCATAACCAAGAGGCTCTATGAGATAAATATTTGGTACGTTGGAGAGTATATCGTGTACCGGTTTTTGTACATTTGGATTGAGATGTACGGGGTAAACTATATCAATATCCGGATTTGTAGCGGCTATCTCTGCGAGTGCTTCACATATATTTATAAATCCTTGTCCGAAGTTTTCTCTGCGATGGCCAGTGACGAGGATGAATTTTGAATGTTGAATGCTGAATGCTGAATTGTCGATGGCCTGCTCGATGCTCGATACGGTCTCGTGTTCAAGCTCTTGGTTGCTCTTGATCTTGTCCAGCGCGAGGAAGAGCGCGTCTATGACTGTATTGCCTGTTACAATAATATCTTCTTTATTTTTATTTTCTTTGAGAAGATTTTCTCTGCTTGTCTCTGTAGGCGCAAAGTGATAATTTGCCAAAACTCCTGCTATTTGCCTATTTGCCTCTTCTGGCCATGGACTATATATATTATTTGTTCTCAGCCCTGCTTCGACGTGGGCTACCTTTATCTGTTGATAAAATGCGGCAAGCGATACTGCCATCGTAGTTGTGGTGTCACCATGGACAAAAACTATATCAGGCTTGAAATCGGATAAAACAGGTTTCATCCCCAAAAGCACATTTGATGTTATGTCATATAGATCTTGCCCAGGTTTCATGATGTTGAGATCATAATCCGGAGTGATCTCAAATAGTTCAAGAACTTGATCGAGCATCTCACGGTGCTGCGCGGTGACGCAAACTTTGGTTTCAAAAGTTTGCGGATATTTTTGAAACTCTTTGACTAGCGGTGCCATCTTGATCGCTTCGGGACGGGTGCCGAATACTATAAGGATTCGTCTTGATGCTGAATGTTGAATGTTAAATGTTGAATGATTCATGTTTAATCCCGACTCATTTGTGAAGTTTTTACAATAGATGTTAATAGTTTTGATATCTCATTTATTTCAATAATTAAACTTTTTGTATGAGCATTATCACAACCTAGGTAGCTTGTAGCAACCAATAAATCTATCCAGTATTTACTCTCTCTAGCTTCTTTACTAGCTATACTCATTTTAGCAATAAAATCATTTTTAGACTGACCCGCTTGCGCTTCACTAATGTTTGCACCGATAGATGTTCCACTTCTAAGCAATTGTTTGGACAATACATATTCTTTTTTTTCATCACATAGATATCTATAGAGCCTTACCACTCTAACAGCAAATGCAAATGATTTTTCCAAAATAGCATTGTCTTTCACACTTCCTCCTTTTTGTGATTCAAAATTGAACATTTAAAATTAAACATTATTTTTCTCCCACTCATACGCACTTTGACATATCAAAGCAAGGTCATTATAGTCTGTTCCGGCTATTACTATTTTCATAAATTTCCTTTTTTTATCAGCAAATGGTGCGAAGATGATGATATTATAGTCATCTATTTTAATTTTCCCATTATTTCAAATGAATTTATATCCATTTTTGACACAGCAAACCACTTTTTACCCAAATCTTTTAGACTTGCCCCAAAATGATAAACTTCTTTTTCATCAATTATTAAAAATCTATCATGTGATAAGTCAAATTTTTTTATCGCTATTGGAGGATATTGGGTATTGTGTTTTTGCAGGTCTAATTCTAGCTGTTTAGAGATAGTTTTAGTGTAAAGAGTAGCTTTTACCATGGTATCTCTTTTGGTAAATAATATAAGTGTAGTTTCATCTATATAGTTATCAATAAGCTTAATAGATGTTTTTGCTCGTTTTATAATATCACTTACGAAAAGATAGGCATCGAAAATTTGTCCGTCATAAAAAATATGATTTTTTTGTGGCACTCCTTTTTCTTCTATAGCATTTAATATAGCATCTACTTTTGTATCATTTTTTATTTCATATGATATTTGTCTTTTTTCTATAGACTCTATTTTTTGAAATATTGAGGCATTGTTTTGCAAAAATTTTCTCATATTCACAAATGTACTCATAATTTGAATGCTTGTCTGAACTGCCGTGTCGCTCTTAAGTACGGCACTTAACATAGACACTCCCTGTTCTGTGAATACAAATGGCATTTTTCTAAGCCCCATTGTCTCTTTATTGGATGTCGCAATTTGCGATATCCATTCTTCAAACTCTTGTTTAGTAAGCTGAAACATAAACTCTTGAGGAAATCTATTAATATTTCTTTTCACCTGCTCATTTAATCTTCGTGTTTCCACACCATAAAGCACTGCCAAATCTCTATCAAGCATGACTTGAACATCTCTAATGCTGTAGATTTTATCTTGAATATTTTGATGATTAATAACAGTTAATTCATTCATTTTCATCTCCATAAAATTCAATCTCTAATTTATCTTTTGCTTTTTGAAATATTGCTACGTTATGAGACCGCCCGATTTCTGCAGACAGTGTCTGCAGTTTTGTATTCTCTTTGTATTGTGCCGATGCGATCTTGGTTTTGATCTCGGTGACAAAAAAGGTGAAGTCGGCGTTTTCGGCGATGGCACTCATATCGTCTTTTCCCACTCATACGCACTCTGACAAATAAGAGCCAGATCATTATATTTCGGAGTCCAGTTCATCATGGAAATAACCTTGCTATTATCTGCTACCAATATAGCCGGATCACCGGCTCTACGACTTGCCATCTCGACATCAAAATTCACGTTTGTAACTTTTTTGACAGTATCAATAACTTCTTTGACAGAAAAGCCTTTACCATATCCGAGGTTAAATACATCGCTTGGGTTTTTTTCTAGATAATCTATCGCTTTGATGTGAGCATTTGAGAGATCATCCACATGAATATAATCCCTCACCCCACTGCCGTCAGGTGTAGCAAAATCTGTACCGAATATTGACATTTTGGCTCTCTTGCCTACAGCACACTCGCTTGCTATTTTGATCAAATGCGTAGCATTCGGAAAGCTTTGACCAATTCTAGGTTTTAGACTGGTGATTGGTGGCTGGTGATTTGTGATCGGGTCATAGTGGATATCCGCACCTGCTACATTGAAATATCTAAATATCACAAATTTAAAATCTTCATTAACCGCAGCGGTGTCTCTCAGAACTCGTTCACTCATGAGTTTGCTCATGCCATATGGATTGATAGGATTTGTAGGATAATTTTCATCTATGCCGCCCAAAGGAATATCGGTCGGTTCACCATAAACTGCCGCTGTGGAGCTGAAGATAAATCTCTTGACTCCATTTTCGGTGGCACATTTGATGAGATTGGTTGTGTTTACTGTATTGTTCATATAGTATTTGAGCGGTTTTTCGACTGATTCGGGTACCACTATGGAAGCTGCGAAATGTATAATGGTATCTATCTTATTTTTTTTAAAAACTTTGTTTACTTTTTTGAATTTTTTTAGATCTAGCTTGATGAATTTAAACTTTCTTATAGAGCTTAGAGTCTTAAGTGTCTTCTTGCTTCCCGTACTTAGATTATCAAGTATAGTTATATTGTGCTCTGTAGTTTCAAGAAGCTGCTTGGCTACATGACTTCCGATGTATCCGGCTCCGCCAGTGATAAGTATATTCATTTAATCCCCAATTATTTAGGTAATATTATATCCAAATAATATTACATTTTTATAACATTTTTATTAAATTTTACTAATATCTTATATTGTTCTTTTATATCATTTTAAACATTTTAATTTATTTTTGAGAATTGTTTTTCCAAGTTCAACACTCGGCTGGTTGTATGTATCTACATCTATGAGTTGTCCTACCATGGATGTAAGCAACTCATAGTAATACATAAGTTCTCCTATGCTGTGCTCGTCTACCGCTTTTATAACTATCTCATCAAGAGGAAAATCACCTTGTGCTTTAAGTGCTTCAAGAGTAGCATCACATTGCATATTGATCAGTTTATGAAACTTTATGCCGTTAATAATATCCAGAGATTCAAGGTATGGTAATGATATATCCGGGATGGTAAGTTTGTCTTTGAAATCTTCTATTTTTATAAAAGTAGCAGATTTGTCTCTAGTACCTTCCATGAGCAGTTGTAAAAATGAATGTTGGTCTTTGGGGCCGATGAGTCCTACGGGAGTCAAGCCAACATTGAAGGCACTATGACGTTGTTTTTTGCCTAAGCTCTCTCCCCATAGCTGTACGTACCACTCGCAAAAATATTTGAGTGTTTCAGAATAAGCAAATATACAATTGATATGATATGTCGCATGGTTTTTGGCATAAAAAAGTGCTTTATTTAGAAGTATATCTCTGATATAACCGTCATCAAAAAAACTCTTCTCAATTTCTTTTGCTCCATTTAAAATAGCTTTTATATCAATACCACAAAGCGCTAAAGGCAATAATCCTACGACACTAAGAGCAGAAAATCTACCGCCTACATTGAAAGGTATATGGAAACATTTGGCATTCATATCATGTGAGAGTTTATCTAACGGTGAGTCTTTGTCGGTTATAAATGTATAGTATTTCGGATCATTTTGCAGTGAATAAATATATTTAAAAACTGCAATAGTCTCAATAGTAGTGCCGGATTTGCTGATGACCAAAAAATGACTTTTTGATATATCGATTTGTGACAAAAGATGAGATATAGATACTGGGTCCGTACTTTCGAAAAATACCAATTTTCGCTTAAAGCCACCAAGTGGTTTCAAAAACTCATATATAGCTTTGGCGCCAAGGGAACTGCCGCCTATACCCAAAACAACAATGTACTCTATACCATCATCAAATGATGCAGCGTATTTCAAAATATCAGATATATCTTGACTAGGGAGTTCATAATATCCTCGGATGTGCTTTTCATCTTTTATCTTATCAAAAAGCACTTTTTTTGTCTCTATGTTGTTTTTGGTGATATCAAAATAAAGTCGGTTTTTCATATCTCAAACTCCATTTCTGCCAATTACTATCATAGCTGTTTTCCATACAATTTTAAGCTCCAGCCATACACTCCAATACTTGATATAGTACAGATCATACATGAGTTTTTGTCTGGCATCTTCTACATTTGCCCCGTATGGATAATTGACCTGCGCCCATCCGGTGATTCCCGGTGCCACAAGATGCCGTTCGTTATAAAACGGTATCTTCTCCTCATAAACCCCGACAAGCTCATCCCACTCGGTCCTAGGACCAATTAAATGCATTTCGCCTTTTAGGATATTAAAAACTTGCGGGAGTTCGTCTATTCTTATTTTGCGCATGGTATCCCCCCATAGGAATATCCTAGGGTCGTTTTCTTGGGTATAGTGATTGAAAAATTCGCTATTTTCATGCATACTTCTGAACTTGATGCATTCAAAATTTTGGTTGTATTTGCCTATGCGCGATTGTCTAAAAAGGACTTTGCCCGGGCTTTGTGTTTTTATTTTGCAATAACTATACATCATGACCGGCCAAGAGAAAAATAGAAGCCAAAATACTCCGAAATAATCGATACATCGTTTTTGGAAGTATTGCCATTTGGAATATGGTTTTATACCTTCCAAAAAATCTAAATTGTCATTTTGGGAGGGTATATAGCATTTGCATAGTCTGTGCTCCAAGAAATGTTCCATAGTACAAAATGATATATCTCTCTCGAATTGCAAATTGGTAAGATATGTGATGATATGCGGATGGACTTTGGAATCCATATTTAATACGATAGTGTCATGTTTCAATCGATGTAAATGGCTTTTGATATTTTCGATAGTCTTCTCCGGGTCTTTGAGCCCATCTTTGATATAATGGATGTCATTTTTGGAGATACCGAGTTTTGATTTTTCAAACTTTTGTAATTTATATTTCACACCGAGAATGATCATTTTAATCCTTTATCAAAAAATTTATCTATGCCTTTTATTATCAACAACCTGCCATGCAAACTTTGTCATTCCTGCGAATCATGTCATTCCTGCGGAGGCAGGAATCCACAAAAGAGTGAATACCGAATCAAGTTTGGTATGACTGAAGATCTGTCATTTGAGCGTTCCTTGAAAGCCATGCTTGTGGCAGTAGTGCATACACAAGTATGTGCGATTCGCGAAAATGACGCTTTTTGCACTACTTTTTCTAAAAAAGTAGTAAAAGAAAGAAAGTATGCATTCCCACCCTGACGATGGGAACGAGATAATGTGTCATTCTGAGTCACAAAGTGGCGTGAGAATCTAACAAAAGAGATCTTCACGAAGTCTAAAGACTTCTCAAGATGACTGTTATTCTTATGAAAGCTTGGATCCATGGTATCCGTGGAAAAAAACATGGATTCCTGCCTGCGCAGGAATGACGGCAATTTAGATTCTAAAATTGAATAAAATGGTACACAATATCTATTACACATCTACAACCAACTTGTCATTCAAGATCTTATTATTGTCAAACAGATTTTTGTAAGCAGAATCCTTCATGGCTTTTTGCATATAGTTAGTGTGTTTTGAGTGATGCGTATCTGAGCCAACAAAATCAATAAATCCTTTTTGACTCAGATGTTTTGCCACATGCTCGACCGGCTTGGAATAGTAGCCTACTAGTGAATTTAGATTGATCTGGAAATGAATGCCGAGAGTTTTTAGATATTCATATCTATCTAGTTTGCTATGATAATAGAGATATCTCTCAGGATGAGCAAGCACAGGGATATAATTCCTGGCTTTTAGCTCATAGATAGTCTCTTCTAGATCAATAGGCGGCGTCATATAAGAAAATTCGAACAATACATGGCGATCTATGTGCAAGAGATTGTCATCTTTGATAGCTTGCAAAAATGTTTTATCATAATAATATTCCGCACTAGCAGCTATCTGGATATCTATATCGTTTCGCGACAACTCATCTCTAAGCATATTCATGCCGTGCCTTATAGACTCTATGGTATTGTCATACTGTCCGTTTTTGATATGCGGAGTGGTGATGAGCTTACGATACCCAAGAGCTGAGAGTTCCTTGATGAGCTCTAATGAATGTGCCATATCTTTGGCACCATCATCAATGCCCGGGATCAGATGTGAATGAAAGTCTGTCCGAGTTAGCGGGTCGGGTAATTTTTTTCTAAAGAATATCATTTGGTTTTTTCATCTGCCCCATAGCCGTAGCCGTAGCCGTAGCCGTAATAATTGCCCTTGCCTATTTTGACACCGTTTAGGATGAGGCCCACAGAGTGCAAGTGGTGCTTGTGTGCCATTTTGTTGAAATTCACAAGCAATGCTTTGTCTGTAAATTCGGATCTAATGACTAGCAAAAAGAGATCATGGATGTGTTTTTTGAGCAATATCATAGTATCTGTGACAAGTCCGATAGGCGCAGTATCTATAATGACATAATCATAACTGTTTTTGAGTTCATTTATGATCTTTTCTATATTTGGAGAGAGCAGCAATTCTGATGGATTTGGCGGAACTTTACCTGCAAATATGATATCCAGATTTTCCTCGGCATGCACGATGACATCGTCAAGCGCAGCTTTGCCGACAAGCAGAGAACTCATGCCATGTTTGATATTGATATTTGGAAATTCTCTAAGCAGCTTGGATTTACGGATATCCAGATCCACTAAGATCACTTTTTTGTTGCCTTTGGCTAATGTACCGGCAAGATTTGCCGAAACGGTAGTCTTGCCCTCTCCTGGGATATTTGAGCTTATCATGATGACTTTGCCCTTGTCCCCAGTAGAGATAAACTCCATATTGGTACGGACCATATTGAGTGACTCCATGAAAGCTGTCTCTTCTGCTTTGTTGTCCGGTATGACACCGTACATCGGAGTATCTGTGATACGTTCCACGTCTTCAGGAGTGATGATCTTGTTGTTGAAAAACTCTCTTATGAATGCTGCAAATAAGCCAAGGATCAAGCCAAGTATCAAGCCTACCATCGCTATCAGTGATCTTTTTGGCTTGACCGCTTTTGGATAAATGATAGCATTATCGAGTATCCTATTGTGAGATATAGCTGATGCGTTCATGATCTCAAACTCTGCTTTTTTCTCCAATAGGTATGAATACATCTTTTCATTGACTTGGAAGTTGCGGCTCAGATTCATAAGTCCTAGCTCTGTGCCAGGCATACCGCTCAGAGATCTTTCATATTTGTTTTTGGTCGCTACGAGGTCTGATTTTTGTTTTTTGACGCTATTGTATAAGCTTCTAATGGAACCTCTCAGGGATGATTCTAAGGAACTGATCTCATTTGAGAGCTCTACTACATCGGGGTGTTTAACTGTGAATTCAGCTAATAGTGCATTTCTAGCTGCGCTCTTTTGCTGCAGTACAGTGATGATGCCATTCATAGAAGACCCAGAAGCTCCAAGAGCATCGACAGAGATAGATGCCGCGCCTCTAGACGTGCTCATTTGTCTCATTAGGCTCTCTAGCACACCTAGCTTCATATCGGCCTGTGCTATCTGGGTATCAATATCTACCAATGTAGTCAGCAAAGTAGATGCGCTGTTTGGAATGGTCGCGATGGTGTTTGATTGCTTGAAATCCTTGATCGCTACTTGCGACTCGGATAGGTTGTCATGTATGGCCACGAGCTGTTCATTGACAAATTTGAGCTTATGCTCCACCTCTTCTCTTTGGTAGCCTAGTTTTTGGGCAAAATATACTTTGACTAGATTGTTGACTATATCTACGCCTCTTTGAGGGATGGTATCTTCAAACGTGACCTTGACGATAGAAGCTTTCTTGGATATCTGCGCTACGCTGAGATTGGGCCTAATGAAGCCGTCTATGAAACTGTTTTTGTTCGTTTGGTATGTGATCTTGTAAGAGACATTTTCCATATCAAGCTCTTTGATGGCTTTGAGAGTAAAAGTAAAATATGGTGTTTTGACGGCTTGTCCAAATTTGTATTCTCCGTCAATTTCCAAAGGGTTTGCTGAGTTTTTTGCCACATCTGCTTGGATGCGGTAATTATCTTTGTCGATTACTTCTATATCAAATACGATATTTTCATTGAGCTCTTTGGAAATATCGCTCATCTGAAGATCAAAAGGTCTATTGTCGTATAGCTCGGTGTCTTTGAGAACTCCTTCTTGGAAATATCTCACATTAAGAGGCATAACACCCATAAGCTTGAGCAATAATTCTCTTGATTGAAGTATCTCTATCTCATTATCTATACCAGAACCTCCTCCGATACCTCCGGCAAAAATATCAAGTTCGCTTGGCATTGAGGAAGTTTTTGATTTATCTTCGATCTCTATAGAAGCGTATGTAGAATATATGTTTGTCGACCAAAAGGCATAAATAACAGAGAGCAAAAAGACGACTCCGGCAATAGATGCTATCAAAGATCTTCGACGGACTATGACATTCCAAATCTCCTTGAGGTCAATCTCGTCTTCTTCTATAGAAGATGGTGTATTTAATTCTGATAATGCTCTCATATTTTAATCTCTTAGGTATTTAATATTTACAAATGGTGTCAAAAGTTTGCCGATAGTATCGAGTAGCGGCGCAGTCTCTCTGAGGTATGTATTGTACACTTTGATACTTCTAGGCGGTATATAGACTATATCGTTTGGCTTGAGTATCAAACTTGCCATATGGATAGATCCGCTTCTGGTCATATCTACGCTTCTAATACGCGGTTTGCCATCAATGTATGTCACGATCTTGACATCTGTTCTGTCGGCATAATCTGTAAAATCTCCGACTTGGGCGAGTGCCTCGAAGAAATTGAGTGTTTCGTTATTCACAGGTACAATTCCCGGTTTTTGTACTTCGCCAATGACATATATTCTTTGATTGAGGATATCGATTTTGACAAATGGAAATTTGAGATATTCGCCGTAAGCTTTGGTCAGCCGTTCGCTAGCTTCTCTCTCATCGAGTCCTGCAAGCTCTACGTGGCCGACAAGCGGCAGATAGACGCTCCCGTTTTCTGAGACTAGATATCCTCTCTCGGGGTCTATGTAGTTTTGTGAACCGCCGCCCAAACCTAGAGGTTTTTGTCCATTGAATACTTCGACTAAGATCCTGTCTCTTGGGGATATTTTGTTGGAATAAGATATGTTCGATGGATTTGAAATTTTGTTGTTTGGTGCGTTTTGATCGCTATCTTGAAAAAGGGTATGGTCTTTGGTGCTGCATCCACTTATAAATAAAACTAAAACAATAATTGTCAAATAACTTTTAAACATAATTCTAATCCACAATAATAATTTATCGAGTATTATATCAAAATATAATATATCTAAACTAAAAATATGTTATATTAATGCATAATTATTAATCTATTTTTTATATGTATTTTTTAAGAAAATACAGTTTATTATATATTGGGTGACGTATGTCTTAGTCTCGTTCCCACGGTCTCCGTGGGAATGCATACTGAAACCCTAGTCTCGTTCCCACGGTCTCCGTGGGAATGCATACTGATCTCTAGAAGACAAATATACGCTCCCACGCGGAGCATGGGAGCGAGAGATTTTAATCTCGTTCCCACGGTCTCCGTGGGAATGCATACTGATCTCTAGAAGACAAATATACGCTCCCACGCGGAGCATGGGAGCGAGAGATTTTATAATGGTGGGTTAGCAAACCCACCCTACACTTTTTTCTTCAAAAAAACACCGCTTTCTATGTGTTCCGTATGAGGAAATTGGTCAAAAATAGCCGCGTCAAGCACGTCATGTGTTTGGGACAAAGTAGCTAAGTCTCGTGCCAAAGTATCCGGATTGCAAGAGATATAGATGATATGATCAATATCTGAGATAAGCTCTATCGTACCGCTATCAAGCCCGGCACGTGGTGGATCGACAAGTACGCAAGAGAAATTATATGAATCAAGGTCAATATCCCTTAAGCGATTGAATGCTCTTTTGCCGCTCAAAGCTTCGGTCATCTCTTCAGATGAGAGACGTATAAAATCAATATTATCTACACTGTTTAATGCGCAATTTTCTTTGGCTGATGCGATGGAGCGTTTGGATATCTCTGTAGCTAAGACTTTATCAAAATGAGCTGCTAATGGTATGGTGAAATTACCAAGACCGCAATAACTCTCCAGCAAGTCGCCATGGCCGATGCTTTTTGCTTTTTCTTTCGCCCAAGATATCATTTTGGTATTTACCGCAGGATTTGGCTGAGTAAATCCTCCCTCGTAATGCATATACCAAAAACTCTTGTCATCAATACCCAATCGCTCGCTGACCGATTCTTTGGACAAGACCACTTTTTGTCCTCTGCTGCGTCCAATGACTGAAATATCAAGTTTGGCTTCTAATCCTTTGGCTTCTTTTGCCCAATCATCATCCAGCTTTTTGTGATATAGTAAAGTCACCAATACCTCATCAAGCGATGAAGCTAGAAACTCTACGCCAAACAGTTTATGGCTAAGGAGTTTAGAAGTATTGATGAGTTTTAGCATATCCCACATTTTGCTTTCGATAGGTGTGATGACTTTTGGACATTCGTCTATCATCACGACGCCGTTTTTTGTGATATTGCTCATGGCATAACTGCACTTATCGCCATTATGCCACACCTTGAACTCTGCTCTGGCGCGATAGTGGCTCTGAGGCGAATTAAATGTAGTTATCTCTCCGTCGTATACAGGAAGCAAGAGCTCTTTGACCCTTTGAGTTTTTCGCACCAACTGCTCATCATAACTCAATTCATATAGCCCGCACGAGCCGCACTCTCCAAAATGTTTACAATACACCCTTGTCCTTTTTGTATCATTTAATCACAACTAAGATATAATCACGATGCTTAATTAAAAGTTTTTTTTAAATCTCAATTTATGGATTCCTGCCTTCGCAGGAATGACGTTATTCGTCATACTGAATTTATATCAGTATCTAAAGATATAATTAATTAAAGTTATTTTACCCAACAAAGGCTAAAAAAATGGCAGTAAGCGTAGTGATCCTAGCAGCCGGTCAAGGCACACGAATGAAATCAAAAATCCCAAAAGTATTACATGAGATATCAGGCAAGCCTATGCTTTTTCATGCCATAGAAGCAGCCGGGAAATTATCAGACGACATAACAGTAGTGCTATACCATGAAGCTGCAATGATACAAGAACGTATAGAAGAGAACTTTTCAAATATCAACTTTCATATCCAAGATGCCGTAAACTTTCCCGGAACCGGCGGAGCTCTGCGGGGCATAGAGCCGCGATATGAAAAAACTTTGATACTAAACGGTGATATGCCGCTTGTAACCAATGGGGCTCTGGATAAACTTGTAAATAATGATGCGGATATCACAATGAGCGTCATTATGCTCGATAACCCTAGCGGATACGGTAGAGTAATGATAGAAGACGGCAACGTCAAGCATATAGTAGAACAAAAAGACTGTACGGCAGAACAATTGCTTATCAAAAGCGTGAATGCAGGAGTATATGCGGTAAATAGCGGTTTGCTGACGCGTTATATACCTCTGCTGGATAATAACAATGCGCAGCGTGAATATTATCTCACTGATATTGTCAAAATGGCAGTAGATGAAGAGCTCATAGTCCATCCGGTAATTGTTGAGGAAGTTGAATTCAAAGGGGTAAACTCCAAGCTCGACCTCGCTCACGCCGAGGAGATCATGCAAGAGACGATAAGAGCCAAGTGGATGATGCAAGGTGTCACGATGAGGCTGCCTCAAACTATATATATAGATTGCAGAGCTACTTTTGAAGGAGAATGCATTATCGAAAACGGCGTGAGTATCATAGGTAATTGTCATATCAAAAATTCCCATATCAAAAGCAATAGCGTAGTCGAAAATTCTAATTTGATAGATAGCGATATCGGGCCAATGGCAAGGATCCGCCCTCAAAGCACGATCACCGATACCCATATAGGCAACTTCGTAGAAGTTAAAAAAGGAGAGCTCACAGGAGTCAAAGCCGGACATTTAAGCTACCTTGGAGATTGCGTGATAGATAGCGGTACTAATATCGGAGCCGGAGTGATCACATGCAACTATGACGGCAAGAACAAATACCAAACCACTATAGGTAAAAATGTATTTGTAGGAAGCGACAGTCAACTAGTAGCTCCCCTCAATATCCCTGATGATGTCATGATAGCAGCAGGCACAACTATAAACAAAGATCCGCTTAGCGGCGATTTGGTACTCTCTCGCACTCCGCAAAAAAGTATAGCTGGATTTTTTTGGAAATTTTTTAGGAAGTAATAGGTTGTTTTGTCATCCTGAACCTGTTTCAGGATCCAAATTTCCGTTCGCCTCATCGTCATTCCTGTGAAGATGAGAACCGATAACTAACGACAATTACTTGTCGTTAGTCGGTTCGGAACCAAAGGCGATGTCTTTAAGAGACCGCCAAAGGACAAATCCACCAACACTCCGTCATTCCTGCGAAGGCAGGAATCCATAAAAAATGATACAATTTATAAAAAGTCATAGCTATGAAACAACCAACAGTATATATTCTCACAAATAATAAAAATGGAACATTATATATAGGCGTTACGTCTAATTTAGCAAAAAGAGTTTATGAACATAAAAATCATTTGGTAGATGGATTTACAAAGCAATATGATATAGATATGTTAGTTTGGTATGAAATTCACGAAGAAATGATAGAAGCAATACAAAAAGAAAAACAACTAAAAAAATGGAAAAGAGAGTGGAAAATACGACTAATTGAGGAGAAAAATCCAAATTGGATAGATTTGTATGAAACTATAATATAAATTGTGGATTCCTGCCTTCGCAGGAATGACGTTCTTTGTCATCATCTGGCTTAAATCGAGGATCCAAATTGTGGATCCCCGCCTTTCGCAGGTACGTGTTAGCTGCTGCGACTTTTACAGAGTGTCGCAGCAGCAGCAATCAAAAACTAAAAATCGAAAATTTACAAATATTTGGATAAAATCTGCTTATAGAAAAAGGATATTTATGCTTTTAAAAAACAAAAAAATACTCTTAGGAGTCACAGGAAGTATCGCGGCATACAAAGCTTGTGAAGTAGCCAGACTCTTTATCAAAGCCGGAGCAGATGTGCAAGTCGTCATGAGCGAAGCAGCCGCACGTTTTGTATCTCCTCTGACATTTGAGGCATTGACTAGAAATCCGGTATTATGCGAAGAGAGCGAAAGCTGGGCAAACAATCTCAATCATATAGAGATCAGCAAAGATTGCGACCTATTCCTCATAGCTCCGGCAACTGCAAACACTATCAATAAACTCAGCAAAGGAATAGCAGATAATATATTATTGCAGAGCGCATTGGCTTTCACTAAACCTATAGCTATCGCGCCCTCGGCCAATACCAACATGTTAAACAACCATCAAACCAAAAACTCTCTAAAAATGCTAGCCGTGAGCGATATAACTATTATAGAGCCTCAAGAGAAACTTCTTGCTTGCGGAGATGTGGGTGCCGGGGCATTGGCAGATCCGCAGGAGATATTTTGGGAATGTGCCAAGATACTGCTAAAAGACTCTTTTTGGACAGATAGAAGGGTAGTGGTAACCGGTGGCGGCACTATAGAAAAGATAGATGACGTAAGATACATCTCCAATTTTTCTAGCGGCAAAATGGCAAATGCCATCTCAACTGCGCTTTACCTAAAAGGTGCGGATGTATGTCTCATCACCACACGAGATACAAAAGAGTTGCCGGGCAATGTCTATACGATAAATGTGCAAAGTGCAGATGAGATGCTGGGCTTTAGCGAAGATGCTCTCAGGGTTGCACGCAAAGGCGTCAAAAGCAAACCAAGCCTTAATAACCCTGATGCTATTGGTATGATACAAAAAGAGCCGTTTTTGTTCATGGTAGCAGCCGTGGCTGATTATACTCCACTCTATCCGCAATCCGGAAAGATCAAAAAAAGCATGGTAGGCGAAAAGTGGGATATAGAGCTAAAACAAAATCCAGATATTCTCAAAACCATCAACAAAAGCGGCATCAAAACAGTAGCATTCAAAGCCGAAATGGATAGCGATAATGGACTAACAAATGCTGTAAATTTATTGGAAGATAAGGGAACAGACGCAGTATGTTATAATCTTTTATCTGATACAAATAATTTTGGCAGCGATGATAATGAAATAATTTGGATCACACCAAATGAGCAGACCAAAATAGAAAAACAAGATAAACTTTCCCTTGCATTTAAAATACTAGAAAATGCAACAAAGCTCTGCGTATGAATAACGAATTAAAACATTTGGCTATCATCATGGACGGTAATGGCAGATGGGCAAAAAATAGAGGATTAGCGCGCACCAAAGGGCATGAAAAGGGTGCCCAAATTATCAGGGATATTACGGAATATTGCTCAAACCACCCAACAGTGCAGACACTGACTCTTTATGCTTTTAGTACGGAAAATTGGAAAAGACCAAAGCTGGAAGTAGATTTTCTTATGCGCTTACTTGATAATTATCTAACCAAAGAGCTTGATACCTATCATAAGCACAATGTCAAATTTGAAACTATTGGAGATATCGGCAAATTCTCTTCTGCTCTTCAAAAAAGAATCCAGAATACAAAAGCAGCTACTAAACATTATACGAAATTGACCCAAATATTAGCACTCAATTATGGAAGCAGGGATGAGATCACTAGAGCTGCCAACAAAGCTCTAGAAGCAAATCTAGCTATCACTGAAGAAAATATAAGCAAAATGCTTGATACCCCTTATAGTGATATAGACCTGCTTATTCGCACTAGCGGAGAGCAGAGGCTGAGTAATTTTTTGCTTTGGCAAGCAAGCTATAGTGAGTTTTATTTTACATCTACTCTTTGGCCGGATTTTACTCCTAGTGAACTAGATGAGATCATAGCCCGGTTTTATGATAGAGACCGAACATTTGGCGGACTGTCTTAATGGTAGAAATTTTTATATTTATTTTAGGGGCTGTCATAGGATCTTTTCTAAATGTAGTGATCTATCGTATACCTCTTGGAAAAAATATAGCATTTCCACCATCCCAGTGTCCGTCGTGCAAGACTCCGCTAAAATGGCGGCATAATATACCTATTTTCTCTTGGGTATTTTTAAAAGGCAAATGTTATTTTTGTCATGCGCCTATATCCAAACGTTATCCGATCGTTGAATTGCTTGGCGGAATGCTTTTTTTGATCATATTTTTCAAGGTCGGTTTGGTATGGAATATGGCGTTTATATTTGCAAGTTTTGCTTCGCTTCTAGCTCTTAGTATAATAGATTTTGACCATATGGCTGTACCCGATAGCGTTAATATCGCAGCACTATTGTTTGCGTTGGTGCAGCCTGATTTTATGCATGCTGCTTTGCATGCGCTTATTGCCGCGATTGGATTATATATCCTTGGATTGATAGCTTCCAAATTAGCCAAAAGAGAAGCTATGGGCAGTGCAGATGTCATAGTAGCCGGTACGATGGGAGCCTTGCTGGGATTTCCTCTCTTTTTTGTCGCACTATTTTTATCTGCCATATTGGCTATGATACCGGCACTTATTTATAGCCAAAGAGGTGTACCTTTTGTGCCGTTTTTGGCCCTTGGGACATTGATAGTTTATATATTTGATACTAGAGCCGATATAATTCTGACAGAGGTGCTTTATGGGTAGAATAAAAAACTATTTATCATCAAATTTTACAAAAACTTTTTCGGTTATTTTTCTTCCGTTCTTTGCTATTGTATCGTTGGTATATTTTATTCGTATTTCCGTGCTTACAGCGCAAATACAACTGAATTTTATCGAGCTTTTCGAGCTTTATGCATATTTTTTGCCTTCTATTTTATTTTATACTTTACCGATCTCGTTTGTTACTGCCATTGCGCTTGTTTTGGTGCGGCTCTCTCAAGATAATGAACTCAATGCCTTATATGCATTAGGAATAGGTTCGAGTAAAATTATTAAAAATTATTTGCTATTAGCAATGCTTTTTTCTATCTTGCTTTTTTCGATCTCTTTTTTGGCTATGCCGATCTCTAAACAGATGTATAATGCTTTTAGAATAGAAAAATTATCTGAAGCTAAATTAAATATCAATGCAGCATCACTTGGTCAAAAATTTGACGACTATTATCTCTATATAGGAAAACAGATAGGCGATGAATTTCGTGATATAGTCATATATAATCCAAACGGCCAAACTGAAGAGAAAATTTTCATATCCAAAAGCGGTCAAATACTAAACAAACCGAACGAACAAGCTTCATTTGTACTAAAAGATGGATACGGATATACTTATTATAAAAACAACCTACAGCAATTTAAATTTCAAACTCTTAGAGCCTATGATACAAGCTCACGCGGCGAGATTGATTTTGAATCCATTTTGCACTATTGGGGTCAAATGAAAAATGATGATAGCATTATGAAAAGGGCTTTGTTTTTTATTTTTATCAGCCTTATACCTCTGCTCTCTATATATATCGTAGCGGCTTTTACAATGATCAATGCAAGATACCAAGGCAATCACTCTTTTGTAGTTATTTTTACTATTAGTTTGATTAGCTATGCATTTGCCTCTTTTTTAGAAGTGTATGGCAATATTTATTGGCTGCTAGGAGGCATATTGCTATTTCTAACAGTAGGATGGCGACTTTTTGACAGATTAGCAGCAAGGCATTTTTGATGAGAGTAAAAGCTGTTATTGCTTATGACGGTTCGGCCTTTCATGGCTTCCAAAAACAATCACATACGACTCAAACGGTCGCGACTGCCATAGAATCAGCCCTCAAAAATCTAAAGATCCAATCAAAAATAACAGGCTCGGGCCGTACAGATAGAGGCGTGCATGCTTCCAATCAAGTTATACATTTTGATCTGCCTTATTTTTGGGATGACCTCCAAAAACTAAAAATAGAACTTAATCGCAAATTAAAAGCTATCAAGATTAAACGCATAATTAAAGCGGATGAGAAGTTTCATGCAAGATTTGATGCAAAAAGAAGACTTTACAGGTATTATTTCACCACCACGAAACCAAGTGTATTTATGCAAAATTATTTAGCCCACTACGACTCTTTTGATAATGAGAAATTAACCAAAGCACTTTTGCTTTTTGTGGGAAAACATGATTTTAACAGCTTTTCCAAAAACGGCTCAGAACCAAACAGCACGGTTCGCACTATATTTGGCAGCTATCACAAATATCACCATGGGGTGCATTGTATCACTTTTGAAGCAGACGGATTTTTGCGCTCACAAGTACGCATGATGGTAGCAGCTGCCATGAAATGCGCTCAAGGCAAATTAGAATTTTGGCAGCTACAAGAACAACTGGACAATAAACATCTCCACTCTGTTACATTAGCCCCGCCAGAAGGGCTATATCTCTCTCATATATTTTATTAGCTTTTTTTGGCTAGAGGCACCGGTGCGATAGTAGTGTTTATATCTTTTAGAGGCTTTTTCTTGGTAGCATTCTTATCGTCACCTTTTAGTTCTAGATACGAAGCATTGAGATCTTCATATGCACTTTGCAGATCAAAAAGCTGATCATCAAGGGCTTTGACCTTCTGTATATTCGCACCATGGACAATCACAAGATCGCCGCCATCTTTGCCTTGTTTTAATATAAGCACAACAAAAAGTGCAAGTATGATCATGTAAAGTATATTAAAGATCATGCTATTGGATATCAATGAAATTGCTTTGAAAATAGCTACGGATGTAAAACCAAACAAAATAATATAAACGCCAAATGTTTTATGAGCTTTTAGCGCTTCTTGTCCTTTTTCGTCAAGCAAATCCCATGCCTCTTTACCGTCGGTTGTACCTGATATATATGCTCCTAGCAAAACAATCAATAACAATGCAAGCAATCCTATGCTAACAACATCAAGCACTTTGCGTCTAAACACCAAATGGACTAACTCTATTAAAAATATAATAACCGGCAAAGCCACAGCAAAATGCACAATTGGTGGATGCATATGAACAGGCAAACTAACTAATTTGTCTAAAAAAGATATATTGATCTCTGGCAATCCCATGTAATACTCCCATTATATAAAATAATTTGAAATTATTATAACATATAATAACAACAATTCAAAATAAATATTCGAAAAGTAAAGAAAGGTAGCCAAAGAAAATCGTCATGATTCGACCATAGTCTCGTTCCCACGGTCTCCGTGGGAATGCATACCAAACTCTGAAAGATAAATATACACTCCCACGCGGAGCATGGGAGCAAGGAAAAAATGACGTGATATCGTTAAGAACGAAGATCAAAAAGGTCTTACAACCACCATAACTACAATGCCGATACTGAGTATGGTTGGGACTTCATTGTAAAATCGAAAAAATTTACCGCTTTTTGCATTTTTATCCACACTCAATACCCGACGATAATAATCAAGAGAAAAACTATAAATCATAAGCAAAATAACCAAAGTAAACTTGACATAAAACCATATACCTTGCTGAAATATAGATGGATTGATCCACATTAGCCATGATCCGCTAATTACCGTTGCCCACATAGCAGGAGCACCAATATATTTATATAGTTTATACTCTTGGATTTGGACAACTTCTACAAACTCGTCTTTATCATTATGTTCACGATGATATACAAAAAGCCTAGGAAGGTAAAAAAGCATTGCCATCCAACTAAGAACACTCACTATATGAAACGCCAATATCCAACTATAATATGCCACTATTTACTCCAAAATCTCAAAATCTTTTTTATTGTACACAACCAATTGTAATTTTTTATAATACCCCAAATGTCCATAAGATATCTTTATTTTACTGCCGTCTTGGGGCAAAGCAGCTCTGGTTTTAAAAAATATAGGCAAAGATCTATTTGAAAAATATATCTTTTTGTTTTTGTAAATACCTGATATATTTTGGATAACTTCGTTTTGCCTGTTTGCAATTGGCATGTTGAGATTTTTGGCATTCAAAATAAACGGCTCTATAGCAATATCTGACGTTTTTTGTTTTACTATACTTAGATGAGTAACTTCTTTGAGCCCATTATAGGTTTTGATCTCGTGAATAAGCAGATCATATTTGCCGCCCACTTTGAGTCCTTTTGCGCATTTATACAAAAAAACGCCTCTTGCGTTTGGAGTTTGTTTGATTATGGCATTTGCCCCTCTTTTCCATATAACTACTGCATTTTCAAGTAAAACATCTCCATTTATGGCTTCATGCTTATAAAGATACTCAATAGGCTGCTTGGAGGTTTTGTATTGGGCGATATTGGATCTTAACTTAAAAGGGGTCATGGTAAACCCGGCTTTTAAGGGTAAGTGGTCAGAATACCCCCTGCCCTTATGTTTACCATTTTTGATCATCCAACGATTGATGCCTCCATAACGGTTTTTGAGATATGGTGGTGCAAACACCATGAATGTTCCGTCTTTGTACTCTATTCCTTTTTTGTCAAATAATGTTTGCGGCAACAATATATGATCTATTGTACTTTTGTCACCAAAAAATTGGTGATTCCATCTATTGCTTGGCGCCAATTCGCCCCAAAGGTTATAATGCATTCCTTTTGTAGAAGTTATGATCTCTGCTTTGTTGATCAAGCGATGATCTTTGTACGTATTGATCACATCTCCTATAGCAGTACGGCCGCCTGTATCATCTAGCTTTGATTCGAGTGTATTTGGCGCATCATACCTGCTGTTCAAATCTCCTATAATGATATACTCATCGCCTCTTGGAAGCTGAGCAATGCGGTTTGCGAGCGCAGTTGCCGCACGTACTCTAGCACTTTCCTTGCCGTTTTGAGATTTGGATTTCCAATGATTGACAAATACTCTAAGAGGCATATCCTCTGCTTCTAGATAAACTTCTAGGATATTTCTGACTTTTGGGCTGGGTGATACTGTGATCTCTCGTTGGTATTTGATAGGGTATCTGGAAAGAAGAGCGACTTGGATAGGCGCATTTGCCTTGGATGTGATCGCACTGTATTGATATTCGCACCCGACTTGCTTTAATCTGGAGATCAATTCTTGAAAAACAAATTTGTTTTCTATTTCTTGAAGCCCGACAATATCACTATTCAGATCACATATCACTTCTGCTGTATGATTGAGCTTAATCTGTGCGGTTTGTTCGTTCCAATTATGAGTACCGGGCTTGTAGTCATTATATTCGCTGCCTTGGCTTTTGGCATCAAAAAGATTTTCTACATTATAAGAAGCAACACTAAAATCACCATATAACAGACTGCACAATAATAATAAAAATGATAAAAAACGCACTATAAACTCCATTGATTAAACAAAAGAGATTATAACATTAGAAATAAAAATAAAAATAAAAAATGCCAAAATGACATATAAGCAATATGCTAATCTACTATTGTAATACTATCGTTTGATAAAATTATTTGTTTAGATTCTATGAGCTTGGTCAGAGTACTTTTGAATTTCTTTTTACTCATCCCAAACATCTCAGATATGATAGCAGCGTCGCTTTTATAAGTACACTCTACTTTCCCATGATTTGCTTCAAGGACGTCTAAAATCTTTTGGCAAGCATCATCTTTATTCAATTTGGCACTTTTAAGTAGACAATCAAGCTTGCCATCTTTGCGAATGGTTTTTATAATCCCATGCTTTTTATCTCCCACAGAGATAGGTTCAAAGATCTCATTAGCAAATAGCATACCTTCAAAAAGATTGTTGACCACTACTTTAAAACCAAGCGGTGTTTGTGCTATGACAAACATATATACTTCTTGATTGGGAAATAGCCCTCTAGTATCAACCGAGAGCCATTTGCCTATTTTTTGTGTACCATATAGACGCCCTGTTTGTTCGTCCAAACAAACCCTCAATACAAACCAATCATCTACATGAAAATAATCTTTTTGCTCAGAGAGGGGGACAAACAGATCTTTTGGCAAGCCCCAATCCACAAATGCACCATATTGTTTATAGCTCACTACTCTAAAGTATCCATATTCGCCTAGCATCGCTTTTGGCTGTTCTGTGGTCGCTACTGGCCTATCTTCTGAATCTGTATACAAAAAAACATCTACAAGCTCACCTATACCCATCGTATTGGGATCTACATATGCATTTGGCAACAAAACTTCGCTTCCGTCTTTAGCTTCCAAAAAAAGCCCGTAATCACTGTTTCTTGCAACCTCTAGTGTATTTATCTTACCGATTTGTATAGTTTTATTCATTTGTCTGCTTTGGCAAAGTCTCTAAATGTTTTATCAGTTTTTCGGGTGATACAAATCCTGTTATCGTATAGTCTTGCAAATATTCTCCTTTTGTATTAAAAAAGAGTATGTTCGGAGTACCAAATACCCCAAAATGCTTTAGCATTGCTACGTCATCGGCCGTGTTGTCTGTTAAATCAATTTGGATAAATGAATACTCTTTAAATGCCTCTTTAACTCTAGGGTCAACAAAGGTTATCACATCTAACTCTTTGCAAGCCGCGCAAGACTCTTTGGTAAAATCTACAATTACCGGCTTATTAGAAGTTTTTATCTCCTGCATTAATTTTTCTACAGAATAGCCTTTGCGTCCATGATATGTTGAAGGCGTTTGTTCTGAATACAAATGAGACAATGGGCTCAGAGTGGAAGCAGCTCCGGTAAATGCTCCTACTACCCATACTGATCCTAGTGCAAATAGCAAGAGTACAATTATAGTTGATATGCTTTTGGCTATAGGGTTTATCAATACTTTTCTATTTTTATATAATCCCCATGCGCTGCCAAATGCCAATATTGCAGATAATATCATTACCACGAAAACAGGAAAGATACGAGAGACCATCATAATAGCAAGAGCAAGCATGGTCACACCAAAAAATTTACTGACCAAACTCATCCAACTCCCCGGTTTTGGCATCCATTTACCGGCTCCAATACCCACAAGCAATAATGGTACACCCATACCCATGCTCATTACAAACAGTGCCGTACCTCCAAACAAAGCATCGCCGCTCTGTGAGATAAACAGTATCGCGCCGCCTAATGCCGGAGCAACGCAAGGTCCGACTATAAGAGCCGACAAGATTCCCATAATCGCAGTTCCCACTATTCCTTTGCTGCCGGCATTATCACTAATAGCTGATAGTTTAGTTTGCCACTTCATCGGCAATCCGATCTCATAATAACCGAACAATGACATAGCAAGAGCCACAAAAACTCCTGCAAACAGTATCAAAACAAATGGATTTTGCATGGCAGCTTGCATATCAAATCCAAGCAATCCTGCTACTACTCCGACAATAGCATATGTCAATGACATAGCTAACACATAGACTAGCGATGTCAAAAATGCACGCATTGTGCTTGGCTTTTCATTGCCAGCTTGGGATATGATAATGGCTGACAATATAGGGATCATAGGAAAGATACAAGGGGTAAGAGCCAAAAGTAACCCCACTACAAAAAAGAGTAATATAATAAAACTAAAACTCTCGCTTTGAATTGCTTTGGATATATCGGCCATACTTGTACTGCTGCTCAGATAGCTAAATTTTGACAAAAACCCGCCACCACCATCAATGCCGTCAAATGAGAAACTTTTACTTACAGGCTGATAACATACACCGCTTTTGGAGCATCCTTCAAAAGAGACTTGGATCTCAAAAGGATCATTTGTGATAGCTTCTATATCTTTTTTGGGAATAGATACTTTTAGTTCTTTTTCATAGACAGCTTCATCATGAAAGTCAATAGATGCCGGAAGTGCAGCTTTTAGCAAAGCAGCCGAAGGTTTAATGATTTGAAATTTGATCGAATCTGCATAGATGTATATATCTTTACCCAAGGTTATAGTGGTAATAATGGAATTATTTGCTTCGGTAGCTGTGACCTTGAAAGCATCTTCTGGTTTTAAAAATTCTTGTTGCTGTGCTTGACCAAATCCGGCTGCAAAAACAAGGCTATTAATAGCCAATATTAACAATAATAAGCGTTTTATCATCATTGCCCTTATAGTTTTTAAGTTTTGTTATAGTATAAAATTACTTATTACCCAAAAATTAAGATATTTACTTAGCGCGGTAATTAATCGTTATTGTATCGGATATTAGCTAATCAAACATTAATTAAGGAGATTAAATGTCAAATCATCTCAAATCTGAAGCATCCGCTTACCTGCAGCAGCACGCGAATAATCCGGTAGATTGGTATCCGTGGGGCGAGAAGGCTTTGCAAATTGCAAAAGATCAAAACAAACCTATATTTGTTTCGATTGGTTACAGTAGTTGTCATTGGTGCCATGTGATGGAACATGAATCTTTTGAAAATGAAAACATAGCCAAATTACTTAATGAGCATTTTGTATCAATCAAAGTAGATAAAGAAGAACGTCCTGATATTGACAAGTATTTTCAAGAAGTTTATGCACTAATGAACGGTAGAGGCGGAGGATGGCCGACATCTATATTTTTGACTCCGGATATGAAACCTTTTTATTCTGCTACGTATATACCTTCTACTCCCAAATATGGCATGATGGCATTTGACGAGCTTTTGAAAGCAATAGCGCAAAAATATGCCAAAGACCCCTCTTTACTCACACAAAAAGGCTCAGAAGTTCTAGAATTTCTAAAACCAAAAAGAAAAGTTGAAGCCACAAAACTAGATATTAGTATCATGGATAGGTATATATCACAAGCCAAAAGTCTTTTTGACAAACAATACGGCGGTTTTGGAAATGCACCAAAATTTCCGCAAGTATCTACATATATGACGCTTATTGATTTTTATAAAATGACAAATGACAAAGAGATATTGCAAATGATAGAAATATCGCTAGATTCTATGATCAGAGGCGGGTTATACGATAGAATAGATGGTGGATTTTGCAGATACAGTACTGATGAGAAATGGCTGGTGCCTCATTTTGAAAAAATGACATATGATAATGCTCTTTTGGCTGAACTATACCTAAAAGCGTATCTACTCACACAAAACAATAGCTACAAAGATATAGCTCTTGAAACTATAGAGTTTATGCGCGAATACATGAGTGAAGATGGACTGTTTTATGCAGCAAGTGACGCAGATACAGGTGGTTTAGAAGGAGAATATTTCATATATGATTATGATGAAGCCATTGAGGCATTTGTCAAAATCGGCATACCCTCAAAAGACGCTGTCACAACGGCTGCTATGCTTGACATTACCAAGAGTGGTAACTTCGAAGGCAGATCTATAGTCAATATCTCACAAGCTGTCGATGAGATACAATATTATGATCTAGCTATCGCAGCACTAAAAGAGATAAGAACCAAAAGAGAGTATCCGTTTAGAGATACCAAGATCATAACAGCATGGAACGCCATGATGATAAAAACTCTTTTTTATGAGAGTAAAATTGAGCCAAAATATCTTGATATCGCCAAAAATTCGATTTCCAAACTTTTGGATAAGCTCTATATCAATGGTGTACTTTATCATACTTTGATTGGCAATAATACTCCGAACGTAGAGGCATTTTTGGAGGATTACGCTTATTTGGCTCAAGCACTGATTGAAGCATATCAAAGCACGTTTGAGAAAAACTATCTTCAATTAGCGATCACTCTTAGCAATGAAGCCATTAAAAAATTTTACACTCACCATGAATGGAATTTTGCAATAGGAGAATTTGCCACAAAGGCTGAGACATATGATAGCTCATACCCATCATCTCTAGGTATAATGCTTGATGTGCTTGGTAAATTGGATATGTTATCAGATTTGGATTATGGTGATATTATTTTTGCCTCATTGGAGCGACATTCTCATTCGCTTATGCGTCAACCAATTTCTAGTCCATGCATGAGCAATGTTGTATCACGTTATCTAAAAGGTTTAATAGTACTAAAATCAACAAAAACAGATCTTGACAAAAATCACGATTCTATAGCTTCGCTCTCCAATCCATATCTTTTGCTTGAAGCCAGCGATGAAGATGGCTTGTCGCTATGCAAAAAAGGATCTTGTTTTGCACATACAAAAACATTTAATGAGATTAAGCTGCATATAGATTCTCTGAAAAATTGATAAAATTTTGCTATACTTCTCAAAAATAATAATTATCACACCAAGGGAAACTATGGCCATTATTAAGCAAATTATACCGGCATTTATTATACTTTTTGTCATGAACGGATGTACAACACTTGTAACTGCACCGATCGAGATAGCAGGAGCAACCGTGGGTGCCGTCATTGATGTCACAGGAAGCGCCATACACGCAGTAGCCGGTGACGACGATAAGGACGATTAAAGTGAATTTACTCCCACTTATATTTACTCATGGGAGTATCTGTTCTATTTGCCCACTCTTTCATTGAGGCATCGTATAGTTTCACATCTTTGAATTGTAGTAAATTATGTAATACAAACCAATTCATAGAGGTTTCTAATCCACCTGTACAATAAGTAACAACGGTTTTTTCAGGATCTAATTTCAATCCGCCAACCAGCATCGCTCTAAGTTCGCTTACAGGTTTCATCTTGCCATTCTCATCCAAACTATACTGCCAAAAATAGTTTGTGGCTTTAGGGATATGCCCTGCTTTTAAAAGCTCGGGCTGTAATTTTGAACCAAAATAAAAATGTTCATTACGTGCATCTATCATTCTTGTTTTTCCTATATGTAAGCGAACATACTCTATATCTGCAACCATATTGTGATTTGGCACCGCTTTAAAATCACCCCTTGATACATTTGGTTTGTCATATGAGAGTGCATAACCTGCCTCTTGCCACGACTTTTGTCCTCCATCTAGCAGTGCTACATTTTTATGGCCCATTGCTTTGATAGCCCAAATAACATATGTTGGTTTGAGAGTATCTTTTGGATCTATTTGGTGGGAATAAACTACAATATCGCTTGTTTTATTCACACCTAGACTTTGTAAATGTTGCTCAATGGCTTCAGGCGTTTGCAGTAAAAGATGTTCGTCTTTTGCCACTCTCCATATACTGATATCACTTGAGAGTGCATTTGGAATATGTCCTTTTTGGTACAAACCATCACCGGATATATCAATGATCACAAGATTATTATTATTTTTATTATTATTTAACCACTCGGCTGACACCAATGGCTCTATCCCAAAAACCCAAGAGACCGACAAAACAAAAGCTACTACAAAACGCATAAAAAACTCCTAGTAAAATATAAATCATGTTAACAAAATTATTCTTAAAAGAAAATTATTATCTTATAAAAGATTATAATATTTTACAATATTTTATAATAATAAATTAATTATATTCTATACTATTTTTTCTCAAAATACGATATAATTTGCTTATATTTCAAAAGGCCCAATATATGAATACAAATACATGGTACGGACACTTTACAAAGAGTTTTGCTAGGATAACCGGTAAATCTATAACTTTCATTATTGCTATTACACTCATTTGTGCATGGATAATAAGCGGTCCTTTTTTTAATTTTAGCGATACCTGGCAACTGGTAATAAACACAGCTACGACCATTATCACTTTTATTATGGTTTTTGTCATACAAAATACTCAAAATCGTGATACAGAAGCTATACAAATCAAGCTAGACGAACTTATACGCGTCACCAAAAAAGCCCACAAAACACTTATGGACCTAGAAGAACTAGAAGACGAACAAATAGATGCTTTGAGAACAAAATATACAGACCTTGCCAAAACAACACGTCAAAAGATACAAAAATAAAATTACTTTTGTTCTTTATTCAACTCTTTTCGTAACGGTAATTGATTTTCTCTAAAATCTTTACTATCCCCATAATTAATAAAATTTTTGTAATATGGATGCATGTATTTGACACGCTTGGCATGTCGGATAGGACACCAAAATTGTTCTGTGCGCCCGGTGATCTCAGAGACATATGCAAGCAAACCGTTAAAATAACTGCAATACCAACAGTTTGCTTTTTCTATGATATTTAAATAATCCAGCTTGTGCCTGTCAATGATAAAATAATCACTTCTTTTTACCTTTGATATTTTATAAATTGGAAAACAAATTGCTTGGAATAATGAAGCTGCAATGTCCAAAAAAAATGCAGGTATCAAGCATGCCCATATAATCGGGGCACTTAGCATGTATAATACAGGAGCATTTAGGAGGTATACAAACAAATTTGCTTTATCTTGTTTATGTTTGGCTCGTAATTCTTCTCTTTTTTGGGTAATTTCACAACTAAAGCTTTGATATTGTTCTTGGAGTTCTGATTCTAACTCTGCCTCTAGTGATTTGATTTTATCGACCAATTGGGATATTTTCTCATTTTCCATCAAGTCCATATTATAGGCTTTTAGCGTTTTTGAACTCTTCTATCTCGCTCTCCACCATTGCATCTATCATACGCACATAAAGGTCATTGATAAGATTCGGGGAAAGTCCCAACGATATAGCTTGGGCTCTAACACGTGAAATGACATCTTTGATGCGTTCTTCGCCTTTTACCTCTTCTATGCTGTTTTTGAAATGTGCGATCTGTTTTATGTATTCATTGCGTTTAGCAATGAGGGCTACAATATCATGATCAAGCTTATCTATCTCGTCTCTTGCTTCTTGAAGGGTAGTACATTTTTTCATCGCTATTCCTTGTATGAGTATATAGTGATATTATAGCTTGTTATTTTTGAAAATGTTATAGGAGTATATATGAATGTTTTGGTTTAGAATATATTTGTCTCTTGTGCCTTGACACGAGAGACATAGATTTTAAATTAATTACTCTACTTCTGCATCGATGACATCATCATCTGCTTTTTTTTCACTTGATGGTGCAGCACCGCCTTGTTCTTTTGCATATAGAGCTTCGGCTAATTTATGGCTTTTTTCTGTAAGCACTTTTACTTTAGCTTCTATCTCTTCTTTTGTTGCATTATCATTTTTGAGCGTACTTTCAAGATCTTCGATGGCACTTTCGATACCTGCTTTTTCAGAAGCATCGAAGTTTTCGCCAAGCTCTCCAAGAGATTTTTTAGTTTGATGGATCAGTGCATCTGCTTGATTTTTGGTCTCTACTAATGCTTTTCTTTGCTCATCTTCTGCTTTATGAGCTTCAGCGTCAGCTACCATTTTAGCTATCTCTTCATCGCTAAGTCCTGACGAACCTGTGATCTTGATCTCTTGTGATTTTCCTGTACCTTTATCTTGAGCCGAAACTGTCAAGATCCCATTGGCATCTATATCAAATGTTACTTCGATTTGAGGCACGCCTCTTGGAGCTGCTGGGATATCTCTAAGCTCAAACATACCTAGGCTTTTGTTATCTTTTGCAAATTCTCTTTCACCTTGAAGTACATGTATGCTAACTGCCGGTTGATTGTCGTCTGCTGTTGAGAATACTTGTGACTTTTTAGCTGGGATTGTGGTACCTTTTTCGATAACTTTAGTTGTAACTCCACCCAAAGTCTCAATTCCAAGACTTAGAGGAGTAACATCTAGAAGCAATACATCTTTGACATCACCTGCTAGTACACCGCCTTGAATAGCAGCACCAAGTGCAACAACTTCATCAGGATTTACTGATTTGTTAAGCTCTTTGCCAAAGAATTTTTTGACTTCTTCTTGTACTAATGGTACACGAGTAGATCCACCTACCATCACGATCTCATTGATATCACTAGTCTTAACTCCTGCGTCTTTCAAAACTGCAGCGATAGTTTTGATAGTGCTTGCTACAAGGTCAGAGATAAGTGACTCAAATTTAGCTCTAGTGATCTTCATTACTAAGTGTTTTGGTCCACTAGCATCAGCTGTGATAAACGGCAAATTGATCTCTGTTTCAGTAGCACTAGAGAGTTCTTTTTTGGCATTTTCAGCTGCATCTTTAAGTCTTTGCAATGCCATTACATCACTTTTTAGATCAACACCGTTTTCGTTTTTAAACTCACCGGCTACATAATCGATCACACGGTTATCGAAATCATCGCCGCCCAAGAACGCATCACCGCCTGTTGCCATAACCTCTACTACATTATCACCTGTTTCAAGCGTAGTAACGTCAAATGTTCCGCCGCCTAGGTCATAAACCACTATCTGTTCTGCACCTTTCTTATCAAGTCCATATGATAACGCAGCAGACGTTGGTTCATTGATAATACGAAGTACATTCAATCCTGCTATCGTCCCAGCTTCTTTGGTAGCTTTTCTTTGAGCATCGTTGAAATATGCCGGTACTGTGATAACTGCATCGGTAAGTTTTTCTCCTAGATAAGCTTCGGCATCTTCTTTGAGTTTCATAAGCACTTTTGCTGAAATCTCTTGAGGAGTATAAGTTTTGCCGGCCACTTCAATAGCACACGCTCCATTTCTATCTATTACATGATATGGCAGTCTACTTTTTGCCTCTTTTGCTTTTGGCTCATCACACATAAGACCCATAATTCTTTTTATAGAATAGATAGTCTTCTCTGGATTTGTAACTGCTTGACGTTTGGCAGCCTCACCGACTAATACCTCACCTTTATCTGTAAAAGCCACCACTGATGGAGTAGTGTTTTTGCCTTCTTTGTTTACAATAATTTTTGCCTCGCCATGGTCATATATCGCCATTGCTGAGTTTGTAGTTCCTAAATCTATTCCTAATACTTTTGCCATTTTTTATCCTTTATCTAATCAATTTGATTTTGCAGTGCTCACCATTGCAGGACGAAGCACTTGATCTTTTATGGTATAACCTTTTTGCAACACTTGTACGATAGCGCCATTCTCATGAGCTTCGCTTTCTACTTGCATGATAGCTTGATGAACTTCCGGGTTAAAACATCCTTCGCATTCTATCTCGCTTATACCATGTTTTTCCAACACTTTTTTGAGTTGCTCGTGTGTGTTTTGGATGCCTTCTTTTATTTTTTGCAAAACCGGAGACTCTTCACTGCCGGCAATTGCATCTATAGAGGCTACAGCGCCGTCAAAAGAATCCATAACACTCAAAATATCTTTTGCAAAACTTGTATTTGCATATACAACTGCATTTATCTTATCTTTTTCAAGACGTTTTTTAGTGTTTTCAAAGTCCGCATAAGCTCTTATGTATTTATCTTTATAATCTGCGACTTCGGCTTGAAGCTGTGCCACCTCGTCTAATGGCTCACTGATGTCCTCTGGCTGCTCTTGGCTTACCTCTTCTATAGGTTCGTTCTTTTCTTCTTGCGACACAAGTAACCTCCTTAAGTTGAAATGTCTATATTATAGCAAGTTTAACATAATTATTTATAATTTGATATCATTATTGATAATACTGCAACTGTGCTTGTTTTGAATTATACAACATTGAGTGATAGTTTGTCAAGT
>Ga0265295_1002169_pt1 | contig 32133 bp, 45 predicted proteins | sample Munlansysbiofilm_FD_192503 | JGI IMG/M metagenome (GOLD analysis project Ga0265295, IMG submission 192503) | Leachate microbial communities from a municipal landfill in Southern Ontario, Canada - Methane capture system biofilm | ecosystem: Engineered > Solid waste > Landfill > Unclassified ... | reverse complement strand
TTTAAACGTAGGGTAGGGGGTGGGCTTGATAATCTGCGGCGAGTGCCACACGATGTCGAAGCTACCCTTTTCGTTTATTTTGCCCAGCATTACATGCCTGTGGGTGTGGTGGTTTTTGGGGTCTATATGTACGAACGCTTTTAAAATGTTAGTGATTTGCTTTTAAAATGTTAGTATGGGGAAAAATATCCTCTTTATCGTGTATTAACTAACATTTTAAGAGCAAAATTTAAATAAATATTTCTTTTTTTTTGATTCAGTTGTTAGAATGTAAAATATTTAAAAATAAAAGGAGTAAGAATGCTAAAGAGAGTACTGAATTTAAAGATAGTGGGTTTTTTAATGATTGGGTGTAGTGGAGTTGCACCGACACCAAAAAAGAATACATATCTGGAATATGACAATACGCACCATGTTGTTGGAGATAAAAATACCGCAATAAAAACGTTAATCTATGAACAAACAAAAAATGGAGGACTGACTAAAAAAATAACATTCCACGTTGATAAATTTCCTTATGAGCGTATTTTTGATTTGTGCAAAGACGAAACGTCTATGTTTTTACAATCTGTAACAATGGATCAAAATGGCAATAAGAAGCCTATCTATAATAAAAGAAATATAGATTGTATGAGCAGAATTAAAATTGATAATGAGGCTGGCTTTGGCGAATATGAACTCGTTTTCTTAGAAGGGTTTGAAAAAATAAAAGTTGATGATTTCGACCTTTTGCTAGCAAGCAAATCTACAAACAAGCAGAGCGGAAGCTATATACCGCACAATAAAACCGAAATAATTGACGCAGGACATATGATCACGAATATGTGGCAAATAAAAGATTGAAAATGGTTTCGTAAAGGTGCTTGCCTACCACTTGCAAACAATTAGTTTGCTAAGTGATAGGAAGTATTTGCATCTAACTTTCCCTCTTCGTTTTCCTCGATTGTTTCTACTATGATTGTACGAACTTCGTCGTAAGAGGTTGCGACCTCGTCGACGCCTCGCAGCATTTCTCTTGTCTCTTCGGACATAGGTATATGTTTGACTATAACTTTTCCCGCTTTGTACACGGGTTTTGCAGTATCGTATACTGCACTACATCCCCCTAGCAAAATAGCCGTAAGCAACATTAATACTTTAAACATCTAAAACCTCCTTAAAAGTTCCCTTGAACGTGATATGCATCTCTTTGTTTTTGATCTTGTTGTGAAAAAAACTTTCCTCTCCTGCTTTAACAACCGCTACAAAGTACTTAGATGCACGAAGCAGTCGCAGCGGCAACGTAAACCAACCCGATCTATCTATTATTATAAGAGATAGATTGAGTAAGAAAATTGCGTCAGCGAAGAGCTTATCTGCAAACGTACGACCTTTTGCATACATCCAATCGTGAATACAGCATGCAATGCGCACATCTAAGCCATACATCGTATTTGGCACGAGCTTGCCGCTTAAATCCAGCTCCGAACCGCAACCATTACAGTTTGCTTTGCGCTCGCTTTGCGAAGCGGTCCAAAATTCGAGCGGAGCGTATAGTTTTAGGCTAGAACGCAACTGCATCTACGACCTCCCGCCACTGGGCTTCGGTCGGAATATCCACGAGTGTGCTTTGCCACGCGCGAACCGCTTCCCATACTTTTGCTGCAAATTTTATAAACCTGTTTGCAATCTCGTAATGCGCTGAATCGGGATTAATTGCATACTTCGGAAATGCATCTATGCTTGCGAAAGCAAGCCCCGTTTCTTGATTGTATGCTTGCACTTTGGCATCTATATACGCAGTCGTAAGCCGTTCGAATTTTTTAACCGTATCGCTAAGAAGTTCTTGTTGTGTGCGAAAATCTTTGACTATGAACTTTTCGTTTTCGTAGCAATTTGCATTAGCACAAACTGCTTCTTGCCAAATCTCGTCAGACACTCTAATGCTTTGGATCGGTATCGTTGTATGTATTGTGTCGTCGTACCACGCGATTATTTTTCCATTCTCTTGTATGTGTGCGTATTTCATTGTTCTACTTCCCGAATGCTATATAGTTAAATCGAACACCGAATGTACCGCTTTGTGTTGAAAAGCCATTTTTCGTTTGATTGAAAACTTGTATTGGAGCATTGGCTCCATAGGCTACACCTTGGTTTTGTGTAGTAACTACGGCGAAACAGGCATTTGGAAATGCGATTGGAAAAACTACCGGATTGTTTGAATCTCTATCCACTGAAGTAGCCCATTGGTAGATGAAACCATTCGTGAGTTTAAGATAACCCGAGGTAGTAAGACTACTAGCCGCTTGATAAGCTCCTATGAGTTGAGCAGGCGTCCATTCTAAATCTGCACCGCCATTTACGGACTTGGCTGTTCCTGCAATCTTTATATTCCGAGCTGCTCCCCATTTTGCAGTCGTTATGTCTGCACTGCCGTCGAACGCGGTGCCATTTATACCTCTTGGCGCGGCAAGCCCAAGAGCTTTCCCATCCGTTCTGCCCGTACCTCCCCTTAGAGCAGGCAACACTCCGCTCGTAATCTTTGCAGCGTCGTGGGCGGCGGGTGGAAACTCCGCGGGCTTGCTAATTATCGTATCCCAAGAGAGTGTGTTACTCTCGATTTGTTGCAAGTAAGCGAGCGCCAAATCTTTAATGTCGATTGTGTCTTGCTTTGCAGCAAGTGCGACGTCGGCACTGCTTGCCGCCTGAGCAGCCTTTGTTGTTGCAGTCGTAGCTGCGCCTACCGCACTTGTTTCTTTTGCATTTATGTTCGTCTCAGTGTTGTTGATCTGCCCTCTGGCTGTTTCTAGCTGCTGCGAAAGCGTTTTTAAAGCAATCAAAAACGCTTCGACTTTACCTCTATATACAAGTTCATCGACCTCTTCGCTGCGAAGCGGGGCGGGTGGGACTTGAGATATTTCCTGTGTTACTGCCATCTTTTTTTTCTCCTTTTAGTAGATTTGCTCTATTTGTATTTCCAGTGCAACGCGATGCTTATGCGTGTATAGTATTTCGAAGTCTCTATAGATGCCGAATACGACCGCTGCATCCATATCCCCGACGTCGTCCGCAATAAATAAAACAACCTGCGCACGAATTTGACTTAGATACTTATATATACGACTCGTCGAAGCGTTGTCGACCCAGATTGTAAAACTTCCTTTTTTTGCATATCCTCGCTCAGTTATAAGCGGATCGCCGAATTCATCTTCGGTTTTGATGGAGTAGTCTTTTATTCCGAGCCGAAATTCTGTTTGCGTCCGTCCAATACTAAGAGCCTCCGAAACTAGGAGATTGCCTATCGCAACATTTGCGCTCGAATGCGATACGACAAGCTTTACTTTTTTAATGCTCTCCGGACGGTCGATCCGGAAAAAGAATTCATCATTTAGCAAAAACGAAGCATAAAAATACTCCCATATATTTCTGGTCTCCGCATAGAGTTGACTAAAGCTCTGCTCGCCAATTATTATGTCTGCATGGTCGTAGAGAGTTACGTTTACTTGTTCTGCGACAAGCCCCGACATCGAGATTATGTTTTGTCGCAAAACCCCGAGAATGATCTCTACACTTTGCGTGCCGTTTGAAGCTTGTGTGCTAAGACGCATATCTGTAAGCTTTTCGATGTTTGCCGCATCGAGGTCCGTGGACAATATGTTTAATTCCATCTGCGGGGCAATTTTCACGCAGTCCCCCTTTGCGGCACTCCTAAGTAGTCCCACTCTTCCATAAGTTTTGCAAGCCTTTTTGTAACGATAAGTATCTCCCTTGCTATAACCGTCTGCTCGTCTGAGTTGTCTTCTAGTTTTTGCGTGTTAAGCGCGAAGCGGTCTTTAAGGGGCACTATTGCCTCCGGGTACCCCGCTTCCCCCACGAGCCCAACCGTTGGACGCGTAACGATGCCGCCGTTCGCGAACGGGACGACGTCTATGACGTTGTTTGCGTAGCTTATGCTAAAGCCGTTGCTTCCCGTATTTGTAGCTATTTCCGCTAAAAGAGCGCGCTGCAGTTCTTCGTTCGCAAGAATATCGCCAAGCAGCAAAACCTGTGCGTCAACTTCTTTTGCCTGCGCACCGAAATCAAGCAGATCGGCAACTTCGTTAACCGCGTGTTGGTATTCCTCTCTTGTTCCCGCCGTGAGCTTTGCTTGCGCTAAATAATTGTCCGCATATTTTTGCAGATCCGAAACGCTTTGTGCGACCATTTGCGAATCTGCTTTCGCGCCTTTTGCGAGCTCATCGTTTAAAACTGACGACGTCCCCGTTAATGCTGCAAAAAGATCCTCTTTGTTTTGTGCAGTAAATTCGCTAAAAAGAAGATTTTTTCTATACTCTGCGAGCCCCTTGAGAGATGCTTGCAAGCTGTTAAAAAACTCTACGTAGATATCTAAACTGCTTTTAGCTTTTACCTCTGCTTCGCTAAAAACTTCCGCTGCTTGTTTGCTTAAAACAATAAGTCTTCCATAGAGCTCTTGCCCTTCCGCGCTCGTAGTGTCTACGCTCTCTAAAAGCTCCCTAAACGCGGCTGAGGATTGCGGCATAGCAATATCCATACGCCCGAACTCTTTTGCCAGCTCTGCACGAGCGTATTGCAGCTGCTCCTCTTGTGTTAAAAATTCCGACATATAGGTACTTAAAGACTTTGAGAATGCATCGACACCTCCTGCCCCCCTAAACATCTCGGAGGTTAGATTTGCCGCGTCTTGCTTGGAAGCAGTTAACATGCTTCGGATATCTTCGAGCGCAACATAGGTTTCGTACAGGTCGGATACGCTACCGTCGAGCGTGCGAAGAATTTCGAGGACGCCGTTGTTGAAGCCATATGCTGCACCGTCCGCGCGGCTGATGGATTCGTAAAGTGCTTCAAACGCAACGTCTGCATTTGTGTTTTCGATATCGTAGTAGCTTATGTGCTCGAAAATAGAACCGAGTCGGTCGGAATAATACGATGCGGTCTCTATCCCCGTAGCTACGCGCATAAGCGTTTCGTACATCCCTTCACCGACTGCCTGGAACTCAAACAAGTAGTCTTTAACGTACGTGTCCGGCTTAATCTGCTTTTGCAGGTTTGCTATTTGCGGGTTAATAGTCCAAGCAGAAATCCAAGCTCCCCACGGCATCTTTGATAAATCTGTTTTTTGTTTATTTAGTTCGGCTATTTGGGCATTTACTTTGCTATTGTCCGCTTTTATGACTGTCGTAAAGAGCTGCTCTACAAACTTATCGGACTGCGTGCTAAATGCTTCTTCGAGTTTTTCTGTTATCTTATCTCCGCTTAGCCCTTTTAAATTTATCGAGCCGATTGTTACGGGGAGTTGATTAAGCTGTTTTAACACATCTTTACCCAGCACATCCGAAGCCATAACTATCGTATCGCGCATGCCCCCGAAGATCGTTTGGAAAGTTTTAGCGAGCTGATCGTCGATTTCTTGGTATGTAGTCGTGCTCCAATACGAATACGAAGCAGAGCCTTTCCAGTCTTTAGACATGGACTCGTAAGCCATGCTCTGAAACATAAGCCCCTCAAAATTTTCGATCAAATCTGCAAGAGTTTGGGCTCTAAAAGCTTGTTGCGAACGAATATCGCCGTAGTGCGCACCCGCAGCTGTATAGCTTTTGCCCGCCTGTGCGTTGCTCGTACCAAACCCGATCCCTGAATTTGCGAGCATCTGCCAGTTGTAGCCGCCGCCTCCGAGCCCTAACTTTTCCAAACCCTTATTAAGCAAGTCAAACGGCGCTTTAACAAAAGGAAGAATCGCATCAAAATACGGAATTTTATCAAGCGTCGAAAACGCTTTGTCGATGCCACCCGCAATAGCTCCGGACACTTTATTTCCGATTAACGCGTCGATACCCAGTCCGATCCCTCCGGTGAAAAAAGCCACCGCTCCGCGCGATAATCCTTTGCTGCCGATATACCCACCCGCAACTTCGCCGTCGTAATACGTCTGCCCCTCTTTTGCGCCTACACCGAGCGCGAAGCCTGCATTGCGAAGAATATCCCTAGTAGCGCCCGCTATGTTGCTATCTATATTTCGGAGGTGATATGCCATTTGCGACAACACGGCAAACTCCGGCTTTGCATATTCTTCTAGCACTTCTAGTGCATTAACAATAGACTTGCTTTGTTTGTCTCCGCCTCCTAGAACAGTCGTATTTGCGTCCGGGTGAGCTATCGTAGCCATGTAGCTAGACGGGCTGCCACCGCCGCCGCTTACCATAATCCCTAGCGATGCCAGCATCGCCGCAACGGTTGCATACGCTGCAATATTCCCCGGAAAAGGAGCGGTAAGTGCATTGGCAAGAGCCGTGGTGCCGTACATAGTTTGCTTGCTTGTCTCCGTGCTGAGCACCATTGCCAAATCAGCAAGCCGTGCGGTTTGATTTACAACCATAAGCGCTCGATCGATCTCTGCTTGTTTTTTGCGGCGCTTATCTCCCTCTTCGTAAAACTCCGACATTAGTCCTTTTGAAGTATTGTAGAGCTCCCCGAGGTTCGACACCGCTTCTTGCTGTGCCTGCGCCGATTCTTTATGCTTTAGCTTCTCTTCGACGCCGTCGATCTCTTTTGCCCAAGCTGCATAAAAAGTTTGCATTTGCGCTGCATCGAAAATGCCTTGTACCGCCTGCTCCATGGATATAAAACGTGCGTTTATATCTTCTACCTCTGCACCCCACGGGTCGACGATAGCTTTTGCTTGTTTTTTTAGAGCTGCTTCTTTTTCGTATGCTTCTTGCGCTATTCGCGCGCTCTCTTCTTGTAAACCGCGCAGTGCATCTGCTCTCTCTTTTGCATCTTCGTCCGCATACTTTTTACGTATCGCCGCGGCTTCCGCATTGGAAGCTTCGGTAAGTTTTGCAAGCATCTCGGCATCGTTTGCATAGAGCGCTTTTTTATCTCTGTATGCGTGTTCGAGCTGCTTTAGCTCTCGCTCAATGCCGCTTGTTTTTAGAAGTGCTATTTTGTCGAGGAGGGCTTGTTCGTCTTTTGTATATTGCTCCCTTAGCTTTTTTGTTTCTTCAAGTTCTTTTTGTTTTTCTTTTTCATACTCTTTGAAAATTTCAAAACTCATTGCGTCAAGTGTACTCGTATCTGCTTCGGCAACAGTCTTCACTTTTTTAACGAGAGAATCTTCATTTGCAAGTGCTTTTGCTTTTATATCAAGCTGTTCAATCTCTTCTTTTATTTTTGCGATTCTATCAGAGCGTATTTTCTTGTCGGAATTCCACATAAACTTCGTGTTTTTATCGAGTTCTTCTTGTAGATCACGCTCGAGCTGTAAGCGACGGATGTTTATATCTTCCTCTGATCTTATATCTGCAATGTCTTTAAATTGGATAAGGAATGCTTTGAGTTCTTCTCGATATTGACTTAGCCAACCCGTCGCCTCTTTGATCTCTTGCTTTGTTGCCTCAAACGTATCTTTTGTCATAACGCCCGTAAGCATTTCCCATTCGTTGCGCAGATTCGATACAGCAACTTCCATCGTGTCGACCGCAGTAAATTCCGAAAAACGGTCCTTGAGAAGTCTGACGACGTCGCCGCTTTTTTTGAGCTCTTCGTTCGTCAGACCAAGCCCACCTAAAAACCTTCCGAAGTCGCTTGACACTTCGACCGTTCCCGTTGCCAATCCGTCTACGCCTGCCAATAGGGCGTTAAACTCTATTCCTGCACTTCCTGCGGCGATAGAGATCTTTTTTGTAAGCTCAACCATGTCTCCTGTAGATGCACCTGCTTGTTTCATGGAGACATACATCGCTTTGTAAATCTGGTTTGTTTCACCGAGTGTGTGCGGTGTTTCTGCATTTATCCTTGCCAGTTGTGCAGCAGTTGCAGTGGCTTCTTTTTGGGCTATTTCGTATTTTTTTGTAACACTTAGCTGCTCACCCATTGCAGATACATTAGAGCTCGTAGCTACATTCAACGAGGTTAGCCCTGCAATTGATTGTTCCATCGCTTTGTTGTACGCAAACCCGGTTCCCACAACCGCATCGAAAGCTTTTTTTATAACGTAAATAGAAGCGGCGCCGTGCGCCATATCCTTGAGCCTTTTGGTAAAACTATCCGTATTGTTATCTGCTTGGTTTACACTTTTTGATAGCTCTCTAAAATTCCCGTCTATGACTTTAATAGCACCTGTCTGGTTGTTGATGGATATTTTGATTTTAAGTTCTTTTTCCATGTGTGCTATAATCCTCTTATGACTTACTTACTTGATCTTCTTTTATCTATCTTGATTGTTTTTTTTAGCTTTGCTCTTGCGGTTGTGCTCACGCAGCCTCTATGGCTTTTACCCATAGTTCTTCGCTTTTGGTATATTTTTTATGCGAAAAAGTCATACGAGTAGATCACTCCCTCGCATACACTTCCGCACACACTCTTTTTAAAATCCCGAACGTCTCTATGCGCTCAAGCTCAACTTCGTCACAGTAGTCTTTAACGACGTCGTAGTTCACATCGGCACCGAAGCCGTTGGAGTAGACGCTTAAGCGAAAGAGCTGCACGATGTGCATCTCCCACTCGTCGCCGAGCTCTACTCTAAAAATCCCGTTATCTTTCCCCGCACTTTTAAGAAAAGAGATAACGTTCTTTACTTTTTTTCTCTCTCCTCGGCTACAAGTTTGCCAAGTTCTACGAAGAGCTCTCTATACGCTACACCGTGCGTCTCCACAACGCTCTTTAGTGCTTCTTTGTCGGCACCGCTTACGAGTAGATCAAAACGCTTCTTAAAAAGCGACTCTAAAGCCTCGTCGATAGATGCACTCCCCGCATCAAGATCGCCAAGCTCTTTGCGCAGCGTATGCAGCTCGCGGTTAAGCTCTTTTTGCTCCCAGAGAAGTTTCGCTTTATCTACAAGTCCCACTTCTTTTAGAAGCTGCTTGTTTAGTTCGTACTCTTCCGTTTTTTCCGCAAGCTTCGCACTCAGAGCATCACGCAATTTAAAAGTTTCCAAACGCGACTCGGAGAGAGCTTTAAGCTCCTCTTTGTCTTGCTTTTTGGGTTCGCTCAGAACCACGTTAAACTCCCTTTCGTCGATCGCGATCGTCACGTCGTATTTCGTCTTAATCATCTCTCACCTACGCTTTGGGGATAAAGTACTCTTTGAAGTACTCGCCGTTGCTCTCTAAAATCTCGCCCTCGAAGGCGATTTTTACATGTTCTGAAGCAAAGTAGTCGCGAATGTCTCCAGACGGTGTGAGCACACACATAGGCACTTCTAGCACAGGGTTGGAAGTTCCTGTAACATTCACGCCGACGATGCGCACTTTCCCCTCGATAAGCGGAACCACGCCCCCGCTGATTACGGGGATGATTGTTTCGACCGTCGCAACCGTACCGTCGGGGAGCGTATCGCCGATAGCAAACGTCTCGCTTGAGAGTGTCCCGAGCATTGCAAGCGCCATGTTCTCTTTAGAGACGTTTTGGGTCGTAAAAGAGATAGAAGCCGAAACCTCTTTAAGCACTTTGTCGACTTTTTTATCAAACCCGGTATCACGGCTCATTGCATCTACATAAGAGGGAGCGATCTTTAGCTTCGCTTCTTTGATCTCACCGATCTCTCTCTCGGTACCGTATGCTCCGTTCGTGTACGGGGTAAAGTAAAGCTTACCGCCCCCTACATATCTTTCGATATCTGCCATCTTCTAACTCCTTAATTTTCTTTTACAAGCTCGGCTTGTTTATTCTTTACGAGAGTCGCCGCAGCGCTCTCGCTCACTTGGCATGTCTGCCCCACGGCGACACGCTTGCCGCCATCACCTCGAAGCACCACGAGTGCTTTTACTTTTACGAGTTTTTCAGCCATCTATACATCCCTTCTAAAATCAATCTCGACTCTTATGTTACACGCCACAAAATAGAGCTGCGTATTCTCAAAAGCTAAAGCCTTTACCTCTTGCCAATCGATCTTGGCATGTTTAAACGAGCGTATGCGAAGATCATCGACTACGCCCATCACGCCGTTTTCTCTCGTGTAGCTGTTTGCCGCTACGACGATCGTAAAATGCACTTTATCCTCTACGACACTAAAAGGTTTCGCACCGTCAAAGAGCAAGTAGATGCCGTTTTGCTTAATCTCGGCTCCCGAGGCGACTACGATCGCTTCGGGCACATAGGCTTCTACGACCTCAAAAGCTTCTACATATCCCATTCGCTCCCCCTATCCCCTGCGCTAAAATAGCTTGTGGGTTCCAGCGTCACCGCATCGATCTTCATCTCATCCGCTTTTTTAATGATAAAAAGCATCTGCTTCTCTTCAAACTCACTTAGCTCGGTTTTTAGATTTAGCTTGAGTCTTATCAGGGCTAGATCCAGCAGCATCGTCTGCGGAATCGGTTTGCTCCCGCTCAGCTCCATCGCTTCCGTTAGGCTCTCCAGACACAGCTCCGTCGTCACCTCCGATAGGTTGTAAAGACTCCTCTGCGCTTTGGCTAGGAGCTTGTTCGTCAGTTCCTCCATTTAGCTCTCCTTGTGTTAGAGACTCCTCTGCGCTTTGGCTAGGAGCTTGTTCGTCAGTTCCTCCATTTAGCTCTCCTTGTGTTAGAGACTCCTCTGCGCTTTGGCTAGGAGTCTGCTCTTCGTTTTTCACACCCGCAAGCTTTGCGCGGATTGTATCGATGCTAATATGTGCCATCCTACACCGCCTTTCCGCTAAATCTGTAAGCGAGCTGCCATAAGCCGTAACCTGCGTTCATAAAGCTTTTAACACCAAATAGCGCATGGTCTTTCATAAACTTGGCGTCGTCGCTCGACTCAAAGATCCCGTCTTTTGCTACTTGCAAAATAAAAGGTTTGAGGGGTTTAGAGATATCCAGCATGAACCACTCTAAGCCCTCAATCTCAGGTAAGATAAGATAGCTCATCATCTTGTATGTCGGGTTGTTTTCACCGTTTGCTTTGCGTTCTTTGTCGATCGCCTCGATCACATTTGCAAGGTTAAGAGGTCCGCATACGATCATGTTTGGATTAATACGCATCGTTTTACCCTTAGCGTTTTTAATACCGCTCATAAAAGTACGCCCAAGGATAATGTTGTCGGAGTTAAGCACGCCTAAGCTCATGTTTGCATATGTATCGGTTCCCATTACGTGGTCTGCCGCAAAGAAGTTTTTGCCGTCATAGCAAAGAGCCGCATTTCCGTTTACGAGCACTTCGGCAACCAGCTCACTACCAAACAGCTTAGAATTTTGAGCCATTTGCTCGATAGCAGGTTTGTAAAGACCGACTTTGTCATATTCAATATGGATGCTCGGAACCGTCACGGACGCTTCAAAAAGCTTGTTATCAAGCGCATAGCCGAAGTCTTGTAAAAGCTGCACATCGCGATCGCCGATCCACTCTTTCATGTTCGGGAAGTTACCCAGCCATACATACTTCTCACTCAAGTCGTTGCTCTTCACCTCGGTTGCCAGCTGCTTCGCTTCGCTGTTTGTGTCGTTAAACGTTTTTTGAAAGATCGATTTAAAACCGATACTCGTTTCTTCAAATGTTGCCATTATTTACTCTCCTCTTTAGATTTTAAGTACTCTTCGTGACTAAGCCCCAAAAGGTCGGCGACTTTTTTGTCGTTCTCGCTCAGAGTCACTTTTTTCTCGTTCTCTTCAAGCTCAACTTTTTTAAACACGACTTGCATCTTCGAGTTCATCTCCTTAATGGCAGTCGTAAGTACTTCCACCTCATTTTTAAGGTTCTCTTCTACCTTTTTAACATCATCTGCAACCACCGCAGGTTTTGCGTCTCTAAGCGCTTTTACTTCGTTTTTAAGATCGTCGATCTGTTTTTTAAATTCTTCTAACTCTTCCAACTTTTCTTCCTTTGTTTTTTCATTCAATGCTGTATTAAGCAGGTTCGGGCGATTTACAAGCCCCACACTGTCCAAGCCGATTACTTTTCTGTTAGCACCCATAACATACACAGGGGAGAGATATCGGTAGCGTTTTTTACCCACAAACTCCTCACCCATGTCGTTAAGTTCCATGTTTGCATAAATGCCGTCTTCGCGAAGTTCCATGCTTGCTTTGTCAAACCATCCAGCGGCAGATGCCAAAGAGTGGTTCTCGTCGAGCGGGATATCTAAGCCGTTTTTAGCAATCGACTCTAGTAGTAAAGCCCCGTCTATCTCAAAGCGGCGACCGTCGGCTCCCACTACGCTTCCTATAGGAGAGATTTTTATCTTCTCCTCTTTTTTGTAGTTTAGTTCGAGTATCTGTTTTAGTTTTACGCCATCCAAGCGGTCCTCCGTTTTTTTGATTTTTTGAGTCTTTTCTAACCGTTCGCTGCAATTATGGAGCAAAAAAAATAGCGTTTTGTCCAAATGTATACAGCTGGAAAAAGTACATTAAAAAGAGTGCAAAAATGTCGCAAACAAAGGGTTAAAATGAAAGAGAACACAAAAACAAGAAGCCAAAAGGCGCAAGCAAAGAAACTTTTTTTAGAGGGTAAAGGGGTGAGTTATATCGCTACGGCTCTCTCTATATCTCGTGCGACCGTGTACGCATACAAAAAGGCAGACTTTGAGCTTGGAATCGATTGGGATGAGTTGGCGTATGCATCTGCTATAGACCCGGAGGGAACACGCCTTAATGAAAAAGAGTTCTTAGCTACCCTCATAAGAGAGTTTGAAAAAGCACTCAAAGAGCTAGATACCTTAGAAGACCACGCACAAAAGCTCACGCTCTTAAACGAGTACGCAAAAAGCTACTACCGCCTCAAAGCCCCCATGAAAAACGACTGTAAAAGCGCAGTACTCGAAGCAACTTCTAAGACCATCTACACAATCAGCCAACTAGCCCTAGAAGCCGACGCCAAAGAGACGCTCACATTCTTGGCGCAAAATTCTGACAAAATCATCGAAAGCGTGTTGCGAAAATGACGGACAAGCTCACCATCGAGGAGCTACGCCTCCACCTCAAAAGCTTAGAAAAACTCGCAGACAAAGAGCGACCATATAGAGTTTCAAAGGCTCAGGGAGATTTTCGCTACGCCGTGCAGACCTATTTCCCGCACCACGTAAGCGAGATAGAACATTCAAAATTTAGAAATGAGTTTTATGATGAGTGTGAGCTGCTTTGCGAATATAACAGAAAAATGAGCTTTGAAGCTTACAGGGGTGCGGCAAAGACCACGCTCATCTCAAGACTTCACACGCTCTTTAAAACCGCCGTCCAACGAAAAAAGCGACATGCCATCATCATCTCTTCTACCATCGACGTAGCCAAAGAGACGCTTGATTTTATAAAAACAGAGCTAGAAGATAACGAAAGGCTTAGAGCCGACTTCGAGATTCGCCAAGGCGACGTATGGAGTAGCGAGGAGATTATCTTTTATAGTGGGGAGTTGAAGTTTCGTATAAAAGTCTACGGTGCAGGCAAAAAGATCAGGGGTGCCAACTGGCTTGGTTATCGTCCCGATTTGATCGTGTGCGACGACATCGAAAATGACGAGAACGTAGAGAGTAAAGCACAAAGGGAAAAACTTTACAAGTGGTTTATTAAAGCGATCATGAAACTCCCAAGCCGTCAAAGCAGGGACTACAACATTATAGTTGTCGGAACCAAACTCCACCACGACGGTTTCTTGAGCCGCTTACAACAAAGAAGCGACTTTGTAAGTTTTCGCTATCCGCTTGTTTTAGAGTTCCCAAGCAACCTTGACGAACTTGACAAAGAGCAAGTCGGCGACATCGATGTCGTCGACATGCTTTTGGATGACGAGAGCCTCGATAAACTCGAACTGCTAAAAGAGTACCTCGAAGACAAAGACTCTTTTATGTCTGAGTTTCAAAACGAACCGCTCTCTAAAGAGGGCACCACCTTTAGCGATTACGCACTGTTCGACGGTATGCCTCCATGCCAAAGCTTCACGATCGGTATCGACCCGGCACTCGGTAAAAGCTCAGGCGACTACTTTGCTATTACGCTTCTTGGCTACGACGGTAAGAAGTTCTATGCAAGCACAAAGATGTACCGCATCAAAGCCACGCTCATGATCGACAAAATCATCGCACTCTACATCGACACGCTACGCTACGGCGTACCGATTAAGATCGCTATCGAGACGGTGCAGTTTCAAGAGTTCTTTAAGGACACGCTAGACGATAGAAGCAAGAGCATCGGCTTACACATGCCGATCGTGCCGCTTAAAAACACGGTCAATAAAGAGCTGCGCATCGACGGTATCGCTCCGCTTATTAATAACCACACGATTTTAATCGACAAAAAAAGCCTCATCCTTATCGACGAACTCGACACCTATCCCAAGTCGGCACACGACGACGGGCTTGACTCTATCGAGATGGCATACCGCATAGCGAAGAAGCCCGCATTCGATTACAAAGAGGCGCACAAACACCTCAAAAGCAAAGAAGCTAAAAACAAAGCCCTACAAGCTCTTTTAAGCTCTTAGGTAAGTAAAGGTACAAAAAAATGAAAAGAATGATTTTTAAACACGTTTTAAACGGTAATAACAACACATTAAGGATTAAAAGATGGATGTAAAAGAAGTAAGAAGATTGTTAACTCCAAAAGGAGAGTACACAAAAACAGAGCTGGAGAACTACTCCGAGCTAAGTGCAGGAAAGATAAAAGTAGCCATTACGCAAAAGAAGCCCGTCTATACACTGCCGCTCTTTAACCTCATAGAGGACAAAGATACAAGCGTAGGCAGCGAGGTAGAAAAACGCATAGGCTCTATCGAAAATAAGTTCTATACCCACAAAGCAGGCGAGGGATTTGACGCAAGCGTCGAAGAGATCATCAAAGCCGCCGTACATGCCAAGCTTTTTGGCATCAGCGTCGTGGAGCTTTACTTAGACGAGAGCAACAACTTTGCGTTCGAGTTCATCCCAAGGGAGTACTACTACCTTGAAGAAGACGTGCTCTACTTCAAAAAGGGTAAAACAAAGTTCAGACCCCAAGAGCCGAAGTTCTACACCATCACCCACAAGCCCGTGCTACTAAGAGTGCTTTGGGTGGTCTATGCTAAACACTTTGTGCTTTCGCATTACCTCAAGTTCGCGGAGTTTTTGGGTGTGCCTCCGCTCATAGGAAACGCACACAGTTCCGACGCGGACGTGATCGACGGCATGGCACAAGCGGTTAAAAATATCAAGAGTGCATCCTATGCCGTTTTAGGACCCGAAGATATGCTCAAAGTGCTTGAGGGAAAGGGGAGTCAAGCAGACTTTTTGGAGTTCGTGCGCTATGTCGATACAGAGATAGCAAAAGTGATCAACGGTGCATCATTGGGCAGCAACGTGGCTAAAAGCGGCTCGTATGCCCAAAGCCAAAGCCACGAGCAGAACCGCGACGAGATCGTAAAAGCAGACGTGAAGTTTGCTACCCGCATCGCAAACAAGCTCTTTGCAAAGATAGGCAAAACGCTCGATCTCAATATTCAGATCGAAAAAGATGTTAACTTGTTGCAGCGCGCGCAGACTTTGCAAATCTTAAGCAACATAGGCTACTCCATGTCAAATGAGCAGATCGCCTATGAGTTTGATCTGCCGCTGCCACAAGAGCCAAACACCCGCCTAAGCAAGAACGCCAAAGAGACTCTGCCCATCGATGCCATAGACGCACACATGGAGTCAAAAAGCTTTAACGACTCTTTAAGAGCACAAGAGCAAGAGATTTTAGAGACTATCCAAAACCTAGCTAAATCGTGCGAGAGCTACGAAGAGGTGTACGAAAAGCTTCAAGAGCACTATGCCACGATGGAGTTTAAGCGCCTTGACGAAGCGATGTTCAAAGCCATAGCAAACAACCTTATAGTAGGAGCTGTAGATGGAGAATAGAATCGTACGCATAGAAGTCAAGCTTGAGATGATGGAGAAGACGCTGGAGAAAACGGTCAACATCCTAGAAGAGCTAGTAAAAAGCGAGGTATATAATCAGGAACTCAACAAGCGACTTGCAAAAGTGGAGAACTCTCTCGGTCGTCTTAATTGGATGGTAATCACCTCCGTCTTCGGTGCCGTGTTGGCACTTGTTGTAAAGGGCTAAACCATGCCCATAAGCTACGACTTCACAAAAAGCCCCGATGAGCTTGTGGAGTACTTAAAAAGTAAGAAGCTCGAACTTACATTTAACTATGAGGAGATGCTCCATGAAGCACACCAAAAAGCTTTTACCGTTGCAAAAATCACTAAACTTGATCTGCTATCAGATATTCATCTCTCCCTTCAAGAAGCACTTGCAGAGGGGAAGCCATTTTCACAATGGAAAAATGAGATACAACCCACACTCGAAAAGAAAGGGTGGTGGGGCGAGGTAGAAGCCATAGACCCGCGAACGGGTGAGGTAAAAGATATCTTTGTCGGCTCACGCAGGCTACGCACCATCTACGACACCAATATGAGAACAGCCTATGCAAAAGGTCGCTATGAGGCGCAAATGGATAGTGACGGCGAGTACTTCGGATACTTTGCGACACTAGACGGTGCAACGCGTCCTCACCATGCGAAGCTTCATGGAACCATACTCCCAAAGACAGATAAGTTTTGGGATAAAAACTATGCGCCAAACGATTACTTATGCAGGTGTAAAATAAGAGTGTACACCAAAGCCGAGCTAGACGCCAGAGGTCTCAAACAATCAAGCTTTAGACCACCCGACGTTGCAAGTAAATCTTTTGCTTATAATCCCGGGGATACTTCTTACGCAATAGAGCAAGCCTACTATTCGAAGATAAACGCATTACGATGCAAAAGCACAAATGCAAAAACAAAAGAGGTTCTCTGCCCCTTTGTAGACACGGCGAAAGAGAGTTATAAAAACGATATGCAGACATTGCTACCAACGAAAGAGGAGTGGGGCGATTTTATAGATAGGGCGCTAAACACGAATATAAAGAGGCACGAGAAGATGCGACTAGGCTACTTAAGCATGATTGTAGGTTTGGAAAAGCTGTTTGAAAAAACACTGCCGCAAAGTGATCTTATACTTGCAGATACGGGAAGTATTCGCAATCTAAAGGCAAAGGGCGAAGAGAGTGTCGCAAAGATAAAAAAGACGGGACAAAAGAACACTTTGACAACCGAAGATATAAAAGAGCTCTTTGGGATTATACATACACCAGAGGCAGCCTATATGGATGCACACCTGCTTCTTATATACGACTTACCAAGCAAAGCGAAAGTAGTAATAGGCATAGATGCGGGGGATAAAAAAAGTATCTACAATGTTATCCATAGCGGGCAACTGTACGAAGCAAAAGATTTAGAAAGATTGTTAGAGGGGAAAGAAAGGATATTTTAGGCAAATAGGCGGGATTCGAACCCGCGACCGAACTTAATCTGTTTTACCGCTAAACCTACTATTTGCCTTTCAAAAATTATACCACAAAACAAAGGATAAACCATGCCCATAGAGATTCAAGGTTTAGAGGAAATTCAAAGCAGCTTAAACAAGCTCTCACAAACCCTAGCACCCGTGCAGATGAAAACCACCATGAACACTATAGGAAACATGGTGCAAAACGTAACAGAGGAGAGTTTTGAAAAAGAACAGAGCCCGTGGGGGGAGAAGTGGGAAAAGCTAAAAGATGCAACACTTAAGCATAAGTTAAAAAAAGGGAAGAGTTCAAAGAAGTTGCGTTTTGAGGGGGATTTGTCGGATAGATGGCTCACACATGCCGATGCGGCGAGCGTAACGGTTGCGTCGAATGTCAAAAGCCCAAAGGGCTATCCATACGGTGCGGTGCATCAGTGGGGTAGTAAAAAAGTACCTGTAAGAAGATTTTTTCCTGTCGATGAGAGTGGAAGATTAGAGAGTGGATTGCAAAAGCAGATAGAGGATTATTTGGACAGGAAGATAGAGGAAGCAGTTAAGTAACAACTCTTATGCACTAACATTTCAAAAACAAAATATTAATATTTTTTTTAGATTGTTTGGATAGAATTTGACCGTACAAGAAGTTACTCCTTGTCATTTAGTTAGGCTATGGTGGTAAAATATAGAGGTTCCAAAAGGTGTGGTAGCCTTTGGCTCCAAGTGAAATGTCGTGTTTCAAGCTCAATCACTTTTTTAGGTGGTTGGGCTTTTTTTTTGCCTTTTTTTTGTGGTTTTAGAGGGATAGTTACACCTAGTATTCCATTCCGAACCTAGAAGTTAAGCATCTCATCGCCGATAATACTGCATCTCTCAGATGTGGGAAAGTAGGTCGCTGCAAAAAGAAAGAAACACGACATCTCAAAACTTGGAGTTTACAATGGAACATTTTATAGGTTACCTTATCATAGCATCTGTCTATATTGTATTCGCTGTTATTGAATACTGCCATTAAAGCCTTAGGGTCACGGAAGACTACCACCTTCCGTGGCTTTCACTAGCTCTCTTTAAGAGCTTTTTGGCGCACCTCATGCTCAAGCTCGCCTATTTCTTCAAGGTAGTTGTTGTACTCGTGCGTTATTAAGTCTTCCATCGGCACTTCCTTTGTCATAAACTTATGTTTACATACAACGCACTCCCTAAAGCGAACATTCGTAAAGCCCTTGCGTGTGCCATACACACGTGTTTTTTGGCTTCCGCAGTTAGTGCATGTCATTTGAGCCTCTCAATCGCCACTATTAGCTTCTGTGCTTCACTTTTTTTCAAACTTCCCAAGTCTAAAATTTGCCGCTTGCAAATGCGTTTTGCAAACAGTAATAAAGCCATCGTGCTCTTGTCTCGTGCTTTTTCTCTCCAGAGTGCATTTATATGCCATCCTTGAGCTTCGCTGAGTAAGTCCACTTTTATGTCGCTTACTTTTCCGAGGCAAAAATCTCGCAACTTTACAAGCTCCTCGATAGAGAGCTTTGTCGTGCTATCGACGCCGAAGCGACTAAGCATAAACTCTTTGCGCTCTTCGTCGTCGGCAAACACGCGGTGCTTGTTTATCTGTATATCTTTGATAAGGGCTTTTTTGTAGAGGGTTTGTTTTTGGGTCATGTGCTTTTTTTCCTTTCTAGTTAACTAGGTTAACCAAGTTGTACAACTGTTACAACTGCTACAACTCCTTGCCATAGGGCTTTATTTAACGCAGTTGTAAGAGTTGTATGAGTTGTAGCTATATTGCAAAAAATTTAAATAGCCTCTCGTTTATTTTCTTTTTTTGCCAAAACTTATCGACAAACTTATCAACGGTATCTCTTGCCGTTCTATCTGTTTTTTCATGTCCAAGAGCTTTTAAAAGTTCGGTTTGATTTAGCCCCTCGGGATTCTTCTTCAGCGCCTCAACCGCCTTATTTACAAACTCCTCCTCATAGCCGCTCATCTTCGCTATGGTCTCATCCATCACATCAAGCTTCAGCGCTTTTGTATCAACGCTAAAACCGCAATCTTTAATAGCGTCACGGTCGTTCTCTACCTTAAGCACAAATTGTAAAACACTATCTATGCGCGCTTTTTGACGCAGTTCATAAACGTTGTCTGCACTCTTGGCAAACTCGCCGCTTCCGTCAATCACCCGTCCGCTCTTGCTGGCATGATGTATCAACACTACCGTTCCCCCCGCATCTCGTATGTTCTTCATTTTTTGCATAAATGCTTTCGCCTGCGTATCGTTGTGTATATTGTCTACAAAGTCGCGAGTACTATCAACAAAAAATAAACATCCTTTATAGTTCTCGCCGTAAGCGTTCTTGTCTATCTCGCCCAAGAACTCGGTTTGGGTTGCTTTCAGTCCGCCTTTAGAGAAGTATTTAACATTTGCGTATCTCCCGATTATTCTATCGACACCACGCTCTTTTAGCTGTCTTTTTGGGTTATCAAAGTCTATGTAAAACACTTTCTTCATTACGGGTGCAAGCTTCGCACTAAGAGCCAACATAAACCACGTTTTACCTTGGCTCGGTGGCCCATACACCATAGTTATTGCCTCGCTTACCAAAAAGCCTTCAATCAAAAAGAGCGTTTTCTCAAAATTAAGCTCCTCTACCTTTAAGGCCATATTCTCAAAGCTAAACATCTTTTTTCCTTTTTTTGTAGACATTAAAAATGTGTTCTAACTTTTCAATGTTTTAAGTTTTATTTTTTTGATTGGTTCACGCCAAAGGCGTGTGTAGAAGTGGGTTGTTGGAGTGGGTTGCTAGAACGCCTACACTCCTATAGCACTAGATAGTGCTACGCCTACAAGAGTACTCAATTGCTCTTTTGCTCCAGTGCTCACAGCCTCCATAATATGCTCTCCTATCCCTTTACCCTCTCTTATGCTTTTTGGTACTTTCTTTAAGACATCCAAGCCTTTAGCGCTAAGAACGACACAACTAAATTGAGGAAACGCTCTTACCTCTTGGAAGTGGCTTACATCTTTTTCCTTTGGATGCGTAAACACCAAGAAGTTGTTATCTCTTAGCCAAAAGAGTGTTTCACTAAGTATAAGTTCCTCTTTCTCATTCACGTCATGCTTGTTTTTTTGCAAAAACTCCTTGAGGTTTATGCTTACGCATATCGGGAAATTCTCATACAATTCACCAAACACATAGCCTACACACTTATCAAAACTCTCTATATTTTTCATTGCCATCTCTTTTTTCCTCTATCTTAACTAAACTTCTCTAAATTCCCTTGCAGCCAAGCTCTAAGCTCTGCCGCCTTCTCCTCACCCACAGCCTCAAGCAACACATCGAAGTCGTGCTTTGCATCAGGGGTTTGTTTCATGTTCACAAACAGCACTTTTAGCAGCCATCTGTTCAGTTTCAGCGGGTCGTCCGTCTTGACCACATAGCTAAAGTACATCTCAAACTCATCGAATGTTTTGCACTTCTTTACATGCTCTTGCATGTTTGCATACGCTTTATCCATCTTATAATCGCCCGTATTAAGCAGTAAGTTCATTCGCCTCATCCTTTGTTATCATCTTTAAGTTTTGCATCTTTTCTATGTGCTTATTTAGCTCTATTTTTAGACGCATTGCTCTCGTGTAGAGTTCGTGTTTTTTAGATTGTTGGCTAGCGTCTTTTACGACGAATAGGTTATATTTTTCTCCGGCATCATTAAATTTTTTAGCGAGGCGGTTATACTTTGCTAAGTTTAGCTTCTTAACTAAATATGGCTCCATGCTCTGGAGCATGTTATGCTTCAGCATCTCGTTACATGCCATGACAAGTTCGTTTTTGTCAAACTCTCTAAAGTCTATTTTCATCTTCTCCTCCATTGTTATGCTTGTAGTCTCAATCGTGCTCACCGAGGTGAGCACTATGAAGCTATCTCGCGCATCGCTTCTTCGTAGCCCATGTCGTAGGCTCGAATAACGAGCTCTTTGGCTTTGTTCGCGCTTATAAAGTGCGTAGGCGGTGCCTCGTCGACCATCTTGCACACCTCTTCGTGTCGCTCGATCTCCTCTTTCGTGCTTGGCTGCACCTTATAAAAGGCGCATTTTTTCACATAAGATGCGTAGGCTTCATCACTCATTTAAGCCCCCTTAAGCAGATCAACGAAACATTAATAGCTTCGCAAAACGCATTTGTAAGTCCGCCCGTGTCAAACATCGCATCCGTCTCAAGGAGGTCGGCATCGTTGTCTATAAAGAACGGTTCGCAGATTATGCACGGTGCTTGTGTCGTTCGCAGCAGATAACCCCCTCGATCTTCCGAGTGCTTCGCCTTGATGCCGCGGTTGATCGTTCGCAAAACCCCAAAGATACGCTCTTGGAAAATTGTCGCAACAATCTTTCCCGGCGTACTCGCATGGTAGTAGAGCATCTCGCACCCACGCGCCTTTGTGTCGTACGCGTTGGCATGTAGGCTCACCACCAAGTCTACGCCGAGGGCGTTGATCTGGTGCGGCAGTGCCTCGTACGTCTCTCTATACACCACCACGATCTCATCGCTCATGTTGTGTTCACTCCACTCGCGCTCGATGTCGTGCGCCAACTTGCGGTTAAACTCAAACTCACTCACGCCGTAAGTCGCATTGCGCGCCCCTTGGCTCTTTTGGCTGTGTCCTATCACTAAGGCTACTTTCATCTCATGCTCCTGCCATATCAAGTTGAATAAGCTTGTATTGCTTATCTACATTTTCACGCTCATAGAAGCGGATATACGCTTTGGAACCGACTATCTCGATACTTTCGTCGATAATCTTCATCGCCTCGATCCACTTCGCGTGCGTGATCTCGTAGCTCTTAAGAGCAAGGATCTTCTTCGCGTTCACATCGCCTTTCTTATCCACCTCAAACGCCTTTGTAATCAGCGTCTTAATCTCAGGGCTACTCCCTTCTGTAAGCTCATGTAAACACTCATCGATCTTGAGCTTTGCGATCTGTAGCTTCTCATCAAAGGTAATGCTATCAGCGTTGGAAATTTGGATTTTTGTCGTGCCGGAGAAGTTCTCAAGAGTAATATTTCCCTTTTTAGAGTTCTTCTTTGCGTCGAGGTTGTAGTTTTGCAAAAGCAGCTCGAAGTACCCGTTTGTCTCTTCAAACGCGCGCTCTTTAAACTCCGAAATCGTCTCGCTCAAAGCCGTAGCCTGTTTGATCAGTTTTTCAACCAACTCATCTTTCAATTTTTCATCAGGGCGGATTAAATCAGGGTGCACACTCTCGCCCCGCTTATTCACCCATAGACCTTTTTCGTCTTGTTTTGCCATATCATTCTCCTAAAACGATTTCCCGTGCATGTGTTCTCTTGTGCGGTTGTAGTTAATTTTCCAAGCCATTTGCTTTTCTATGTCTATGCCCCTCTCGCCGATCAAATCAAAAAGGCGCAAAAGTGCATCCGCGAGTTCATCTTCAAACGTGTCTTTTCGCTCAAGTCCGTATATGTCTTGGCGCATCGCTTCTACAGCTTCACCGAGTTCACATACGATCAGCATTATCTTTTGCGTTGTAAATGCGTCTACAGTAGGCATAAACAACTCCTCGCGTACATCAGGCACCAACCCTCCAAGAACATTATCCATCGGCTCCCACCAACCTCTCGCTCTCGATTCTTTGTTCACTAATGCACAAAATTCATTTATTCCTCCAAGCTCAACACCTAAACCTGTTTCAACTCTTTCACTCATTTTTTTTACTCTTTTTCGGAGCGCGTCCGCCCCTTTGGAATTTGGAGAACTCCATAGAACTACATGCCATGACACGTAGCTCTAGCAACTCTCTTAACGCACATAGACATACCAATCAACCCACTCGGCAAACCAAGCCAAGTCTTCAAAGTGGTCGCTCCATAGGTAGTAATACACCCCGTCCTTATAACCTTTTACCATTCATCTCTCCATCGTTTTCTATTTGCGCGGCTCTCTCTATAAAAAGTCCACGCCTCGTTTGCGACCCATCCGAGCACGAAGCCGCAGACAATCATCGCTATGTGTAGTTTTTCCATGTCCATCACTCCATCAGTTCAATCATGCTTTTAAAAACATTCTCATTATCAGGCATCACGCCGTTGATCACATACCCTTTCATGTCGCGCAGCACCTCTACGCTCAGCCCCATTACTCCACCGAAATGTGCCCAAAGCAAGTCGGTGTATCGGTCTGTGTTAGAGAGCTCATAGCTCTCTACAAGAGCTCTTAGTTCTACTTTTGTAAGGTTTTCCATATACACTTTCTTGCATCGGCGATTTAGTTCAGGCTGTCGAGAGAGTATCTCTGTTATATCCTCATAGGTTCCGCCCCATATCATCGCCATACCGCTTTTATCGTGCAAGCTTCTTAGCCACTCCAAAGAGCCGCCGCTAAGCTTATTCGCTTCATCAAGAATGAGTATCTTGCCACTCACTCGTGGCACTATGTCGCTCAGCGTTGCGTTTTTGATATCCACACCGCTACTCTTGCAGATCATCTTCACAAGTTCGCTCTTTTTCATCCCTTTGTATGCCTGCACGATAAAGCTGTTTGCATAACGCTCATTAAACTCTCGAAGCAATGTTGTTTTACCCGTTCCGCTATCACCTCGAAGTAAGGCTATTTTGTTTTTCTCAATTATCCCAGATATGCGTGCCCTTGCACCCTTTACATAGTTAAACTCTAAAATAGGTGGACTAAATTCAGCACGTGAGCGTTTTTCAAGCTCATCTGCTATATACTGTCGTACCTTGTCCTCGGTTCCATCCACATCTTTGTAGGTACCGTTTCGGATCTGGCTTAGCTGAGAGCCGCTCACCCCTAGTGCGGCTCCTAGTTTGTTGGCACTCATTCCCGTGCGACTCTTAAACTCATCCAGCAACTTCCCAAAAGGAAGTTTTAATAGCTCTTCATTACTCATTTATCGCCTTTTAAATAGTCGTTTACCCAACACCATAAGCCAAGAACGGGTCTATATCTTCGTCTTTAACTTGCGGCATCACTCGTTTTATATTGTTCGTTGTTCTTGAGCTTTTTACATCTCGCTCAAGCTTCACGTCACAAACCAAAACCTCACCTACTGGCTTAAGCTCTTCCATAAACTTCTCTTGCGCCCGCTTGAGGTCTGCTTTTGCCGAAGAGCGTGTTCGCATACTTAGCTTATCGCTATCGATCTCTTTTCGGATTCCCGATACTTCTTTGCTAAATTCTTTTTTGACTTTCACAAAGTCCTCTTTGGTCATGCTAGACACTTGCGAATCTTCACACACACCTATAAAAGCTCCATGTTCATCAAACACAAACACTTCGGCTATGTTGTCGATATTCTCACTTACATACACGTCTTGCTTGTGATACTTCGGCAAGAAGCTCGCTATATAGCGGCGATTCTCAAAGTGAATACCGTCTTTTTGAACGCTTCGCTTCGTGTATCCGCCTGCATAGATCAAGAAGCTCTCATAGCTTATCTTTCTAAGAGGTTCTGCACATAAGTTCCATAGCTCTAAGGGGCTCTCACCGCTTCGGCGCTTCTTGTCTATCTCCCAAAGCAACACCGCCTCTTGCAATCTCGCTTCAAAATCTTCCCAACTAAGCAACTGATCGCTTGGTGTTTGCGTCATCGCATTGCCGCCGTAGATATCTTTTGCTTTGCGGTTTTTCTTTGCCGTTTGCTGCTCTATCTTTTGGCGGTGTGCGACGTTGTGCCCTATGAAGCCTGCGAGTACTCGCATGTAAGAGTGCTGCACTGTTCTAAATCCACGCTCAACAACCCCTTTTTCATCCCCTGCAAACGCTATAGCTCTGTCATAGCGAATACCAAGATGCTCCAAAAGCCCTTGAAACTGTTTACTTACATAGTCGCGCCCATTATCGCCCTTGATAAATTCTGGCATACCAAACTCACTTATCGCTTTCCAAAGAAGACGTATAATAGAGAGTGCATTACTTTTCTCAGCCAACATCGCCACACACCGACCGCTATACGCATCGCGTATCGCCAAGATATCGGGTCGCATCTGCCTATCTTCATGATAGATGATCACGTCCGCCGGCGTTGAGTCTATCTCCCAACATTGGTTTTTTCTCACCCACTGCTCACGGCGATTACCCATAGCAGGTTGGTTATAAGACTTGTTCGCATCCTCGCCCTTGGTGATCATGTCGTATTCTATAACTCTGTTTTTGTAGTAGTTTTCGATAAAACGCTTTACAACGCCGTAGTCACACAGATTGCGCACACGCCCTAGCTTCCATCCGCTAAAGTCAAACCCTTTGCGTCTCTCCCATTCATGATGCAACTCTTCCCATAGCTGCTTAAAGTTCATCTCTCCCGCGCCAAAAGAGCGAAACATACTCACCAAAAATTGCTTTTGCTCTGCATCAAGAGCCATCACCTCGCCAGCCTTACGCCCTCGCTTATCCACAAGAGCATAAGCACCGCTCTTTTTATACTCACGTTGCCAATCAAAGTGCATCTTTGGGGTATAATGCGTGTCGAAATCTTCACAAACCCACGCTACAAACTCTTTAACGCTTCCTTTTTTAAGTCGCTTCCAATCACTGTACGCGTGGATAATGCGAAGCTTCATAGAGAGCTTCTCTTTTTGCTTAGAATCTAGCTGCATCTCTTTACGCTCAGGTGGCAGCTCTATAGCTCTCTCAAGCACAAACTCTTCATACTCATACCTGCTTCGTCCACGCCCAGCGCGCACCAGAGCAAACCCATGCCGCACACCGCCAAACTCAACATACAAAGCCCCTTTGCTTGCGGCTTCTTTTGTTTTTGCCTGCACCTGTCTAGGCGTCACACCGCATAAACCTGCCAGCTCATCACTGTTCATCACGAAGCCTTTTGTTCTTTGGCATCCTTAAACTCTCTTTGCCAAGGAAAGAACTCTTCGGTATAGATACCGTCACGCTTAAGACACTCAAATATCTCTATGCTCGCCGCTCCGCCGTTCTCACCCGTAACCTTGCCGCTAAGCACTTGAGAGAGCAAGCTCTGGCTTAAAGAGTTGCGTCTTGCATACTCTTTGACCGCACCATACGCCACTTCGTCAAACTTCACACGAAGCGGAGTAAGTTTCTTTTTTCTACTATGCATCTTGTTTTTCTCCTTTTATTAAGATGTGGGATCAATATCCACATATAAACCCTTTAAGTTATAATTATTCGACCAAAAACAAATCAAACAAAAAGGGTTTATAAATGAACATAGACTTTTATTATTATTGTGACATCCACGAAAAGCCAATCTGGTTTTACTCAAATATATATGACGACTTTGCGTTCTATTCAAAAATGTGTCCGGACTTTATGAATGTAATCAAGTACCTCATGACCGAAGAGCTTGTGATAATGGATCAAATTTATAGGGAATTTAGAACCAAATACGATCTAATCATCAAGTTTCATACCCAGTACTATTTGGAAAACGGAATCTCAGACCCAAAACGATCCATGGAGAGAAAAAAAGATAAATATGATCTCCTAGATAACAGGCTCTCTTTTTCTATCACCTCAAAAACGCAATCTATTTTGGTGCTCACATGCTCTACAAATGGCTTTGTGCATGTCCCTGACAATATGAGATTAACAACCGACAAGCCACTACCAATCAAGATCATTGATATTGACACGATGAACCTCATGCTAGATCAAAAGATCTTTTCCAACAAAGCTCCCACTTTTAGAGAGCTTTTAGGTATTGTGGACGAGCTAAGCTTTTTAAACTCAAAACTCGAAGATTTTAAAAAAGACAAAAGACCTTTGCTTTTAAAAACGACTTTCATGGCTTAGTTTTGCGAATACTCTTGAATCCTCAAGCTATATCGCTTTCCTTCCTCAAAACAACCACTCAAATCTCCCTTATCTTGGGTGCTTATTTGAATGGTGTTTCCATCTCTATCCTGTGCACTCAACACAAACAAAGTGCCAACTTTGACACATTTGCTAGTTACAAGTTTTTCCGTCACTCTCTCTAGCCCTCTCGTGTCTCCAAAAATACCTCTCCTCTCACGATTCATTCGTGAGAGCCTTTTTGCTAAACTTTCTCCCTCTCTAGGCTCTTTAAAATCACCTTGAAATTTCACCTCATGCCCTATAAATCCATTTTTCATTTTCATTCCTCCTAACTGTAGATATATCCACAACAAAGCCCTACGAATAGGGCTTTATGTAGTTATTCTTCCACAAGCTCCGCTTCAATTATGTCAGGATCATAATCAAACTCAATCTCCTCTAGCATCCCGCTTACTGTTATCTCTTTTCCATATTCAGAATCTTCTATCCAGTTTGCTGGCATGTCTCTCACGATCAAGGTCACTTTTCTCATATCTCACTCCTAAAATCAGCTATAGCGTTTTCTTCTTCATCTCGATAAACAAGATTCCAAGTCGGATGCACGACACTGTCTCTCTTTTCTCCCATAAACTTAACTTTTAGATTCAAAGAGTGGTTCACTCCTTTGATCCATCCTCTCTTGTCAAGCTTGCCATCTTCTTTGTACAGCTCAATAACCATGTTCATTTTCGGCAAAAAGCCAAGACCTCGAACCTCCATAAGTTCGTAGAATTTATTTTCACTCATCTCACCGCTCCTTCTATGGTGTATTGTTTTACGAAAGGACTCTTGCCACCGTGCTCACGGCGTACTATGTCTTTTAGCTTCAACACTCTCACTTCATTGATCAACTCAAGGTTCTCGCGTTTGAGACGTTCCATCTCTTCTCGTGCACTGTTTAGCTCTAACACTAGATTCATAATCTTCATTGCTATGCTGTTTTTATTAAAAGGTTTCACTCCCTCCTCCTATTGTTAAATTTACACCCATCCCGAGAGCCTGCGAAAGGCTAAATCCCCTACCTAAAAAAGTTTATTTGATTAGATTGAAACGCCATAAGGAGACGCGAATGAGTTTTGGATTGACTTTATCGCAGGCTCGCGGGATGGGTGTGTATTCACTCAAAACCCACCGCAGTGGGCTTCATAATAAATACTACGGTTCTATGGTGACCACCCCTTAGTTTCCACCGTACAAAAAGTACGAGGTACATTTAGACCCACACGGTCAAGGCTCTCGCCTCTAAGTCATAGACTCAACAAGCCCCACCGCAGTGGAGCCTATGAGGCTACTTCTTTTCGCTTAGAAAAGTTAAGTTGTACTCTTCGTTTCCTACTAATGCAGCACCCACTACACAAGCCATCATCGGACACTTTAAACCCCCTTTTTGTAACGCAAGCGAAAAAACATCCGCCTCGTCGTTCTTGCCAAACAAACACGCCAACCCAGACTCAAGGTCTGAAAATCTCACGCCGTCCATCATACGGTTGACCACCAAGTCCGCCACCGCCTCTTTGTGTGCCTTTGTAGGCTTTGTGTAAAGTTCTCTATTCATTTCGTTCTCCTCAGTATTCATCTTCTTACCCTCCACTATTTTCTATAAATATAAACATCGTTTAATGAATGACTTAAACTTTTTAAGCTATCATTTGTTCGATTGATAAAAGAAGTATATAGTATTATTACTATACATGTCAAGCATAAATACTAGATTTTAGGAAAAAATATGAACGAAGAAGATAAAAAGCTCTATGAAAATGCCAAAGAAACCCTAAAAATAGGGAATCTTGAACAACTAGCAGAAATACTAGGTTATGCGAAAACAAGCGTAAATAATTGGTATAAATCTGGCTTTAGCAAGATAGTCAGAATGAAGATAGCTGAACTTATTGCGGAAAATGATACTTATACTATGCATGAAACAGAAAATACTAGTTCAAATATAGTACAAATACCATATTACGAAAATACCTATGGGGCTATGGGTGTTGGTGGTGTAAGTCATGATGATCATCCAAGTGTGATGACTTTTGATAAAACATTTCTTTCTAGTATTTTTGGAATTAGTAATTTCAAAAATATTCATATCATCAATGCAGTTGGCGATTCAATGTCACCAACCATCTCATCTGGTGAGCTGCTCTTTGTAAACCCTTTTGAAAATGAAGACAGTAAGATAAAAGATAGAGGTGTCTATGTGATAGTCTCTCCAAACGGTATTTTAGTGAAGCGTATCAAAATCCATCCAACTAAAAATCAATGGATACTCGTATCAGACAATCCTACCGATGCAGACATACAGCTGTGCGAAGATGAGCTTATTAACTGTACTATAGTCGGTCGTGTCGTTGGACATTTTGACAGGATTTGATTATGAGTGTAGGAAAAGTTTTAAGAGCAACGATAAAAGTTGCAAAAGCCATAGATCGTGCAAACAAGCAAGCCAGCAAAGATCATGCACGAATACAAGCCCATAAGGAGAGAGAGCTTGCACGCATGCAGCGCGAAGCAGAAAAAGAGAAAAAGCGCGCACAAAATCTTTACATCCAAAAACATAAAGAGCAGTTAAAAAAAGAAAAAGCCATTGCCAAGCAAGAACTTGAAAAATTAAAGCAAAAAGAGAACGCATCATTTGAAAAACGATGCAGACAAAGACAAACTGCCAAACACAAAACAATAAGCTCAATAATAAGGTAATTAATGCAGATGGAAACTATAATATTTACAATATTCGGTTCAATACTTACAGGGTTTGCGGTCTATTTCGCAACAAAAAAAACAGCTTCAAATAAACTTTCAAACTATAAGGATTTGGATGAAGCACTGCAAGAACATTCAAAACTACTTGATACAACAAAAACAGAAGTTGATGACACAAGCAAAAGACTTTTGGAATTGAAAGCGGAGGTTGATAGTACGGATAAAAAACTTTTAGAGCTAAAAACAGAGACTAAAAAGTTAGTTGAACTACAAAATAAGGCTAATGAACTTACTGCCACAGTTCGTACAAGAACTGAACAGATAGAGAAGATGCAAGATACCTACGATGAGTTGCAACAACTAAAGCGAGAGCTAGATTTATATACAAGGATTGAGGATTTTGTTGAATATGGTCTATTTGAAGAACCAGAATATCTTTACGAAACATCAGATAGATTTGCTGTTGAGATCAGAAAAGTTCGAGACAGACAAAAAGATTATATAAAAAATAAACTAGCTATTGAAATTCCCAATGATGATATATCTATAGATGGAAGCTCAAAGACTGCAAAAGCGGTAATAGACGGTCAGGCAAAAATGATGTTACAATCTTTTAATATTGAATGTGACTATCTAATTGGTAAAGTCAACATATCTAATTTTGATAGAACGTTGGATCAAATTGAAAAAAACGCTGAGAGACTTGAAAAATTATCAGTAAGCCTTCTTATAGGTTTCAATACAGACTATGTAAGGCTAAAATACGAAGAGTGTAAACTGCAATACCAATTCAAACTCAAACAGAATGAAGAGCAAGAAGAACAAAAAGCCATTAAAGAGCAGATGCGCGAGGAAGAAAAAGCCCGAAGAGAGTTTGAAAAAGCATTGCGCGATGCAGAAAAAGAAGAACGGATGTATTCTGATCTCCTAGAAAAAGCAAAAAAAGAAATAGAAACAGCAAAAGATGATGAACGAGCTCTACTGAATGCAAAAATTGAAATGCTACAGCAACAACTAATTGAAGCTCAAGAAAAAGAGAGCAGAGCAAAGAGTATGGCGGAACAAACAAAGAGAGGGCACGTGTATGTTATAAGTAATATTGGGTCTTTTGGAGAAAACGTATATAAGATAGGACTAACTCGAAGACTTGATCCATTAGACCGGGTTAAAGAACTTGGAGATGCAAGCGTACCTTTTCAGTTTGATGTTCATGCTATGATATACAGTGAGAACGCTCCCGCTATGGAAGCGACACTTCATCGCGAATTTGATAAAAATAGGCTTAATGCCGTTAATAGAAAAAAAGAATTTTTTAATATTTCGCTTGCTGAAATTAAAAACAGAGTTGAAAAAATCACTGGAAAAGATTCTAATTTCAAAATGACAGCTCTTGCGGAAGAATATTATGAAACACTAAGGTTACTCGGGAATTAACTTCGTTTAATCTATTTTTTTTATTCGTTTAATACAACTTTACAACTACTTTTTTATACAAAATGCACTTAAACGAACCAAAGTTACCGTTTAAGTGCGAAATTGATTTCGTTTACTTGTTTAACCCCATAAAATAGGCTTTTGTTGCATCTCATCAGCTCTATAAGCCGTATTTTGCTCTAAAATTGCTATACACTTTTTTCCAACTGTTTAAGAATGTTCAAATGCCGTTAAATTGGGAGTTAAAAGGGCTTTAAAAGGTAGATTTTTTCTTTGCTTTTTGGTGCAAATTAGACAAATACTATACAAAACTATACAAATTCAGAAAACCAACACTAAAATTTTTCTCTCTTTTTTACTTCCAAAAAGCCCTAAAATAGGCACTCTTAAAGGAAAAAAGCTCAAATTTTCTCACTTACATTTTATACACTTCCCTACACTATAAAATAGATATTGCTCGAAAGATAAAAACTTTTTCTTTTGATATGTGCCAGAACCGCTTGCGGGGTTGCCTCTTGGGCTTTGATGAGGCTCTCTTTAAAAATCTGCACCCCCACGTAGGCGGAAAACATCGCATCGGTGATCTCTTTGTGCTCCTTAAAGTAGCGCTCCAAAAAGAGGGTAAAACGGTTGGTTTTGTTTTCGTTCATAATATTGAAATAGCCCCATGCGGCATAGTGCCCCGTGAGTGCATTACGATGCGCGGGCGTTTGCATTTGGGCGATGAGAGATTCGTCCAGACTCAACGAGAAAACGGGGATCTCTTTTGCGCTTATGGCATGTTGCGCTAAAGAGAGAAAAAAATCTCTATTGGAATCGCCGTTGAGGGTGTTGATGATGGCATGGGGTTTTTTGGCGATAATATCCTCGAAAAGATCGCCGAAATCGGTGCTTCCAAGCGGCACGTAGCGCTCTG
>Ga0265295_1002167_pt1 | contig 32149 bp, 34 predicted proteins | sample Munlansysbiofilm_FD_192503 | JGI IMG/M metagenome (GOLD analysis project Ga0265295, IMG submission 192503) | Leachate microbial communities from a municipal landfill in Southern Ontario, Canada - Methane capture system biofilm | ecosystem: Engineered > Solid waste > Landfill > Unclassified ... | reverse complement strand
TTGCAATATGATGCCCAGAGGATTGTTTATCTCATGGGCGATGCCCGCAGAGATACCGCCCACGGAGATCATTTTTTCCGTCTGAACCATCATCTCCTGCATTTTTTTGTGTTCGGTTATGTCGACCATGCTGGCAATGCTGTAAGTATCCAGAAAGTTGTAATACACCAGCATGACATGCTCCGTTCCATCCTTGGCGGACACACGGCGCTCGTGTGCCATTGGAATTCCGGCTGAATTCATGAATCCGCTGAGCTGCCACGATTCCATTACCGACTTTCTGTAGCGAGGATCGGGATAAGCCTTCAGCCACCAGTCATCGAGGGCCGGAAGGTCATCCACTGTATAACCCAATACCTCCGTGAATGCCTGATTCACGGCGACAAATCGACCATCATTCAAAGTATAGCAAAGCGGAATTGGAGTCAGATCGAAAAGTCCGCGGAATCTGGCCTCGCTTTGATTGGCTTGATTGCGCAATATTCGCTGCTGTCGCAAAAGATGCAGCAGCCATAGGATGAGCAACCCCTCCAGAATGATAAAGGCCAAGGCTGCGATCATATAAAGTCCGTAACCATGCCACTGTGTTTCCGGTTCATTTATGAAATTGACTTGCCCGGAAATTTTAACGGCACCCGGATCGATGCCCCAGCGTTTCATCACCTTATAATCGAGAGTGACCGAATTGATTTCTTCTCCGACCACAGCAATTGAAGAGGGAGCCTCTCCTGCCCAGATGCGCAAAGCCAAACCGGCCGCAGTCGAGCCCTGATAAAAACCACTATTGATCCAGCCACCAAGGGCTCCAAGCCCAAGGTACATACCTCCATGCACCAATACCGGCCCTGGCGAATTCTCAGAAACCAGAGGCATGACGGATTCGGGATTCAAGGCGTGCCCATATTTGTCTTGAAAAAAATCGGAATGATACACGAGACTCGGCCGGGGAGAACTGCGGAGTTTGTCTACCAGTTCAGTCAGGTCAAGCCCATGCCCCTCGTCCATAAACACGAATGGCCTGCCGATTCGACCCGACAGGGCCATTTCTTCCAGTATGGCTCGATTGGACGCCCCCGTGGTGCTTCTATCCGTAACCACAAGAATGCGTTCGGCCTGCGGATACAGTTCCAGGCCTGTTTTCAGAGTTCTCTCGACATGCATGGTCTCGACGACTCCGGTGAACAATGGAGCCTGATCAAGCATACCTGGTCTCAGTCCGTTGACACCACAGAAAACCACCGGAATGTCCTTGAAAATGCTCTGTCCATGTTCGAGCAGAAACAGAAGGGCATCATCATCCAACGAAAAAATGATGTCGAACTGCTTGCCTGCGTATTTCATGGCATAAACTTCCTTCAAAAGCGAAAGGTAGCCCGCATCTCGCAAACGCTTCGTATCCATATTTTCGATGAAGATTGCCGTATCGACCGGCAAGGTCGTTTTAATACCCCGGATTTCCTCATCAGAAAGAGGCATGCCGGGATGATAGGAATTGAGGATCAGCACCCTTTTAGGTTGCTCGGCGATGTTTCCCTGGCTCGCTGCCATAACCGACGAACGCATGAAAATCGCGCCCGTGAGGGCAGCAGTGATCAGAATCAGTGCGATCCAAGCGCTTTTTGTAGAATGATACGCAACCATTATGCCGATTACTTCCATCACAATACAAGTTTTTTCACATGTCATTATGAAATACGTAAAAGCATGGCGAAGTCAAAACAATCAGCTAATTTTCGGCCAACATCCTACCGGCGTGGACAACCTGAACCGTGGAAAACCCTCAATAATTGCGCAGTCCGAAGTTTCCCGCCAACTCGCCGTCATGCCAGCAGAAATGAAAAAAAAGACAGGCTCTCCCAATAATGATCGGCTATACGAAAAGCAGCCAATTCTTCAGCTTGCATGGCAGTCCTCCTGAGGGAGGGCTGCCCAAACTGATTGAGGTCGGTCAATTCCACATCAAACGACGAAGAACCATCATTTTGCATGGAAGCGCTCGACAAGGCCGTTTAATGTGGCGCCATGCCCCGCTGCCCCTGCCTTGCACGCCAGAAGAGCTCCGGGCCCGCCGGAAATCACCTAACCCTTTCAGCGGGCGCGATCTCAAGGACCCGCGTCGTTTCCAGAAGCAAGACGGCGTCCACTCCGCCGCAGCTGGATTTGCTGATCTGGTTGAGCCTGAAGCGCAGCTCGTAGGTGCCGGGAGCGTTGAATATGAGCAGCGTGCGAGGATATCCCGTCTGAATGCTGGGTTTTTCTCCCTCTGGCCGTTTCATAACGTCGACATTGATCGATGCGTACATGCCTTCAGGCACTTCGTAACCGCCCATTTCAAACGTGGCCACGAGCTGTGCGCCAACGATCAGGTCTCCGGCGATGGTCAGCCGGGCATCCTCCCTGCCCTTGTCCTGCGACGGTGTCTCGGCCGCGAGGGCGTCTCCGGCCAGGAGCAAGGCCGCCATAAGCAGCAAGATCTGAAAACCGCGCATGATTCCACCTCGAATTTTGAGTGTTGTCCAAGCTGCCTTGCTGATAGCCCATAAAAGAAATATGACAAGCCTATGGGTAGGCAATGGGTAGATGACACAAACAAAAAGGATCGCATGAAAGCACAGGACTCCACCGGTTACCGGATTCTGCTTCGGCTGGCGGAAGCGCCTCATGACTATTTTCTGGAGCGCTGGTCCGTGCGCATGGAGGCTGCCGGATATCTGCAACACACCACGGCGAAACGCGTCGATTGCCTTGTCGCCCTGAAGGAGTTCATGCAGCCGCTCCTTGGACATATCGAGCGTCACGACATGCCCGAGGAATTCTCTGCGTTGCTGCGCTGCGACACGGGATGGGAACGCTTCCTGATCGAATCCGCCCGCCGTCACAGATCGCGCGGCATCACCTTCGACATGTTTCTCGGCTGCTTCAAGACATTCGTGTACAGCCTGCTCGACGTCATCGAACGGATGGACGCCCCATACAGCCACAAGGTGGAGGCGCGCAGGCTCGTCCGGCTCTACGGCGACGCCCTCGAAGTGCTCTATCTACAGGACTGGATCAGGACTTTTCCTGAATTTTCAAGCAGCAGGCTCGACGAGATGAACAGGCTGCTGACCCTTGAGAAATGCCGCTTCGAGAATATTCTCAACGCCACGTCCGACCTCATGTTCGTGGTGGACGGCAATGGTCTGGTGGCCAACATCAATGCCGCGGTCAAGGCCGTGATGGAAGAAGCTTCGACGCTGGACCGCCCGATCTGGGATGTTCTGTCCCTCGAAGGCGCCTCCGTGGAGGAGTTGCTGCGCTACTATCCCGTCGGCATCACCTGCGAACTGGCCCCGTTTGACGAAACCACCATCTACCGGATGCAGATAAACCCCATCAACTCCGTCAGCCTGGCCAGCGACCAATACATCTTCGTCCTGACCAACATGACCGCCCAGGCCATGCAGCGCCAGACCCTGGAACGCATCGTGAACGAAAAGACCGAGGCGCTGCGCAGGGAAAAAGCACAGCTTGAAGAAATGAACATCACGCTGCGCAATGTCCTCAAAAGCGTCGGCAAGGAACACGAAGACCACGCCAGCAACCTGGCCGCCAAGGTCAACACCCTTGTACTGCCCGCCCTGGATCGCATCGAATCGGAAAACGACGCCTCGATCCGCAAGGGCTACGTCACCGTCGTCAAGGACCAGCTGACGCGCCTTCTGCCCCGGGACCCCGGCGGCATGCCCCTGCTCCTCAAGCTCACGCAGACGGAGATGAAAGTCTGCCAGTTCATTCAGTCCGGCCACTCCAACAAGGACATCGCCGATCTCATGAACCTCTCCGTCGAGACCATCCAGACCCACCGCAAGAACATCCGCCGCAAGCTCGGCCTGCTCGGAAAGAGCGTCAGCCTGTACGCCCATCTCAACACCATGGGCATGCACGACTGATTGGGTAGATGAAACTACCCAACATATACCCTGAATCCCGCCTGTTTATCGTGGCAACGCGCACGTAATTGGTATAGGAAGGAAACAAAGAACCCTTTTCCCATTACCGAGGTGCGCCAGCATGAACGACGCAAATATCGCCTGCATCGAAAGCCTGCGCGATTTCTTTTCCGCATCGAACGCCATGGAACTGGAGGATGCGGCCGTGCGCATCGCCGGAAGCGTCGATGCCGTCATTCCCCCCGACACGGACTGGACAGCGGTCGAGTATGAATTCAACCGTCTGTTCGTTGGCCCCGCCGCCGTCCCCGCCCCGTTGCATGCATCCGCGTATTGCGAATCCGACCGCGCCCTGATGGGCACGGCGGCCCTGGAGGCCCGCCGGTTATATCACCAACTCGGTCTGGCCGTGCCACGGGAGGGTGTCATCCCGGACGACCATCTGGCCTTTGAACTGGAGGCGATGATCGTCCTGAAAAGCGCTCTTGGCGCGGATGCCCCGCCCTCCGAGGATGCCAAAGCCCTGCATGCCTGGTTCGTGCACGAGCACCTGGCCCGGTGGCTTGGGCCCTTCATCCTGGCGACAAGGGCCCATGCGTCCGCAGACGGGGTCACCGCAATGGCCGTGGACGCCCTGGCCGCGTGGTTCGACAAGGAACTCAACACAACTGCGGCGCCGCTTCCGGAATGACCGGGCAGGCGACGCGCGAGGAGGATTGCATGTCCCAAAAAACGAGAGCTCTCAGCAGGCGTCAATTCCTTAAAGGGATCTCCATGGCCGGAGCGGCCTCGCTGCTCCCCTTGAGGCTGCTGATGCCGTATTCGGCCGAGGCCGCGACAGCGTTCAGGGAACAGGATTTCCAGATCTTCAGGAACGCCTGCCCCAGGAACTGCTACGACACCTGTTCCATCAAGACCTACGTCAAGGACGGGGTGGTCCAGTTCATCGAGGGCGCACAGGAGTCCACGTTCACCCAGGGCGGCCTGTGCGTGAAAGGCTATGCCTACCCGAGGCGCGTCTACAGCCCGGACAGGATCAAGTATCCCATGGTGCAGGACGGCCGTCGCTCGGGCAACTGGCGCCGCGTTACGTGGGACGAGGCCATGGACCGCATCGCAGGCAAGATCCTTGAAATCAAGGAAAAGGACGGTTCCCTGCTGGGGCTGGGCCTGACCAAGTATTCCGGCAACTTCGGCATCACCAATTACGGCGTCGAGGGCATGATGTCCTCGCTTGGCTATACGACCCGCTTTGTGGGCACGCCCTGCTGGCCGGCCGGCATCGACGCCCAGAACTACGACCTTGGCGACATGTGGTGCAACGATCCCGAGGACATGGTCAAATCGAGATATGTGATCATCTGGGGAGCCAATCCCGCGTGGTGTTCGGTGCACTCCATGAAATACGTGAACGAGGCCAAGCGGCGCGGAGCCAAGGTCGTCGTAATCGATCCCATCTTCACCCAGACCGCCGCCAAGGGCGATGTCTATTGGCAGCCCGAAGCGTCAAGCGACGGCGCGCTGGCGCTGGGCATGGCGCGCCACATTCTCGATCTGGGTCTGGTGGACAGCGATTTCGTGAACAACCACGCCAAGGGATTCGCCGAATTCGCCGCCTACCTGCGCGAAAACGTCACCGTGGAATGGGCGTCAGGCTTGAGCGGCATCCCCGCCGAGCAGATCAGGGAGGTGGCCGAAGAGTTTGCAAACGCCGATCCGGCCACGATCTGGATCGGCTACGGAATGCAGCGGCACACCAACGGCGGCGCTTCGGTCCGGGCCATCGACGCCCTCGTCGCCATGACCGGCAATGTCGGCAAGGAAGGCGGAGGAGCCCGTTACGGCCACCTGCGCACCTGGGGCTTCAACTACCACGCGCTGCTCCAGAAACAGCCCGAAGGCTCCCTGGGCTTTGTCGGAGCGGCAGGCCCCAAGGGCGAATTCGATTTCACCAAGGGCGAGGCCGCAAGCTTCACGGACCGCACCGTGAACATCAACAAGACGGCGCAGGCCATCCTGGACGCCAAGGACCCCGCCTTGAAGATGCTCTGGGTGTCGTGCAAGAATCCCTTCGCCCAGGACTTCGACCGACCCAAGCTTGAAAGAGCCTTCGACACGCTGGAAATGGTCGTCTCAGTGGAACAGTTCTTCACCGAGACGGTGAACAACTCGGACATCGTGCTGCCGGTGACCACGCTCTTCGAGGAGTGGACCGTCAACGCTTCCTACTGGCACTACTGGGTGGGCATCAACGAGCAGGCCATAAAACCCATGTACGAGACCAAATCGAACATCGAGATCGCCGCCCTGCTCTCCAAAAAGATGAACCAGCTCGCACCCGGCTCCTGCACATTCCCGCAGGACATCGACACCAGGGAGTGGCTGGAGAAGGAATTCAACCAGGGCATCTACGACTACCTGGGCATCAAGCACTGGACCGACCTCAAAAACGGTCCCGTCAAGGCAAAACTCGCGTCCTCGGCCTCCTGGAGCGACAAGAAATTCGGCACGCCTTCCGGCCAGTACGAGTTTCACTCGGACCTGTGCCAGCAGAATGGCCACGACGCCCTGCCAAGATACAAGGAAGGACGCAAATCGTTTGATGAATTCAGACTGCTGACGCCGCATACGAAATTTGGCCTGCATTCGCAGTTTGTAAACTTCGACTGGATGCAGGAATTCAACAAGGAGCCGTTTCTCTACATGCATCCCGATGACGCACGAGACAAGAAGATTGCAGATCTCGACATGGTGCGTGTTTTCAACAAGGTTGGAGAGCTCAAAATAAAGGTCAAACTGACAAGCAACGTCGCCAAGAAGTCCTTGGTCATCTATGAAGCGTGGTTTGGACAGGGTAATGATTTCAATGTCCAGAATCTGGTGGATGATGAATCTGCGGACATGGGTGCATACAAGACCGGAGCCCCCGGCGTCGCCATTCATGGCCAGTTCGCCAATGTGGAACGGGTCTAAGGAGTGAATGCAATGAAGAAAAAATATGCCTTTCTGGTCGATTCGGACAAATGCATCGGATGCTTCACATGCGCCATGGCCTGTCGCAACTATTACCATCAGGAAAAGGGCGTTGTGTGGCGGCACGTCTACCCGCTCAATGAAGAGATATACCCGCACCGGGAACGGGCCTTCTTCTCGCTGGCCTGCAACCATTGCGAAAATCCGGCCTGCCTGAACGTCTGCCCGGTGGAAGCATACACCAAGCGCGAGGACGGGGTCGTCGTCCACCATCAGGAAAAATGCATCGGCTGCGGAAACTGCATCCGCTCATGTCCTTACGGCGCGCCGGTGTACAACCCCGTGGAGAAGCGCGCGGAAAAATGCAGTTTCTGCCACGAACGGCTTGATGCGGGACTCTTGCCTGCCTGCGTGCAAAGCTGCCCGACAGGCGCGCTCAAACTGGTGGATCTGGCCACAATGGAACCCGGAAACCATGTCCAGTTCCCTCCCGGATTTCCGAAAAACGACAAGGTGAACTCCTCCACACGGTTCATCATGCCCAAAGTTCCGACAATGGTAAGGAGGTAGGCAGATGCAATCCATGGAATTACCACTGGTCCTCTTTACGGTGCTCTCGCAGGCCGCCATCGGCCTCGTGCTCATGAACGCCGTACGTCTTCACGCGGGCCCCGACGGAGGCAACGACCGCAAGGAATGGACGCTGGCCGCGGCCTTGATGGGGGTGGGCATCGCGGCCTCCCTCTTTCACCTCGGTCATCCTCTTGAATCGTACCGCGCCCTTGCGCATCTTGAAAAGGCGTGGCTCAGCCGCGAGGTGCTCGCGGCGGGGATCTTTTTTGCGCTGGCGGCCCTTGCCGCGTTCACGGGACGTGAAAAAGGCTCGCCCGTGCTGGTCTGGGCGGCTGTCCTGGCCGGACTGTCGGCACTTTTGGCCTCGGGCATGACCTATGCCCCTCCCGCGCTGCCGGCGGTGAACAACGCCCTGCCCACGGTCTTCTTCCTGATCTCCGCCGTGGTCCTTGGCGCCGGGTTCGCAAGCTGGTTCGCCGCGACGGGCAGCCAGCCATTGCTGGCGCGCATCCTGGTCACGGCCCTGGTGGTCGGTCTGGTCGTGCGTCTCACCGTCCCCTGCGCCTGGCTCTCCGGCTCGGAGATCATGCGCCAGACGGGCATGGCCTGGCTCGGCGCTCCGCTGTACTGGGTCCACATCGCGCTCATGGCGGCCTGCCTTGGCGTGCTCTGGAAGAAGCGCACAATCCCGGTCTGGCTCCCCATCCTGGCCCTGGCAGGCGAACTGGCCGGGCGGGCGGTGTTCTTCTCCGAGACAATCCACACAGCCGTCAATATCGGCGCTCCCTACTGAAAAAAAACCCGGGAGCCGAACCACATGGTTCAGCTCCCGGGGCCCCTTCGCAGACCATATACGGCCTGCGAATTTTGAATTGTTCAACAGTCAGTCAGGAAGGGGGCGCCCCCCGACGGTCATCCTGGCTCAGCCGTGACAGATGACGCCGTCGCGCACCCGCACCAGGGTGTCGGCCCGGGCGGCGATGTCGGCGCTGTGCGTGACCAAAATGACGGTCTTGCCCTTTTGAACGAGATCTTCAAGCACGCCCAGCACCTCCGCCTCCGCCGCCGAGTCCAGGTTTCCCGTGGGCTCGTCCATGAGCAGGACCGGAGGGTCGTTGGCCAGGGCCCGGGCAATGGCCACCCGCTGCTGCTGCCCCCCGGAGAGCTGCCCCGGCTTGGCATTTATCTTGTCCGAGAGCCCGACCAGCGCCAGCAGTTCCTCGGCCCGCTCTTTTTGCCGGGTTTCGGAGGCAGCAGCCAGCATCAGGGCCGTTTCCACGTTTTCCCGGGCCGTTAGGCTCTGCAGCAGGTTGAAGAACTGAAACACGAACCCGATCTTGCGCGAGCGCAACGCAGCCAGCTCGCCGTCGCGAAGCTCGAACATGTCCTGCCCGTCGAGTTCGACCCGCCCGCTGCTTGGCCGGTCCAGCCCCCCCAGAAGATGCATGAGCGTCGATTTGCCGTGCCCCGAGGGGCCGACGATGCATGTCAGGCCCCCGCGCCCGATTTCAAGGTCCACGCCGCGCAGGGCCTGGGTCAGGCTTGCGCCCTGGCCATAGGTCTTGGTCAGGCCCTGGGCCCTAATGATTGAATCATTCATAGCTGATGGCCTCCACCGGTGAAAGTCTGGATGCGCGCCAGGCGGGATAGAGCCCGGAGAGCATGGCGATGAGCGTCGAAAAGAGCACGGACCCGGCCAGCATGAGCGGATCGACCCCGCCCTGTGCGCCCTTGACGAAAGACGATGCCGCGTTCTGGCTGATGAGCGGGGTCGCGAGCATGGACGCCACCAGGCCCAACGCGGCCCCGCCGATGCCGCCCAGCAGTCCGTAGATCCCGGATTCGAGCAGGAAGAGGCGAAAGATCGTCCCTCTGGTCGCCCCCATGGCCTGCAGGATGCCGATCTCGCGCTTGCGCTCATAGGTCGCGGTCATCATGGTGTTGACGATCCCGAAGGCCGCCGCCAGCACGGCCACCGCCGCGATGAGCTGCAAGGTCACGCTCACCGTGCCCACGATGGACAGGACCGAGGCCAGCATCTGCTTGTCCGAGACCACGCCAAGGCTCACCACGTCCTTGATCTTGAGGGCATAGGCGTCAACTTCTTCCAGACGATCCACACGCACCGCCACATACGAGACCCGGTCTTGCTGATCGTACAACGCCTGGGCCACCGGAAGGGGCAGAAACACGGTCAGGTCGTCCTTGCCTCCCGTCTCTTCCAGCACCCCGAGCACCGGCAATTGCGTCCCCCGGATGGTCACTTCCGCGCCAGGTTGCAGAGCGAACTGCCCGGCCACGACCGAGCCGAGCAACGCTCCGTGCTCGTCAGGGGCTTCGAAATAACGTCCGTCCGCCACACGCCAGCCCTTGAACGGCAGGGACTCGCCGGTCGGAACGCCCAGCACGGATACCGGACGGTTCTGGATAGCCGAACGCTCGGCCAGGAACGGGATGGCCGTCATGCCGGGGATTGCGCGGATGGCCGTGACCTCTTCTGCGGTGATGGTGGTCGGCAGCTGTTCACCGGTCAGGATCGAGACCTGCTCGAAGGCGCAGCTGCCCTTGGGAGTAACGACCAGGTTAGCGCCCAGGGCGGCGGATTCCTTTTTGATCTGCGCCGTGAGACTTCCGCCCAGCGCCACGAAGGTGACAAAAGAAGCCATGCCGATGACGATGCCCAGCAGAGTGAAGACGAACCGCCCCCGGCGGCGGACGATGTTCTTGAAAACGAGTTTGGTCGGGGTCATTTAAAGGCCTCCAGATTGTGCCGCGCCAGAATCTGCACCGCTTCCGCCTTGAACAGGTAGCCCGACGCATCCTTGACCATAACTCCTGTGACCCTGACTTCATCGCCAATGACGGGCCGCGTGTCGCCGAGCCTGACTGGAAGGAGCACCTTGGTGCAGCCCGGGCTTGCACACTTCAATTCGCCCAAATCCATGATGCCCATGACGTTTGGATCCGAACTGGAATAGGCATAGGCGATCCCGATAACATCCATGGATCCGCTGAAGGCGCCGGGATCGGACACCACCTGGCCGACTCCCAGAGGCGGTTTGTTTTTTTCACAACCCGTGACAAACAGGGCCATGACGACAAGTACAATCCCGCAAAACGTGACAATGCGCATGAATTCACTCCTGAAGAGAAAATGAAAAACGATCGCCGGAACGCGCCACAGCGCGCAGCGGCGGCCTCGAAAAAAGGGAATTGAGAACGGATCAGATAAATTCAGGAGGGAATTCGGCGGCGCGCAGGAACGGGTCCGGCGCAGCCAGGTCTAGCCGCCACTCGAAACGGCTCGCGGTGCGGCTGACGGTCACGGGAAAGCCCTGCTCGGGCAGAAACGAAAGAAAGCCGGAAATCATCCCGCAGACCGAATCGGCACACTCCGTCGTCGCAGTGGCAGGCTCCGGAGAGCAGTCCTCGCTGCAGCAGGCCTTTTCCAGCCCGTGCAGGAAAACCACAGTGGACACGGAGACGGACATGAGCATGAGCGCAAGCAGCGGCACCATGGCTACACCAAGGAGGCGGCCTTGAAACATGCTTCGATGCCTGTGTTGGTTCATGGATTCACGTTGCGAATCAGTTGGCGGGGTTGCCCAGTGGCGCGAGGAGCTTCTGGCCGCCGCCGGTGCCCGGTGCCTGACCGGTCATCTCACGCAGGATGTCCGCGATGGGCGTGCCGTTGGCGTTCACGGCCCGTGGATTGACACGCACCAGATCCTGCCAGGCCGCGATGGCACCTTCCTTGTCGCCGAGGTCGTAGAGCAGCACGATGCCGGTGTTCATGCGCGCCGTCTCATGCCCGGGGTCCACGGCGATGGCCTTGGCGAAGGCGTCCAGGGCCTTCTGGAATTCGCCCAAAGAGCGATGCATGACGCCCATGTCCGTCAGCACGTTGGGGTTGCCCGGACTGATCTCAAGAGACCGGCTGTAGGCCTCGACGGACTTGGCGGGCTGGCCCGTGTCGAAGTAGAGGTTACCGAGGGTGATCCAGGCGTTCACGTCCTGCGGGTTCAAAGCCACACGGTCGGAATAGATCTTGATCTGACCAAGCATGTCATTGCCCTGGGACTGGACCGGGGCGGAACCCTGCCCCTTGGTGGAGTGGAAGGCCGTGCTGAAGGCCACGCCAATGAGCGCCCCGGCCATCAGGATCACGATTCCGTAAACCAGGGCATTGTTTTTTTTGCCGACCTGCTGTTTTGCCGATGATTTCGCCATGCATTCTCCTTGTCTGCAATTTTGGCCCGGATTCGGGCGGCTACGAACCGGACCATCCGGAACGCAGCAGGGCCCAAGCAAGCATCGGACCATCCAAAGACACCGCCGCTACCGAATATCTGCCGGGAAAAATTCAGGAATAACGAAATTCTGCACCGCAAGTGCACGAACATGCACTCAAATCTGCACATCCGGCATGACTGCGGGAGCCAGGTCAGTGTGTCCCTGCCAGACGGCAATCGGTTCGACAGACAGTACGCGTTGAGATAGAGCTTTTGCAGCAGAGGCGCATCACGCCGTAATCCCCGGGAATATCGGAGCCCCAATGTACCTGACCGCCATGACCCATCGGGACGAACTTTTCGACCTGCCCTGCCCACGATTCAGAGCCCTTCCCCCGCAACCCCGGGCAGCGCAACGCCCGTTACCTCCCCGTTTGGATCATTTGACGAATAGCTCCATCCATTTTTTGAAGCTACGTCAGGAATGACCATCCAGGCTCACACCAAAAAAAATCCGTAAAACAAGACAGATGTTTCGGAAACAAATGATGATTTTCTTGAACAATCGCCTGATAGCATCTATAAAACGTTGCAATATGTCAGGTCAGACGCCGATCGGCCACTGTCATCGCGGTCGCTGATACCACGATGCGCCAAAGCACCTGACGCGTAGTTCCATTGCATCCGCATAAAATACGCCACCCTTGGCGCGGTGACCACAAATGCAGAACAACAACCCAAAGCGCCCCCGTTCCGGCAGGTTTTTCGATGACATGAGGCTGGCCGAAAATTTCGGTTCCATGCGTTTCCGGCTTGTGGTGCTCGTCGGCATCGGTCTTTTTGTCATGATTGTCGGCGCCATGGCGCTCACTTCCATGTCCATGATCAAAAAGCGGGTTGTCCACGACATCGAAAGAACCCTGCGCTCCAGCCTGCGCATCGCCAGCAATTCCTTTGAACTCTGGGTGAACCAGCGCTCGGCCCAGACCGGACAGCTCGGACACGCCCCGGAACTCAGAAACATCACGCAAGCGCTGGCGCGAATCGAGCCCAGGGGCGACATGCTCCTGGCGTGCTTGGCCCAGCAGGAGGCGAGAAACTTTTTTTCATCCGCGCACATGTTTCCCTGCAGCGGCTTCGCCATCGTCAGCCTCGACTCAGTGACCCTCGCGTCGAGCGACACGACCGAGGTGGGCGCAAAACCGGCATTCCTCGCCAACGCCCCGGACGTCATGAAGAAAATACTTGAAGGGCAAACCCAGGTCATCTTTCCACGGCTTCCCGAAGACGGCGCAATTAGGTCCGAAGCGCTGGAGATTCTCTTCGCCGGACCGGTCATCAGCCTTGACGGCAGGGTGCTCGCGGCCCTCTTTCTGCGCCTGCCCCCCGGAGCCGATCTGACGGCATCGATGTTCGACACGGCCGATGATTCTTCCCTGGAGGCGTTCGCCTTCAACGATCAAGGATTGCTCATGACCGGCAGCCGCTTCAACAGTCGGCTGCGCGGCAGCGGCCTGCCCGGAGAAGACCGGCAAGGCGCCCTGACGAGCGTGCTTCGTGATCCGGACCAGAATCAGATCGTCCCGAATCCGGCAAGTTCCATCAACTCAGCGGCCCTGGCAAAATCAGCGGCCGGAGCCATTCGTCTTGGCCAGGCACTTCCCGGGACACCCGGCGAGAACACGGAATCCGTCATCGAATCCGACGTCACCGGCTACAAAAGCTACCGGGACGCAAAGGTCTTCGGGGCCTGGCTCTGGAATCACAGGCTGAATCTGGGAATGGCTGCCGAAATCGACATGGACGAGGCCCTGCACGACTTTCATTTCTTAAGGGCCTCGGCCTTCGGCATACTCGGCATCACGCTCTTTCTCGCCGCCGGTTCGACCCTGCTGGTCCTGGGCATTGGCCAACGCGCCAGCAGGACCTGGGCAAAGGTCAGGGACGACCTCGAGGACATCGTCGAGGAGCGCACGGCCGAACTGAAGGCCGGCGAGGAGCAGTTGCGGGCCATCATCGACAATCTCCCGAGCATGGTCATTCTGAAAGTCAGGGACGGCCGCCACCTCATGATCAACGCCTGCTACGAGCAGGCCACCGGGTTTTCCGCCGAAACGGTCCTTGGGCGCAGGAACGACGAATTCATGCAGCGCGAAGTCGCCGAGAGAATCATGGCCGAGGACCGGACAGTCCTCGAATCCGGCAGGCCCGGCCAATTCGAGAAACAGGTCCCGCATCCCGACGGCACCCAGCACATCTATCTGACCACCAAGGTGCCTCTGCACGATGAACAAGGGGCCCCGTTTGCCCTCATCGTCCTGGCCACGGACATCACCACGTGCAAAAAGCTTGAAAGAGAGGCCCTGGAAGCCAAGGTACACGCCGAGGAGGCCACCAGAGTCAAATCGGACTTTTTGGCCAACATGAGCCATGAGATCCGCACTCCCATGAACGCCATCCTCGGCATGAGCCATCTGGCGCTGCAGACCGACCTGACTCCCAAGCAGCGGGACTATCTGTCCAAGATCGACGGCGCTTCCAAGGCCCTGCTGAGCATAATCAACGACATCCTCGACTTCTCCAGGATCGAGGCCGGAAAACTCGACATCGAGAACACTGAATTCAACCTGGACGATGTCGTCGACAACCTGGCCGCGATGCTGGTCGTCAAGGTCGAGGAAAAGGGCCTTGAGTTGCTCTTTCGCATTGACCCCAAGATCCCGCGCTGCCTCGTGGGCGACCCTCTGCGCCTGGGCCAGATTCTGCTCAACCTCACCGACAATGCCGTCAAATTCACCGAGCAGGGTGAAGTCGTCGTGGCCGCGACGCTCCTCGAAAAGAGCGCCGACAACGCGCTCATCCGCTTCAGCGTGCAGGACTCGGGCATTGGACTATCAAGCGAGCAGCAGGAAAAGCTTTTCCAGCCCTTCACCCAGGCCGACACCTCCACGACCCGCAAATTCGGCGGCACCGGCTTAGGGTTGGCCATCAGCAAACGCCTGGCCAGTCTCATGGGCGGAGACATCGGCGTGGACAGCGCGCCGGACCGTGGAAGCACCTTCTGGTTCACCATCCGGACCGGCCTGCACGACAGGGAAAAAGCGCCCTGGCGAATGCCGGTCGACGATCTCAAGGACATGCGCAAGAAGCCGGCTACCGGCCGTGGCGTAAGCCGCGAGAAAATCCGGGGAGCGCGCATCCTGTTGGCCGAGGACAATGTCATAAGTCAGCAGGTCGCCCGCGAAATCCTGGAAGGCGAAGGTCTGGAGGTCATCGTTGCCGGAGACGGGCGCGAGGCCGTGCGGCTCGCCACGGAGCAGCGCTTCGACCTGATCCTCATGGACATCCAGATGCCCGGAATGGACGGCTTCGAAGCCACGGCGCGGCTGCGGGCCATGCCTGAATTCAAGGACATGCCCATTTTGGGCATGTCGAACCACGCCATGGCCAAGGACAGACGCAAAAGTCTGGACATGGGCATGAACGACCACATCACCAAGCCCTTCGACCCCGCAGAGCTCTTCTCGGCCCTGACGCGCTGGATCGATCCCGCGCGCTTGGAGTCCGGACGGCACGAAGAAGCGGACCGGAAAGATCGCCAAGGCACCCATGAATGACCATCGGCGCCCTGGGCACCTGGAGGCTCGATGTATCTGACCGCCATGACCCATCGGGACGAACTTTTCGACCTGACCATGCGCTGGATGAATGACGATTTCCATGCTGACGACGGGGAAATCCTGACCCGAATTTTCGTCTACGAAAGCGCCATTTCAGCCCTGGTCATCGAACGCGTACTGCTTTTGCTCGGCAGATTCTGGAACACCGAACTGCACGCGGAGCGGATTCGCTTCAAGCACGAACTGCGCGACCGCATCATCGCCCGGCTTGGTGTCCAAACCCACCGCATGGCCGAACTTGCAGAAAAATTCCACAACAATCCTAAATACTTTTTTCCGTTCCTGCCCATAGACGGCCTGGTCGTCACCGACAATTCCGCCCGGCTGCTGGCCCTGGGGCGCATCAAGCGGATGGCCCGCGTCGCCGAAAAGGTCTCGTTTCGACTGGTGGAAGCCCTCTTCAAGGAGATCCAGGCCCAGGCGCGATTCCTCGCGCAGCAGCGGGCAACACAGGCCGGAGTGCCGCTGGACGAATTCGTGAGCTCCGACGAGGCCATGCAGAACGATTTCGTGCAGGCCGAGGAAGCGCTGGCGCGCAGCTTCAGAGACAGAAAAATCCACATTGGGCCCGACGCCCTGACCATAAACGACATTCTCGGCTTCAAGATCATCGCTCCGCAAAAAATGCTGGACCGCCTTCCGCTCATGCTCACAGACGAACCTGGGATGCGCATCACGGAGATCCAAAAACACAGCGGCAACTACAACGCCGTCAATCTGCTTCTGGACCTTGAACTGCCTGCCGTGCACGAACTCACTGCCCGTCTGCGCGGCATGAACTGGGACATCGCAGGCAAACGCGGCCTGAACCCAGACGACATACGGGAGAATATCGAAAGCTACGTAAGGCAGGGGGCGGGCTCGGTCACGATCGAACTCATCCTGACCACCCCGGAAGAGCTGATGGAAGCGGAATTCGGGCGTTCCATCCACGAACTTCGCGTGCTGCGTCTGCGGCAAAGGCAGGAATACCAAGGCCCTCTTGGACAGAATGCGGGCTACCTCATCGAATATATGCTCGCCCTGGCATCGTCGCCCACAATCCGCGTTCCGGAGATACCCATCAAGATTTATGGTCGTTATCTGCCCGAAGAGATCTCGGCCTTGAAACGCAGCCTGTACGGCAGCCCCGTCGAGGACGGCCTGCTCGGCACATTCTGTCTGCACGAGGGTTGCCTGGAACAATTCTTCCCGCCGGGGACGCTGGTCGAAGAGGCATGATTTTTCGCACGCAGGTACGATGCACGGCATCCAAAATGCTTACCGACGCGGTTGCACTGCATTCATGAGCGCGGCCCTTCCCGGCTCAAGGCTTCGAAGCCCGCGATGACATCGAAAAGCTCCGCGTCGATCCCGGCCTGGCGCAGGCGGTGGAAAGCCCCGGACATGTCGGCCAGCAGTTCCTCGATGTTCTTCTCCGCCCGCTGCATGGCCGCCAGGCGGCTCGCGTTCTCTCCGGCCAGGGATTCGGCGCAGGCCCGGAAAAGGGACACGAAAACATATTCACGCACCAATGCGCGCAGAGTGCGCTCCGGATCGCCCGCTATCTCCGGCAGGCTTTTTGTGGGCCAGGCCATACTGTCGTAGCGCAGCCGCCACCCCCTATCCAGGGGCAGCAGCTGCAGGTGACGGGGAACGCACTGGGTGCTGGTGTTTTGACAGTTATGGAAAAGATGCACCTGCGCGTCATAGCCGAGCCGGGACTCGATCTCTGCCAGGATACGCCCGATGAGCGGAGTGATGGCCTCCACGGTGTTCGGCGCCGGAAACAGCCCGGCGATATCCAGATCCGCCTCCTGCAGGAAACCCTGAACACGCTCGCCCATGGCCCAGACAACAGCAGCCTGCGGCAGCCCCTCCAGGAACCTTTGGGCCCGCTCCGCCACAGCTTCGTTGAATTGTCCCACCAGCCCCTGATCCGAACCGAGCACAATCACGCCGATCGCCTTCCCGCCACCCGAGCTGTCCACAGCATTGCCGGCAGGTTCTCGTCCCGCTTCGCGCAGCGCCAGCCCCAGGCCCAGATTTACGCTGTGGGCGTATTCTTCCAGTGCCCGCACCGCCTGCTCGTAGCGGACGATATTGGATGAGGCCATGGCCTTCATGGCCCGAACCACGGAATGCAGGTCGCCGGCACTGCGGATCTTGCGACGCAGGCCTACGGCGGTCTCGCTCATGACTGGGTCAGCCCCGCGTCAAGTAGCGCCTGCCGGGCCATGCTGATCAGAGTCCCCCTGTCATCGTCGGACAGACCCTCCTGATCCAGACGTTCCAGCATGGCCCCGGAAGCCGAGGCCACGGTCTGACGCACGGCCTGCTCGGCTTCGGCCATGCGCAAAAGCGGGACAACGCGGAACAGACCAGAGGTCAGGGCCAGAAGCACGGCCAGCTGCTCCGGCAAGGGCACGGGGGCGAACTCCGGTTGCCGCAGGCAGGCCCGCAGGCGCCGTCCATGCTCCAGGGTTTCGAGGCTGGCGTCATCGAGGCGCGCCCCGAAACGGGCAAAAGTCTCCAATTCCTCAAACTGGGCGTAGGCCAGCTTCAGGTCACCGGCCACCGCGCGGTAAGCTGCGCGCTGGGCCTTTCCGCCCACCCGCGAGACCGACTTGCCGACATCCACGGCCGGCAGCACGCCCAGATGAAACAGCGTGGGCGAGAGGCTGATCTGCCCGTCGGTTATGGAGATAAGGTTGGTGGGAATGTAGGCGGCCATGTTCTGGGCCTCGGTCTCGATGACGGGCAGGGCCGTGAGGGACCCGCCCCCGCGTTCCGGACGCAGGTGCGTGGCCCGCTCCAGCAGCCGCGAATGGATGTAGAAGATGTCGCCGGGAAAGGCCTCGCGCCCCGGAGGCCTGCGCAGCAGCAGGGACAGTTCGCGGTAGGACCGGGCGTGATGGGTCAGGTCGTCGTAGACGATGAGCACGTCGCGGCCCTGTTCCATGAAGTGCTCGGCAATGCTGGTGGCCGCGTAGGGCGCGATGTAGGACATGCCCGGCGGATCGCCGCCTTCGGCCACGACCACCACCGTGTAGCGCATGGCCCCCTTTTCCTTCAGCATGGCCACTGCCTTGGCCGTGGCCGCGGCGCGCTGCCCAATGGTGCAATAGACGCAGACGACGTTCTTGTCGTGCTGGTTCAGGATGGCGTCGAGGGCGATGGCCGACTTGCCGGTCTGGCGATCGCCAAGGATCAGCTCACGCTGACCGCGTCCGATGGGGATGAGGGCATCGACGACCTTGATGCCGGTCAAGAGCGGCTCGGTCACCGGTGCGCGATCCATGATGGGCGGAGCCGGACGTTCGATGGGCAGGCGCTTTTCGCTGACCAGCGGCCCCTGGTTGTCCAGGGGGAGACCGAGCGGGTCGATGACCCGTCCCAGCAGCAAGTCGCCCACGGGCACGTCCATGACCCGCCCCGTACGCTCCACGGTGTCGCCCGCGCGCAGGTGCCCGTGATCGCCAAGGAGCACCACGCCGATCTCGTCTGCGTCCAGATTGAAGGCGATGCCGAAAATCCGTCCCGGAAAGGCCAGCATCTCCTCGAATTCAACGCCGGGCAGCCCCGACACCCGCGCAATGCCCGGAGAGACGCTGATGATATTGCCGATCTCCCGCGCATCGTGCGTCGGGACAAAATCCTCGCGAGCCTTGCGCAGATTCCGAAAGGTCCTGTCCAGGGTGCCGGCGAGGGAACAGGTCATGCGCCCCTCCCATCGCCTGCGGAAGCGGCGGCTTCGGATGCGGAAAACAGTTCGTCCATGCTCTTTTGCATCCGGGTCAGATATTCCTCTATGCTCCAGGAAATCTTGCGGTTTCCGGTCAGGATCTCGACGCCGCCGATGAGGTCCGGATCGATTTCAAAGTGCACCTTTGCGCTCCCCTCCAGGACTTCCTCCAGGGCTGAACGCACTGTGGCCCTGCTTTCGTCGGACAACTCAAAAGCGCTGCGCACCCGCAGCGGTCCGGACTTGGCATCGGCAATCAGATCGGAGCGCGAAGGCTCGTCCATGGAGCGAACCCGGTCCGCGAAGACCTGGCCGGCGCGCTCGTCGAAGCTCGCCCCTGCCAGGTCGGACAGGGTCTTGCGGGCAATGGCATAGGTTTCCTCCCGCGTGCGCCGTGCTATCTCATCAAGCAGGCAGTCCCGGTCCCGCTTCAGGGCCTCGCCCTGCCTTACGCGCTCGGCTTCGGCATCCTCCCGCGCCTGGCCCAGGAGCTTCTGTCGTTCGTCTCTGGCTTCACTCCTGGCCGTTTCCAGAAACTCCTCGCGGGTGTCTTCCAATGCCTTTTTTTGACGCTTAAATTCCTCCCGCTCCCGGGCGGCCTCGGCCTGCATCCGCTCGCCATCGGCCAGCTCCTTGGCGATGCGCTCCTCGCGGGCGTCGATGGCGCCAAGGATCGGCTTGTACAGAAAGCGCTTCATGAGCCAGACCAGGACGAGAAAATTGACGACCTGTGCGCCGACGGTGAACCAGTCGATGAGCATGGCTACTGCCCCGCTGCCTGCCCGACGGCATGGGTCCAGAACGGATTGGCGAAGAGCAGGATCATGGAGAGCACAAAGCAGTAGATGGCCGTGGACTCGATCATGGCCACGCCGACAAAAAGGGTGCGGGTGATGGTCATGGAGGCGTCGGGCTGCTGCGCCAGGGCGGTCAGGGCCTGGGCCACGGCCCGCCCCTCGCCCAGGGCCGGGCCCAGGCAGCCGATACCCGTGGTCAGGCCGGCGGTGATGATGGAGGCTACGGCGATGAGGGTCATGCTGTCCATGTTCTCTCCTTTGTGATCATTTGGTTGGCTCCCTGCGGGCCGAGATGGTGGTGGCGGCCGCGATGTAGACCGTGGCCAGGATGAAGAAAATATAGGCCTGGATCATGCCGGTCAGGAGCCCAAGCGCGGTCATGACGATGGGGAAAAAGAACGGGGTGACCAGCAGCAGGATGGCCGCGATCATGGCCCCGCTCATCATGTTGCCGAAAAGGCGCACGGCCAGGGCCATGGTGCGGGAAAGCTCGCCGATGACATTGAAAGGCAGCATGAACGGGGTCGGCTGGGCATAGGAGGCCAGATAACGACGCACTCCCTTTTTTCGGATGCCGTACAGCGGCACGGCCACGAACACGCACAGAGCCAGGGCCGCAGTGGTGGACAGCGAAGCCGTGGGCGCGGCATAGCCGGGGATGACGGAGCACAGGGCGGCCAGGGCCACGAAAAGAAAAAGAGTGGCCAGAAAATCCAGATACTCCCTGGAGCGGACGATACCCACTTCACGAATCTGCCTGTCCAGGGCCGTGACCACGATTTCGAGCAGATTCTGCCAGCGCGAGCGATCATCATTTCTGGACAGTCGGCGAGTGATCAGTATCGCCGCCAGGGTCATGGCCAGCATGAGTGCCCAGGTGAAGACGATGGTGGCGTTTATCTTCACAAATCCGTACTGCCACAGAAGTATGGCATCCGGGCTGATACGCATCACTTCCCTCCGTTCATGCAGCTTTTGGTCAGCCGCGTTGCCGCCATACGCGCCATGATGAACCCGAGCAGACAGGCCGCCAGGCGCTCCCAGCGCCCGTCGCCAATCAGGTAGAACCCGCCCAGAGTGACGCCGGTACGAACCACGAAGCTTCCCATGAACCAGGCTGCGGAATGGCTTGAGGCCAAGGCCCTGCGGGTGGTCCACCACAGGCCTCCGAAAAAGAAGGCTCCGAGACAAAGGCCGGCGGCAAGGGCCAGCGCGAAATCGCTAAATATCATCGTCTTCCTGTTCCTCGCGGATGGCCCGGTCCTCTTTGGCCACCCAGTACCAGGCGTTCCAGCAGCCCAGGGCCAGGCCTGCCACGAGCAGGGCCAGGGTCCAGGACCGTCCGTCCGGGTAATTCCGGTCCAACCACAAACCCATAAACACACCCAGGAGAGTCGGGATGCTCACCGACCAACCGATGATTCCCATCATCCCGAGCCCGAACCAAACCTCGCTCCCGGCCCGTTTCTTGGCCCGCAGCTTGCGCCTGGCCCGCACATCGACTTCGCGCTCCAGATCCGGCTTTTGCGGATTTTCGTGACTAGTCACGGTAAAACCCGGCCATGCGGCGGATCAAGCCGCTTTCCATTCTCACCAGGGCCCGGCGAACCTCCTGCTCCTCTTCGTCCAGATGCATGAATTCCTCTTCCACAGCCCGGCGCAGCTGGCCCAGATCCTGCCCGGCGATGGCGTTGCGTACGCAGACCACGACATCATGCCCGGTCTTGGTCAGCACGCCTTCGTCCACGGCCACGTAGGCCTCCTTCGTCTGCGCTGTTTCGTAAACAAGGATGCCGGGGCAAAGCGCGGCCACGCAATCCCTCCGCCGGGGCAGAATCCCGAAGGAGCCGTCGCGGCTCTCGGCCACGATGCGCAAGGCCCTCACATCTTCAAATACCCTGAACGGGAGCAGAATCCTAAGGCGCATTTCCATCACGGTCCTCCTGCTCCTTGCTCCGGGCGGCTTTTTCCTTGGCCTGATCCACTGCGCCGATCATGTACAGGGCGCTCTCGGGATAGTCCTTGAACTCGTCGTCAAGAATGCGCTCGCACCCTTCGAGCGCCGCATCCAGGGAAACGAAAGCGCCCGGAAGCCCGGTGAACTGCTCGGTGGTAAAAAAGGGCTGGGTCAAAAAACGCTCCAGCCGCCGCGCGCGATTGACCACAAGGCGATCCTCCTGCGCGAGCTGCTCCAGACCGAGCATGGCGATGATATCTTTCAAATCCTCGTACTGGGCCAAGGTTTGGCGAACCTGGCGGGCGACAGAGTAATGGCGCTGGCCGACAACACCCGGCGTGGCCATCTTGGAATTGGATTCAAGCGGGTCCACGGCCGGATAGAAACCTTCACCGGCCCGCTTGCGCGAGAGGACGATGGAGGCCGAAAGATGGGAAAAGGTGTGCACTGCGGCGGGGTCGGTGAAATCGTCGGCCGGGACATAGACGGCCTGGATGGAGGTGATGCTGCCGGTGTCGGTGTTGGCGATACGCTCCTGCAGCTGGGACAGCTCCGTGCCCATGGACGGCTGGTAGCCCAGGCGGGACGGCATCTGGCCCATCATGCCCGAAATTTCCGACCCGGCCTGGATGAAACGAAAAATATTGTCGATGAGCAGGAGCACGTCGCGGCGTTCGTCGTCGCGAAAGTACTCAGCCATGGTCAGTGCCGCGTGACAGACGCGGAAACGGCTACCCGGCGGCTCGTTCATCTGCCCGAAGACCATGACCATGTTCGGCAGCACCCCGGCATCCTTCATCTCGCGGTACAGCTCCTCGCCCTCACGACAGCGCTCGCCGATGCCGCAAAACAGGCTGACGCCCTCGTGATGCCCGATCATGTTGTGGATCATTTCGGTCAAGAGGACGGTCTTGCCGACCCCCGCCCCGCCAAAAAGCCCGGCCTTGCCGCCCCGCTCCAAAGGCAGCAGCACGTCGATGACCTTGATCCCGGTCTCGAAGACCTCCGTCCTTGTAGAGCGCCGCGACAGGGTTGGAGGAGGATTGTGAACGCTGCGCAGGGAAACGTCGCGCACCTCACCTTCCTGGTCCAGAGCATTTCCGAAAACGTCGAACATGCGCGAAAGCAATCCGGGCCCCACAGGCGCCATCAAGGGACCGCCCGCATCCTGAACTGCCATGCCCCGTGCCAGGCCCTGGGTCGGAGTCAGAGCGATGCCACGCACATGCTCTTCGTCGAGGTGGGACATGACCTCGATGACGATGCGCCCGTCCTTCCCCGCTCGCAAAATGTTCCGAATGGCGGGCAGGCCGGAGGTGAAAGAAACATCGACTACACTGCCGCGCACGGCGGTGACCAAGCCCATATTTTGGGGATTGCCGGACAGATCCTCGGCCAAGGATCGATCTTCCGGCGAATCAGGGATACCAGACGAGATGACCATGACCACTTATTCCCTCTTCACTGGGCAGGGTCAAGCCCCTTGGGGGGCCGGCCGGGCGAGCCTTATTCTTGCCCGCGCCCGGCCCGAAGCACAAGCCACAACCCGGCCAGCACGCATGGCACGCTGAGCCACTGCCCGACGGTCATAAAAAAGCCCGCTTCATAGGCGGCCTGGGGCGTCTTGAAATATTCGAGAACAAAACGGGCGGCAAACACCAGCATCAGAAACAGTCCGGAAAGCAACCCCGCACGACGACGCAAGGCGGCCTCCCGCCAGGTCAAGAAGAGCACGATGAAAATGATGAAATAGGCAGCGGCTTCGTAAAGCTGCACGGGATGACGCGCAAGATCGTCGACCCGCTCGAAGATAACGGCCCAGGGCACAATGGTTGGCACGCCGACTATCTCGGAGTTCATGAAATTTCCGATGCGGATAAACGCGCCGCCCAGCGCGGCAGGAACGGCGATTCGGTCCAGCAGCCACCAAAAGCGCATGCCGCTACGACGGGCATACACGCCCACGGCCACAAGAATCCCGATCACCCCGCCGTGACTGGCCAGCCCGCCTTCCCATATCTTGAGGATCAGCAGCGGACTCGACAGGTAATAGACAGGATCGTAGAGCAGGCAATGCCCGAGCCTCGCACCGACAAGAGCGCCGACGACCACAAAGCCCAGCAGGGAATCCAGGTCGTCGGTGGAGCGCCCCTCCCGTACGAACATGCGCCCCATGATCTGCAATCCGACGATGAAGGCTGCCGCGAAAAAAATTCCGTACCAATGGATGGACAGAGGGCCAATGGACACGGCGATGGGGTCGGCGTTCCAGTAGATCATGAAAAAAAGTCCTCCCAGGGATAAAGTTTCGACAAATTCGAATCGTTTCGCAAAAACCCGGCGTCATCCCCAGACGGAACCGTAGAGAATCCCGGAAAACGTGGCCATGACGATGACCAGACCAACAAAAACAACCGTCTTCTTCACACCCATGATGCTATTTATGACCAGCATGTTGGGCAGGCTGAGCGCCGGACCGGCCAACAGCAGGGCCAGGGCCGGGCCCTTGCCCATGCCGGAACCGATGAGGCCTTGCAGGATGGGCACCTCGGTCAGGGTGGCGAAGTACATGAAAGCCCCGGCAAAAGAGGCGAAGAAGTTGGCCATGAACGAATTTCCGCCCACGGCGCTGGCCACCCACTCCGAAGGAATGAGGCCTTCGTTGCCGACACGGCCCAGTAAGGCTCCAGCGATGAGCACGCCAAAAAGAAGCAACGGCAGGATCTGCTTGGCAAACCCCCAGGACGAGGAGAACCAGTCCCCGACCTCGCCTTCATCCGTGCTGGTGAAAGTGGACAGGCCGATGACGCCGGCCGTGAAGGCCAAAAGCGGCTGGCCGGGAAAGAACACTGCCAAAAGGATTACCGGAACGGCGGCTGTACCCACTTTCCAAGGCTTCACATCGAACCAGCGCACGAGCATGATGCCCAAGGCCACCGAGAAAACTGAGGTCAGCATCCACTTGGCCCCGAAAATGGCGGCCCACAGTCCGGAATCCGTCTGGGGAGCGCCCCAGTTGGCGAAAACCAGAATGGCGACCATGGATACGAAATAGAGGGCGTTCTGCCACAGGGGGCGCTTCACTTCCTCCTCTATCTGCGCCATCTGAATGACCTGCCGCTCGGCCTCCTCCTTGCGGAAGAAAAAGTGCATCAAAAGACCGATGATCACGCTGAAAACGATGGCTCCCACTGCGCGGGCGATGCCCATTTCAGGCCCCAGGATGCGGGCCGTCATGACGATGGCCAGAACGTTGATGGCCGGGCCGGAATACAGGAACGCGCAGGCCGGTCCAAGGCCCGCGCCCATGCGGTAGATGCCCGCGAAAAGCGGCAGCACCGTGCAGGAGCACACGGCCAGGATGGTGCCCGAGACGGCGGCTACACCGTAGGCCAAAACCTTGTTGGCCTTGGCGCCGAGGTACTTCATGACCGCGCCCTGGCTGACGAAGACCGAGATGGCTCCGGCGATGAAGAATGCCGGAATCAGGCACAGCAGCACGTGTTCCTGGGCGTACCATTTGACGAGATGAAAGGCTTCGAGGACGGCATTGTCAAAACGCGGCAAACCCACGGGCAGGTAAAAGCAGGCCAGAAAAACCGCGACGATGACCGCCAGGGGCTTCCACTCTTCTCTCCAGTTCATGATCAACCTCTACTTGAGTTTTGGCCGGGCAGCCTGGCCGGTCATTGATAATTGTTCCATGGCGCGCGTCGAAAGTACGGCCTCCACGCAATGCATGAAATTCAGGACGCACGGGACCTTGAGGGTGTAATACACCTGCTTGCCCCTTTTCTCGTCCTGCACGATGCCTGCCTGCTTGAGCACGGTCAGGTGCTTGGACACGGTGGAAAAATCCGCGTCGATGAGTTCCGCGAATTCGCAAACGCACTTTTCCCCGGATTCCAGATGCTCGACCATCCACAGGCGGGTCGGGTGAGCCAGCGCCTTGAGCACGGCGGCCTTGGCCTCGAAAAACTTTCTGTCTTCAGCTTTCATGGTAGCTCCTTCATTTGCACAAGTGACCAAATATGCATGTGTCAGCATTTCGTCAAGAGCTGGAGACCAATCTTGCCGAGTTGCCTTGAGGTTATCCAGGGAAGAAAAAAAGACGGAAAAAAATTGACGCGACCAACACTTGGCAATATTGCCAATTAAAAAAGGAGACGCACATGCTCGTGCACCTGCACCCGACCAGGGAAGATTTCGAGGCTCGCGCCACGGTCATGAAGGCCCTGGCGCACCCGACCCGCCTCATGATGATCGAGGAGCTCTCGCGTGGCGAACGCTGCGTCCGCGAGCTGCGTGACCTGGCCGACCGCGATCTGTCCACGGTTTCCAAGCATCTCTCGATCCTGAAGGACGCAGGTATAGTGGAGGACGACAAGCGGGGTAAACAGGTTTTCTATCGTCTGCGCGTGCCGTGTGTCCTGCATTTCTTTCATTGCCTGGACTCGGTGCTCACGGCCCGGGACAGGCTGGCAGGCCGTTGAAAAACGGCGATCTGCTGCGTCAGCGAAAAAAAACAGACCGCTTATGCATGCGCGATACACCGTGCGTCCTGGTTTTTTTCGCTTCCTTGCATCACACCTTTTTTGAACGGCCTGCAAATTTTGAATTTTCAAGGCAGTTCAGGCAAAACTGATTCTTGGCCGTCAGGCCAATCGTAACATCAACTGTTCAAGGAGCTGTCATGAAAAAAGTTCACGTCATGGGCCCAGGCTGCCCCAAATGCACCGAAACCTACAAGATCGTTGAAGCGGCCATTGCCGAAACCGGCGTGGAAGCCAGCCTCGAAAAAGTCACGGACTTCACCGAGATCTCAAAGTTCGGCGTGTTCACCACCCCCGCCGTAGCCGTGGACGGCGCGGTCAAGGTCATGGGCAAGGTGCCCAAGAAGGCCGACGTGGTGGCCTGGCTGACCGCCTAGCCCTTTTCGGCTACGGCGCCATCATGCCTTCCCGACAGATTTCGGGCAGAAAGCTCCGCCACGGATAACTTGGTTCCTTATCCCGCATCTTCTACTTTCTTCGAGGTTTGCTGCATGAAAATTCTCCGCCTTTTTCTCGCCATCGCATTCCTGGCCACGGCTTCGTCGGCCCTGGCCTCGCCTTCTTCGCTCATTTCCGGCGACCCGCAGGAAGTGCCCATCAAGGGCATGGTCACCATGGTCGACGTCGGGGCCAAGGCCTGCATTCCGTGCAAGATGATGATCCCGGTCATCGAGTCCCTGTCCGAGGAGTACGAAGGGCGGGCCGCCATCGTTTTCATCGACGTCTGGAAGAACCCGGACGAGACCCCGAAATTCGGTCTTCGCGCCATTCCGACCCAGATTTTCTATGACAAGGATGGCAAGGAAGTCATGCGCCACGAAGGATACTTTTCCAAAGAGGAGATCATCAAGGTTCTGACCAAGCTCGGAGTGGAATAATGGACCAGTTTCTGATCCTTATCCACGAGTGGATGGGGTCCGGCGTGGGCCTGGCGGCACTGGGCTGTTTTCTTTGGGGCGTGGTCAGCGTACTCTTCAGTCCATGCCACCTGGCTTCCATCCCCCTCATCGTCGGCTACGTGGCCGGTCAGGACAGGCTGGTAGAAGGACGGCAGGCCGCGCTGTACGCAGGCCTTTTCACCTTCGGGCTTTTTCTGACCATCGCAGCCATCGGCGTGATCTGCGCCCTGCTCGGCCGTATGCTCGGCGACGTTGGCCCATACTGGACCATCGTCGTCGGGCTCATTCTGTTGTGGGTGGCCATGGACATGCTGGGCATCGCCAAATGCTCCATGGGCGGAAACCTCATGGGTCGCTTCAAACTGCGCGGCATGGCCGGAGCCTTCGTGCTGGGCCTGGCTTACGGAGTCCTGTCGGGTTCCTGCACCTTCGGTTTCATCGCGCCAATCCTGGCCGTCATCACGGTGCAGGAAAAGATCGCGACCGGCATTCTGCTCATCATCCTCTTCGGCCTTGGGCACTGCATCCCCATCGTCATCGCCGGCAGCTCCACCGCCCTGGTGCGCCGCCTCATGGCCAACGCCTCCTGGCAACGCGGCGGCACGGCTTTCCGGCGCCTGGCCGGAATTCTCATTGGCCTCATGGGCATCTACTTCATCGCCCGGCCGTTTCTGCCAGCCTGAGCCAATCTCTTTGAGGCAACCCGTCTTGGCCGGCGCGCCTGTCGCGGGTGCCGCAAGCGCAAGGCGGCAAGTTTTGCATTGACATATCCACTTATGCGGATATGTATTCATCACATGACGCGATCCCACCACAGACAGGACAAGAAGGAGACATGCGCCACATGAAGAAAGAAACCACCGCCGGAATCAGCTTTTTCGAAAAGAACCTGACCCTCTGGGTTGCCCTTTGCATGGTCACAGGAGTGCTCATCGGAAAATTCCTCCCTTCCGTCCCGGCATTCCTGAGCAAGTTCGAATACGCCAAGGTTTCCATACCCATCGCGGTGCTGATCTGGTTCATGATCTACCCCATGATGATGAAGGTCGATTTTGCCAGCGTAAAGAACGTGGGCAAAAATCCGAGTGGCCTCTACCTGACCTGGATTGTGAACTGGCTGATCAAACCCTTTTCCATGTTCGCCATCGCGGGATTTTTCTTTTTCGTGGTCTTTGCGCCCTTCATAGAGCCCGAACTGGCCCGAGAGTACTTGGCCGGGGCCATCCTGCTCGGCGCCGCTCCCTGCACAGCCATGGTCTTCGTCTGGAGTCATCTGACCCGGGGCAACCCGGCCTATACAGTGGTCCAGGTGGCTACCAACGATCTCATCATCCTGGTGGCCTTCACCCCCATCGTGGCCTTCCTGCTTGGAGTGAGCGGCGTGACCATTCCCTGGAACACCCTGCTCATGTCCGTGGTGCTGTTTGTGGTCATTCCCCTGGCCGGGGGCGTGCTGACCCGCAAGCATGTCATCAAAAGCAAGGGGCTGGATTACTTCAACAACACCTTCATCCCCAAGTTCAACAATGCCACCATCGTCGGCCTGCTCCTGACCCTGGTGCTCATCTTCTCCTTCCAGGGCGAGGTCATTCTCGGCAACCCACTGCACATCCTGCTCATCGCCATCCCGCTCATCATCCAAACCGTGCTCATCTTCTTCATCGCCTATCTGGGCGCAAGAAAGATGAAACTCTGCCACAGCATCGCCGCCCCGGCGGGAATGATCGGCGCGTCCAATTTCTTCGAGCTGGCCGTGGCCGTGGCCATCACTCTTTTCGGTGCCTCATCCCCGGTGGTTCTGGCCACCATCGTCGGTGTACTGGTGGAAGTTCCGGTCATGCTGGCGCTGGTCAAATACGCCAACCGCACCACAAGCTGGTTCCCGGACCTGCGGGCCTGACGGCCATCATCGCACGGACGCATCAACAAAAACTCCATAAACAATTTCCGGGCGGCTTCTCACGAAACCGCCCGTAAATTTTTCATCTGCCCAGCCAGACTTTGAACCTGATTTTCGATCTTATTAATTTACGCCATGCAATTGCTCCATGGTGCGGGCCACTGCGCTCAGGCTGAAGTTGCTGAGCATATGCACGGGTTTCTTGAACTTCTTGCCCAGGCTCTTGACCTTCAGGCACGCGCCATGGCTGTTGCAGTTGACCGGGCAGAGGACCAGATCCGCCCGCTGCACGCTGCTTTCGAGCCCCTTGCCCCCTGATTTCATGTGTCCGGCGTGGTATTCGAACACGCCGCCGCGCTCCTCGATCAGCCTGCGATAGGACTTCTCCATGCGCTCGATGCCACCGACGATGAGCACCCGCTTCTTGCAGAGGTCGTAGGAGGGGCAGCTCGGGCTGCATTTTCCGCCCTTGCAGTCTCCGTCCATACAGGACGTTGGAACCCGCTCCTCCGCCTGGTGGGACATAAAAGTTCGGGACCGGGAAAGGCCGGAGTTCCCGGAACGCAGGACGGTGCCTTCCTTATCCGCGACTGACATCTTCATCCAAAAACCCCCTCGTTTCGCGTATCACCCTACTGCCGGATACGACACTAAGCTGATGCGTCACGCATGCTTTCTTTTTTCCAAACGGAGCGTCTGACTGCAAATGATCCTGAGCCACGGCGTTATGCCTGAGGCCTGTTCTTTCAAATTAGGCATATCTAACAAATTAACACACACCTATCCCGTCGGATTCAGCCTTGTCAACAATCAACAGTGCATGTTCCGGCAAAAAATCACAAAAGCGACGCAAACATAAAATTTAACATGACTAATGAAATTCCCTGCAAATCATCTTCATTCCTGCGCGTGATCCGTGAACACCACCGCGTCCTTCAAACAGGTCAAAAGCCTGGCCGGGCAGGCTGATACCGGCATCGAGGCGTCGCCAAACTTCCTGAACGCCTCGCGCTTTGCCTCGCCGGTGATAAGAAGCACTCCGGTCTGCGCGGTAAGCATGAGCGACAGGGACGAACTCATCCGTTCCGGAGGCGGCTTTGGCGAGTCGTCCATGACGATGAAACCGTGATGCGGATCGGTCACGGAGTGATGGTCCGGAAACAGGGCCCCGACGTGACCGTCCTCGCCGGAACTGAGCAGGATGATGTCGTAGCGGAATCCCAGTCGCGCAAGCACGTCCTCGTAAGCCAGTGTTCCGCGATCCGGAACGGTCGTGTCCAGAATGAAGGGGTGGGCGTTTTCCGGAGATATTCCGCCTTCACGCGCCAGCGGGGTGATGAGATGATCCCGGAGCAGCTTGAAATTGCTGTCGGGATGATCGATGGGGACAAGTCTCTCGTCAATGATGAAGAAATGAACCCGGTTCCAATCGAGCGACTCCGTGCGCATCGTGTCGAAAACCTTCACAACGCTCCTCCCGCCGGGCACCGCGATGTTCACGGTGGCATGCACGGCCAGAGCATCCCGAAGCTTTTGGCAAAGGTGCCGGGCAGCCCGTTGCAGGAGCAGATCGGTATCATTTTCTTTTATTATCGTGAGCATGAAATGTGTCCTTTCAAAACAAATTCAAGCCAAAAAGCGACTATCGAACCTCTCTCGAATCCTGAACCATTTTGGAGCGTCGCGTCTGCGGAAAAATCGCAATCGCCGATGATCCAGCATACTCAATAACCTGTATCAGTTCAAAATAACAAGAGGAGTTGTTCCCAGCAAAGGTCTGGCGTACTGCGACCGGCATGAAACCGGTCAACAACATCCACGACAATCTGTTCAGATACACCATGAGCCACAGCAATGTGGCCGCCGACTTTCTGCGCCATTACCTGCCTTCGGAAGTGACCGACAATTTGCGCCTCGACACCCTGGTCATCGCCAAGGATACCTTTGTGGACACGGATCAGCGGGAGCACTATTCGGACCTGCTTTACACGGTCCTCCTGAAAGGAGGCACCTCGGCGTTCGTCTATTTCCTGTTTGAGCACAAAAGCCGGCCCGACCGTTTCGTTGCGCTCCAGGTTCTACGCTACATGGTCGAAATCTGGGAACTGCACCGCAAGCAGCAGAAAAAATCAAAGACCCTGCCGCTCATCATCCCCATCGTCGTCTATCATGGCAAAAATGCTCAAAAAGCATCAAGACTTGCCGATTTGATCGAACTTCCGGACATGAAGTGCAACGCCTACGTGCCGCACTTCGACCTCGCGTTTTACGATTTTTCGCCTGCATCCGATGAAAAAATCAAGGGAGCCATCACCCTGCGCTTGATGCTTGCCTGCTTTCGGGCCAAGAACAATCCAAGAACGGTCGGTCATGTCATGGAACTCTTCGGTCTGCTAGCCAAACTCGACAACAGTGAAACCTCCATGCGCTGGATCGAGGTCATCGCGACCTACCTGTTCCAGACCATGGACATCAACAGGGACGTCATGCACAATATCGCGAGCATGCAACTGGACTCGAACAAGGAGGGAAAGGTCATGACCCTGGCGGATAGACTGCGTAAGGAAGGCCGGATTGAAGGCAGGATGGAAGGCAAGATGGAGGGAGAAGTCCTGGGCCGACATGCCGTGCTGCAACGCCTGCTCGGCAAGCGCTTCGGAAAAGACATTCTGGACATTCGCATGCAGGAACGCCTGCGAAGCGCCAGCGCCGAGCAGCTCGACCTCTGGGCGGAGCGCATCCTCGACGCCACGACCATCGAGGATGTCTTCAAGGAATAGATCCTCCGGTTGCGGCCCATGTTCCAGACCATGGACATCAACAGGGACGTCATGCTCAATATCGTGAGCATGCAACTGGACTCGAACAAGGAGGGAAAGGTCATGACCCTGGCGGATAGACTGCGTAAGGAAGGCCGGATTGAAGGCAG
>Ga0265295_1002166_pt1 | contig 32152 bp, 27 predicted proteins | sample Munlansysbiofilm_FD_192503 | JGI IMG/M metagenome (GOLD analysis project Ga0265295, IMG submission 192503) | Leachate microbial communities from a municipal landfill in Southern Ontario, Canada - Methane capture system biofilm | ecosystem: Engineered > Solid waste > Landfill > Unclassified ... | reverse complement strand
TGGCTCTGGGCTAGCCCTCAAAGCTTGTGGAGAAGACAGTCAGTCTTAGTAACTTCGGTTCCTAAGCAGTCTTCTGGGAAGCAAGAAGCCCATCTGTCTTTAGCAGATGGGTAGTCACGGAGGATGTTTCCGATCGCCAGTGTCTCTTCTCAGGTCAGGTTCTTCCTTGGTCTCTTCACTGAAGATCAGGAACCCATTCTTTCAAGCCGACGCATCTCCTTCCTTGATGGTTAGGGAAAGGGGAACATTGGTGTTTCCCCTAGGGATGGAGGAAGCTGCGATAGAGCTCTCATTGGATTCTGAGAGGCTTGGGTTTCCGGTAACAGTACCAATGATCTGTAATAGGGGAGCCGTTTGTGGAGATTTTCCATGAAATGTCCAAATTACCGTTAATTTTGTTTTACATCGCCTCCAAACCATGTAATAATCATACATGTCGTTGCTCATCGTCCATTCCGAATTTTCCAGCGGGTGGACACCACCCCAGGGGAGGGATCCTGGGGTTTTCTAGGAGGTTGCCGCTATCCGGTCTATACTGGATAGCGGTTTTTACTGTCCTTGCTCCCTGATCATTTCCAGCAGCGAGCTCTTGAACATCCATCTGTCCAGGGCAATGGCAATGCTTCCGAGCAGTGTCTGTTTCTCACCTAGCGGGGAGCAGACGATGCCGACGTTCTCCCTGTTGGAGTGCTCCTTGTAGAAGGAAGTGAGGAAGTTGAGGTACTCCTGGTCCAGATTGGCCAGGCCCCCACCCAGGATGATCTTGGTGCACCCTGTTATGGCACTGGCGGCAACCAGTGCTGTTGCCATAGCCTGAGCAGCTTGTTTGAGGTCTTCCTGTATTTCCTTGTTTGGTTCTTGGCAGAGTTGTTTGACTGTCTTGCCCCCATGTTTCTCACTGAGCGCCCAACCGGCTGCAACGCTTTCCAGGCACCCAATCTTCCCACATCTGCAGAGACCCGTGTTTGTTATCATCAGGTGGCCGAACTGCGTATCCCCTCCGGTGATGGAGCTCTTGTTGACCCAGGCACTCTTAATATGCTCGCCCCAGTTCACAAAGAAGAAGTTCTCTTCCTGTTCGTGGGCAACCCACCGCTCGGCAAAGACCATTGCCTCCACACCAGCGACCAGGTGCGTCGGCAGCTCTGTATTCTTTTCGATGAGAGCTGCCAAGGGGATGTCGTCCCAGTCCCAGTGGTCACTACGGACCAAGGTCCTTTTGTCTTCGCTCAGTATCCCGTCCAAGGCAACCACCACCCCTAGGATGGGGGAGGTGGCAAGCTTTGCCATCTTCCTCACCACTCTGATGAGACTGGAGCAGAGTTCCTTCACTTCAGGCTGTTGTGTGGTGGGGAAGCGCTCGGAGCGCAGGATATTTCCCCTCAGGTCCGCAAGGGCTACCGAGGTGTTGCGGCTTCCCATGTCAACGCCCAAGACCAGGGCGGCATCCTGGACAAGGGCGATGGCCACTGGCCTTCGCCCTGTGGTGGTCTCCCTCTTGCCCGCCTCCGCCGCCAAGCCCTCCTGTATGAGCTGCTCGACTATCTCGCCAGTCGAAGGCTTGCTGAGCTTGAGTTGCCGAGCGATGTCGGCACGGCTGGATTCATTGTCATGGAGGAGTAGATTCAGCACCCTAAGGCGGTTTATCTCTCGGGCTGCGGCGGGTTGGGTGAACTTCATTGCTAGAGCATACTCCAAGCGCAACTTTTTGTTAAGGAAAGATTGCCGATACCTAAAAAAATCATTATGTTAGCCTATATCCCTTTGGAGGTATCTAGCAAACATGGAACAGAAACAGTTTAAAACTGAGGTATCTGAGTTACTTCAGCTTATTATTCACTCACTCTATTCAAACAAGGAAATATTCCTTCGTGAGCTCGTCTCAAACTCTTCGGATGCTTTGGACAAGCTCAAATATCTTTCGCTCACTGACGAGAAGCTGAAAGGTTTCCCCTTCGAGCCGAGAATTGACATCTCTTTCACCGAAGATGACAAGAGAACCCTTACCATCATGGACAACGGCCTTGGTATGGACCACGAGGACCTGACCAACAATCTCGGTACCATCGCATCAAGCGGAACCAAGAAGTTCCTCGCATCCCTGACTGAAGAGCAGAAGAAGGACAGTAACCTCATTGGCCAGTTCGGTGTAGGTTTCTACAGCTCCTTCATGGTAGCGGACAAAGTAGAGGTCATCAGCCGCAAGGCGGGTGAAGAGGTCGCACACAAGTGGAGCAGTACCGGCAAAGGCACCTACACCCTTGAAGAGGCCACCCGTACCGAACAGGGCACTACCATCATCCTGTATCTCAATGAGGAGGGCAGTGAGTTCGCCAACCGCTGGCAGATCCAGCAGCTGGTGAAGAAGTACAGCGACCATATCGCCTTCCCAATCTTCCTCTCCTATGACCAGACTTCGGTGGATGACAAGAAGAAGGACAAGGAGGGCAACCCCCTCAAGACAGTCGAGCACAAGGTCGATCAGATCAACAACAGCTCGGCCCTCTGGAGAAAGAACAAGAACGACATCAAGGTCGAAGAGTACAACGAGTTCTACAAGAGCTCCTCGTATGACAGCGAGGACCCCCTGTTCTACATCCACACCAAGGCCGAAGGTGCCATCGAGTACACCACCTTGTTCTTTGTTCCCTCAAAGGCTCCCTTTGATATGAACCAGGCTGACTATCGCCCTGGGGTGAAGCTCTTTGTCAAGCGCGTCTACATCACCGATGACGACAAGGAACTGCTTCCTGTCTATCTGCGGTTTGTCCGCGGCATCATCGACAGTGAGGACCTCCCCTTGAACGTAAGCCGCGAGATCTTGCAGCAGAACCGTGTGATGTCCTCCATCCGCAACGCTTCGGTGAAGAAGCTTCTCTCTGAGTTCCAGAAGATAAGCGACCAGAATCCTGAAATGTATGCCACCTTCATCGAGCAGTACAACCGTCCCCTGAAGGAAGGGCTCTACTCAGACTATGCAAACAGGGATTCCCTGCTTGAACTGGTCCGGTTCAAGTCCTCCACTGAGGAAGGGTATGTCAGCCTCGCTTCTTACAAGGAGAGGATGAGTGCCGATCAGAAGAGCATCTACTATGTCACCGGAGGCAAGGAGTCAACCCTGAAGGCCAGCCCCCTTTTGGAAGCCTATCGCAAGAGGGGCTTTGAGGTTCTGGTCATGAGTGACGACATTGATGACATTGTTGTCGGATCGATCGGAACCTACAAGGAAATCCCCCTGAAGGCCATCAACAAGAGTGGCGCGGTGGATGACCTCAAAGGTGACGATGTCCCAGCGGAAAAGACCAAGGAGTCCAAGAAGCTGGTCAAGAAGATCAAGAAGGCACTTGGGGACAAGGTCAAGGACGTTGTGGTCTCATCCCGTCTGGTGGAGTCCCCGGCTGTTGTGGTTGTCGATGAGAATGACCCCTCAGTTCAGATGCAGCAGCTGCTCAAGAGCATGGGCCAAGGTGACTTTGAGGACATCAAGCCTATTCTTGAAGTCAACATTGAGGACCCCATGGTCAAGAAGATCGAAGGCAGCGATGATACCGAGTATGTCGCCGACCTCTGTTCGGTCCTGCTTGACCAGGCCTTGCTTGCAGAGGGCGTCATGCCCAAGGATCCTGTAGCCTTCACCAAGAAGCTGCACTCCTTGCTTTCACGATAACAGAACGGCTCAGTGCAAAAAGCAGGGGAAGGGTTTCCTTCCCTTGCTTTTTTACTACCCCGGTGGTAGGGTTTTACAACCCCTCTGTATAAGGATGGATTTTAGATGCTTTCAACTATTATGGCTTTTGCAAGTGAGACAGCCCCCGAGGCTGCTGCAGAAAGTGGCAATTTCTTCTCTCAACTGATGGTGAATCTCCATGAATGGGCCCAGTTGGAACCCGTCGCTTTTCTTATAACCCTGGGCGGAGGGCTTCTGATAGTCCTGCTGGGAAAGATACTCGTCACCTGGTTTAAAAGGGTGCTCAAGCGTGCCTTTTCCCGATCGAAGAAGATCAATGACCTCATGGGCCGTTTCCTGCTGCAGCTGGTGAACATCATCGGGTGGATATTTCTCCTGATCGCGTTCCTGCAACATATGGGCCTGAATATGGGCCCCTTCCTTGCAGGTTTGGGGATCACCGGCGTCATCCTTGGTTTTGCCTTCCAGGAAACCATCGGGAACCTGCTCAGTGGTGTCATGATCGTTATGAACGCACCCTTTAGGATCGGCGACTATATCGACGCCGGTTCATATTCCGGAACGGTTAAGGACATGGACATGATCTGTGTCATCCTCGCAACCCCCGACAACAAGAAGATCACTATGTCCAACCGCCTTGTCTGGGGCAGTCCCATCATCAACTACTCCGACATGGAGAGAAGAAGGGTGGACATGATAGTAAGCGTACCCTACGGCTCGGATGTGCAGACGGTGAAAGGGGTTATCTCCTCCATCTTCGCCAGCTATGAGGAGGTTCTTCCAGACCCTGTCCCTGTTATTGAGGTGAGTAAGCTGAGCGCCTCTTCGGTGGACTTCATTGCCCGCCCATGGACCAAGCCTTCGGACTACTGGAAAGTCTACTGGCGCTTCCAAGGTGAAATATGCACCCGCCTTGCAGAGGTCGGCCTTTCTGTTCCCTTCGAGCAGTTGGACCTGCACATCATCGATGCCCCAAAGGCGATCGAGGCGGCCATACTCAAGAAGCAAGGGCAGTAGGTGAAGTGACCTTGCCCGATAGACAGAGTTACGATATGAGTGCAAGAGAGAGCAAAGCGACCGGGATTCCGGTCGCTTTGCTCTCTCTGGTTTGCCATACTACATACAGAAGGGAATGGTGTCTGGAAAAGATTCCGTATTGCTCTGATAGGGGCATCCGGGTACCACGCATCCCTTTTCCTACTTCTCCATTTTGTCCTCTTCGATTTCTGTTTCTTGTTGCTCAGCCTCTAGTGGCTCTTCTGTTTCTTCTTTGCAGTACTTGGTGACCAGGGAGCAGAACTCCTGGGCGTCGGCAAGGATGAATGTGCCCAAGGTGGATTTGGGCTTCCAGCTTCGCGACCCGAACAGCAGCGTTATCACCTGGTCCTTGGTCTCAAGCTCGACTGTGATGTTGGTCCATTTCCCATTGTCGAGGGTATCGTAGAGCGCCTTGCAGGCGAGCACACTGTCAAAGGGGATGAGGTAGAAAGCATCCTTGAGCGTTATCCCCACCTTCTTCTTCCCATGGTCGAACGTCAGCAGGATCCCCTCATTGAGGTCGTTGATGTACCCATGTTTCTCGCTGAAGTTTAGCTGGCGCTTCCTCATCTCCTTGAAGGTCTTGTTTTCAAGCTCAGCGAGCGTCTGCTTGAAACTTGCCACTGCCTGCTTCTTCTTCCTCCTCCCGATGGTCAGGGTGTAGAGATTGAATAGGGTCAGCAGGACAAGGAATGCCAAAAGGACATATTGCAACAGGTTCATGAAAAGCCTCCATGAGGACAATAGCAAGAGCGGCGATACTTTGTAAAGCCATGCTTGCCACTTCATGATTGTTTCTCCCCATGGGGCCCCTCTGTATGGGGAAGCCTCAATGTATACAATGTATGGATGAGGAAGAAGCTCTCTGACGCTGCCAAATAGCGGTAGAGAGCCAATGGTGTCAAAATAATCATTGCTTATGGATTATTGTATATCTCAGAAAAAAGTATAGTATTCCTCAAAAGGCGGATAGATGTGTTTACCATTGAATTTATAGTGCCCTATAGGAATCTTGTCTCGGTCGTTGAGGAGGCTTTTGCAGAGCATCCGAAAAGAAATGAGATACATACTGTCGTGAACTATGGCGGAGTGCCTGAGATCCGCAGGAGCAAGCTGGTCGGCGATGTCTTTATCGCACGGGGCTTGACCGCCTCATACCTCAACCTGCTGTGGAAGGATGCCACTGTCATTGAGCTTCCGATGAGCGGCTATGATATCTTGCGAGCGATGAGTTTGGGGGTAAAAAAGAATGGTTCCAAAAAGATTGCCCTCATTGCAACAGCCAATACTGTCTATGGCATCAATAATTTCGCCACAAGTTTTTTGCCTCCCATCACTACGTATGAGATCGGCCACATGGATAGCATTGAGGCTTTTATTCGTAAAGCTGTCTCTGATGGCGCCGACCTTATTATAGGAGGGGACTCTGTTTCCACCTGTGCTGAGCAGATGGGGGTGGCATGTGAGCGGATTGAGGCTGGTAAGGAGAGCGTAAGGCAAGCCATCGACGAGGCCTGGAGACTCTGGCACTCCAACATAGAGGAGAGGGTGCGGGTCCAGCGTTTGAATGCCCTGGTGGAGAACGTACACGAAGGGATACTAGCTGTCGACCAGGATAAACGGATCACCATCTGCAACCAGTTTGCCCTGCGGATGCTTCAGTTCAATTTGGAGGATCTTCAGGACAAGAAGCTCTCAGAGGTCATTCCCATCCTTGATGATCCCGACCTGTCGGCGCTGAAGCAACCGGTGCTAGGTGATTTCATTGAGTTCCAGGGAAACCCCATTGCGGTGAACAGGGTCCCTGTTCTGGTGCAGGGCAAGTTTTTTGCCGGCATCATCACGTTTCAGGAGCTTTCACAGATCCAGAAGATTGAAACGAGAATTCGCAAGGAGGTGAACCAGAAAGGGCTGGTCGCCTCCTATGACTTCTCCCAGATGCTCGGATCGAGTGAAGCCCTGCTGGACGTGAAGAAATTGGCTCTGGGATATGCCAAGGTGCAGTCCAATATCCTGCTGGTGGGTGAGACGGGAACTGGGAAGGAACTTTTTGCACAGAGCATCCACAGGGCAAGTCCCCGCTTCCATGGGCCCTTTGTCGCCATCAACTGTGCCGCGCTGCCCGAATCACTTTTGGAGAGCGAGCTCTTCGGCTATGTGGGGGGTGCTTTTACCGGTGCTTCCAAAAATGGAAAGATGGGCTTGTTTGAACTGGCCCATGGGGGGACGCTCTTCCTTGATGAGGTATCTGAGATGAGCCCGCTACTGCAAGGGAGACTGCTTCGAGTCATAGAAGAGAGAGAAATTATGAGAATCGGTCATGATACGGTCATCCCTGTCGACATACGAATCATTGCCGCCACCAACCGGGATATTGAGGACCAGGTATCCCAGAACAAGTTTCGCAAGGATCTGTTCTACCGCCTTGATGTCTTGCGCCTGAATATTCCTCCCCTGCGGGAGCGGGGCAAGGATGTGCTGATCCTCATGAAGCACTTCCTGCGGCAGTTTGATGAGCGCAACGGAACACCGGCGCATATGCTCGACCCACAAGTTTTTCCCATCGTGCTCTCCCACCCTTGGGATGGGAACATCCGTCAGCTCAGGAACCTGTGCGAACGAATATCGGTGGTGGTCTCAGGGTCCGTGGTCTCCGCCCAGGACATCCTCACCTGTCTGGGACGTGAGAACAAATGCCTTGGGGTGGTCTCTTCCCCCGAGCAGCAGGGCGAGTGCGCAAGGATAGTGCAAGTCCTCAGGCAGACAAACAACAACAAGAGTGAAGCTGCAAGGGTTTTAGGAATCGACAGATCCACTTTGTATAGGAAGCTTCGGTTGTATGGATTGCAGTAAGTGTGGTGCGACACTTCTGTAGTATCACTACAGGTGTGTTGCACCATATGCAGGGTAAAAGCTAATCATTATTTTTTATACCTCTCCATGTAATTATATGCTTTGTAATATAATAAGACTTTTTTAAAGGCATGTCATGATTTTGGCATGGTAGTTGCATTGGTTTTGGTAGTAGTAGGAAGTCATGGCTGTAATACAATTTTGGTCATGAGAATAAAGGAAAGGAGAAAATTATGAAAAGAATTTCTGTTTTGTTACTGTGTATCCTGTGTTTTGCAGGAACCCTCTGGGCAGCCGCTAGTGCTGAAGTCAAGGCCTATCCTGATCGTCCGATTGAATTCGTGATCCCCGGTAGTGCTGGCGGTGGAAGTGATATCCTTGGCAGGACCATCACCGATATCATCCAGAAGTACAATTTGGTTGACCAGACTGTAACTGTAGTGAACAAGGGTGGTGCTGCTGGTTCCGTATCCCATGGGTATGTGAATGCAAAGTCCGAGCCCGACTACTATTTGCTAACCAGCAACTCTGCAAATATGCTTACCATGCATGTGAACAAGAGTATCTCTCCAAAAGGACCTTTTACTCCCCTCGCAAATATGGCAGTGGACAATATCGTCCTGGTAGTCCGTACCGATGGAAAGTTCAAAAACTGGGCAGAGGTAGAGAAAGCTATCAAGGCAAACCCGAAATCCCTGACAGTCGGCCTTGCCGATGACCTTGATGCAATGGCTCTGGCTCTGTTGGAAGGTGAGACAAATACTAAGTTCAACACTACAGCCTACTTTGCCTCCAGTGGCGAGGTTGCAACAGCCCTTCTGGGTGGTCACCTCGACCTTGCAGTCCTTAATCCTGTTGAGTGCGTAGGATTGGTAGAAGGCGGACGCTTGAAGGCTATCGGTTCATGGGCAACTTCAAGAAGCGAAGCTCCATTTGACCAGACTCCCACGTTTGGCGAGCTTGGGTATCCTGATGCAGTGCTGCAGATGTCCCGCTCAGTCATCGGACCTGCCGGAATGAGTCGTGAGGCCCAGCTTTTCTGGAGCGATGTCTTGGGTAAGGTCGCTGCGACTGACGAATGGAAGACCGGATATATCAAGAGAAACCTGTTGGAAGACAAGTATTTGAATGCTGATGATTTTGCAGTCTACTATGTAAAACTTGAGAAACAGCTCTTGGACTTCGCAAAGGTTTTGGGAATTCTCTAAAATTCCCTTGTGCATTGGGGGATCTCCAGATGAGGTCCCCCTTGATTAACAGTAGGAGCAGTTTCATGGAAATCGCAATTAATGTCCTCATGTTTCTTCTTGGCGGCTATTGGGTGCAACAAGGTATCACCGTCTATAAGTTTTGGTATAAGGGACTGCCTGGCAGTGGGTTCATGCCTGTACTCTTTGGTTTGTTCCTGATGGCGCTAACAGGTTTCCTGGCTGGTATTGCCGTGAAGAAAAGGGTACTGGAAACCGGTAAGGGAGCCATGGTAGAGACTCAGCATGAAGAATCCAAAAAGAGTGATGATACGTATCCATCATGGATCAAACCTCTAGTCCCTGCGGTGTACATCATGTTTGCAATTATACTGATGGTAACTGTCGGAGTGCTTCCTGCTATGTTTTTGACTGCTTTCATCTGGCTTGTAGGTATCAGCAAGATCAAATTGGTCAAATCGTTCTTGATATCACTCATTATTACCTTGTGTGTTTTTGTAGTGTTTGTCTTGTGGCTTAAGATCCCTTTTCCTAGGGGTGTGTTCGGTATCTGATGAGTGAGGAGAACTTGAAATGAGCAATTTTGAAATGTTGATGCAAGGCTTCTCAGTAGCCTTTACCTTTGGAAATGCAACAGCTGCACTTGTTGGGGCTATCCTAGGCATAATCGTAGGTGCGATGCCCGGCATCGGTGCCGCAGCTGGTGTCTCTTTGTTGTTGCCGATGACCTTCAAGATGAACCCGACTACCGGAATCATCATGCTGGCCGGCATCTATTATGGAAACATGTATGGTGGGGCCTATAGTGCCACACTGCTGAATATCCCTGGTGATACCCCTGCGGTGGTGACTGCCCTTGATGGGTACCAACTGACCAAGAAGGGTATGGCAGGCAAGTCGCTTGCTACAGGAAACATCGCCTCCTTTATTGGTGGTTCGATTGGAATAGTCATGCTGACCATTTTTGGACCCCTTTTGGCAGAAGTCGGTCTGCATTTTGGCCCGACAGAAGTTGCCGCCTTGATTTTTATGGCTTTGACTTCCATCGGATGGCTCCTGGGTGACGACCCTGCCAAGGGCATGGTTGCTGCTGCGATCGGAGTAATGCTCTCCACCATTGGCATCGATGGTGCCTCGGGAGTAGCCAGATATAGCTTTGGGAATCTCAACCTGATCGGCGGCATCTCATTCGTCCCGTTGGTGATAGGGATGTTTGGCTTTAGCCAGGTACTTGAGATGATGGCTGCCAAGGACGATGTTGAAATGGGGGATATAAAGCCCCTATCCATCAGGGAGAGCATGCTTACCAAAGCTGAGTTGAAAGAGATATTTTTCCCTTCGGTCCGAAGTGCTGTCCTGGGGAACTTGATAGGATTTCTTCCCGGAGCTGGAGCAACCACTGGTTCATTCCTTGCATATATCATGGAAAAAAAGATAGGCAAGAAGGGTGATAAGCTGGGTACCGGAGAAATAACCGGGGTAGCTGTATCTGAGGCCGCCAACAATGCCGCTGCCGTAGGTTCTTTTGGCCCCCTGCTTTCGCTGGGCATCCCCGGGTCCTCGACAAGCGCCGTCCTGTTGGGTGGTCTGATGATGTGGGGCCTTCGCCCAGGTCCCCTGTTGTTCGAGTCCAATCCTGAATTCGTCTGGGGCCTGATAGCCTCGATGTACTTTGGAAATCTCTTGTGTCTTGTTGCTGGAATGGGAATGTTGCCTTTCTTGGTATCATTTTTGAAGATCTCCAAGAAAGTGCTGATCCCCATCATCATGGTCATCTGCTTGGTTGGTTCCTATTCGGTGGGCAACAGCATCTTCGATATGGGGCTGATGATGGTCGCTGGAGTCGTAGCCTATTACTTGAAGAGACAGGGTTTTCCCATCTCTCCAGTCCTCTTGGCTTTCGTCCTTGCCCCACGCCTAGAGATATCGATGCGCCAGGCCCTGGGTATTTCCCAAGGCAGCGGATGGATATTCTTCCAGAAACCGATTTCGCTTGGTATTCTCCTGTTTACGTTTACTTTGTTGTTGTTGCCTCTTGTCCAAAGGGTGATGAAACGTATCAAAGCAAAAAAATAGGGATGTTCTTGAAATAGAACCGGTCTCTAGGCGGTCACTTGTTTGCCACGGATGTAATGGGAAAATCTAGTTGGATTGTCCCTCTTATAATGAAATTTCTACCTCTTTGCCAGTAGTTTTTATTGGTGTGCCTTGAGCGGTAGAGTGAAAAACCCTCCTAAGTTGTTTAGGAAATGAGGTGTAACGATGAATTATGCTACTATGTTCAAAAATAGGGGTATACAAAAAGCCCGTGTAGGGATTATTGGTGCCAATGGAGGATTTGGATACTCGTTTCTGGCTCAGGTTCCCCTGATGAAGGATTCTCTCTCCCTTAGGGCCATTTGTGACCTTGATGCAGAGGTGTCCATCGGTCTGCTCAAGGCTCTTGGCTATGACAGCAACAGGTTCTGTCCATGTTCAACAAAAGAGGAGATAGAGAAGCACCTGAAAAAAGAAGATGCCATCATAATCCTTGAAGACGGAATGTTGTTGCCTTTTTGTGGGATCGATGTGTTGGTAGAGGCGACAGGTGTTCCTGAAACCAGTTCGATCATGGCAGAGAATGCCCTGTTGCATGATATTCACGTGTGTATGGTCTCAAAAGAGGCTGACTGTGTCTCAGGTCCCTATCTGTATAACCTGGCAGTTTCCAGAAACCTTGTCTATGCGATAACCGCAGGGGACCAGCCGGCAAACCTCATCCAGTTCCTCAGCTGGGTCGATCTGTTGGGCCTTGAGGTGATAGCCGCGGGAAAGTCGAGCGAATATGATTTCGTGTATGACTTGGATAGCGCAGAGTTTTCTTTCCAGGGTCAGAGTGCAAACTTGCCCGAGCTTGCAAAGCATTGGCATCTCGATGGTATGGGAACCCTCAAGGAGAGAAGCAAGGTTTTGCACTCTTTCCCCCAGTTTGCAGTTCCTGACTATTGTGAGATGAATGTAGTTGCAAATGCCACCGGCCTGGTCCCTTCTTGCGGTCAGTTTCACTATCCCATCTGTAAGGTTTCTGAATTGGCCGATATTTATATCCCTGTGGAAGACGGTGGGGTTTTGACAAAAACTGGTGTTGTGGACGTATTCAACAATCTCCGAAGGCCTGACGAAGCAAGTTTTGCAGGTGGGGTCTTTGCCATTGTCAGGTGTCATAATGAAAGGGTCTGGGACCTCTTGGCTGAAAAGGGTCATATAGTCAGTAAGAATGGCAAGTATGCCTGTATGTACCTCCCTTATCACTTCATGGGTGTTGAGGCTCCTGTCTCTGTGGTCAATGCTTTTATGCTCGGGCTTTCCACGTATAACAAGTGTGACCATGTTGCAGTGATGTCTTCCAAGGCGACAAGGGATTTCAAGGCTGGAGAGACCCTCTCCCTCAATGGCCACCATAGGCTCATTGATGATGTTGCAGTCTCTTTGGTTTGCAAGAAAGAGCTTCCCAAGAATATAGCCCCTTTCTATCTGTTGGCGGAGAAGACCCTCACCCGAGATGTTGCAAAGGGAAGCCTGTTCACCGTCGATATGGTCGATCTTTCACAATCTGAATTGTATCGGATGTATAAGGATTCCACTGATGAGTAAATGCAAGGTGGTGAGCACCAACCATGTAGGGCTTGTCGTGGGGGTTACTCCTGAGGGAATCATCATCGAGCTGACACAAAAGAAAATATAGCGGTTTTTCTGAGGCAGCAGGTTCTGCAGTAGCTTCCAGCTGTTCTTCCATGTATCTGTAGACCTTGCTGCCTCTTAATATTTATACGGCTAAGTTTCCTATGATGACAACTAATGTCCCTTTGATACAAGCCCAGCCAAGACTTAAATGGCTGGGTTTTGCTATATGAAGTGCTTTCATCTAAAATACCTTGTTTCTAAAAATCAATGTCGGATTGAAAGGGGGCGATGGTTTGTAAAGCCATGATGCTTTATGCTAGTGTTGTGCATAAGGAGTATCAAGTGATAAAAATCCTTGTTGTTGTCCCCTACAGGGAGCTGCAGGATGCTTTTGAGGAGGTCATCAAAACCTTCGAACATGATGGCATCCATATCAGTACGACCCATATCCTCGGCTCCGACCCCCAGGTCATCGATGCCCTGGATGGTGACATCATCGTTGCACGGGGCATCACTGCCGGTGCCATCGCCAAGTACAAGCCTACGACGCACGTGGTACCCATCGCCTTGGGCAGCGGAGACCTGCTTACAGCCCTTTCCCTTGCCAAACAGCAGAACCTTCCCTGTGATATCGGCATCATCACCAATGAGGAGCTGTGCGACAGCTCCGATATAGCATCCCTTGTCGGCTGTCCGGTGAGCGTGGTGAAGGTCAGCGACCAGAAGGATGTCAGGGAAGCTGTCTTTGCCCTGCGCGCCAAGGGGTGCACAGTCCTCGTCGGCGGGCTTACGATGACCAACCTCTGCAAGGAGATCTCCATGGCCTGCGTCCATGTGAAGACTGGATACCAGGCGATCGTACATGCAATAGAGGATGCGGTTGCCACCGCACGATCGCTGGAACGGGCGAAGACCAGGGGGACGCTGCTTGCGACGCTGCTGAACAATGCGACCTACGCCCTCTTTGCGATCAACAGCTATGGGGTCATCATCGCTGCAAACCGTCAGGCAGAGCAGCTGTTCGGAGGATTTCCGCTTGAGGGGAAGTCCATAGATGTGATCTACCAGGGAAGCAAGTGGTCCCAGACTGTGCTCACCGGTTCCTTGGTGGAGGAGCTGCAAAGCATCGGTGGCCAGCAGATACTGGTAAGCCAGCAACCCATCAAGGTTGATGAGCAGACCAGCGGGGTGCTCTTTACCTTCCAGAATGCAGAGGCAATCCAGAAGACGGAACACAAGATCCGCACCGAGCTGAACCGCAAGGGCCTGGTTGCCCGGTATAGGTTCGAGGACATCGTCACGCAGAACGCCCCCATGCTCCAGCTCGTGGAGAAGGCCAAGCGCTTCAGCGTAGTCAACGGGGCTGTGCTGCTGCTCGGGGAGACGGGGACGGGAAAGGAGTTGTTTGCTCAGAGCCTGCACAACCACTCCTCTCGAAGCAGGGAACCCTTTGTCGCTGTCAACTGTGCCGCCTTGCCCGAACAGCTCCTGGAAAGCGAGCTGTTCGGCTATAGCGAAGGGGCCTTCACCGGAGCGAGCAAAGGCGGAAAGGTCGGTCTTTTTGAACTTGCCCACAAGGGCACGCTCTTCCTCGATGAGATAGGGGAAATGCCCATTGTATTGCAGGCAAAATTGCTGAGGGTCCTCCAGGAGAAGGAGGTTCGCAAGGTTGGAGCCGACAAGGTCATCCCGGTCGATGTGCGCATCATCAGCGCAGCAAACTGCAACATCATGGAGCGGGTAAAGGGCGGCACCTTCCGCCTGGACCTCTTTTATCGCATAAGCTTGCTGAGCTTGCAGATCCCAAGCCTCAGGGAGCGCAAGGATGACATCGGCATCCTGTTCCGGTACTTTGTGGAACAGTATTGCAAACGGCACAACCAGCCTATCCCCACCATAAGCAGTGCCTCCATCGAAGCGCTCAGGCAGTTCTATTGGCCGGGGAATATCCGCGAACTGCGCAATGCCGCAGAGCGTCTTGCCATCCTGCACTCCTCCAATGAAGTCGGTGTGTTGGAGATAGAGCAGCTCGATATCGGTTCCACCAGCCTGCATGGGGAGGCGATGCCCTCATCCTTTCCTGTAAAGCGCCGTATGGCAACCTCACTTTCCGATGAGGACCTCCATCGCTCTTTTCTTGCTAGTGGTCTGACACGGGAGGCATTTGCCCAGCAGGTGGGCTTGAGCAGGACCACCTTGTGGAGAAGGCTCTCCAGGTTTGAAGGAATGTGATGTTTGGTGTTTCAAATATGTTTCATATGAAACATGAAACAATAATTGAAACAGCTTTCCACCATAGCAATAAAAGTACTAAAAAAGTAAAATTAACCCAGATATTCCCCTATGTATCTGCTCTTTCAAGAGTTATGTGTATACAAATATCTTAAAAATGATTCATTGTATACAATATTAATAAGTTGGCACGCTACTTGCTATCTTATATATGCCGGCTGCACCCTGTGTTGCCAGCAACTCTGTGATAAGGAAGATTTGATGGATACAAAACCTGTACTGGGAATATTGCTCGGCGACGGCGCCGGGGTAGGGCCTGAAATTGTAGCGAAGCTCGCCACTGCTGATTTTTATGCTAAGCATTGCAGACCTGTCATCATTGGGGATGCAAGAATCCTCGAGCGAGCCTTTGGCATCATTGGTTCCTCTGTCCCCCTACAGATAATTGATACCGTAGATGATGCAGACTGGGCGAAAGGCCTGCCTGTCCTGGACCAGAAGAACCAGGATCCCAAGGATGTGCCCCTTGGCAAGCTGCTGACCACCTGTGGCGAAGCCAACCTTCGCGCCCTTGAAGTTGCAGTCAGGCTGTACCAGGGGAAGAAGATCGAAGGATTCTGCTTCGCCCCGCTGAACAAGGCGGGAATGAAGGACGCAGGGTGCAAGCTCGAGAGCGAACACCACTTTCTGGCAGAACTGTTTGGGCACACCGAACCCTTCGGTGAGATTAACGTGGTGGGAGACCTCTGGACCACCCGTACAACCAGCCACATCCCCATCAGTGAAGTGAGCAAGCACCTTACAGTCGATAGCATCCTGCGCGCAGTGCGCCTGGCAAATACCTCGATCCGCAACAGCGGTGTCGCCAAGCCCCGCCTGGCCCTTGCTGCCCTTAATCCCCATGCCGGAGAGAACGGGCTTTGTGGGCGTGAGGAGATCGACGTAATCATTCCCGCCATCAAGGCAGCCCAGGAGATGGGCATTGATGCCTCCGGGCCCTACCCAAGCGACATCACCTTCATCAAGGCGTTCCGTGGGGAGTTCGATGGTGTGGTCACCATGTACCACGACCAGGGCCAGATAGCCCTCAAGCTCAAGGGCTTTGATGAGGGCATCACCATTGCAGGTGGCCTTCCTGCTCCCATCGTGACCTGTGCCCATGGAACGGCGTATGATATTGCAGGCAAAGGTATCGTGCATACCCTTGCTTTTGAAAATGCTGTAAAGATGGCAAGCAAGATGGCAAGCCACATCGCTGCAAGAACTTGAGGAGTCGTACAGGTATGCAAAAGAAGAAGATAACGAGCAAGATGCTGATCCCGGTCTTTAGTGCATCGGCTGCAGTGCTGTTCATCTCGTTTGGGTATGTGAAATATGGATTTTGGCACCCTACAAGGGGACCTCTTCCCGGCTTCTTCCCAGTCATCATAGGCAGTATCCTGCTTGTGATGAGTGTCCTGGGCTTCATCACCTCCTTGAGTGAGGAGGGTACCGACTATCCTTTGGAGAACTGGTATCCGGCCTTCGGGGCTGTCCTGGTCATGCTCGCGACCCTGGTCATAGGGATGCTTCCCTCCCTGGCTATTTTTGTGGTGCTCTGGTTGAAGTGGTATGAGAAGTACCCCTGGAAGACAACGCTGATAGTGTTTGCTGTCATCATGGGGATTGTTGTGGGTGCTTTTGTATTCTGGCTTGGTGTTCCTTTTCCAAAAGGGATCATCTACGACTTGATCTTCAACTAAGGGGTACTCGATGGAAAATTTCACCATGCTGTTAGAGGGCTTCACCGTAGTGCTGACAGTGCAAAACGTACTGGTGGTCCTCCTCGGTGCAGTCCTGGGCCTTATAGTCGGGGCGATGCCCGGTATAGGCTCGCTTGCAGGTGTGGCGCTGCTGTTGCCGCTCACCTATAAGTTCAACCCGACCACTGCCATCATCATGCTCGGCTCGTTGTACTATGCAAACATGTATGGAGGCGCCTTCAGCGCTATCCTGCTCAATATCCCCGGCGATTCGCCGGCTGTCATGACCGCCCTTGACGGGTATCCCATGGCGACCAAGCGCAACCGACCTGGCCAGGCCCTGTTCACCTCAAACATGTCCTCCTTCATCGGTGGTCTCATCGGGATGATCATCCTCACCTTTACCGGTCCTGCCCTGGCTAACCTTGGGCTGAAGTTCGGACCGGCGGAGATGACCGCCCTGCTGCTTGTCGCCATGACAAGCATAGGCTGGCTGGTAGGGGAGAACCCGACCAAAGGCGTAATCCTTACCCTGGTGGGCATCCTTGTCGCATCGATGGGAATGGATACCCTCACCGGTAGCCCCCGTTTTGATTTTGGCAACATATACCTGCTTGGAGGAATTCCCTTCACACCGTTTGTCATCGGCACTGTCGGCTTCTCACAGGTGCTCAAGCTTATGCAGGACCGAAACAAGAAGGTTGAGGCCAACCTCAGCCAGAAGCTGACTATCAAGGGCTCGATGCTTACCTTGCACGATATCAAGCGCCTGCTTCCCCCTGCCATCCGCAGCGGTTTTCTGGGTACCTTTGTCGGCGTACTTCCCGGTGCCGGGGCCACTACCGGCTCCTTTATGGGATATGCAATGCAAAAGGCTTTCAAGAGCGAGGAGGAGCTGGGAACCGGAGCCATTGAAGGGATCGCTGCCTGTGAGTCAGCAAACAATGCGGCCGCCGCCGGATCGTTTGCTCCCTTGCTGGCCTTGGGTATCCCCGGTTCCGGTACCGGAGCGGTCTTGCTCGGTGGCCTGATGATGTGGGGGCTCAACCCAGGACCCCTGTTGTTCAGCAGCCAGCCTGAATTCTGCTGGGGCCTCATCGCTTCGCTCTTCCTTGCAAACCTGATTACCCTGATCATAGCAGTGGGGATCATCCCCTTCATGATCAGGATACTCACCGTCCCTGTAAAGATTCTGGTTCCTTGCATAACAGTGGTCTGTATTGTAGGTAGCTACAGCACCTCAAACTCCATGTACGGAGTCTTGGTAATGTTCTTTTCCGGCCTCTTCGGGTACGTCCTGGATAGGAACGGATACTCCACAGCTCCGATGCTGCTTGCCTTTGTCCTGGCTCCCTTGCTTGAGTCGAACATGCGCAAGTCATTCATCAGCAGCCATGGAAGTCTCGATATCTTCTTCCAGAAGCCGATAGCAGCATTTTTGATCCTGGTCCTGTTTGCGATCATCCTGACTCCGGTCATCAAGTTCGCGCTGAAGAAGATACGCCCTGCTCAGAAGAGCAGTTGATTAGGTATTTTGGGACAAGTGTTGTCTCGGATAGAAAAAATAGGAGAGAAATTATGAAGAAAATTGCAATCGTACTCGCTTTTGCCCTGTTGCTTGCCGCCCCGGTCTTCGCTGCCGCTCAGAGTGAAGTTGCTGGATCCGTAGGTTTTGTTCCCTCAAAGAACATCGATTGGTATGTGACCAGCTCCCCAGGTGGTGGTTCTGATATCTTTACCCGCACCCTGATGGACATCATGGTTACCGAGAAGCTCGTCAATGATAAGAATATTGTCATCCAGTACAAGACCGATGGTGCCGGTGAAGTCGGACGCCTGTTGGTTTCCAACATGAAGGGCGGCACCCAGGCTGACCACACCCTGCTGACCTTCAACAGCGGAGACCTCATGCCGATGGCCAAGAACACAAACAACCGCTTTGAGAACTTCCAGCCCATCGCCCACCTTGCTGTGGACAAGCACCTGATCTTTATCAACGAAGTGTCTCCCTACAAGACTTTTGAAGATGTCATTGCAGCCCTCAAGGCTGGGGCGAACATCACACTCGCCGGTTCAAAAGGTGACGACATCGGTTGTCACGCTGCCCTTGCCAAGGAACTGGGTGTTTCTGTAGACCAGTTTGCCTATGTCACCCACGACGCCTCAAGTGCCGCCATCACCGCAATCCTGGGCAACCACTACGACCTGCTGATCAGCAAGCCCGCCGCTGCTTCCCAGTATGTCGAAGCTGGCAAGATCAAGCCTATCCTTGCCCTTTCCACCAGCCGTTTCCCTGGAAACCTCGGTTCTGCCCCTACGCTTAAAGAGCTTGGATACAAGAACGTTGAGGTCCCCAACTGGAGATCTGTTGTTGGTCCGAAGAACATGAGTGCCGAAGCTGTTGCCTACTGGAGCGACGTGTTCAAGCAGGTTTCTGCTCAGGATGCTTGGACCAAGGGGTATATCGAGAAGCAGAAGCTCGTACCTGACTTCATGGGCCACGCTGCCTTCAAGGCATATGGTGCACAATTCCAGGCCGAGTACCTTGCATCCATCGGTAAGGACAAATAAGCTTATTGCAAGCTGACACAGTTTTGACTTATCATGATCGAGGGGTGAAGGGGAGAGCCCTTTCACCCCTCGATTCATTGGAATCAAGACCAGGGGTCATCCACACTCACTCATTCACACGTTTCTTCTCTCTCAATAACCGTAGGAGGCGCATATGAAAAAAGTTGCGATCATATATACCGTTCGCCCAGTGCTCAATACCTTTCCCGAGCTTCTGCAAGAGGTCGTCGGGGAAAAACTGAAGATCTTCAATCTGCTTGATGATTTTCTTGCATCAGATCCTGGAGAGAGCGGCATCTTCTCCATTGAGAACCACAATCGGCTTTTCAATGACCTCAAGTCCTGCGAACTTACAGGAGCCGACCTCATCGTGGTGACCTGCTCGACCCTTACCCCTGCAGTGCAGCGAATACGGCCCTTCATCAGGGTCCCCATCGTCGCCATCGATGATGCCATGACCGAGCAGGCTGTCCGTATCGGGCAGAAGATCAAAGTGATAGCCACTGCAATGAGCACCATAAAGCCGACAGTTGCCAAACTGCAGCAAGAGGCCAGGAAAGCTGGTGTGAGTGTAAGCATTGATGCCCAGGACAATGAGACTGCCTATGCTGCGATGAAGCGCGGTGACCAGGCCACCCATGACAAGCTGGTACTTGAGCACATAGCCACAGTACAGGGCTATGACTGTATCGTGCTTGCCCAGGCCTCCATGGGCCACCTGCAGCCAGAGGCTGAGAAGCTGGCAGCCATACCTGTCCTTGCCTCCCCCAGGCTCTGTTGCGAGCAGGTAAAACAGCTTCTGATGAAGGAGAAGATATGAGAGACGCTATCCAAAACTATTGCAGACTAGGCATTGTCCTGGGCATGGCATACCCTGAGTGTTCGGCCAGTGAAGAGGCGTATCTTACTTCGCTGAAGAAGATCCTGGTCGATCCTTTCTTTCAGGTAGTCGAGCTGGGCACCCTGCCATTTCCCTCTATCGAGAATAAGGTCACCTCCATGGTGAAGGTCGCACATTGCACCATGACCTTCAGCGGTCATTCCTTGCTTTTTTCACAAAAACTAAACATCAACAGCCTTGATGAAAACGAGAGGAAGAAGGCTGTCCATGTCCTGAAACAAGGCATTGACCAGGCCTATGCTTGGGGATGTGAGGAGTTTCAGTTCCTGTCCCGCCAATATGAAGAGGGAAGGGAGGAGGCATACCTCCAGCAGCTGATCCTCTCCACCAAAGAGCTTTGCTCCTATGCCAAAGAAAAAGGCGACATGAGCGTGTGCCTTGAGGTGTTCGACCATACCATCGACAAGAGGTCCTTGCTGGGACCTGCCCCCTTGGTAAGGGGGTATGCACAAGCGGTGTGTAAGGATCATGCCAACTTCGGCATCATGGTCGACTGCTCGCACATCCCCATGATAGGGGAGAGCATCGATGAGGCCATCGATCCTGTGAAGGCTTACATCCGCCACGTCCATGTGGGCAATACCTTCATCAGCGACCCGACCCATCCTAGCTATGGGGACAACCACCCCCGATTCGGGTATCCAGGATCAGAGAATGATACAGAGTACCTCACCGCCTTCCTTCAGAAGATCAAGGATATCGGCTACCTGCATGAAGGGGGTGAGAACATCCTCTCCTTTGAGGTGAAGCCCCAAGGCGGCGAGGACAGCGACCTGGTTGTGGCAAATGCCAAGCGTACGCTGCTCTCTGCTTGGAAGAGGGTCAGGTGAGGGTGTCACACTACAAGGTATTTTGACAGGAGGAACCTTTTCCCATAGGATGGGAGGTAGGCTGTGCCTGAACTGCGAAAGAGGGGATATATGAAACGCATTGTACTTATTCATACGGTTAGGAGTGTCTATGAGACCTTTGAGAAGGAACTTAGATCAGCAGCAGGTGATATCAAAGTCTATAACATGGTTGATGAGTTTCTTGTAGCAGACTCACTAGAAAAAGGGCTCTTCACCGTGGAGAACCGCATGCGCCTGGTCCATGATTTGCAAAGTGCACAGCTTACCGGAGCCGACCTCATTGTGGTCACCTGTTCCACCCTCACCCCTCATGTGGTTGCTTCCAGGCCTTTCTTCACCACACCGATCATCGCCATCGATGATGCAATGTGCACCTTGGCAGTAAAACAGGGAAGCAGGATAACCGTACTGGCGACAGCTGAATCAACGGTGGGCCCTACCCTGAAGAAACTGGAGGAGGAGGCTGCTATGCAGCATAGGGAGATACAACTTTCTTCACTCTGCTGTCCCGAAGCCCTTGTCCATCTCAAGGCGGGCCAGAAGGCAAAGCATGACAAGCTGGTCCTTGATATGGCTCGCCAGGTCAGGGAGAGCGACACCATTGTACTCGCCCAGGCGTCCATGGCACATCTGGAGGATCTGGTACAGGCCCAGACCAAAATCCGCACCCTCTCATCCCCACAGCTTTGCATTCAGGATGTGGTCAGAAGGTTGGGGAAGTTCCGCTGAACAGGGGGATTGCTCACACGCCCCCCTGATGGTGGGTTATCATATCAAAAAAGGACTTTACTCATGCAATACAAGCTTTTGGGAAATACGGACATGCGCATATCAGCGCTCTCCTTAGGTACGTGGGCAATGGGCGGAGGTGATAGCTGGGGTCCTTCTGACGAGAAGACTTCCATCGCTACCATAAAAAAAGCCTTGGATGTCGGCATCAACTTCATCGATACCGCCCCTGCCTATGGTAATGGTCTGAGTGAAAATATCTTGGGTCGTGCCCTATCTGATAGCCGTAACGACTATGTACTCGCTACCAAGTGTGGGATTGTCTGGGGCCCTGACGATGAGGGTTCTGTCCACAAGAGCCGTGATGGCGTTACCATCCGGCGAAATCTCTCTCCCTCGAGCATCAGAGTTCAGGTGGAAGAGAGCCTGAAAAGACTCGATACTGGGTATATAGACCTGCTCATCACCCACTGGCAGTCGATAGAGCCTTTCTCTACTCCCATAGAGGAGACAGTCTCCGTTTTGGAAGAGTTGAAACGGGAAGGCAAGATACGCGCCTACGGCGCATCCAATGTGACGCTCGAGCAGATTAGGGAGTACCAGAAGTATGGAAACCTTTCATTGGTGCAGGAACGGTTCAGTCTGCTCAGCAGGCAGAACCTGGACAAGGCCCTCTACTGTGACCAGATGAATATTACCTTCCAGGCATACAGCCCCCTTGAACGGGGACTTCTTACCGGGAGGGTCGCCCTCGATAGCGAGGTCATAGGTACGGCAAAGGCATCGATCCCTTGGTTCCAGCCGGAAAAACGGGTGCAGGTTCTGGCCATGCTGGATGGGCTTTCTGAGATGGGGGGCCGGTATGGCTGTTCAGTGGGAACACTGGTCATCGCCTGGACCCTGGCCCAGACGATGAGCATGAATGTGCTCTGTGGTGCACGCAAAAGTGAGCACCTTGAGGAGAACGCCCTGGCAGCCTCGGTGCATCTGGCACAAGAGGACCTTCTGCGTATCGATGCGTTGGCTCAGCAGTTGCTCTAGAGCTCCTTGAGGAAGGCTATCATGTCGATTGCCTTGGGGGGACAGCCCGCAAGGCTTTTGCCCAGGCCTCTGGTGCAGATCCCCACCCCGACTTTGTCTGGGTCGTTTACCCCTTTATATCCCTGACCGATACAGATAGGGACGGAGACGTCACCAAGACGGTCAACCTCATCCAAGCGCTTCAGTGCATGGATGAGGTTCCCGTAGCAGGCAGAACAGGCACTATCGGGTTGGGCATGCTTTGCAAGATAGGAGACCCTGCCGCTAGGCATGGGTGGCTCCTCATCGCTGGGCTCATTGAGCTGGATGACGTTTGCTCCACTGAGGTCTGCAGTGCCGACGCCCAGGTCCTGGGCAAGGCCGATATAGGGGATGTCCTTCAGCTCAAAGCCCAGTAGGGAGGCGCCGTAGGCGTCGCACAGCACGCTGTCCCTAGCGGCAAACATCCTGTTTGTCCTTACCGGGTTCCCCCCTTCCTCAAAATCCAGGTCCCCATTGAGGCTGTCTACAATGACCAAATCTGCCGCACGCACAGCGTTAAGGGCTGCAATGGGGTTGTGGAGCCCCAATGTGTGGAAGAGCCGCTTGGAACGGTCGGATATGCACCCTTTCATATTTTTCAGGGCACAGGTCATTGCTGTCTGGCAGTGACCCTTGAGAACAGGAAGGTTGACGAGAAAGTCAGTTTCCAAGATTGTCTTACTCACCTCCATCGTGACTTTTCCGATGGTTTTCTTTACGTATTGGTCATCCTTCACATCGATGAGGGGGATCCCGTAGCGCTCGCGTATCTGGTTATACCCATTGACGCGGAAGGCCTCCTTGGTGGAGGCTCCTACCCAGGCGCTCTCCACGATGCTGATGTTCGTGTACCCCATGGCCTGCAGATGCTCGATGATGGCAACGACGATCTCTGTGTGGGTGGTGGCACCGCTGTCAGCGGTGACTGCAATGACCAGATTGGGCTTGAGGACGATGGAGGCCTCTTTGTTCGGCAAGAGGGATGGGAGATCAAGTGATCGGAGCAAGGCTTTGGTCATCTTTGCCGCATCAGAGCCATAGACGGTCAGTATGTCATTCTTGTTCATGCTAAGGTTTCCCCCACATGGCTGGTGAGGTCGTGGGTGATATGCTCATACAGCAGGCGCTTGCACGCCTCCTTCTCCCCATTCTTCAGATGCTGCATGATGGTTGAGTGCTGGTGCAGGTAGTAGGAGAGTTCATCGTCGGGGAGGTTCTGAGCTATGCGCAGCTGCTGGATCTTGGCATCAAGGCGTTCGCAGATGCTTATCAGGGCTGTGTTCTTGGAGGCTTTTATCAGGGCCATATGAAAGAGGCTGTCCTGCTCAAATACAGTAGCCCTGTCCCCTATGCCCATGGCATACTGGCAGTCAGCTGCGTAGCGGGAGAGCTCCTTTACATGCTCGGCATAGGACTTTTCGTCAATGCTGTCGATGGCAAGCTGCTCCAAGGTGACCCTCACGCGTGCAATATCATTGGCCTCATCGGCTGTGATGAACGAGACGGTCGCATAGCTTCTGGGCTTGATGGTCACCAGGCCGTATTCACTCAGGCGCCTGATGGCTTCCCGTATCGGAGTGCGTGACACACCGAACTGCTCTGCAAGCAATTCCTCTGGAATTTTCATCCCGCCCTTGAGCTCTCCTGACAGTATTTGCTCTTTGAGCATGGTATAGACTTGGTCAGAAAGGCTGTTTTGTACACATTTAGCCATAATATCCCCCTAATTCACCTATAACTCTAGGCTGTATTCTCTGTTTCGTCAAGAATCATCACTATAATTATATCTGTTTTATGGATTGTAATCATTTTTGTATACAAATTTATAATTGTATTAACCATTGTCAAATAGAGCTTTATCTTAGTTTTTATCACTTTTTTAATGATAATACTAGAATTGTATTAAAAAAACAGTTTTCTGTTTGACAAAAGTTGCTCAGCATGATATTAATATTGTATACAGTACACAATACTGGGAATAACCTCCAGTCCATTACGGATAGGGAGAGAACATCCAGTTTGGACAAGGAGTTTCCTAGATGAAAACAGGAGTTTCACACCTGCTCGATGATCCTCAGCGCACGTTCAATGCGAAGGAACTGGCAGCATTGGCCGCCTACTTCAGGGTGGTCATGTTCGATACCCTTCATGACAGGGGTACCGGCCACTGGGGGGGATCGGCTTCAAGCGCAGAGCTTGTCACCTCCCTCTACTTTAACCGGATGAATATCAGAACCCAGGAGAGCAAGTGGGCGGAACGCGACCGCCTGATCCTTTCCAAGGGGCACGCCTCGATTAACCTCTATACCATTCTTGCCCATAGGGGATTCTTTCCTGTGGAGGATCTTGCATCCTTCAGGAAGCTTGACTCCAAGCTGCAGGGACACCCCTGCATGCTGAAGACCCCCGGGGTGGACATGTCCACTGGAGCCCTCGGCCATGGAATCTCCATCGGCTTGGGTATGGCGATGGCAGCACAGGTGACCAACAAGTCCTTCTGGACCTACGTGATCGTGGGAGAAGGGTGCCTCAACGAAGGGCAGAGCTGGGAAGCCATCATGAGTGCAGCCAAGTTCAAACCCGAGCACTTTGTCCTCATGGTCGACTACAACAAGGTTCAGCTTGACGGCACCGAGGATGAGATCATGCCCCTCGGCTCCCTTTCGGACAAGCTGAAGTCATTCGGGTGGAACGTATCGCCCCATGCCTATGATGGAAACAACACCGAGGACATCCTCTCATCCTATGAGTGGATGGACGAGGACTCAGTGTGGCCGAAGGCTGTCATATATGACACCATCAAGGGCAAGGGAGTCTCCTTCACAGAGGGCAAGAGCAGCTGGCACGGGGCTGTCATCGATGATGACTCCTATGCCAAGGGAATTGTAGAGCTGAAGCAAGACCTTCAGAATAAGGAGGCTGTCCTATGAGCGTAGCAATGAGAGACGCCTTTGGCAAGAAACTCCAAGAGCTTGGTGCCACCCGCCCCGAACTCGTCGTCCTGGATGCAGACGTATCCTCCTCAACCAAGAGTGCCTTGTTTGCCAAGGCCTATCCCGACCGGTTCTTCAACATCGGTGTGGCTGAGGCAAACATGGTTGATATTGCAGCAGGCATGGCAACCGCAGGCCTGCGTCCTGTGGTAAACGCCTTCTCAATCTTCCTTGCCCTCAAGGCAACCGACCAGATCCGCAACACTCTCTGCTACAACAACCTTCCTGTGGTCATTGCAGGGGCGTATGGTGGGCTTTCCGACTCCTTTGACGGGGCGAGCCACCAGTCCATCTGTGACATTGCCATCATGAGGGCGCTTCCCAACATGCACGTGATCGTACCCTCCGACGCACGGCAGGCTGAACTGGCCCTTGAGTATGCCCTAGAGCAGGATGGACCTGTGTTCATCCGCCTCAACCGCAACCCCATGCCTGACCTTCCCGCATCCGATGAGATAGGCACGGTGATCTGCACAGAGGGAAGCGATGTGACCATTGCAGCAAATGGCATCACTGCATCCTTTGCAAACGAAGCAGCCGCCCTGCTTGCAAAGGAGGGCATCAAGGCGGAGGTTCTCAGCGTACCGATGGTCAAGCCCTTGGATGTGGAGAGCCTGAAGAAGAGCGTGGCGAAGACGGGAAGACTGCTCTGTGTTGAGGAGCATGCCCTGATGGGAGGCTTCTCCTCAGCGGTAAGCGAAGTCTTTATGAAACAGGGAATACACTGTATATTTGATGCAATTGGAATTGAAGACAGATTTACCGAATCGGGCCCTTATGTACCCCTTTTGGCAAAATATGGAATTAGTGCAGAGAACATTGCCGCTAGAGCAAAAGCTCTCTGCCGTTAGGAGAAAAACATGGACCAGATGAAAAAAGCATACGAACTACTTAAGGATTGGAAAGGCGATGCCTATGTGCATGGCCTTGGCGTACTAGACCAGGTTGGCCTCATCGCCAAGGGTTTCGGCACGAGGGCGTTGGTGGTAAGCAACACCACCTACATGAAGCCCGTAGCCGACCGGGTTGTTGCCTACCTGAAGGAAGCTGGTGTCGAGCTTGCAGGAGGCGTCATCGCCCCCGATGCAAAGCCCAATGCCCCGCGTGAGGACGTCTACCGCCTTGAGACCTACATCCTGCACCACAAGCCCGATTGCATCGTTGCCATCGGCGGCGGATCCTCCATAGACGCCTGTAAGGCAGCCAATGCCCTTGCATGCCTGGGAGCCAAGGTCACCCCCGAGATCGACCACTACTTTGGAACAGACGTGGTGACCAACGCACTCAAGCAGACCGGTGTCTCCCTGATCCCCCTCATTGCAGTGCAGACCTCCGCTTCCAGTGGAGCGCACCTGACCAAGTACTCCAACATCACCGACCCTGTGGAAGGACAGAAGAAACTCATAGTTGACAATGCCCTCAACCCGACCGTTGCTATGTTCGACTACGAGACCACTGTCACCATGCCCCTTTCTGTGACCATCGATGGTGCCCTCGATGCCATTGCGCACACCTTCGAAGTGTTCTGCGGTGCCAAGGAAGATACCTACGACAAGGCACGTGAGATCACAGAGTGCGCCATCAACCTGGTTGCCCAGTATTCCAAGGTCCTCATCAAGGATCCCACGAATGTAAAGGCACGTGAGGCCATCGGCCTTGCAACCGACCTCGGCGGCTATGCCATCATGATCGGTGGTACCAGCGGCGCCCACCTTACCAGCTTCTCGCTTGTGGACATCGTTGCCCACGGCACTGCCTGTGGAATCATGAACCCCTACTATGCGGTTCTCTACTCCAAGGCTATCCAGAAGCAGCTGAAGGTGGTCGGTTCTATCTTCGCTACCCATGGATTTGCAGACAAGGCAATTGTCGACCTTAAGGACAAGGCCCTGGCTGTTGCTGTTGCAGAGGCTATGATAGCTTTCAGCAAGAGCATCAAGGCTCCTACCAAGCTCAATGATATCGCCGGCTTTAGTGAGAAGCATGTCCAGCGTGCTCTCTCTGCTGCCAAAGATCCCCAGCTTGCAATGAAGCTCAAGAACATGCCCGTTCCCATGACAACCGCTGATGTGGACATCTTCATGGAACCCCTGCTTCGTGCGGCTTCCAATGGGGACCTCTCCCTCATCAAGGAGATGTGACCCACTAGTGTTAGCATACAGGCACTGGGGATTCCCAGTGCCTTATATGTAGGAGAAAAATATGAAAGTTTCCAATCCCTTGGGCAGACACTATGATGACCTCATCCTGCCTGACCACACCTTCACCATACAGATGCAGGCTCCAAAGGCTCTCGAGGGAATACGAGAAGCCATTCTGGACTCATTTGATAACCCCATAGCGAGCAAAAGCCTCACATCCATTGCACAGGAAAAGCTTGCAAAGAATCCCCAGGCAAAAGCTGCCATCATCATAAGTGATAATACTAGGCCCGTCCCCTATAAGGGCGATGAGGGTATTCTCCTGCCTGTTTTGGAGACTCTGTTCTCAATAGGCTATAAAAAAGAAAATATCGTCATACTCATTGCTACAGGTACACACCGAGCGATGAGCAAGGCTGAAATAACCAAGATGATCGATGAACGCGTACTCAACAGCGGAGTTCGCATAGTCAACCATGACTGTAAGGATGAAGGGAGCCTTGTCTACCTTGGTGAGAGCTCCCGCGGGACACGCATCATGGTGAACAAGCTCTATGTTGAGGCGGACCTGAAGATCGCCACAGGCTTGGTGGAGAGCCATTTCATGGCAGGAGCCAGCGGCGGGCGCAAGGCTGTGTGCCCGGGCCTCATCAGTGAGAATTCAACGTTTATCTTCCATGGCGTCCCCCTTATGGCGGACCCCGCATCCAGAGACCTTAATATCGAGGGTAACCCTGTCCATGAGGAGAGCCTTGAGGTCGCCAAGTTTGTGGGGGTGGACTTCCTGGTCAATGTGACGCTCGGTCCTGACTTCCATGTCACAGGAGTCTTTAGCGGGGATCTTGATAAGGCTCACCTCGCTGCAGTACGGAAGATTTCCGAGACGGTGAGGGTACCCGCCCCCAAGGCTGCTGACATTGTCATCACCCATGGAGGGTTTGTCGGCATCAATCACTACCAGTGTGCAAAGTGTGCGGTCGCCTCCCTGGGTGTCCTGAAGAAGGACGGCTACCTGGTGATCATCGCCGATACCACCGACGAGGGGAACGTCGTCGGTGGCATAAACTACATCACCACGCTGGCCCTCTTGAAGCTGCAGGGTGCAAAGGGGTTCCTCAGGACCATCGGTTCGCCCGACTGGACCTTCCTGCCCGAGCAGTGGCAGGTGCAGATGTGGGCAAAGGTATTCGACAGGATCGAGCCCGAACACATGATTCTGTACAGCCCCTCCCTTGATGAGATCTGGTGGCCGGGGCTGCCTGGCATCAACGGCAAGCGCTTTCTGCCTGAGGCAGATCAGAAGAACCCGGGCCCCGGCTGTTTTACCAAGATGGTAGCAGGTGCCATAAAGCACATAGAAGCGCAAACAAACAAGAGTGCAGAGGATCTCTCCATCGTCTATATCAGCGATGGTCCCTATGTGATCCCCTACACCGAAGACCCATTGGAGAAGTAACAGATGAAATTATCAGTAGCCATAGCAGGAGCGGAGGCGATGCCCAATGCCTTTGTTGTATTTCGTGGGGTCGAGTCCTCCATTGTCAAAGCACACGAACTTGGATTCGATGGCGTCGAGCTTGCCTTGAAGCGACCGGATGAGGTCAACAAGGCAGATCTGAAGAGAATGCTGAAGGAGAACAGCCTGGAAGTGAGCGCTGTCTCTTCCGGACAGGTCTTTGGAGCAAGGAACCTTTACTTCACCGATGAGAACAAGGCTAACCGTAAGGAGTTGTATGAAACCTTCTGTGGGTTTATCGACCTTGCCTCTGACTTTGGTGGGCTGGTCAACATCGGGCGTACCCGTGGTTCCATCAGCGGACGCGACCCCCAGCTTTGTGAAGATCTTTTCATGGATATGGCTCACCTTGTTGCCGACTATGCCGAAAAGAGGGGAGTCGAGTTGATTCTCGAACCGGTGAACCGGTACGAGATCGACTTCATCAACAACTTGGATGAGTGTACGGCCCTATTGAAGAAAGTGAATAGGAAGAACTTTTCCATGATGCCTGATGTGTTCCATATGAATATTGAGGATCCTCATATTGGAGAGAGCCTGATCCGCAACAAGGAATACGTGCGCTATATACACTTTGCAGATACAAACCGCCATGCCCCAGGCGATGGTCATATGGACTGGGATGAGATCTTCAGTGCTTTGACAACCATCGGCTATAACGGGTGGACAACAGCTGAGATCCTTCCCTTCCCTGATCCTGAGACTGCAGCAAAGAGAACTGTTGCATTTTTGAAGGGGAAGTACGGTCAGTACTACAGCTGAAGAAAGAAACTCAGAACGTGACACCATGCGATAGAACAGAATCAGGCTTCCAAGGGATTATCTCCCTAGGAAGCCTGATTTGTTCCACCATGGCTTCTAAGATTGTGGCAGAATGGCTTTCAGGTAATCTTCGGTGAGGATATATTGAGGTTCTCTGTTGTTCATCTGTTTCATCAGGGGAACAACTTTTGTTCTTATTCCCATGCCTCTTGCATCAACATAGCCATAGTCACGCATTACTTCAACGATCAAAGGATTCCTAGGGGTCCTCTGGCCTGCTAGCATTTTTTCCACGGTCATGGAATTGGGAAGCTTTCCGGGACTGGTAATCTCCATACGATCAGAATACAGCGCTACTTCAATATCAACACTTTGGGTCCAGTCACGATGGACCAAGGCATTTACAACTGTTTCCCTAATTGCTTCCCAAGGATACTTCATTTGGGTAACTTTTCTCATGTGGAGGTCAATATTGTCACTCTCTTCGGTAATGAATGGCCTTATCGTATGTGAGAATTTTTCCAGTAATCCATCATCCACCAAATTTTTCTGCCCTGAGATATCTTCCCATCTACCTACCAGAGGCCCATCAAGTTTTGTATCCAAGAGAGCTTTGTACTCTTTCTTATCGCCTGAAAAGGCCATAACTCTTAGGCCTGCTTGCGGGAGGTATTTGGAGGGGTTTTTACCGAAACATACTAAACCGGCTATAGTGCACACTATTGTCCCCCAACCATCTTCAGCCATGAGGCCCAATCCTGTAAGACGGTCTGTCCATTCTTGGTCTTTGCTGGGTATCGTAACATCATGTATTACATGGCTCAAATAATATTCAAACCGTACTAAATCCAAGCTCTTCAACGTTGTTCCAGGAACAGGTAACACTTCAACATGAAGTATTCCACCTAAGGAGAAAAGACGAGCCTGCTGCTCCCGAGAAGCAATTTCTGAACGATTTCCCATTCTGATATATATTTCTTCACGTCCATTGTTTCGTACGACATAAGGTTTGGATATTCCCCTAGGGATGGTAACAACACCTACACGAAGGCCTTCCTTTATCAGTATCTCTTCATAATAGGGAATAATCATGGGGAATACTTTGTCTTTGAATACATTAAGTACCCATTCTTGGGTATCAGGTCGCTGAATTCCGGTTAGAGTTCCATCATCTTCAACTCCCACAAGAATGCGTCCACCTTCTAAATTCGCGAAGGCAACAATCTCTTTGGCGAATTGTTCAGGTCTGATATCATCCCGTTTGAATTCGATTCCAGAACTCTCTCCATTAGTCACTAGTTCCAATAGTTCTGCTTTAACCATATATACCCCGATATTTTCCAGGAATTATTACCATGCCTCTAATCTGTAAAGTAACCTGATTTTAATAAAGACGAACATGATAACTCATTAACAACGATACCATTGAAACAACTAAAAGTCGATAATGATGAAACGTAAGTTGGGCCTAGATTCCTATCAACTTTTTTCAGGAAAAAGTTCAAAGTACTATGCTTATGACACTTTCTCTAAAACATGCGATTATACGAAAGAAAAAATTCAGGCTACCAAGGAGAGCTCTCTTCTAGGTAGCCTGATCTGTTCTGCACTCCTCATGGAGTTTAGATATTGATTTCGTGCTTTCTTCTGCTTCCTACTTCAACAGAGCATCAATATTCTCCTGCACCATCTTCTGCAGGCTTGCCCTTTCTACTGTTGCAGGGAAGTTCCTCCAGACAACTAGTTTGGTATTCGGTGATACTTCCAATAAAGGAGATGCAATGGGATTGTGTATGTTGTCTATGATGATGTCATACCCGCCCCTTGCAACCTCCGCTATCTGACTCGCTGTGAGGGGGCCGGGGCCGAAGGTGCCGCCTACCTGCAGGCCAAGGTCCTTTGCCAGGAAGACCTGCATTGCATGGCAGTAGACCTTCAGCTTGTCCATGCTTTTTCTTGCCACTGCTTGCTTGCCCTTCTCCACTGTCTGGACATAGTCGTAGACCCTGTCCTCACTGTAGTACTGGCTCTTGAGGGCGGAGGCGATGAGGGCGGCCTGTTTTGTAACGTTCTCTATGCTGTTGTCGGTGGTGATCTGGATCAGGTCCGTATTGGTCTTGCTGATGGAGTCCCCCATGCTCTTCATCATCCGCTCATACCCTGCATAGATGAAATGGTCAGCCTTGTCGATCTTCAGCACAT
>Ga0265295_1002165_pt1 | contig 32170 bp, 29 predicted proteins | sample Munlansysbiofilm_FD_192503 | JGI IMG/M metagenome (GOLD analysis project Ga0265295, IMG submission 192503) | Leachate microbial communities from a municipal landfill in Southern Ontario, Canada - Methane capture system biofilm | ecosystem: Engineered > Solid waste > Landfill > Unclassified ... | reverse complement strand
TTTGCCAACTTTTTGCCAACTTTTTGCCAACTTTTTAGGTGAAAGTAGGTGTTTTTAAGTGAATCTATGTGAAACTATTTAATGGCATAATAGATACAAAACCCTTTAATGTCAAGCGCTTAATGGTACAAAATGACATTAAATGACGTTATGTGAAAACAGAAAAAAGGGACTACGAATCAGGAGGCCGCAAGTTCGAATCTTGCCAGGCGCACCAATTTAAAATCAAGGCTCTCAGCGTTTTAGCTGGGGGCTTTTTTTTGTTGGCGTTTTTAATTTGTCGCCGCATAATCCCCACTTACTTATCGATGGGGTTGCCGGTCTATCTCTATGACTCTTGAATGTAAACAAAATTTGTGCTATATTACTTGTTTACCGGTGAGGGTAAGGTTTTTATTTTGGTTCCACAAACTCTCTATTTGCTTGAGCCATCAAGCCTAACAGAGTTTTTCTTTTTTAAGCGGCGAATTAGAGTCCTGCCAAAGCAGACAAAAGGCTCAAAGCCCATTTAAAAACCCAAATAAATTTTCACAACAAAGGAAGGCTGCATCTATTACATCTGCATGCCTGACGTCTTAAATACCCGGCCAATTAACATTTTCAACCTTCCGGTTGAATGGCTAAATTCAAAGGAGAAATAGAAAAATGGATAATATGAAAATAAGTGAACTGATGCGTCCCATTGACGATTTCCCCCATATTTCCAGCGAGAATAGCTTTATGGAAGGAGTGACAGCATTGGAAAATGTCGACAAGGAATTTAAATTGGGAAATACTCCTGAAAGAATTTTACTGGTCCATGATGTAAAGGGAAAAATAATTGGAAAATTATCCCCCATGGACATTGTCCTGGGTTTGGAACCAAAGGATGACGAAATAGATCATCTTAAATCCAACCAGTACTATCATATGATTCGGACTTCGCTCCAAAGCATGAATGAACCATTACGGTTATGGCAAAGACCCCTTGGAGAACTCTGTCAAAAGGCTGACAGCATCAAAATTCATAATTTTATCAAGATGCCAACCCATGAGCAGATGGTAATGATCGACGATAATTTGGACATCGCGTTTCATCTTTTTGTTGTTCAACGGCACGGTTCACTTTTCGTAAAGGATGGGCAGAACATTGTGGGTCTGATTCTATTCTCTGATGTATACAAAAAGATTCGAGAAATTATGAAGAATTGCCCAGTTCCGGCATAAATCCACGATGGGCACCTTTAGTTTAAATTCGATAATCAATGCCTTTAAGAGTGTTCTTGAATAACGGGGTTAGGCTCCGATAATGCGATCCTGACCCCAGGAACCTCCCAAACAAACAGACAGCCATATATCAAGATGCAGCGCTGCCCCTGACGGCAAGAAGATCTGCCCGCTCGTTTCCAGGATGACCGCTGTGACCCTTAACATGGGTTAATTTCAACCGCTTAAACGGCTTCATGAGCTGGCGTATGGACCCAACCAGATCCACATTGGCCTTGGCCTTCCAGTTCTTGGTGAGAATCCCGATGGAATAGGTTGAATCCGTATAAACTGTAACCGGTGTGCTGTGATGATCCTTGAGAAACTCAAGTCCAAGTTTAATGGCCGTAAGTTCGGCAATGTTGTTTGTGGCAACTCCCAGGGATTGGGATATCTCATGGACTACGGTGTCATTCTGAATCACCACCACCCCGGAACCTGCCGGGCCGGGATTGCCGGAACAGGCCCCATCCGTATAGATGAAAATGGGAGAATCCCTGGATATTTCTACCCCACCGCCCCAGGAGGTTTCTTCGAAAGAGGACTCCTCCCCTATAATATCAAAAATAGATTCCTCTACCCCAGGGGCAGAAACAGGATAAGAAGGCGAGCCCGCCAGTGGATCTGATTGCTGATCCACCGGGTTATCCGGCGGCTGATCAGCGGGGTGATTTAAGGGTTGTTCTGACGTCGGATCTGATACCTGGCCTGACATCTGGTCTGTCAGCTGATCAAGCAACCTGGCCGAACGTCTGTTCAATTCTTCGATTTCTTTTTGTATCTGTTTCAGTTCTTCCAGAACGCTCATTTATCACTCCTGATAGATTATATTCCTGCCCCGTTACCCCCCTCCCACCTTTTGCCCCTTCAGATACCACACCAGATCAGCTCTATCAACGGAAAGTTAAATCAGTCAGCTATCCTCGTTCCATTAGGCCCCTCCCCTGTAGACCACCATGTCGTTAAGGTTCACCCCGGCCGATCCTGCCACAACCGGACACTTGGCTTTAAACAGAAAAACAATTCGGTCATCGTCATGGGGCAGGGTCTCATAATTACCCTGACCCTTGGCAATGATCAGGTCTGCCCGGTTAAAGGCCTCTAAAAAAACGGTTGAGCATTCCTCAAGAACTGTGCCGGGAATTGCCACCCCTGAATCTATTGTCGTCACAAATTCCGTCAGCCCGGTTTCCGCTGCATCCTCAAGTGTTGCGTCGTTCAAGGCAGGCCCACCCCGGACCGCAAAGATGACCCGATCCCTGTCAATTTTTTCCAGCACCAGACGGTCAAAGACAATCTCACCGGCATTGTCGGCAATCCACAGGATGGAATCGGCCGAGACAAGACGTTGAACAAGCGCCTCCATGTCGCCTTTAACCTTGTTTTCCATGGCATGGTCAACTGTGGCAAAGAGTGTCTCTTGATCAAGGGTTGAGATGGCACCAAAGTCAATGATATTTCCCGCAATGGAAAGCCTGACTGCTGTTTCAAGGGGGGATTTGGAACTTTCGACCATATCCCTTAACTCCTCGATTAACTCAAGGCAAAAGGAGTTGAATTTCTTCTTAACTTTTTTATAGGGGTCTTCGTTGCCAGTCACCTCATAAATAATTCTCTGGATGAGACGGGCCATGATGGGAGGAGACTGACTCATATCCATGACCGCCATGGCTGCCAGACAACGTTTAAGCACCGCCTGCTCGATTTTTTCATCATCCGTCACAAACCTTGCCGCACCAAGGGCCTGACGGACAAGGCAGGGTATACAATCATTGTAAGTCTTCATGGGACACCTTTCTCTCGATGATCCATTGACCATCTAATTTTAATGTTATTCATACTTTTTAATCATTTGACCATAATTCTTCTTGACAACCAACCATAGCATATATACCATTATAGTCAAATGACCAAATTAAAAACCCTTTAGTCAACAGGAGCCGAATGCCAAGACCCAAACGACCCAGATTCATCGAATCCCGACCTAACGTGCAGGGACTCATCCCGGATGGCATGGACCATACGGGTGACACAACTCTGCCCATGGAAGAGTTTGAAGCCATACGGCTCAGCGACTATCTCGGACTTGACCAGTCCCAGGCCGCGGAACAGATGAAGGTTTCAAGACAGACCTTCGGACGAATATTGAAACAGGCACGATTCACACTTTCCCAGGCCCTTGTGACGGGTAAACGCCTCCGGGTCACCGGAGGTTGCTACGAGATGCAGACCCCCCACAGGGGACGAAGAAGACGGGGCAGGAGCCCCATGGAACAACAGGAGGAAAACATGAACCAGGAACAGACAGAAAACAACCAGAACAAGAAACCGACAACCGCCCAGGGAATGGGCCAAGGTAGAGGCAGGGGCCAGGGAACCGGTCGAGGCCAGGGTAGAGGGCAAGAAGCTGGCCAGGGCCGGGGTAAAGGCCAGGGTCAGGGTAAAGGCGACGGAAGTTGCCGACGGGGCAAATGAGACCCCGATAAACCATCAATCAAGGAGGTATATCATGCCAGGATTTAATCAACAGGGACCAAGAAACCAGGGGCCCATGACAGGACGAGGTATGGGAATGTGCGCAAACAGGCCCATGCCAGACTCACCCAACTTTCCAAACCCTGCAAGGGGATTGGGACTTGGATTCAGGAGAGGCAGAGGGTTCAGCCAGGGAAGAGGAATGGGCCCTTGCTGGGGCAAGGGTTATCCCATGGCTGCCGATGAACCCGGCACCATGGGAACAAACACCATGGAAGATCTGAAGCTCAGGGCCGACATGCTTGAATCAGAACTCAATGCCATCAGGGAAGGCATTGCAGCCCTTTCCAAATCATCCGATACCGAATAACCGTCACGGCCGCAGCCAGAAAGGGTTGCGGCCACAACAAAAACCCCAGCAACCCCATACCAGGCTGTTCCTTGCCCAGTCTCACAAACTCCTCTATTATTTCAGATCCGATTGACCTGCCGACCCGGCAGGCTCTTTTATTTTCCCCCTCATCTGGTGCAGAAATTGCCATCTTTAGCCGCCTGTTTCGTTCCCCTGGCAATCCAGGCAAGAAACCTGGCAATCAATCCCCGCTGTTTTTTTTCGGGTTGCGTTCCCTTTTCAATAAATTCTTTGGACTGATTTTTCTCGACTTCGGGATTATTTTTGTTATCCATGGGTGCTTTCCTAAATGAAAATTCCTGTTCTCGTTGTTTACAACTTGAGATTTTACAATTTATATTTTTTTCTTCTCAAACCAGAAAAACAGAGCGATTACCCCCGCCCAGAAGATCGGAACAATAACCCACTGGGAGACACCCAGTGTTTCGGGCAATCCGATTTTTCCAAAATCTTTCCAGGCAAGCACCGTTGTCTTAAATACAGGGTAAAGCTCAGCATAGAATGCGGCTCCGACCACCATTCCCGCTATTGCAAACACCGCATGCCAACGGCCTTCACCCAGGGCGCCCAGGGATGTGCCGGGACAAAACCCCATGATGGCCCATCCTGCTCCGAACAATGCTCCTCCAACCACCACAGCACCAACATTCATAGACTTGTGGCTCAAGGTGATCATCTCCAGATTGGATAGTAACAGAATTCCGACCATTCCCACCAGAATTGCAGACAGCATGAACTTGAATATCGTCATATCTTTTAACAGCATTGCCCCAACCTGCTTTTCAAAGCGAAGAACACGAGCTTTCTGCATCAGGAATCCAAACAATACGCCTGTGAAAAGCCCCAGCCATTGACCGGTATTCATGATTTCCTCCTTTTATAAACAATATGGGCGACCCAGACACCCACACCAAAAAACATACTCAACGCCACAAACGAACTAACCGACAGCTGCATCATTCCACTGAGACCGTGGCCGCTTGGACAGCCACTGGCCATGCGAGCCCCGATCATGGCGACAATTCCACCCACAAAGGCCCAGACGGCACGCTTGCCCCAGGATGATCCGAATCGTTCCTTCCAGATGGGGGGAACCGATTCCAGACGAAAGCTTCGGTCCATAGTTGAAGAGAGAAAAGCCCCCAGGGCAATCCCAATCACCAGCATGAACTGCCAGTCAATGCGAATCTTTGTTTTTGTGTAATATTCGTTTATAAGTGCATTGTCTCCGGCAATTGTCTGCTGCAGCAGGCCTGCAGCACGGACAAAGGTGGTGGATGCACCCAGATAGCTGCTCTTACCCATAAGCTGTGTGGTTGCAACAACTGAAACAATGGCCAGTACACCTACCAGAGCACCGGCAAGGTAAGGGCTCCATCCGCCATCATCTATTTTCCATTTCATCCTTAATCTCCTTTATTGGTTTTGAACTCTTTAAAGTCTACTATAGCTACCCACAACCCACTTATAATGTCTACAAAAAACCGGGGCAGGGGTCAAGCCCCTGTCCCGGTAAATTAAATTGAGTTAAAAGTTACAGGAAGTTGCTGTAAAAATCGTTTCCCTTGTCGTCAACGATGATAAAGGCGGGAAAATCTTCGACAGTTATCATGAAAACTGCCTCCATGCCAAGCTCCTCATACTCCACAACCTCGACCTTTTTAATAAAATCACGACCGAGCCTTGCCGCAGGACCGCCCGGAGAACCCAGATAAAATCCGCCATACTTCTTGCAGGCATCGGTCACCTGCTGGGAGCGATTGCCCTTTGCAAGCATGATCATGGAACCGCCCTCAGCCTGGAACACGGGCACATAGGGGTCCATTCTTCCGGCCGTGGTGGGCCCGAAAGAACCGGAAGCCTGGCCCTCAGGGGTCTTGGCCGGTCCTGCGTAGTAGATGATGTGGTTCTTTGTATAATCGGGAAGGCCCTCTCCCCGGTCCAGACGCTCCTGGAACTTTGAGTGGGCGATATCCCTTGCCACGATGATCTTGCCGGAAAGCACGAGCCTTGTGGCAACCGGGTATTTGGATAACTGGGCTCGAATCTCCTCCATGGGCCGGTTGAGATCCACACGCACGGGTTCTGCCATTTCAGGCTCTTTCACCGGCAGGTAACGGGCCGGATCGGTCTCGAGGCGCTCAAGGAAAATACCGTCCCGATTGATCTTTGCCTTGATCTGGCGATCGGCCGAACAGCTCACCCCTATTCCAACGGGGCAGGATGCACCATGGCGGAGAAGGCGGATCACCCTCACATCAATGGCAAAATGCTTGCCGCCGAACTGGGCTCCGAGACCTAATTTCTGGGCACGGGCCAGAACCTTTTTCTCGAGCTCCACATCCCGGAAAGCGTGGCCTGAGTCGTCACCTTTGGTGGGCAGGGTGTCGAGGTACCTGGCCGACGCCATCTTCACCGTCTTGAGATTTGCCTCGGCAGAGGTGCCGCCAATGACAAAGGAGAGATAATAGGGAGGACAGGCCGCAGTACCAAGGCTCTTCATCTTTTCGGTCATAAAATCCAACAGAATCTCCTCGGAGTTGAGAACCGCCTTGGTCATCTGAAAGAGAAAGGTCTTGTTGGCAGATCCGCCGCCCTTTGCCATGAACAAAAACTCGTACTCACCCCCCTGGGTTGCGTAGAGATCGATCTGGGCCGGCAGATTGCACCGGGTATTCTTCTCCTCGTACATGGTGATGGGTGCATTCTGGGAATACCTGAGATAGTTCTCGGTATAGGCGGTGAATACCCCCTTTGAAAGGGCCTCCTCATCGTCGAATCCCGTCCAGACCCCCTGCCCTTTTTTCCCCATCACAATGGCCGTGCCCGTGTCCTGGCACATGGGATAGACCATGTCTGCGGAAATTACTGCGTTTTTCAAAAGTTCAAGGGCAATGTAGCGATCGTTATCGCTGCTTTCAGGATCATCGATGATCGCCTTGAGTTTCTCAAGATGGCTTGATCTGTAGAGGTGGGCCACATCCTTGAACGCCTTTTCCGACACAAGTTCAAGGGCCCCTCGATCGACCACAAGAACATCCCTGCCGTTAAAGCTCTCAACCTTGACGTAATCTTTGGATAAGAGCCTGTACTCTGTATCATCCTCCCCCAGGGGAAACATGGGCGTATAATCAAACTGTGTCATGCTGTCTCCTTGCTACCTGAAAATTACAACTTTCAGGCACTATTTTACCAGGGCCATCTTGCGCCTTAGATAGGCGATCTGGGTCTGGTGGGGCAGATTCTTGGGACAATAGTCCTGGCACCCAAGAAGTGTCATGCAGCCGAAAACCCCGTCATCGTCGCCGATTATCTCGTAAAAATCTCTGTCAGACCGCTTGTCCCTGGGATCTAGGGAATAGCGGGCAAGACGCATTAAACCAAATGCACTGATGTAACCCTCCCTCATTCTTTTTGTTGCGCAGGCCGAAATGCAGCACCCGCATTCGACACAGCGTTCAAGCTCATAGATCCCATCGGCGGTATCGGGGTCCATACGCTCCTCAAGCCTGCATAGATCCACGTTTTCCGCATACTTGTCATGGATCCAGCTCTCCACCCGTTCGCTCATCTGACGCATGAATTTTCCCGTGTTCACGGAAAGATCGCCGATGAGTTCAAAACCGGGCAGCGGCAAAAGGGTGATCTCGCCGTCGGGGAACTTGGATGTCAGTGTCCTGCAGGCAAGGTCAGGGGATCCGTTGATCACCATGCCGCAGCTTCCGCAGATGCCCGCCCGGCAGATGAAATCAAACTGAAGGGAGGGGTCCTGATTCTCCCTTATTTCGTTCAAGGCGATGAAAAGGGTCATGCCCGGGGCCTCTACAACCTCATAGGTCTTCATTTTCGGTGTATCCCCGTTGAGCTGGGGGTTGTAGCGTAGAATATGAAATTTTAATGTTCGTTCCTGGTCACTCATTATTTAAATCCCCTCCCTAGGCGCTCATTCTTTCCTTTAAATTTTTCCGGTATCTCAATGGGATTGAGGAGTTCCTGAATCTCAAAACGGTCTGCATCTGGATTGGCCCTTCTAATTTCATCGATCTCGGCGACCCGTTTTTCCGTGTCCGGGTGGTGAATTGTGTTGTCAACCCCATACCCCCTGGAGCCGGGAGGCATCTCCATCTTCATGATATCAAGCTCCTCGTAGGAGATCTCGGGCAGATCCATCTCCTCTGACGGCCAGGAGGTAAGCGTTCTCTTGAGCCAGTCCCGGTCGTTTCTTTCGGGGAAATCTTCCCTTGCGTGGGCGCCCCGGCTTTCGGTTCTCAACATGGCGCCGTAGGCAACGCACTGGGCAAGCTTGATCATCTTTGGAACCCTGTAGGCCTCCACTAATTCTGGATTGGAGGAGGAAATGCGGTTTCTGATGGCAATGTTCTTTGCCCGCTGGTTGAGCACCTTGAGTTCCTCCACGGCTTTTTCAAGATCCGCCTGGTTCCTGAAGATTCCCACCTTGTCCATCATGATCTCCTGCATCTCCTTCTTGAGCTTAAAGGGATTTTCTCCAGTGTCCCGGTTCAGGATGTTGACAAGCTTACTCTCTTCACGCTTCACAAACTTTTCAATGAGTTTTGTGTTGATGTTGAGGGAGGTAGCGGCACAGTGGTCCGCAACATACTCGCCCACGATCATTCCGGCAACAACGGTCTCTGCAACGGAATTTCCCCCGAGTCGGTTGAATCCGTGCATGTCCCAGCAGGCGCCCTCACCCACCGAGAAAAGCCCCTTGAGATTGGGACTCTCGCCTGTGGCCTTGGTTTTGATCCCGCCCATGGAGTAGTGATGGGTGGGCCGAACCGGGATATAATCCTTGACAGGGTCGATGCCAAGAAAGTACTCGCAAATCTCCTTGACCTCCCTTAAATTCTTGTTGATATGGTCTTTCCCCAGGAGGGTGATATCCAGCCAGAGGTGATCCCCGTATCTCGATGGAACGCCCTTGCCCTTTCTCATGTGCTCGGTCATGCGCCGGGAAACAACGTCCCTGGAGGCAAGCTCTTTTTTATCGGGTTCATAGTCAGGCATGAAACGATGGCCGTCCTTGTCAAGCAGCAGCCCCCCGTCGCCCCGGCACCCCTCGGTGGTGAGAATCCCGACAGGTACGATAGCCGTTGGGTGGAACTGTACCGCCTCCATGTTTCCAAGGGTGGCAACCCCGGTCTCAAGGGCAATGGCCGAACCAATGCCCTCTGAAATAACGGCATTGGTGGTCACGGCATAGATACGGCCATAACCGCCGGTGGCGACCGTGGTGGCCTTGGCCACATAGGCCATGAGCTCGCCCGTTATAAGGTCCCTGACAACGGCCCCGTAGCAGACCCCGTCATCGTGGATAAGGGCTATGGCCTCTTTTCTTTCATGGACAGGAATGCCAAGCTCGATGGCCTTGTTATCCATGGCGTAGAGCATTGTGTGACCGGTTCCGTCACTTGTAAAGCAGGTGCGCCACTTCTTTGTGCCGCCAAAATCCCTTGAGGTGATAAGGCCGTGGGCGTCGCTCTTTTCAGTGATGGTGACTTTCTTACCGTTGATCACCACCTGGCGGTCACCCTTTTTCACCCGGCTCCAGGGAACTCCCCAGGCTGTCAGCTGGCGAATGGCCTTGGGGGCGGTGTTCACGAACATCCTTGCCACGTCCTGGTCGCATCCCCAGTCGCTGCCCTTGACCGTATCTTCAAAGTGGATCTCTTCGTTGTCCCCCTGGCCCTTGATGCTGGCACCAAGACTTGCCTGCATGCCCCCCTGGGCAGCTGCAGAGTGGGAACGCTTTGCAGGCATGAGGGAAAGGACAATGGTATCATAGCCCCTCTGCATGGATGCGATGGCGACTCTCAGTCCGGCAAGACCGCCACCAATGACCAGTGAATCCGTATATATGACTTTCATCTATTACTCCTTGGTTGGTGTCGTGTGATCGTTATTTTTCTGCTCCATCTGTCTTGCCCTGGACCGGCAGTTCTTCCTCAACATGGTCGGCCGGAGCTTGAATTTGAGCCGGGGCTGCTGCCTCTGAAACTACACCATGGCTTTTTTTGGTGTAGCGTTCGCCTGCACGGTCGCTGTGGCCCCATCCAATGATGAAGAAAACCAGAAGGGAAAGTCCCCCAAGGGTGAGGAAAAAAATTGTGGCCCGTTTCTTGAAAGTCTGGAGGTTTTCCCTTACCCTGGCTGGATCCTTTCCACCAAACCATCCCCACTTCATGCACAGGCGGTAAAGACCTATGGCAGCGTGAAGTTCAACAGAGACGAGCAAAATAAGGTACAAGAGCCACATGAACGAAGTAAAGACCCGGTCTGCGGACAGATAGGGATCGATCTGACCCGGATGGGTGAGCATGATAAAAAGATGAACAGAACCAAGAAAAAACATGATAAACCCGGTCACAACCTGCCAGTACCAGAGGTTGGTGTCGCCGTGGTTCATCATCCCCATCTGGGAACGAAAGATGGCGTGCTGCTTCCAGGAGATGGGAAACTTCCTCACCCCCAGTGCCGCATGGAGGATAAAAAGGGCAAACACGATAAGCACGGCAAAAAACACAGCCGCTGGATACCCATGGCCGGAACCTGACAGGAACGACAACTCCATGGTTCTTGCCACAAAGTTAAACGACCCCTTTCCCAGCAGAATACTTGCCACCAGGATCATGTGTATCCACATGAAGAGACCTAGCACAAGACCCGTGCCGCTCTGGAGCACGTCGAGTCTTGCCGGAATTCGGCTCTTTTTAATTCGATCATTGATAATCAACTGTTTCATCTATCCTCCTTGACGGCAGGCTCGCCTTCCCTGCGGGATATCTGCCTTCAAACGTTAAAGATTTATTAAAAAACCGATTTGCAAACCTCACCAAGAATTCCCAGGTTTTTACACACGTGTATTCCGTTCTTTTCCATGGCTTCGATCTTGGCCTGGCCTGTGCCGCTGCCGCCGCTGATGATGGCGCCTGCATGGCCCATTCGTCTTCCCGGAGGGGCTGTGAGGCCTGCGATAAACCCGACCACGGGCTTTGTAACACGGGCCTTGATAAAGGCTGCGGCCTCCTCTTCGGCGTTGCCGCCGATCTCACCGACCATGACAATGCCCCTGGTGTCCGGGTCATTTTCAAAGGCCTCTAACACATCGATAAAGTTGGTGCCGATGATGGGATCTCCGCCAATGCCGATGCAGGTGGTCTGGCCGATGCCGAGCTTTGTGAGCTGATCCACAACCTCGTAGGTCAGGGTCCCGGACCGGGAGACCACCCCTGCGGGTCCGCCGGGCATGTGGATCTTGCCGGGCATGATGCCGATCTTGCACTCGCCTGGAGTTATGATACCCGGGCAGTTTGGCCCGATCAAACGGCAGGTCTTGGTGGCAAGGAAGTTCTTGACCCTGACCATGTCCATCACGGGAATTCCTTCTGTAATGACAACGATAAGATCAACCCCGCTGTCAGCCGCCTCCATGATGGCGTCTGCACAAAAGGGAGGCGGCACAAATATCATGCTTGCATTGGCCCCTGTCTCTTTTACCGCTTCAGCAACGGTGTTGAAGACCGGCACCCCGTCCATCTTTTGTCCACCCTTACCAGGTGTCACACCGGCAACTACTCTGGTGCCGTATTCAATACACTGCCGGGTGTGGAACTGGCCCTCCTTGCCGGTGATTCCCTGGACAAGGAGCCTTGTCTCTTTATTTACGAATATACTCACGACCTTCTCCTTTAGATGGCTGCTGCTACCTTTTCGGCTGCGTCCTTCAAGTTCATGGCATTGATCAGGTTAAGACCAGACTGGGCAAGGATCTCCTTGCCCCTCTCCACATTCGTTCCCTCCATGCGAACCACAACAGGAATGGTGATACCGCACTTTTTAGCCGCAGTCACTATACCCTCGGCAAATACGTCACAGCGCAGAATACCGCCAAAGATGTTGATCAAAACAGCTTTCACCTTTTCGTCCCTCAGGATGATGCTCAGGGCGTTTTCCACCATCTCGGCCGTGGCTCCGCCCCCCACATCCATGAAGTTGGCGGGTTCGGCCCCTGCGTTTTTGATGATGTCCATGGTGGCCATGGCAAGACCCGCACCGTTAACGATGTTGCCAACGTTGCCGTCAAGGTTGATGTAGTTGAGATTGAACTTTGAGGCCTCGACCTCCAGGGGATCTTCCTCGTCAAGGTCTCGCAACTCCAGAAGATCCTTGTGACGAAAAAGCGCATTGGAGTCCAGGTCGAGCTTGGCATCGATGGCCATGACCCGGTCATCCTCGGTCAAAATCAGCGGATTGATCTCCAGGAGGGAACAGTCGTTCTTGACAAACAGGGTATAGAGATTTTTCAACAGGGTTGAAAATTCTTTGAGTGCGGCCTTGGGAAGCCCGAGTGCAAATCCCACCTGGCGGAGATGGTAACCCTGGATTCCCATCAGGGGATCGACCCTGACCTTGATGATCTTTTCAGGTGTTCGAGCGGCGACCTCTTCGATGTCCATGCCGCCCTCCTGGCTTGCCATGACCACGATGCCTGCCGTGGCCCGGTCAACGAGAATGCTCAGGTAGAACTCCTTTGCGATCTTCTGACCTGCCTCGACCAGGAGTTTTTTCACCACACGGCCCTGGGGTCCGGTCTGGTGGGTCACAAGGGTCATGCCGAGAATTTCACCGGCATGTTCACGGGCTTCAGCCTCGGAAACGGCAATCTTTACTCCTCCGCCCTTGCCCCGGCCGCCCGCATGAATCTGGGCCTTGACCACCACGGGATAGCCGCCAAGCCCCTTGGCGACATCCACAGCCTCTTGCACGGAAAAGGCCACGCCGCCGTCCGGAACCGGGACACCAAAGGCTCTGAACAGCGACTTTGCCTGGTATTCATGTATTTTCATAATTGATCCTTTGTTTAGAGCAGGGCCGGAATAGGTCCGACCCTTATTTGTTATAAATATGACAACAACGCCTCAGCCGCAGCCGATGGCGAGATTAACTCCTGCTTCACCTTTGCCGATATTTCAGGGATCTTATCTGCAATGGTGGCGTTCTGATGGAATCTGGCCTTGAGCCCCTCATCAATGAGTGTCCACATCCAGGAGAGGGCCTGACTTCGCCTTCTAAGGGCGAACTCCCCGGTCTCGGTCATGATTTGTCGATGTTCAAGAATGGTATTCCACACATTTCGGGTGCCGTTTTCAAGGATTGAGCTGCAGGTAAGAACCGGAGGCCTCCAGGATGGGGATTCCGGGGTTACGATGTGCATGGCGATTTCCAGTTCAAGCCTTGCCTTTTCAGCCCTTTCCACATTATCGCCGTCGCACTTGTTGATGGCAATTGCATCGGCCACCTCGAGCACCCCTTTTTTAATTCCCTGGAGTTCGTCACCGGCCCCCGTGATCATGAGGGCCAGGAAGAAATCCACCATGGTTGCTACGCTTGTTTCAGACTGCCCCACCCCCACGGTCTCCACTAGCACAATGTCATATCCTGCGGCCTCGCACACCAGAAGACTCTCCCTTGTCTTTGCCGCCACCCCGCCAAGGGTTCGGCCCGAAGGAGAGGGTCGGATAAAGGTTGCGGGATGGGCCGCAAGATGCTCCATGCGGGTCTTATCCCCGAGGATGCTGCCGCCGCTCCGGCTGCTGGAGGGATCCACGGCCAAAACAGCCACCCGGAACCCCTCTTTGACCAGAAACAGACCAAAGTTTTCCACAAAGGTGGATTTACCCACCCCTGGAACTCCCGTGATGCCCAGGCGCACGGATTTTCCCGTGTGGGGCAAGAGCCCCTCCATCATTCCAGCTGCGATCTTTCTGTGAGCCCCAAGGGAACTTTCCACCAGGGTAATGGCCTTGGCTATGCTTCTACGCTCACCCCTTAGCACCCCTTTGACAAGCTGCTGCGGATCAAGCTCATTTGTATCACCCATGGGTCCCATCACCCGCCAATGACATTGAGGGTCCGGTTGGCCGAATCGGTAACCACGGTTCCAGGGCCAAATATCTCCACGGCCCCAGCTTTTTTTAACGATTCATAGTCCCCTGGAGGAATGATGCCCCCCACAACCACCTTGATATCCCCGGCCCCCTCTTTTTCAAGGGCCGCAATAAGGGCCGGCACCAGGGTCTTGTGGCCTGCGGCAAGGCTTGAAACCCCCACCACATGGACATCGTTTTCAACGGCCATGCGGGCCGCCTCCTCAGGGGTCTGGAACATGGGGCTTATATCAACGTCAAAACCGAAATCGGCATAGGCCGTGGCGATCACCTTTACGCCCCGGTCATGGCCGTCCTGGCCCATCTTGGTTACGAGAATTCGGGGTCTGCGGCCCGTTTTCTTTTCAAAATCCTGGGTTCGTTTTCTAAGGGATGCCAGAATCTCGGAATCTCCGCACTCGGAGGCATAAATGCCAGAGATGCACTGGGTGGTTGCCACAAAACGGCCAAACACCTCTTCAAGGGCGTCGGACACTTCGCCTACCGTAGCCCTGGCCCTGACCGCCTCGATGGCTGCAGCCAGAAGGTTCCCATCCTCTTGAGCTGCTTTGGTCAGGTTCTCAAGGGCGTTTCTAACCCTGGCACCATCCCGGTTCGCCCTTATCTCATCGAGTCTTTCAACCTGCTCAATGCGAACCTCATCCGAGATTTCAAGAACCTCCATGGGAGCTTCCTCGTCAAGCTTATATTTATTCACACCGACGATCACATCTTTGCCCTGATCTATCCTGGCCTGGCGACGGGCAGCCACCTCTTCGATGCGCATCTTTGGCATACCCGTTTCGATGGCCTTTGCCATGCCGCCAAGCTCTTCGATCTCCTTGAGTATTTTTCTGACCTCATCGACGATATTCTGGGTCAGGGACTCCACATAGTAGGAACCGCCAAGGGGGTCCACGACGCTTGTAACCTTGGACTCCTCCTGGACGATGATCTGGGTGTTCCTTGCGATCCTGGCCGAGATTTCGGTGGGCAGCCCAACTGCCTCGTCAAAGCTGTTGGTGTGCAGGCTCTGGGTGCCGCCTAGAACAGCCGACATGCACTCAAGCGTAGTTCGGATGATGTTGTTGTAGGGGTCCTGCTGGGTAAGGCTCCACCCCGAGGTCTGGCAGTGGGTCCTCAGCATCGTTGACTTGGGGTTTTTAGGGTTGAACTGCCCCATGATCTCGGCCCAGAGAAACCTTGCGGCCCTGAGCATGGCGATATCCATGAAAAAATTCATGCCTATGCCGAAAAAGAACGAGAGCCTCGGGGCAAAGGTGTCAATGTCAAGACCTGCTGCAAGGGCAGCCTTGGTATACTCAAGACCGTCGGCCAGGGTAAAGGCAGTCTGGAGAACGCTGTCGGCTCCGGCCTCCATCATGTGATAGCCGCTTATGCTCACAGTGTTAAACTTTGGCATATTTTCTGAACAATAGGCGATAATGTCAGAAACAATTCGCATGGACGGCGTCGGTGGATAGATGTAGGTGTTGCGGGTGAGATACTCCTTGAGGATATCGTTCTGGATGGTTCCCATGAGCTGTTCGGGCTTCACTCCCTGCTCTTCTGCCGCAACAATGTAACCCGCAAGAATGGGCAGAACCGCCCCGTTCATTGTCATGGAAACCGACATTTTATCAAGGGGTATCTGATCGAACAGGATCTTCATGTCCTCAACTGAATCGACAGCCACCCCGGCCTTGCCAACATCCCCTGTGACTCTGGGATGATCCGAATCATACCCCCTGTGGGTGGCAAGGTCAAAGGCCACGGAAAGACCCTTTTGACCGGCTGCGAGATTCTTGCGATAAAAGGCGTTGGAGGCTTTGGCAGTTGAAAAACCCGCATACTGGCGGATGGTCCAGGGTCTTCCCGCATACATGGTGGCCTTGGGACCCCGGACATAGGGCGCAAAGCCCGGCAGGTTATCAATAAACTCAATCTTTTCGAGGTCTTTAGCAGTATAAAGAGGTTTAACCTTGATCCCCTCGGTCGTCGGAACGGTCAGCGACTCCAGGGGTTTACCCCTTAACTCTTTTTCGGCAAGCGCTTTCCAGGCGTTTAGATCTGGTTTCTGTGACATTGAAATTTCCTTAATTAAATTGATAGTTTCAATCTCGTAAATGTTTGGCCAGTGCCTCATATTTGCCTATTTGGGCCTGCGTAGCATACTAATGCTATGTGAGCAGGCCAAAATAGGTGAAGATGGGGTGCTGGCCGAATATTTACTCAATCTCTCTGGCAGAGTTCAACAAGCACTCCAGAGGTGGCCTTGGGGTGGAGAAAGGCTATTTTTGCCCCCCCTGCGCCGATTCTTGGTTCCTCGTCAATCAGACGAATACCTTTGGCTTTAAGTTCGGCAAGGGCCTCTTCAATATTTTCCACCCTGAACGCCACATGCTGGATGCCCTCGCCTCTTTTCTCAATGTAGCGCGCCACCGGGCCGTCTTCGGAGGTTGATTGAAGGAGCTCTACCTCGCTTTCCCCAACGGGAAAAAACGCCGTTGTAACCTTCTGAGCCTCAACCGTCTCACTGCCGGCAAACTCCAGGCCAAGTACATCCGACCAGAAGTTTTTACCATCATCTATGCTTTTTACCGCAACTCCCAGGTGATCAATTTTTAATATCTTCATCTCTCCTCCTGTTAGATTGTATGTAAATTTTCAATCTTATAGATGATCCAAAGAATATACAAAGTCAACCTAAAACACCGTTCACAGGCCATTTTATGCCCCTGTTTGACCTGTTCCAGCTCCCAGGCCCCCGGGATATTCAAAACCTGTTCAAATTATATCCTGAGCCTCAAAGGCGTCGATCTCCTCCGGGGTATAACCAAGTTCGCAAAGGATCTCCCGACCCCTGGCACCAAAATCGTCCGGGGGTGTCCTTACACTGCCGGGAGTACGGCTGAGCTTGATGGGAATGCCAAAGGTCCGGGTTTCTTTTTCTCCATCCAGGGTAAGGAGCATCTCCCGTTCGTTGAACAATGGATCACCATTGACCTCGGCAAAGGTTTTAACCCTGGCATAACAGACGTCAATCTCTTTAAACTCATGGTCCCAGTGGTCAATGGAGTGGCGTTTGAAAATGGCGGAAAGAGCGTCGATGATCTCGTTTCTTCGGTCGTCGTCATACTGAAGATCTGCAAACTCAGGAACCTTTAAACAGTCACACAGCAGTTTCCAGAACCTGTATTCAACAGCGCCGATGGCGAGATATCGATCATCCGCCGTGGCATAGGTATTGTAGCAGGCGTAGCGGTGGGAGAATATTGCGTCCGACCGAACGGGCATCTGGCCCGTCACCCCGGAGAAATAGAGGGGCAGGGTCAAAAGGCCCACCATGCCGTCGGTCATGGATATATCAATATACTGACCCTTGCCGGTAGTTGCCCTCTCCACAAGGGCCATGAGGATTCCCATTGCAGCGTTCATGGAACCCCCTGCGATATCTGCGATGGGAACTCCTGGAATGGTGGGGGCACCATTTCTTGGGCCAATCAAATCAAGAACCCCTGAGTTTGCAAGATAATTTACATCATGGCCCGCACTATCCCTCATGGGACCGGTCTGGCCATACCCGGTTATAGAACAGTAGACAATGCCGGGATTGTGCTCCTTGACCCTGGCATAGTCAACCCCCAGTCGCTCAACCACCCCGGGCCGGAACCCCTCGAGAATAACGTCAGCCTCCTTTGCCAGCCGGAAAAAGATCTCAAGCCCCCTGTCTGATTTAAGGTTCAGGCACATGTGTCGCTTGTTGCGATTGACAACGTTGAAAAACAGGCCATCAGCCTTAAAACGTTTGTCCTCCACGGCAATGACCTCGGCACCATGATCGGCAAGAATCATGGAGCAATAGGGTCCCGGAAGAAGCCGTGAAAGATCCAGAACTTTTATCCCTGAAAGTGCACCTTTACTGCCCATGGCCGCCATCCCTCCTGATAGATCTGATAACTGCATTTGAGTTATATTTCATAGCACCCTCACTGGGAATTGGGCAACAAAAAACAAATTGGATTTGCTGCCGGAGGAAGATTGAGGTTGCGTTTTAGCGGCTGAAACGATATATAAAGGGTTTAATTTTAAAGGATATTTAACACCATATGAAATTTGAAAAGTACCACATTTCAGAAGATCTGAAAAAGAATCTTGCGGCACTGGGCTTTGTAAGGCCCACGGACATCCAGTTCAAGGCGATCCCGTCGATCCTCAAGGGCGAGGATGTACTGGCCATTGCCCAGACCGGCACAGGCAAGACAGCGGCCTTTGCCATTCCGGTGATCGACCGCATACACTCGGCTAAAACGAGCAAAAGGACCATGGGTATCCGCTGTCTTGTCCTGGTTCCCACAAGGGAGCTTGCCGAACAGATCGGCGAGGTTTTTGACACCCTCTGCCGCCACACCAAGGTCAAGAGTTTTTCTCTTTTCGGCGGAGTAGAGCAGGAGCGACAGATCAAAAGACTCCAGGACGGCATAGACATCCTCATCTCAACCCCTGGAAGGATGTTCGACCTGATCAGTCAGGGTTATATCAACCTTGACAACGTCAACACCCTGGTGCTGGACGAGGCAGACCACATGCTCGACCTTGGATTCATAACCGACATCCACCATGTAAAGCAAAAACTTGTACGACGCCACCAGACCCTGTTCTTTTCAGCCACCATCAACCAGAAGATCAAAAAACTTGCCTTCTCCCAGGTCAAGAGCACGGCCATCCGCATCCAGATTTCCCCGGATGACCCGGTCTCGAAAAACGTCTCCCACTTTGTAATGTTTGTAGAGATGGACGACAAGCGATTCTTCCTTGAGAACTTCATCAAGGAAAACCCCGACGCTAAAATCATCATATTTGTCAGAACCAGGGTCAGGGCCGAACGGGTATCAAAGGCAATGGCAAGGGCGGGGATCGACACATCCACCATCCACGGTGAGAAAGACCAGGAGCTGAGATCCCAGGTCATGCGCCGATTTAAAGACAACGAGATCAACATCCTCATTGCAACGGATGTGAGTGCCAGGGGAATCGACATCCCCAACGTTGACTTTGTGATCAACTACGACCTTCCGGACCAGGCGGAAAACTACGTCCACCGGGTCGGAAGAACCGGCCGGGGGGTGCAGAAGGGAAGTGCCCTCTCCTACTGCAGCAAACAGGAAATGGAGCGCCTCGAAGAGATCCAGACCTTTATCAACAAAAAAATCGAAACCATCAAGGTCAGCAAAAACGACTATGCCATGGTGGTTGAACCTGAACCCGAGTTTACCGATGTCAAGGATCTAATTGCCGACAATGAACGATGGTTAAAAACCAAGAAGAAAAAGCGCAAAACCTGATTATGGTAAAAGAGAGTCAATGGGATATGCGGCCAAATCGGGCAAAGGCGATGATGCTTGCCAAGAGGCAGCTGTCTGAATTTGTCTATGATGCTGTAAACCTGGAGGGCATTCATTTTACCCTGCCGGAAATCCAGACATTGCTCGATGGGATAACCATTGGTGGTCACAGGGTGACAGACCAGCAGATCGCCCTGAACCAGGCCGACGCATGGCGGGCCTTATTTGAGTTAATTGAAAAAGAGCAATTTGAACCAACCCAGGAAAAGGTGTGCACCCTCCATGAAATCGCTGCCAGAGGAGAAGCTTTAGACTGGGGCAAGTTCAGATCCGGGGGGGTTACGATTGCAGGAACCGATTATATGCCGCCCAGGGCAGGTCTGCTGCCGGATTTATTTCAAAAAATGAGGAATGATGCGGAAGAGATATCAGACATCTATGACCGGGCAATTCATTATTTTCTCACAATGGCGAGAGCTCAATTTTTTTACGATGTCAACAAACGCATGGGACGTTTTGTAATGAATGGCGTCTTGTTGAGTTCCGGATATCCTGCTATCAACCTTCCGGTAAAGCGAAGGCTTGAATTCAATCAATTGATGCTGTCCTTTTACGATACCGGGTGTCAAGCGTCGATGAACGCCTTTCTTCGTTCCTGCATGGATCAAAGAACTATAGCCATCATGAAAGAATGATACCTATAAAAAAACTCAATGATCAGTTTTTGGGCCTTGATCATTGAATATCAGGTGTCGATCATTCGTTTAAAAAGACGGGCAAGATTACGCTGATCAAGACGAGTCAATCCATACGCCCCTGCCCTTTCCATGGCCTGCTGATACTCTGCAGCAGAAATTACGGCATCTAACTCAGGAAACTTACGAGCCTTGCCCGCCACTCGATACTGATCCATGATGTTAACGTAACAGTTAACCGATATTTCTTCGGCCAGGAATTTTAAAATAGCGTCGGTCTCTAGGGCACCGCCGGGCATCAGCAGATGCCGGACCATGAGTCCTTGTTCTGCCTCTCCCCTTTCATTTATCCTGAGATCCCCCACCTGCCGCTGCATCTCTTTCAGGGCCCTTCGAGCTATTTTCGGATAATCCTCAGCCCCGGCATATCGCTCCGCTGAATCAACAGACCAGAACTTAAAATCGGGCATGTAGATATCGACTATACCGTCCAGCAATTGCAGAGTGGAGACACTGTCATACCCACTGCTGTTATAAACAAGTGGCACGGTAAGACCATTTTTTACTGCGTGAGGGAGTGCGGCAAGGATTTGCGGTACAACATGACCGGGAGTGACCAGATTGATATTGCAGCAACCCTGCTCCTGCAAATTCACCATCACCCCTGCAAGCTGCATCTCGTCGATCGGAGAACAGCCTGACTCTTCAGGATGGCTGATATCATAATTCTGGCAAAAGACGCAGAGCAGACTACAGCCACAAAAAAAGATGGTCCCCGAACCCTGCTTTCCAACCAGCACAGCCTCCTCCCCGAAATGGGGTCCATGGCCGGAAATCGCTGCGTCCTTTCCTGTGCGACACAGGCCAAGCCCGCCAGCCAGACGGTCCACATTACATCTGCGTGGACACAAATCACATTTTTTCAGCACCCTTCGGCTCTCAACGATCCTTTGTGCCAGAAGGCCAGATCTTGAAGCTGCCAGATAGGAACTTGCCATCACCCCACCCATGAATGTTTCTCAATCACAATCGTTTGTTTAGCTTTGCCAGGCATGGCTACTAGAGATGAATGATCTCTATTTGAGAGTCCGCAATCTGCGCAAGGCCAAGTTCATCAGCAAAATTTAACACCTTATCAACCATTGAATTCACAATCCTTGAATCGTTGCCAATTATTGCAAATCCAATTTCAGCCCACAAATAGCTGTCATTATAGTCGGTTTCTGCAATGGATATGTTGAACTTGTTTCTAATCCGGTTGATAACGGATTTAATTATACTGCGCTTTTCCTTGAGGGAATTGATGCCATAGAGTTTAAATTTGATTTTGCCTGCCCCAATCACCATGTGGTCACCATGAATAAACTTTCCTTCATTAATTATGCGGGTTTTTCTGGTTTTTTCAAATATTTGATCAGGGTCAGAATGTTTTGTCCGCTTATGGTTTCATAATGGACCTCGTCCATCAGGGAGTTCAGGATATAGATCCCCATCCCTCGTTCAGGAAGGGTTTCAATCTTCGAGGGATCAAAGCTGAAGGGCGCAACCTTTGCCGGATTCATGCTTTCTCCGCTGTCGCAGATCTGGAAGATCAGCCGGTCCGGATAACGCAGGACATCTACTTCCACTGAATGCCCTGCCTGGCAATTGTAGGCATGTTTTATACCGTTAGTCACCGCTTCCACGACACACAGTTCTAATTGGTAGCTGGTCGTGCTGTCCATGGACAGGGTGTGGGCGATGCCGCGCACAGCCCCCCCTACCAGGGAAACATTCTCAAGCCTGCTGTCAATGATAAGCCGGATCATGTCCGCCCCTTTCATTTTTTTATGCCTTTATGGAAAGCGCATCAAGGGCTTCATTCTCTGATGCATAGATATCAAATACCCGATTCATGCGGGTCAGACGAAAAAGGCTCATGACGCTTTCCCTCACGGCGCATATCACGAGACGGCCGTCATTGCCGATCTTTTTAAACCCCGAAATAATGGCGCCAAGTCCGCTGCTGTCGATAAATTCCACTTCAGAGAGGTTGAGCACAATCCGCCGATTTCCAGAATCGATCCATTCGCCCATCTTTTGTTTGAATTCCGCTGCCGTTGAAGCGTCGATTCTTTTTTCCAACGGCCTCACGATCAGGACATCATTTATATTTTTATGTTTCAGCTGCATAATTTCCTTTCTAAAATCTATTTATCCATATATTTAAATTCAATTCCTACAATACCCGAATTGATAATTTTTCCCTTTATAACGGTCAATTCGGTGCTTTTTTATTCCAGATGAGGCGGTTATAATCGGAAACGGCCCGGTCGCTGGAAAATTTTCCGGACCGCGCCACATTCAGGATCGCTTTTTTCGTCCAATTGGCCGGGTCCAGGTATTCCGCCTCTATTTGATCCTGCACCTGGATATAGGGGGAAAAATCCGGCAGATGGAAATAGGGGTCCTCATTATTCATCATCCGATGGTAAATCCATTGAAAGATCCCCTGCTCGTCAGGGCAAAAAGTATTGTCACGAAAGGCGTCCAAGACCCTGCGGATCTCCGGGGAGCGATGATAATACTCCACGGGGTGGTAGGTCTTCTTTTTGATCATGTCGGCGATCTCTTCCGCCTTCAATCCAAAGATAAAGATATTATCTGCACCCACTTCCTCGAGCATTTCGACATTGGCGCCGTCCAGTGTCCCCACGGTCAAGGCGCCGTTAAGCATGAATTTCATGTTTCCCGTTCCAGACGCCTCCTGGCCGGCCGTGGAAATCTGTTCGCTCAAATCCGCAGCCGGTATGATCTTTTCGGCAAGAGAGACACTGTAATCGGGTAAAAAAACCACCTTTAGGGCATCCTGAATCCGTCTGTCCTGATTTATGACCTGCCCGACGTTGTGAATCAGCTTGATTATCTGTTTGGCCACCCAGTATCCGGGCGCAGCCTTGCCGGCAAAGATAAAGGTCCTTGCAACCGTGGGCGTCTTTTCCCCCCTGACGATCTGCAGATATTCATGTACGATATGCATGATTTTCAGCAGCTGGCGTTTATATTCGTGGATTCGTTTGATGTGAATGTCGAACAAACTGTCGGGATCGATGGAAAGCCAGAGGGTGTCGGAGATGATTTTCGACAACTCTTCTTTATTCGCCCGCTTGATGTCACGGAATTGATCCATGAAAACCGCCTGATCGGCATGGGGTTCCAACCGTCGAAGCTGGGTGAGATCGGTGATCCAGGCGTCTCCGATGGTGTCGGTGATCAGCCCCGCCAATCGGGGATTGGAATCCAGAAGCCAGCGTCTCTGGGTGATGCCGTTGGTTACATTGACGAATCGCTCCGGCCAGAGGGTATAAAAGTCTGAAAAATTGTCCTGCTTTAGAATCTCCGTGTGGAGTGCGGAGACCCCGTTGACGGAATGGGATCCCACCAGGGCCAGGTGGGCCATCCGGACCTGCTTGGTCTCCCCCTCTTCGATGAGGGACACCCGCCGGAGAAGGTCGACGTTGTGGGGATGACGGACAGCGACCTTTTCGAGAAAACGACGGTTGATTTCATAGATGATCTGGAGATGGCGGGGGATGACCCGTTCGAGGAGGGATGCGGGCCACTTCTCCAGCGCTTCGGCCAGCACCGTATGGTTGGTATAGGCCAGAGTCTGTTGGGTGATTTCCCAGGCCCGCTCCCATGGGAGTGCATATTCGTCCACGAGAAGCCGCATCAGTTCCGCAACTGCCAGGGAGGGATGGGTGTCGTTCATCTGGATGGCGACTTGATCAGGGAACCGGTGGAAATTTTCGTTGTTTTTCATATAGCGCCGAATGATGTCCTTGAGGGTGCAGGCCACAAGAAAATATTCCTGCACCAGGCGAAGTTCCCTTCCTGACTTGATGGTGTCGAGGGGATAAAGCATCTTGGTGATGGTTTCGGTAGCAACCTTCTGCTCCACCGCCCGGAAGTAATCACCCTCATTAAAGATCTGGATATCAAAGTCTTCAGAGGAACCTGCGCCGTAGAGCCTCAACCAGTTCACCGTTTTCCCCCCATATCCGACGACGGGAATATCAAAGGGAATCCCCACGATGACATTCCAGTCGAGCCACATGGGGTTGTACTCCCCATCGCGGTCCTGAAAGTGTTCGATCCGTCCGTAGATGGGGATGATGCATTTTTCATCGGTCCGCTTGAACTCCCAGGGGCTGATGTCCGCCAGCCAGTTATCCGGTTTTTCCCGCTGATAGCCGTTGTGGATCTCCTGCTTAAAGAGGCCGTATTCATAGTGGATCCCGTAGCCAAAACCGGCAATATCCAGCGTTGCCATGGAGTCAAGAAAACAGGCAGCCAGGCGGCCGAGGCCGCCGTTTCCAAGACCGGGGTCGTGCTCCTGCTCCCGCACCTCATCGATGTCAATGCCTGCCTCTACCAGAAGTTCACGGCAGACATCGAACATCCCGAGATTGTGGAGATTATTGCCCAACAGCCTGCCGATTAAGAATTCCAAAGAGAGATAATAAACCCTCTTGGTTTGGGATGCCTGATATCGCTGCTCCGTCTGCAGAATTTTTTCCGCCATTCGGTCCCGCAGGGAAAAGGCCGTCGAAAGAAAGAGGTCCCGGTACTCCTTTGTGGGAGATTCCTTGCAGAGAGAGCAGCGAAGATGGTAGTCCATTGATGTTTTTAAATCGGATTTCGAGATTTCATTAACTGTTAGTTTCATTTTTCCTCTTTTTTTTTCAAACCATTTTCCAGACCATCGGCAAGACCGAGGATCCCTTCAAAATCAAAGTCGTCCTTCATTCGTGCAATTCTGCCAAAATAGGGGGCAAAGTCCTTGGACCGGGCGGCCATCTCCTCGGAAATCTCCGTCAGCGCCGACACGTCACCCATTTCGGCGGCCTCCCGCAGGCGTCTAGCTGCCTCCCTGGCCAGGCCCGGGGCCAGTCGGTGCACCAATTCAGGGGCTGGCTCAGGTTCGAAGACATCCGTGGATGACGACAGCTGCCGGACAGACCGAATGGCCTCTTCCATCCGACTTTCTAAGGCGGCAAGGGCCGTGGCAAGGGCATCCGCCGGGGGGGGATTTTGGGGGTTAGCATGCTTGACCAGCTGGTCCAGGGCCGTGGCTGCGGCATTGAGCTCGGTTGCCGAGAGGTTGCCGGCGACTCCCTTGATTTCGTGGGCCAGCTTGTGAACGCTGCTGTAATCCCCGTCATCCAGGGCTTGCCGGATCTCGTTCACCCGCTGGGCGTACCTGTCGCCAAAGCTGATCAACAGCTTGCGGTACAGGGCCTGGTTTCCTTGAAGACGCCCCAGACCGGAAGGAAGATCGAACCCATCCAGAAACGCTGGAAACGGCTTCTCCTCCGGGGCTGCCGGGATGACAGCGCCGCAATTATCCGGAACGGGCTGCAGCGTCGTTTCCGCCTTTGATCCGGCCTCCCCCCTGGGTGGGGCGGCTGAGATCCATTCCGCCAGGGTTGCGTAGAGTACCTCCGGATCAATGGGCTTGGTGATGTGATCGTTCATGCCGGCAAGACGGCTTTTCTCCGAATCTTCGGCCATGGCGTGGGCCGTCATGGCGATGATGGGCAGGCCCTTGAACCGCACATCCTGGCGGATGGTCCGGGTTGCGGTATAGCCGTCCATTACAGGCATCTGCAGATCCATCAGCACGGCGTCGAAGTGATTCCTCCACACTGCGTCAACGGCTTCCTGGCCGTTGGCGGCCAGGGAGACGGCAACTCCCCCAGCGGCAAGGATTTCCATGGCCACCTGCTGGTTGATCTCATTGTCTTCAACCAGCAGCACCCGGGCGCCTTTGAGGCGCTTGAGCACATCTGAGGCCTGTTTAATCTCCTCCTCCGTCGCCAGGGGCGTCTCCTTGCCGCCCTCTTTGGCCAGCGCGTTCATGATAGTATCGAACATCACCGAGGCGTTGATGGGCTTGATCAGGAAACCGTCCAGCCCGGCAGCCTCGGCCCGCCACATGATCTCCTCCCTGGCGTAGGCGCTGACAAGGATGATGAGCGGGATCCGGGTCAAACGCAAATCCTTCTTGATCCGTTTCGAAGCCTCAATGCCGTCAATGCCAGGCAGCTTCCAGTCCATCACCACGATGTCGTAGGGGCGTCCCCCGACGGACTTTCCAATCTCCTCCAGCCCTTCTTCACCAGACGCCGCCAGGGTAACGTCAAAAGAAAAACATTCCAGCATACTCTGAAAAATTTCCCGGGAGGTTGCATTGTCGTCCACCACCAGCGCATTAAGGCCTCTCAACTCCGGCGGGGGTATATGACAGGCCTCTCTGGCTTTCTGATCGGTCTTGAAAACCGCAGTAAAATAGAACGTGCTGCCTGTCCCGTAGATGCTTTCCATCCAGATCTTGCCGCCCATCATCTTTACGAGACGCTGACAGATGGAGAGCCCCAGCCCGCTGCCGCCGTACCGGCGGGTGATGGAGGTATCCGCCTGGCTGAAGGCCGTGAAAAGCTGGGCCATGTGCTCCTCTGTGAGACCGATGCCCGTATCCCGCACGGAAAATTGGAGAACTGTAACATGGTTTCCCTGGCTGACCACTTTGGTGGAGACCACTATTTCTCCGCGGTCGGTGAACTTGATGGCGTTGCTGGCCAGGTTCACCAGAATCTGGCTCAGCCGCAGGGGATCTCCCACCAGCTGGCGGGGCACGTCAGCTCCGGTGTCGAAAAGAACCTCGATCCCCTCCTTTTCCCGAATTCTCATCGCTATCAGGGTGGAAAGATTATCCAGGACTTCATCCAGGTTGAAGTCAATGGACTCCATTCCCATCTTTCCAGCCTCGATTTTTGAGAAATCGAGAATATCGTTGATGACCCCGAGGAGGGAGTTGGCGGAAATCTGAATCTTGTGGAGGTAGTCCCTCTGCTTTGGCGTAAGGTCCGTCTGGAGGGCCAGATGGGTCATCCCCATAACGGCGTTCATGGGGGTGCGGATTTCGTGGCTCATGTTGGCCAGAAAATCGCCTTTGGCCCGGGTGGCCGCCTCTGCTTTATCCCGGGCAACGATGAGTTCCTCCTCCATCTTTTTACGGTAGGTGATGTCCGAAACCATGGCAAAGGAGCCAGTTTTTACGTTGTTTTTATCGTAAAGGGGGGTGGCATGGAACTCGCAAATCACCTTTGAACCATCCGGACGGCTGAGGGCGATCTCATAGACGCTCGTTTGGCCGGCAGCTCTGAGCCGAAGCTGCTCCTTCAAGATTGCCCTGTTTTCCTCGTCCACAAATTCGAAGAGCGTCCTTCCCAAAATATCCTCCCGGGCCCTGCTGAAAATTTTGCACATGGTGTCATTGACGGATACGATGTGCACCTCATTGTTTACCCACAAGAACCCTTCATTGGTCGTCATCAGAATGCTTTTAAGATGGTATTCGCTCTCCCGAAGGGAGTCTTCGACTTTCTTGCGGGCAGAGATGTCACGGAAGACCACTACGGAGCCGATGATGGTTTTGCCTTTGCGCTGGGGCACGCTTGTGTAGGAGGTATAAAAAAATGAGCCGTTCTTGCGCCAGAAAACCTCGTCCCTGCGGAAACTGCTGATCCCCTGGGTATGGGCCAGATAAATCGGACAACTCTCCCGAAGGTGCGGCGATCCATCATCATTTGAATGGTGAAACAGGTCATGTATGTTTTGATCAACAAGTTCTTTGATCTCGTATCCGAGCATCTTCTGCGCGGCTTCATTGGCATAGGTGCATAGACCTTCAGTATCGGTAACGAAAATACCCTCTGCCATCGATTGCAGGATAAGGTGGTTGTATTCCTCGGATTCCCTAAGCCTTTCAGTTCTATCCTCCACCAGGCTTTCGAGATGAGCCTTGTAATGCGTCAACTCCTTTTTGGCCCTTTCGGCGTCTTTGACCTGAGCTATGGCGATATGTTCAGCCTTTTTCGCTTTGATCCGCTCGATACCCAAACAGGCAATAATGTTAGCGAAACCAGTCAAAAACCCCAGGATAGCAAGCAGCTTTTCCTGGGAAACAATCGGCACCTCATCAAGGGCACCCAGGTAATCCGCCACATCGAAATCGAATTTCTGGGCCTGTTGTTTGAAATAATTCCTGTCTGGCGCTTCTGTGAAGAACTGCCCTACAAAAAAATTGGCCACATGCTGGCCCTCAATGATGATGGGGGAAGCAGCGTCGGTCAAGCCATTTTTGCAGTGGTAAATCGAAAATGGTTTTCCCTCCTTGAGATTTGCAGCGAGTTTCGTGTCGCTCTCGACACAGCGCAAACACGTCCGCGCATCAACACGATGAAAGCCGGTGCAGATCCGCTGCCAGCGGGCGGACATCAGGACATTTCCTTCCAAGTCTACGATGGCCGAGGCGATCCCCATGGCATTACAGAAGTCTTCAAGGACGGGCTGCAGCTGATTAATATCCATCACTTCCGTCAAGGAAAACCCTTCGTTTTCGACAGCCGCCTGATCATTTTTGGTATGGGAGTGTCCCGCCGTCGTCTTGCCTGGGTTGGTGTTTTCGTTTTCTTTCAAGGCGTTCTCCTAAATTTTTTCCGCCCAAATAAGCTGGCAGGCGTTATATATCGATGTACCCATATCAGACTTCTTGAAAAAGATCTCAAGGCCATTGATGCTAATCAACAACCATAATAACCATGGCCTGATCATCATCGGCCGGCCAGTCTCCTGCGAACTGCGAGATGTCGTCGATAATTTCTTTAAGAATGAGTTTGGGGTCATCGGAAGAGGCGTTTGTAAATTGCAGCAGCAGGCGGTTCGTCCCGTAACGCTCCCTGGATGTGTTGAATCGGTCGGTGACCCCATCTGTGTAAAACAGAATGCGGTCCCCGGAATGAAGGGCGACTTCGGACACCGGCACATCGGCATAAGTATCCAATCCCATAATAAATACGCTGTCACAGGGGATTTCGGTCGCAGTTTTTTCCGAAAGCCGATAGAGGATGGGGAGCGGATGGCCTGCACAGGCGATTCTGAGGATCCTGCAGACGGAGTCGTAAACGGCATAGACTGCTGTGACAAAACTTTCCCTGTTCACCTTGCAAAGATTTTCGTTGATGAAGGAAAGCACTCTATCCGGTTCCTCCAGGCCGGTGGAACAGGAGCGAAACAGGGCGCAGGTCATGGCCATCATAACAGCCGCAGGAGCACTGTGGCCTTCCGCATCGGCGACCAGAACGGCCAGAAGACCCCCTGGCAGCGTCATAAAATCGTAATAGTCACCACCGGCATAACGGCTGGTTTCATAGTGCACTGCCAGTTTCAACCCGTTAACCTGGGGCAGATGTTCGGGAAGAAGGTTACGTTGAAGCTGGGAGACCACCTCAAGCTCGTGCTCCAGCTCATCCCTTTGCTGCTGCACCTCACGACTGAGCCGATGGATCGTCAGGTGGGTATTCACGCGGGCGATTACCTCTTCGGGCTGGAAGGGTTTGGCTATATAATCCACCGCCCCCAGCTGAAGCCCGCGCACCTTGTCTCCAGTATCATCAAGGGCGGAAAGAAAGATCACCGGGATTTTTTGAGTGTCCGGATCCGCCTTTAACCGTCGACACACCTCAAATCCGTCGATTCCCGGCATCATTATATCCAGCAAAATGAGATCCGGCCGCACTTTTTGGGCAATGGTCAGGGCCGTCTCGCCGTTTTTGGCAACCAGTAACTTGCAGCCGAGCTTTTCCAGGGTGTGCATCAACACCTGAAGGTTCGCAGGTTGATCGTCAACCAGGAGAATAGATTCCGTGATTTTATTTGTTACTGTCATCGCTGCTCCCTTGTACAGGTCCCCGGCCGCAGGCTATCCAAACTCTTTTGACTCTCCATCCTGGACAACGGCCCTGGCCCTTAATAATTATGAAAATCATAAGGTAAATGGTACCAGGGAAAAAATGGGCTGTCAAAATGAATGTTTGGGTTTCACTAATTGGCAGGCAATCTGCCATTGGGGTAACCATGGGGTGGGCAACCCCAGGGGCTGCCCCTACATCACCGACAAGAACTATTTACGATGTCTATAAAACGGTTCTCCTGAAGGCGGTTCAAGTTTGTTGCCGAGGATGAGGTCTGCGGCCTTTTCTGCGATCATCATCACCGGCGCATAGATGTTGCCGTTGGTAACACAGGGCATTACAGAGGCATCCACGACCCTGAGGTTTTCAACCCCCCAGACCTTCATGGATTCGGGGTCCACAACGGCCATATCATCGGTACCCATCTTGCATGTGCACGAGGGATGAAGGGCGGTTTCAGCATCCTTTGCCACCCAGTCAAGGAGATCCTCGTCGGTCTGAAGGTGACTGCCTGGAGAGATCTCACCTCCGTTAAACTCGTCAAAGTTAGGCTGGTTCATGATCTTTCTGGCGCACCGGATGGTTTCCAGCCACTCTTTCCGATCCTGATCCGTTGACAGGTAATTGAACCTCAAGGCCGGGTGTTCTTCAGGATCGGTTGACTTTAACTTGACCGTGCCCTTGGAGTTGGAATACATGGGCCCCACATGGACCTGGTATCCATGCTCTGAGCTTGGCTGGCTCCCGTCATAACGGATGGCAAGGGGCAGAAAATGAAATTGAATGTTGGGGTATTCCACCTCGTTGTTGCTTCTTATAAAGCCGCCCGCCTCAAAGTGGTTGGTGGCGGCGGCTCCCTTTCTGTGGAACAGCCATTGATAACCGATAAAGGGTTTTTTCCACCATTTAAGCGAAGGGTTCATGGACACGGGTTTTTTACTCTTGTACTGAATATAGACCTCAAGATGATCCTGCATATTCTCGCCCACACCGGGAAGATCGTGGACCACGGGGATGCCAAGCTCCTCTAATTCCCGGGCATTACCCACGCCTGAAAGCATAAGGGTCTGGGGGGTGTTGATGGCCCCTGCGCAGCAGATTATTTCGCCGCCTAAAACGGTCCTGAGCTTCCCCCGTTTTCCTTTTTTAAACTCCACACCAGTGGCCTTTTTACCCTCAAACAAAACTTTAGTTGTCATGGCCCGGCAAACGAGATCCAGGTTTGGCCGTTTTTTGAGCACCGGGTGAAGATAGGCCCTTGCTGCGCTCATCCTTCGGCCCCGGCTGATGTTTCGATCAAAGACTCCAAAACCCTCCTGGCGAAAACCGTTCACATCGTCAGTTCTGGGGTAACCGGCCTGTTCTGCAGAATCGAGGAATGCCTTGAAAAGAGGGTTCTTACAGGGTCCTGTCTCAAGGATCAGTGGACCTTCAGACCCATGGTACTCATCCGGTCCCTTGATTCGATTTTCAGCACGAATGAAATAGGGGAGGTTGTGGGCGTAATCCCAGCCTTCCATGCCCGGCTCCTTAGCCCATTTCTCATAATCCATGGCATTGCCGCGAATGTAAATCATGCCGTTGATGGACGACGAACCTCCAAGAACCTTTCCCCGGCCATGGAAAACTCGCCGATCGTTCATATGGGGTTCAGGCTCACTTTCGTAGCACCAGTCGTAAAACTTATTTCCCAGGGGAAAGGTCAACCCAGCAGGCATATGAATAAACACATCCCAGATGTAATCGGGGCGCCCTGCCTCTAACACCAGAACATTAGTCGAAGGATCCTGGCTCAGCCGGTTTGCAAGAACACACCCGGCAGATCCCCCGCCAATGATTATATAGTCATAGTTTTTTTTCATGAATTAAACTCCTTTTCAAGGCCTTGATCATAACATCAGCCTGTTGGTTTGGCGTTACAGATTGGATTGAACAGAGCGAAACCTAACATTTTTTTAAAGAATTTACAATCACCTGGTTTCGTTCCTCCAGGGCAACCTCGTTCTTGACAAATTACAAAATAAATTTAAATGGTTATCATCAATATTGGATAAAACTACATTGATTTGATTTTTTATAATTTGGCGGTCTTAAAGGCCTGAAATAGATAGGATGAATGTTAGAATGAAGTAAATATTCGGGTTAGTAATTTATGAGTCAAATTTTTAACAGTTTTCTAAATTTTTTATCTAAAGGGTACACCCAGATATCTTTAAATGGAACACTAATTTTTCCTGCAGGACCAAGTTTTCCA
>Ga0265295_1002164_pt1 | contig 32172 bp, 28 predicted proteins | sample Munlansysbiofilm_FD_192503 | JGI IMG/M metagenome (GOLD analysis project Ga0265295, IMG submission 192503) | Leachate microbial communities from a municipal landfill in Southern Ontario, Canada - Methane capture system biofilm | ecosystem: Engineered > Solid waste > Landfill > Unclassified ... | reverse complement strand
GCCGTTCATGGCGGCCTTGATCCCGGAGGTTCCTGAGGCTTCCATCGGGTAGATGGGATTGTTGAGCCACACGTCACAGCCGGCAACGAGGCGGCGGGCCAGGCTCAGGTTGTAGCCTTCCACCATGAGCAGGTTCCCTTCGAATTCCGGCCAGCGGGATATGTCGTAGATGCGGCGGATGAGCTCCTGGCCGGGCTTGTCATCGGGGTGGGCCTTGCCGGCAAAGATGAAGAGGACGGGCCGGCCGACATCTCTGAGCGTGGAACGAAGCCAGTCCATGTTCTCAAACAGCAGCGTGGCGCGCTTGTATGTGGCGAAGCGGCGGGCAAAGCCGATGGTCAGCACATTGGGGTCGAGAGGATTGGTGAACTTGAGCATGCGTTCCAGGCGGGCTACGGACCCGAAAATGCGCATATGCTGGTTGGTCACGACATCGCGCACGGAAGACAGCATCTTGGCCTTTAGCGTCTGGTGCGCGGCCCAGAAGAGATGGTCCGGTATGTCCGCCACCTTCTCCCAGAAGGCGATGTCGAAATCCGCATCCATTCGGAGCCGGCGCCATTCGTAACCAAGCTGGCTGTCGAAAAGATCCTGCCATTCCTGGGCCAGGAAGGTGGAAACGTGGACGCCGTTGGTAATGTAGTCCATGGGCGACTCCTCGGGAAGCACCTGCGGCCACATGTCGGAAAGGATGCGCGAGGAAACCTGCCCGTGGATCCGGGAAACGCCGTTATGGTAGCGTGATCCGCTGAGCGCCAGTTTGGTCATATTGAACTCCTGGCCGTAACCAGCGCCACCGAGCTTCAGAAATTCTTCCCGCTGCAGGCCCAGGTCGTTGCAGGTTTCCCTGAAGTAGTCCCAGATCATGTCCTCGGCGAAGTGGTCATGACCGGCTGGAACCGGCGTATGAGTGGTAAACACCGTGCTGGCCGCCACGATCTCAAGGGCGGCATGAAAGGAGAGTCCTGCTGCTTTCATCTTGCGGCGGATGCGCTCCACGACGAGAAAGGCGGCATGCCCTTCGTTGATGTGGTAAACGGTCGGTTTCAAACCAAGCTGCTCCAAAGCGCGTGCGCCTCCAATGCCCAGCACGATCTCCTGCTGAATGCGCGTGTGCAGATCTCCGCCGTAGAGCCGATGGGTGATGTTGCGGTCCTCGGCCCAGTTCCCGGGCAGATCGGTATCAAGGAGACACAGGCGTACATGGCCGACCTGCGCTTCCCAGACCTTCACTTCGACGGTGCGGCCAGGCAGTTCGATGCTGACATGAAGCTCCCTGCCATCGTCAGTCAGAGCGGGATTAACCGGCAAATCTTCGAAATCGGAATCGGTGTAGGTGGCGATCTGGTGCCCGTCGCTGTCGATATGCTGGGAAAAGTAGCCCTGGCGATACAGCAGCCCTACGGCTACGAAGGGCAGACGCAGATCGGAAGCCGACTTGCAGTGGTCTCCGGCCAGGATGCCCAGCCCCCCTGAATAGACGGGAAAGCTCTCGTGAAAGCCGAACTCTGCACAGAAATAGGCGATCAGATCATCCGGCTTGAGGTCAAGGGACATGTCCAGGCACTGAGGCTCCCTCATATACGTGTCGAAAGCTGAGAGGACGCGATTGTAGTTGCTCCGGAAAATATGGTCATCCGCCGCTGCGTTCAGCCGATCTTCGTCCACCCGCTTGAGGAAGGCTTTTGGATTGTGCTTCACCATGTCCCATAGGCCCGAATGGAGTCGGGCAAAAAGGGTGCGGGTGGGCTGATCCCAGCTGTACCAGAGGTTGTCCGCCAGTTCGGTAAGCCGGGACAGGCGTTGCGGAATGTGAGGATTGACCTCGATAACAAAGGGTGTGCCTGGGTGCATAGGACTCTTCCTTTCTGAGATGTCAGCGTCGAGCTGCAGATTTCCTTCAGGTTACTCCTCTGTAATGAGAGGAATAAAATCCTTGCCAACTGCTCAGTCAAATGAAATATTGAAAATGATAATTTTGAGCTCCGCGAAGGATTCCTTGATTTTGGTCAAGGTGGGAATTACTGTTGAATGTATATGAATAAAGCTATAACCGTAGCGCGTCTACATGAAGTCGGATGATGTGTCAAGGATAATTTGCTTCCAGGTTCAAAAAGTTCTGTCGCCCGTCTTTGCGACGGCATTGGATCTCTGAAAGCTGCATCCGGGATAACTCTTCTGCCGGCACGCGACGAAAATAATGAGAAAAACATGAAAAAGGATAAGCTGCTGCCCGCGACATTGACGATCTCGATGGCCGCCGGTCCTCTGCCGCGGCGTTTATGAGCATGGGTACGGTCGTGATGGCCGTTGTCGATGTGCGGACGGAGGCGGAATGGAACAACGGCCATCTTGAGGGCGCCGTATTGATCCCCTATGGGCGGATTGCTGAAAAAATTGAGTCCGTGGCCTGCGATAAATCGCAGAAAATCTACCTCTACTGCAGAACCGGAAGACGGGTGCAAATCGCCAAGGGAACCCTCGAAAAACTGGGATACAGCGATGTTGTCAATCTGGGTTCCATGGAAAATGCCGCCGGGGTCCTCAAGGTAAGAATCGTGAAGTGAACCGCATCCGCCATCCCCGATCCGGCGGGAGAGCGGGCGCGCCCATTCGTACCGGAGCATCGGAGCGAGATCAGGAGAAACAGCCCGGGGAGGTCGAGTTGAGGATATAATATTCGATGATGAGGCGGTCACGGTCGCCATGTAGACGGCTCAACAACCGGCGCAGAAAGGCTTTTTCGTCCTCGGTGGTCAGAAAGGATTGCAGGGCGCAATCGATGCCTTCAGTCACAATATCGAAGGCGTCCATGAAATCGGAGATGTTGGCGGGAGGCTCTGCAATGATGGATTTTATTTTTTCTCTGTCGTGATCCGGCATGACCGGCAAACCTCCTCAGAAATCAACGTCAAGAAAGGCGCATGAAAATGCGCCTTTCTTGTTATGCAATGATTATTTTCGGAGAACTCAGATCCACATCAGAAAAGAACGGCTCCCTGCAGATGCCCCCCCTTTAGAAGACGAGGCCATCCTCGTGAATCCGGATTCCCCTGCCCATGTGCAGGATCAAGACTTTCTGCTTCTCAAACCGATAAGGCCGACCAAGCCTGAACCGAGAAGGAGTATGGCAGGCGGTAGGGGTACAGGTGCGCCTGAATTGAGGGCTTCGACAGCGTCAAGATCAAAGCCCGCAACGGCTCCTCCATTGTCCAGCCCTACGAATTTCAGATAGGTCACATACGGAAGGCCGGAGTAGCTGCTCAAGTCATACTCCACATCGTAGGCGGTCCGACCCAGGTAAACATAGGTGATGTTGTCTTTGCTTGCGTAGATGTCGACATTGGAATCGCCACCTATCACCTGATAGATTTTGAGGTCGTTGCCGGCTCCGTCGTAGGCCGTATTGTCTGTAAAGGCAAGGATAAGGGTTTCCGGGATGTCAATGGAAACGTGATTACCGTCGTTGGGGCCCAAGGCATACTCGGCCGGCCCGCCTTCACTTGAGGAGCCCGCCGGCCGGTCGAATGACACGACCTTATCCAGCCACTGGTCGGCAAAACTGTTGGTTGCAAAAACGAACAGGCCGAAAAGCAAACAGAAAGACAAGATTAAAACTTTTTTCATGGTTTCCTCCTCTGCATCCGCCGGATCATTCCCTGCGTTCGGAACGGTTTTCCCTGCTCAAGGATGCCTGGTATCGTCTTGGAAGAACTGTTGAGCGATGCTGTAAAAACCCTTTTTCCGAGTTGTCTCGAACGTTCGTCTGGTTGTGAGAAATCACCCCCCCCCCTTTGTCTGCCAGTCCGGGTCCCTGCAGACTCGGCAGCGGAATGGAAAAACGATCGATGAACAGGGTCGTGTCGGTTTCCATCCTTTGCCCCTGTGGGGGAGCCCGGAAACCGGGAATCAATAAACACAATTTCTACATATCTTTTAAACAATATTAAAGAACGATGCAATCGGGCTTAGCCTGAATTTTCAATGACCCAAACTCTTACGAAGCTTAAGCCTATTGGCCTAGACTTTACGTTCCGGCGCGGGAAATGACGTTTGGATCTCAGGTATTGTCCGTAATGGTTATACGGAAAGCCGGTGGAACTGCACCTTTCCGGTACCCTCCGGCGACATCATGGGAAACCCTTCGAGAGCGCCGCTTCAAGTTCCGCTGCCAGTTCCTTCAGTTCGTCACGATCAAAAGTCAGCCGGACTCTGCCGCCTCCGGGATGTGAAAATGTGAGGGTTGCCCCCATGTCCGTTTTTTCAACCTGCCATCTCTTTCCCCCGGGGAGCTTCACCGCTTCCGACAGCCAGTCATCCGGGTCAAACTCCGCAATTTGGATCAGGACCCCGAAGGCATGGCGGGGATGGATGAATATCTCCTTCCACACAGCGCCGTAATACTCGTTGTATCCAAAAAAGGGAATGCCCTTTTCCTCGAGATGGTTCATCGTCCTGCGGAGATCCGGTGTCTGGAGCGTGATGTGGTGGACGCCGCCTTCCCTGTGCTTCAGAAACCCGTCAAGATAGCTGCCCTTTCCCGTGGGTGAGATGATCTCCAGGCGGGACAGATCGCCCAGGGAAAAGATCTGCCAGAAGTACTTCATCTGGGGGCTCCCCATGGAGCCGACGCAGGCAACAGCCCCCAATACGTCCCGGAAAAAATGTTCCGCTCTTTTCTGGTCTCTTACCGCAAGCGATACATGGTCTATTCTCGAAATCAAAACCGTTCCTCCCAGTTGCCATCATTCCGAGGACCGTGCGAGGCCACTTCCGACGATGTCACATCGGTTTCCTGACGGTCCCTCTCTGTTCTCCATTTCCCTTCGGCCGCCTCCCGGAGCTGAGAGGGATGGACAGCCGATTTATATACAGGAACCGGGGCGAAAAGGAAGCATGAAAGCTTAAGAGGTATTTTTTTCTGGTGATTTCCAATTGTTTCTGGACATGTGGCCCGCCGGTCCAGTGTTTCAAAGCGGAAATTTCTCGAGGAACCGATGGATGATGGGACATGGGATCAACCGGTTTTCAGGCCCCATCGATCAAAAAAGAGTCCGAGAATGATGTTCCGGCACCATACTTGCTTTGCCATACTTCAAGCAATGTTCATCTTCTTGTCGGCCTGGCCCGCGCATGCCACGGACCAGGCCGACACTCCTGTCATCCAAACCCTGCAGTACCAGGTATTCCTGTCCGCGGAGGGAACCAAAAAGCCAACAGTGTCAACGGATGGAATTGGCCCCTGAAGGGGGCCGTTAACGCCTTGCTTCGCGAGCGTCAAAACAATATTCAGAAGCTGTCCGTACAGAGGGTCGCATATCGGGATGTATCGATTATCTCAGTTTTATGCTGGTATATGTTCCGTAATCGATCCGTATTGAGTTTCTGTTAAATTGTGGCACTATTACAGCACTTTGGCGATTCGGCCGGCGGAGTTCCAGCAAAAGTCGTCTTTCGTCTGACTCTGGGCCGCGTAACCGCTTGTCCGAATCCGAATGCCGAAAGGAAAAGGGGGCTTTCTTCTTAGAAAGATTTTATTTTTAACCGCCTGGAAAGATGCTTCAACGAAGCATGACATGCCGGACGGACTAAAGGGACGATCTATGAATTACCAACAATATCTGAAAACATTGATCGGCAGGAGAGGGACACTGGACTTTCCGGAAAAGGGCTCCTGCGGTGTGCTTGAAAACAGTTCCTATTACAAGCTCCGCTTCAACGAATCAAACCTTTCCCATCGGAACGCCCATCTCATTGATGTTCAGGATGACTTTGTCGTCATCCAGCACGATGTCCATGGGGCGATGAAAATACCCCTCTCGTTTTTCTGGTAAATGAGGCAGGACCGGCGACGGTGCCTTCAGGAAAGGCCCATCGTTCCGGCGGCCATCATCAGAACGTCAGGGGATCACCCAGGACGCGTCCATCCCGCTTTCTTTCCAGGAGAATTTTGCCCGGAGATGGCCGGTCAATTTCAGCAGCAGCCAGTCCATTTCATCAAACCGGCAGACAATGGCGGCAAAGTTTTTCCGGGCTTCGGGGACATCAAATAATTTGGGCGCCTTTTCCAGGAGAAAACCCGAAAGACCCGAGGTTGGATTCTCCGTGGGCGACCCCGGCGGAATGTCTGCGCAGTAGTTGATGCGGTGATGCAGGCGCACCTGGTCCCACTGTGCTTCCGCCACCTGGTCATCGGTGTGGACCGAAGCGGTTCCTGAAATGCGCAGCTGCAGCCACTTTTCAGGATGATAGAACAGCCAGCTCGCATTGGGATTGTCCCGGATCTGCAGTACCTTTGAACCCCGGGCATCGCAGTGACAGATCAAGGTCCGCTCCCTTTCTGAAAACTCCCTCAGGATCACGATCCGCACCTGGGGTCTGCGGCCGTCCATGGTGGTCAGGACGGCCTGGTGAAAGGGGTCCCTGAAGTTTCGGACGCCGTTATGGAGCTGTTTCCAGCTTGATTCGAGAACTTCATCCAGTGTTGAAATCGTTTCTTTTTTCCCAAATACCATAGACATTCCCGCAGGCCGTGCAGACAGGCTGTCAGCGTCTGGGCACGCCTTCCCTAAAAAGAGGTTACATCCAACAAATTATTCCCTTTCATATCACAGTCTTCAGGAAATAAATATCATGATGGCAAGAGCCTTGTGTTCCGCGACTTCACAGGGAAGAAGGCTTGAAAGGACGATGGAAATCAAGGCGGGACGCGTGCAGGACCTGATCTCGTTCACTGTGGCGAAAGGAGGAAGACGCGCGGATTAGTGGACGGGTCGAAACCGGCCGCTTCTTCTCCATGCCGATGAGAAGGTGGTAAAAACCGGGCCGCTCCAATTAAATCTTGACGGTGCTTTTCGTATGGCCTATTTTTCCCCATATTTTCTTCCCATGCCGTGTGCGGAAAGGTCGTCCTTCATGAAAAAGCGCTTTGCCTGTCTGGCCGCTGCCACCCTCGTGATATCGTTTTTTCTGATCACCGCCTGTTCGGAAACTTCCCGGGATGCCGCTCCGGCAAAAACAAGCCGGGACAGACAGATTCCTGTCACCGCCGCCAAGGCGGTACTCAAAGAAATTCCGGTAGAAATCAAAACGTTCGGAAATGTTCAGGCCCGCTCGAGTATCCAGATCAAGTCGGAGGTTGACGGCATTCTTGCCAAGGTGCACTTCAGCAAGGGGCAGACGATCCGGCGGGGAGATCTCCTCTTTACCATCGACTCCCGATCCTACCAGGCGGAGCTGGATAGGGCCAGGGCCAACCTTCTTCGGGATCGGGCCATGGAAGAACATGCCCTCCTGACGGCGGCACGTTTTCGAGAGCTCTTCAGGCGGGAATTGATTTCCCGGAGCGACAACGACAAGGCCCAGGCCGAGGCGGCCGCCCTGACGGCAACGGTCCGAGCCGACCGGGCCGCCGCAGCCACGGCGAGGCTCCAGGTCGAACGCTGTTCCATCCACAGTCCGATCACCGGGCGGACCGGAGACCTTCTCACCGCGGAAGGGACCTTGATCAGGGCCAGGGAGGCCACCATGGTGACGATCAACCAGATCCGGCCCATCGAGGTCTTTTTCAGCGTCCCCCAGGCAGATCTGCCCGCAATCCGCAGCGCGATGGCTGGAGGAGTCCTGAAAGTCAGGGCGGGATTACCGGGGGACGGCAGGCCTCCGGAGGAGGGCGACCTCTTTTTTATCGACAATTCGATCAATCAAGGAACCGGAACGGTGCGTCTTGCCGGGGTGTTCCACAATGATCGGGAGGCGCTCTGGCCGGGCCAGTACGTCACCGCGACCCTGGTGCTCGGGGTCCGGAAGGGGGCCCTGGTCGTGCCGGCGGAGGCGGTTCAGGCGGGCCAGGACGGAAAATTTGTCTTTGTCGTCAAAGAGGACCAGACGGTTGAACTCCGGCCGGTTGCCGTCCAGATGGCCACCGGGGTTGAGGCTGTCATCGAAAGGGGCTTGGGGGCCGGCGAGCGTGTTGTAACCGACGGCCACCTGGAGCTCGTCCCGGGCGCCCGGGTCAAAATCAGGACCGCCGCCGTTAAAGAGCCCGCAAAAGCGCCGGGGGAGCGTCCGTGAATCTTTCGGAGCCCTTTATCCGCCGGCCTGTCATGACGCTGCTGTGCATGATGAGCATCGTCCTTGCCGGCCTGATCGGTTATCGCCTCCTGCCGGTGAGCGATCTGCCCGCGGTGGACTTTCCCACGATCAGCGTTTCCGCCTCCCTGCCCGGTGCAAACCCGGAAACCATGGCCTCAACAGTGGCCACCCCTCTTGAAAAGGAGTTCACGACCATTGCCGGCCTAGACTCCATGATCTCCACAAGCTCTCAGAGTTCGACCCGTATCACCCTGCAGTTTGACCTGAATCGCGATATCGACGCGGCGGCCCAGGATGTGCAGTCCGCCATCTCGCGCGCCAGCCGTCGTCTGCCCGAGGATCTGCCGACGCCGCCGTCCTTCCGCAAGGTCAATCCCGCCGACCAGCCGATTCTGTACCTGGCCCTGACCAGCCCAACCCTTCCAATGTATGTTCTCAACGAGTACGGGGAAACGCAGCTTGCGCAGCAGATATCGCGGGTGACCGGCGTGGCGCAGGTGTCCGTCTACGGCTCGCAGAAGTACGCCGTCCGCATCGAACTGGATCCCCATGCCCTGGCTTCCCGCGGCATCGGCATCGACGAAGTGTCCTCGGTGATCAGCCATTACAATGTCAACAATCCCCTGGGAACCCTCACCGGCCCGCAAACCCTGGCCACACTGCAGTCCGAAAACCAGCTGATGAAGGCCGGCCTGTATCTGCCTCTCGTCGTGGCCTACCGCGACGGCCAGCCCGTGCGCCTTCAGGAGCTGGGGAACGTTCGGGACAGCGTTGAAAATGACAGGGTGGCGGCATGGTTCGCCACGCCGACAACCCGCAGCCGCGCCATCATCCTGGCCATTCAGCGGCAGCCTGGAACCAACACGATCCAGGTCGCCGACGCCATCAAGGCCCTGCTGCCCGCCTTCCGCGAAAAGCTGCCGGCATCCGTATCCCTGGTGGTCCTGCGCGACAGCAGCATTCCCATCAAGGACTCGGCAAGGGATGTGCAGTTCACCCTGTATCTGACCCTCGTACTCGTCGTCCTGGTCATCTTTCTCTTTCTTCGCAATCTGTCCGCAACGGCCATTCCGAGCTTGACCCTCCCCGTCTCCCTTATTGGAACCTTTGCCGTCATGTACCTTCTGGATTACAGCATCGACAACCTCTCCCTCATGGCCCTGACCCTGTCTGTGGGGTTCGTCGTCGATGACGCCATCGTCATGCTGGAAAATATCATGAGGCATGTCGAGATGGGGAAACCGCGGATGCAGGCGGCCCTGGAAGGGGCCCGTGAAATCGGCTTCACCATCGTATCCATGACCCTCTCGCTGGCCGCCGTGTTCATCCCCGTCCTCTTCATGGGGGGCATCGTGGGACGCCTCTTCCGGGAGTTTTCCGTCACCATTGCCGTGGCCGTTCTGATCAGCGGCTTCGTCTCCCTGAGCCTGACCCCCATGCTCGCCAGCCGGTTCATCCGCGTCCCGGGCAGAGAACGGCACGGGCGGGTCTACCTCTTGGTGGAGGCGGGGTTTGATGCGATGCTCAGCTTTTACCGCCGCACCCTGCTTTGGGTCCTTTCCCGTGAGCGCGCAACCCTGATCTTTTCCGCCGCCCTTCTAGCCGCAACGGTCTTCCTGTTTTATGCTATTCCCAAGGGCTTCATCCCCTCCGAAGACCGGGACCAGATCTCGATAAGGACAGAGGCGGCAGAGAACATCTCCTTCGATTCCATGGTTCAGCATCAGCTGGCTCTGCTCGATATCGTGCAGAAGGACCCCAACGTCGACCGCTTCATGTGCAGCGTGGCCTCGGGAGGCGGCCAGGTCGCCGCGAATACGGGGAGCATGTTCATCGTCCTCAAGCCGCGCCGTGAAAGGGAGCTCAGTGCGGATCAGGTGATCGACAGGCTCCGGCCAAAGCTCGCCTCCGTTCCGGGCATCAGGGCCTTTCCGACCAACCCGCCCCCGATCAACATTGGCGGACGTGTGACCAAAAGCCTCTATCAGGTGACATTCCAGGGGATTGAAACGAAGGAGCTGTTCCGCTACGGCGCTGAAATGGAGGATCGGATGCGCCGGATGGAGGAGCTGCAGGATGTGAGCAGCGACCTGCAGCTGAAGAATCCCGAGGTGCACATCGATATCGACCGCGATCAGGCGTTCATCCTGAACGTCACGCCGATGCAGATTGAAAACGCCCTTTACAGCGCCTACGGGTCGCGCCAGATTTCGACGATCTACACCCCGAACAACGATTATCAGGTCATCCTGGAACTCCTCCCTCAGTATCGGACCGATCCTTCCGTGCTGTCCATGCTTCATGTCCGGTCTTCCACCGGGCAGCTGGTTCCCCTGAGGGCGATCACGACGCTGCGGGAGGATATCGGCCCGCTGACCATCAGCCATTCCGGCCAGCTGCCCTCAGTGACCATTTCGTTCAACCTCAAGCCTGGCTATTCACTCGGCCAGGCGGTGGAGAGGATCCAGGCCATGACGGCCGCCTCCATGCCCTCCGGGATGACTTACGAATTTCAGGGAACCGCGAAGGCCTTCCAGTCATCTCTTGCCAGCATGGGAATTCTGCTGATCCTGGCCATTGTGGTGATCTACATCATTCTGGGGATCCTCTATGAAAGTTTCTATCATCCCGTCACCATTCTCTCCGCCCTGCCTTTCGCCGGTTTCGGGGCGCTGCTGGCCCTTATGGCTTTCCGCCATGACCTTTCCATCTATGCCTTCGTGGGTATAGTCATGCTGGTCGGCCTTGTGAAGAAGAACGGAATCATGATGGTGGATTTTGCCATCGAGGCGCAGCGAAAACAGGGGAAGAATCCGCATGACGCCGTCTACGAGGCCTGCCTTGTCCGTTTCCGTCCGATCATGATGACGACGATGGCCGCCCTCATGGCCGGTCTGCCCATCGCTCTCGGATACGGCGCAGGGGCCGAATCCCGGCGCCCTCTGGGTCTGGCCGTCGTCGGCGGGCTGCTCTTCTCGCAGACGCTGACCCTGTATGTGACGCCGGTGTTCTATGTCGTGATGGAAAAATTGCGGAGCCGGATCGCCGGCGGCCTTCGGAAACAAGACTCCACGACGGGGACGGAACCATGACCAATCAAGGCATCCACAAAAAAACAGAACGCCCGAAGGCATTCCATCGGCTGAACGAAACGAACCCTGCCGCAGGAGAAGAGGCCCTGACGGCGTCTCCGGCTTTATCCGGATCGTGCTCCGAGGACGTTGCACATGGCTGCGCTGCCATGACGAAATGCGGAAATACGCTGGAAATCCGGAACCGTAAGAGTCCCTCAGGGTGATACGCAGCAAGATGCCGCCGGGCTGTTGCCCCGGATTTTTTTTGACACGCGCTGCAGGGGCCTATATACTTTTTCTGCATGGAGAGGCGCGTTCTTTTCGGTACTGAGAAAATGGTACGGAGAATACCAGGGGTGTCAACAGGTGGGGGGGAGAAAATGCAGGAGAAGAGAGGAAAAGGCTTTTTGATGGGAGGACCCGCCGGAACCGGGGCGAGTGGTCCGCAGGAGGGCGACATCAGGCTGCGCGACGAGAGGGGAAACTGGCATGTCGTTCAGGGCATTCCCCTGTATCCGCCGCCCTATACCGATCGCTCCACGACGATAGCCGTCATCGATTCCGGGATCCTGGCCGATCATCCGCAGATCAGGGGGTTGATTGCCGAGCAGGAGGATTTTACCGGGGAGGGTCCGGAAGACAGGATCGGACACGGTACGATTGTGGCCATTCTGGCGCTGCAAGCCCGGAGTGCAGCGCCTCCGGAATTCCAGAACCTGCCTTCTCCGAGGATTCTTGTCGCGAAGGTGGCGGGTGCCGACGGTACGGTAGACAAGCACGCCGTGATTTCGGCAATCGACTGGGCCGCCTCCCGTGGGGCCGGAGTCGTCAATCTCAGCCTGGGATTTATCGAAGGGACGGACGATTACAGCGATCTGTGTTCCGCCATCGCAAAGCATCCAGAAGTGCTCTTTGTTGCGGCTGCCGGCAACTACGGGCCGGATGTCAGGGTGTATCCCGCAGCCTGCGCTCAGGGTGGGGCGGCCAATATAATCTCTGTGGGAACGACGAACGATTGGTCCGGGAAAGGCGACATCCAGGCTCCGGGAACGGTTATCCTGAAGCCTCTCGAGCCGTGAGGCTGTCGAGGCGGCACGGAAGCAGATCAACAGAAGGAGGTTCGAAATGGAGAGGGCCGCCGTTCTTATCGGTGTCAGCAAAACGGGCAATCTGCCCGAGCTCCAGGCGGTAACGCCGAGCGTCCAACGCATGACGGACTGGGCGCGCAGGCAGGGAATCGACGAAGGGCGCCTGCAGGTCCTGACGGACGAAAAGAATCCCGTAACCGTTGAGCAGGTCCATTCGGCAATCACTGCCCTCGTCGACCGGGCCTCGGTGGAGCAGCTGATCGTCTATTTTTCCGGACACGGAATCAACATCGACAGCGAATTCTGGCTTCTTTCCGGTGCTCCGAAAAACGTCAACGAGGCCGTCAACGTCGAGGGAAGCGTGCGCCTTGCCCGGTATTGCGGAATCAGCCATGTCGTCTTGATATCCGATGCCTGCAGGAGTGCCGCGGAGGGGCTCCTGGCCCTGCAGATCAAGGGCGGCGAAGTGTTTCCCAACGAGCCCGTCAGCGGGACGGAGAAGCCTGTTGACATCCTCTTTTCGTGCGCCCGCGGGAAACCCTCCCTGGAAATTGTCGATCCGGCCGCGGCGGCGGCTGAAGCGGCCAAGCGCTATTCGGCGCTGTACACGGAGGTGCTGCTGGACTACCTTACCGGGCGGCACCAGGAGACTCTGCATCCCGTTGAGGAGGACGGCCGGGTCGTCGCCGAACTCCGCCTGGGAGAGCTGGCGGACTGTCTCAAGAGGGACGTGCCGGCCCGCCTGTCTGCCATGAAGATCGACCCGAAGCTCAACCAGCTGCCCGACGACCGGATCAGCCGCCATACGGAGGATGCATGGATCGCACGCATGCCCTTCAAGGGCAGGCTTCTCTCCCGGACCTTCTCCCCAGGCACTCCCGCGCGCGAGCCGCCTCCGGTTACGCCCTTCACGGTTTCCGAGGGGCTGGTATCCGCATCCCTCGAAGGCGACCAGCACAAATGGAAGGAATTGCTCAGCATCAAATCAGGCGGCCGCGAAAGGGGGCTGCTCGAGGCGGTGGCCAACCAGGCGGAGCCCTTCGGCCCAATGCATTTCGAAACCCAGTGCGGGTTCAAGATCCGGGGCGCGCGGATCGTTGACACGGTCCAGCGCGATGTGGCCGTCGAACTGCTGGGCACGGCGGGAGACACTGTCCGGGTAGGAGGGCTGACGGCGCCGGGGGCGAACGTGCTCCTTGTCCTCGAAAACGGATGCGGTGTCGCTGTTCCCGCACTGCCGGATTTCATCGCCGCCCTCAGCTTCGAAGGGGGGCAGCTGGTGGATGTGAGCTATGAACCTTCGGAAAACACGTGGCGCTGGGGCGAGTATGCCCATGCGGTAAACGAACTGCGTTCCCTGCGGGCGACGATCGCGGCATCGGCCGCCCTGGGCGTATTCCGCCTCAACGAGGAGGGCGGTCTCTCCCTGGCGAGGCGCATGCAATACGCAAAAGGGGTCGATCCGTCCCTGGCGCTCTACGCGGCCTACGTCTATGACAGCCTGCAGCGTCGCGACCTGATCGACGAGATGCGCTCCTACATGGAAGCCGATCTTGGTCTTGTCTTCTTCGATATTGCGCTTCTTTCGAGGGCGCCGATCAGGGGGCGTTTTGTCCCGCCTTTTCCAATGCTTTCCCAGGGGTGGGCCCTTCTTTCCGCCTACCGGGCGCAGTTGCCGCCATCGCTTCACGGAATCGAACAATGCCGGCTTCCCTCGCTCTGGACGATGTTCAATGGGAAGGGTGTCGCCATGCTTCGAAAAGCAATTCTCTCAGGAGGAATAGAATGATGAAACAGCTGGTGTTCATACACGGTCGTGCGCAGGAGCACAAGGATGCCGCCGCGCTCAAGATGCAGTGGATTGCCGCATTTCGGGAGGGGCTTGAAAAGAATGGGCTTTCCATGCCGATTTCCGGGGATGCCATCCGGTTTCCCTATTATGGCGATACCCTCCATGGCCTCGTGAGCGGACTGCCGCCGGAAAAGGTGGCGGAGGTCATTGTCAAGGGGGACAACGCCGACGATGAGGAGAGAACTTTCATGCGGGCCGTGATCCAGGAGGTGCAGCAGCGGGCGGGAATCAGTGACGCCATGCTCGCCGAGGCGGCCGGAGCGGAAGTCATCGCAAAGGGGCCGCTCAACTGGGAATGGCTCCAGGGTGTGCTGAAGGCGATCGACCGCTTCGTGCCGGGAGCGAGCGGGGCCAGCATCGCCATCGCCACGAATGACGTGTACCAGTACCTCTACAACATCGGCATCCGGGACGAGATTGAAACGGGAATCCGCAAAGCCATGCTTCCGGACGTTCCGACGGTGGTTGTCTCACATTCACTGGGCACCGTTGTTTCCTACAGCCTCCTCCGCCGTGAAGGGAAGGAGCTCCGCTGGAATGTCCCGCTGTTTGTGACGGTCGGTTCTCCGCTGGCGATCACGGCGATCCGGAAATCTCTCGCACCGAACAAACATCCGGCATGCGTCGGGAAGTGGTTCAACGCGATGGACGAGCGCGACGTGGTCGCCCTGCATCCCCTGGACAAGGAGAATTTTCCATTGAATCCTGCCGTGGAAAACAAGACGGATGTGCGGAATCATACGGAAAACCGTCACGGGATTGCGGGGTACCTGAACGACAGGGAGGTGGCCAGGCGCATTTACGATGCGCTTGTTCAGCCGTGACGCAGGAGGCGTGTTCTCCGAAACAGCGTCCGGATAAAGAGTTGCTGATCCGCGCAACGCGCCGTTCTCCGGAGCCGTTGCCTTATGGGGCGAAGGGGTTGATCATTTCTGTGCAGTTCACGCCGGTCTGGGGATCATGACTGCAGATGTACCTTTTCCCCTTGCAGATTGCCTCCCAGCTCTGCGTACCCCAGAAGCCGATCAGAGGCGCGTTTTCAATTTCGATCTGGTCAGCCTTGCAGTCGATGACGGTCGAGGACATCCGGGCGTACTTTTCGGAGACGGCGCAGCCGCTCACCATCAGGCAGGCAATCATCCATATGATCGTTTTTTTCATTCCAGCTCTCCTTGTCTATGATTGTGATGCGTTGAACCGGGATCCTATACGACTTCGGTCCTGAAGGCAATGCCGCGTTTCTCGCCGGAGGGGCGCAAGCCGGCCAGGCAGCGGAAATCAATGCTTGACGAGAATGGCCGCAAAAAATCCATCCATGCCGGACGTGTCGGGAGCCGTCCGGAAAAATCCATCCTCCCCGATCAGGGTTGAGGCCTCAGGAGAAATTCCGTCCGATGGGCTGATGGAAAACTCCCCGTGACGGGAGAGAAAATTCCCGATGAGAAGTTCGTTTTCTTCGGGAAGGATCGTGCAGGTGCTGTAAACGAGACGTCCACCGCGGCGGAGAAGAGCGGCGGCGCGATCCATGATGCCGGCCTGAAGGCGGCCGTGGGAAGAAGGGTCCTGAGGCTTCAGGCGCCATTTGATTTCCGGATTTCTCCGCAGGGTTCCCAGACCTGAACAGGGTGCGTCGACGAGAACGCGGTCGAATTTTTCCTGGAGCAATTCCCCCCATTGTGTCGAAGCATCCGCCTTGAGGGTTTCAACCATGGTAATGCCCATCTTCGCCGCCAGGCGATTCAGGGCGTCCAGCTTGCCCGGATAGAGGTCCACGGCCAGAATGCGGCCCCCATTCTTCATCAGGGCGGCCAAGTGGGTCGTCTTGACACCGACGCCGCAGCACAGGTCTAGGATTTCCTCTCCCGGCTCCGGTGAGACCAGGCGGGCGATCAACTGGGAAGCCTCGTCCTGGAGAAGGAAAAGACCCTGGCGCCCCGCGGAAGATGATCGGAGATCATCGGAGGGGCCGTTCAATTGCAATCCGTCCGGGGAGAAATGTGACTCGGTGACGGAGAATCCCTCATCTTCCAGCAGTGCCTTTAAACCGGGGCGCGTCGATTTGAGGGTGTTGACTCGAAGGGTCACGGGTGGGACCCGGTTGTTGGCGCGGCAGAGGGAAAGGGTTTGCTCCGGACCGTACATCCTGCTCCAGCGGTGCACCAGCCAGAGCGGGTGGGAGCAGACAACGGAGATGTGCTCCTCCGGATTTTTCCCCATATCCGGGTAGGGAAAGTCATGGCTCCGTCCTCTGCGCACGGCGTTTCTCAGCAGGGCGTTCACCAGATGTTCCCGGCCGGGGTAGCGGTTCCTGGTCAGCTCAACGGCTTCATTGACCAGGGCAAAAGCGGGGATCCGCTCCATAAACAGAAACTGATAGAGGGCCGTCCTCAGAATGTTTTTGATCCCATCCTGCATGGATGCGAACGTTCCCTTGTAAAGTCGCTCAATGATCCAGTCGAGATGTCCCCTCATCCTCAGCGTGCCGTAAACCAGGGAGGTAAGGAGATGACGGTCCGCGGTATTGGCAAGGGCATGACGGCGGAGACAGGCATCGAGGAGGGGCTCGGCGAACGCCCCCGTTCGGTCGATGCGATCCAGGAGATCTACGGCCAGACTGCGTGGGGAGGGAATCATTTCAGCCAAGAACCGCATCGGGACGCAGTTCGTAGCCTCTAAGAAAATCCGATGCGTTCATGCGCTTGCGGTTTTCCATCTGAATGTCCTTCAAGACAACGTAGCCGTTTTTTGCGGTCACAGGCAATCCCTCCTTCGTTCCGCTCCGGACCTGACCGGGTTTTTCCGATACGGGCTGCTCGATTCCCCTGGCCGCAAAGATCTTCAGGGTCTTGCCGTCCAGGAACGTGTAAGCGCAGGGGGAAGGGGACAGACCCCTGATCTGATTGACGATTACGGAAACCTCTTGGTCCCAGCGAATCAGTCCGTGCTCTTTTTTCAGCCTCGGCGCATAGGAGCTCAACGAGTTATCCTGAGGGATTCTGGGTGCCTGGTGGGTCTCGAGCAGTTGAATCGCCCGAACAAGCAGATCCGCTCCAAGGGCCGCCAGGCGGTCATGAAGATGGCCGAAGCTCTCCTCCTGGTCGATCGGGGTTTCTTTTTGAAGAAGAATATCCCCCGCATCCAATCCCTCATCCATATACATGATGGTGACGCCGGTGCGGGTTTCCCCGTTGATCAGGGTCCAGTTGAGCGGCGCTGCCCCGCGATATCTGGGGAGCAGGGAGGGATGGACATTGATGCAGCCCAGAGGCGGAAAATACAGGACCTCCCTGGGCAGGATCTGCCCGAACGCCGCAACGACGATCAGGTCCGCCGGGAACTGCTTCAGGATCTCCAGAAAGGAGGGATCTCTGACCTTCTGGGGCTGGAGGACCGGGATGTTCCAGCGGGCCGCCGCGACTTTGACCGGCGGCGCCACCAGGTGCTTTCCCCGCCCTTTCGGGCGGTCCGGTTGTGTGACAACTGCGGCGATTTCATAACCCCTTTCAACCAGCTTTTCCAGCGATGGCAGCGCAAATTCGGGGGTTCCCATGAACAGTATGGTTGGTTGAGCCATTTTGGAAAATCTCCTGTCATTCCAGCTGAACGGTTATTTCAAGCCGGCATGTCTCCTTTCGATCCAAGTTAAATAGCCTGCAAAGAGTGACGGGTCAAGGCTCTTCATCGTTTTGCGAAGATCGATAAAATTCACAGTTTTTATAAATTTCAGGTGGGGCTCCTGTTCGCAGAGTAGGAGAGCGCGCAGAAAAAGCCCGGCCTTGAGGCCGGGCTCAGGCGTTTGCCGGAATTTCCTCTGCAGGGCGAGATAGTCCTCCACGAGTTCCTTCAAGCCTTCATACAGACCCAGCAACCCGGGCTTGAAAAGGTCCCGAAGAATGGCATGGACCGGAAGCCATTCCAGGGCCGGGGATTCATCCCCATATCGTTCCACGAGTTGATCCCTCAGGGATAGAAGATTTGAATCCTTCAGAAATTTCCAATCCAGTGCCTTCGGGTCGCTCAGGCAGGCGTTCAGGTAGCATTGCCGGGCCTGCGCGACCTCACGGCGCATGAGGTAGGCATCACCGAGATAGCCGTAAATAAGGGCATTTCCGGGCGAAAGAGGAAGGCAGGCCTGCAGCGCAGCGATGGCCTCGTCCGGCCGACCGGCCCGCAGATAAACGAATCCCGTGGGGAGCGAACTGGAAAGGTAAGGGGTGCCGGACAGATGATGATCTTCGATCGCCTTCAGAAGCCTCTTTTGGAGAGAGGAGCGGATTCCGTCCCGGACATTCTGTGAGAGGCATGCAACCCTGCTGGTTTCGACTTCAAGGGTGTTCAAGAGGTCGTAGAGGTAAGCCGGTTCCTCGATGCCGTTGGGAGTCTGCGCCAGCTTTTCCTCCAGGAAATCGATGATTCCAAGGAAATGTGCAACCTGATCCCGCGCCCGATAGATTTCCCCATACTGTTCAAGAGAATTCCTGGCTGATTGCAGGTCCAGTGACATGAAATCGGCGAGACCGCTGTTGAGCAGGGTATAGGCATCATCGAACAGGGAGATCTGTTCAAAAACAGGATGGGCTTTCGGGCTCATGGCGTGGCGGACATCCCCAGGAAGAAGGCCTCCGCTTGCCGCGGAGGCCTTCTTGTTAAATCCGGTGTTCATTGAAGGAAATCCGGCGGATTACGGGAGACTGAAACGGCCTTCTGCATCGGCTAAGGCGATATTGACTTCCAGGACTTCATAGTTGCCGTTCTTTTCCACGTTGACCTTGATCTGATTATCGGACACGTTGACATACTTTCTGACGACGTCCAGCAGTTCCTTCTGAAGGAGGGGGATGAAATCGAAAGAGCCGCGATAAAGCGCACTGCGCTCATGGGCCACGATAATCTGGAGACGCTCCTTTGCGACCGCCGCGCTTTTTCGTTGCTTCAGGAAACTGAAATAGTTGAAAATATTCATGTTAATTCCCAAATAAACGAGCAAAAAAACTTTTTTTATTCAAAAAACGATGCGGACGATCTTCGCCGAGAAAACGCGCGACGACGTCGAGATAGGCCTGTCCGGCGTCGCTGTTCTTGTCCAGGGCAACGGGAATTCCGGAATTGGAGGCCTGCAGAACCGACGGGGACTCCGGGATAATGCCCAGCAGGGGGATCGCCAGGATTTCCTGGATATCCTTGGCGCTCATCATGTCCCCGGTATTGACCCGCTTGGCGAAGTAACGCGTTACCAGAAGATGTTCCCGGACCGGCGCGTCTCCATTCTGCGCCCGCTTGGTTTTACTCGCCAGGATGCCGATAATCCTGTCTGAATCGCGGACGGATGAAACTTCCGGGTTGGTCACAATAATGGCTTCGTCGGCGAAATACATGGCCATGATCGCCCCGTGCTCGATTCCGGCCGGTGAGTCGCACACGATGAAATCAAAACGCTCCTTGAGTTCTTCAAAAATCTGCTCGATTCCTTCCACGGTCAACGTATCCTTGTCCCGGGTCTGGGATGCGGGGAGGATATAGAGGTCGTCGACGCGCTTGTCCTTGATCAACGCCTGATTGAGATTTCCCTCTCCCCTGATGACATTGACGAAATCGTAGACGACGCGGCGTTCACATCCCATGATGAGATCCAGATTACGCAATCCGATGTCAAAATCGATGACGACCGTTTTATGTCCGCGCATGGCGAGACCTGTAGCAAAAGCGGCGCTGGTCGTGGTCTTTCCCACGCCACCCTTTCCGGAGGTAACAACGATGACTCTAGCCAAGGGAAAATCTCCTTAAAACAAAATGCAATCTTTCAAAAATCAACGTCTCTGACATTAAAATAAAAAGGGTCACACAAGATCCTGGACCCCTTCACGGCCTTGATCGAGGCTATACTGCAAAGGGCTGGATCACCAGACGATCCTGTTCGAGATAAATCTGAACGGCCCTGCCTCTCACCGTGTCGTCAAAGTCTTCATTCAGCTTGTATTGACCCGCGATGGAAACCAGTTCCGCATCGAAATTCCGGCAGAAGATCCGGGCTTCGGAATAGCCGTGTATTCCCGCAACCGCCCGTCCCCGCAGAGCTCCGTACACGTGGATGTTTCTTCCTGCCAGAACTTCCGCCCCGGGATTGACCGCTGACAACACCACGAGATCGCCCTGGAGGGCCGCCACCTGCTGTCCGGAGCGGACGGGTTGGGATACGATCTTGTCCTTTGTTGCCGGGAGTGTCCGCTCCTCCTGCGGTTCGGTCCGGGAGATCATGGGTTTGGTGTCGGGAAGAATCCCGAGGGACAGGCTCAGCGCCGCCTCGCGCAGCTGAGGGCTTCCCCCCCGAATTCCGACGGGCACCAGCCCGTGTTTCCTCGCCAGACCGACCAGGTGCGAAACATCAAGTGGAGCATCCACATTCTGCAGTGCACTCAGATCGAGGATGAGCGGGGCGCTCTGGAAAAAATTCTTTGCCTTTCCGATTTTCTCGGCGAACTGCTGTTCAATGCGCTCCCTGTCGCTGTCGTACAGGTAAAGCACCATCAGAGACAAAAGGTTACCCTTCAACTCTAGGACTGGTGTATGTGCGACAGAAGAGGACATGTTATCCTGTAAACATCCCGCGGGCCGATGGTTCCATAATCTCTGGTCAGCTTTTCTGCTTCGGCAAGGGCAACGTGGTCGAACCGGTTTCCTGAATACGGATGGCAGCTTTTGATGGCCCATATTTTCCAAGTTGAGGAACTATAAATGGAAGGGAGGTTTGTGTCAAGGAAATTAGAATGGAGCGGGGAAAATTTGTCCTGACTGTCTAAAAATATGGAATTATTGGGGATGCAGAGCAACGAGTCCTGTTCGCATCGGACAGGTTCTCCCTGATGAGCGATGCTCGTGAATTCCGCAATGGCTGACCGCCGGCCGGTGGATCGGGTAAAATTATCTTGACTTATTCATCATTGCGCCTATCCTTAAGTTCTTCATGTAATTGACATCTGCTGATCCGTAAATCTCCCTTCGGCAAGGGGAAAAGAAAGAGCTAACGAAGTCCTGCCCATTACAGTGAGGCGGGGCTTTTTTTATGGCAGAAACCCCTCAGGGGATATGACCATTGAATTTTTTTATGGATGGAGAGCGATATGAACATACACATTTTGGAACCGTTGAATCGTTTTGTGAAGCTGCAGGATAATGAATGGGAAAGCGGTTGGTGGTGCCTTGATGAAGACAAGGCGAAAGGGTTGATCGGCGGTGAAATCTATTTCCACAAAAAGCTGCAGGAGCCGTCTTTTTTCGGGGGGATCATAACGGGCTACCGGGTCGAGCAGGACGGCCAGCACCAGGGCGATATCGTTTTCACGCTGCAATATCACTCGGAATGCAGAAATGTCAGGACAGGGAAATACGGGTGGTCAAAAAAAATCAAGATCATCAGCGAGGCAGAAATCTCTTCCTGATGACCCGTCTCATCCATCAACGGATCAGGCCTGTCCCCATGGCCCCCTGAAAAGGCGGGTTTCCATGCGGTGAGCGAAAAAATCCCCCGAACCGGGATGGATCGGGGGAATCTCCAAAGGCAGAGCGCACCCCTGAAGGGACGCGCTTTGCAAGATTATCGGCTTCGGCGACCCGATGCCCGTGGCGAAAAATGATGAGAGGAAGGTTTTTTCGCCGGAACGGCGCTCAGGAACTCGGTGGGGAGTTCGCGTCTCGTGTGGCTGACGCTGGAACGCCGACCTCCGCCACTTCCTGCCGGAGCAGGCAGCGCGTAATCAAAACCTTCCAGGGTGCGCCGTTCGATTCGCTCCCCCAGGACATGCTCGATGTTTCCCACCAGATCCCGCTCCTCAGGGGTCACAAAGGAAAAGGCATCTCCCTCCTGCTCAGCCCGGCCTGTACGGCCGATGCGATGGGTATAGGCATCGACGGTGTCGGGCATGTCATAATTGATCACATGGGAGATCCGGGTAACATCGATCCCTCTGGCAGCGATGTCCGTGGCGACCAGGATCTGGTACCTTCCGTTCCGAAAGCCGCTGAGGGCGTCCTGGCGCCTGCTCTGCGAAAGATCGCCCTGCAGGGATGCCACGGGGAACCCGGCTGTTTTCATCTGCAACGCTACCCGCGTCGTCCGATGCTTGGTGCGCGTGAATACGAGAACCGATTCTGTCTGCGTTTCCCGCAGAAGCTTCATCAGCAGGGCTGTCTTGAGGTGCTGTTCAACGGGATACAGGGCATGGGATACCGTCGACGCAGGAGCGTCATCGCCGACCCGGAGAATCATGGGATTGTGAAGGACTTCCCTTGCGAGGAGGTGGATATCCGAGGGCATCGTGGCAGAAAACAGCAGCGTCTGGCGCTTTTCCGGTGTCCTCCTGGTGATCTTCCGGATATCCGGCAGAAAACCCATATCGAACATGCGGTCCGCTTCGTCCAGAACGAGAATTTCGATCCCGGACAAGTCGGCGGCTCCCTGGTCCATCAGGTCGAGCAGGCGGCCCGGACAGGCGACAACGATTTCAGCTCCCTCCCGGAGTTTTGAAATCTGCGGATTCTTATTGACACCGCCATAAACAGCGACACTTCTCAACTTTGTCTCCCTGCCGAGTTCCTCTATGGACTCATGAATCTGTTCCGCCAGTTCCCGCGTTGGCGCAACGATTAACGCACGGGTTCCTCTGCGCGGGCTGTTGATCAGGTGCTGCATGATGGGCAGGACAAACGCCGCTGTTTTACCCGTTCCGGTCTGGGCAAGCCCCATGACATCCCTGCCTTGGAGTATCGCCGGAATGGATTTCTGCTGGATAGGGGTCGGTGTCGTGTAACCCATGGCCTGGATGCCGTCCTGGATCCGGGGGTGAAAATTAAACTTTGTAAAACTCATTGAAATTCCTTTTTCGTGATAATTTGCCGGGATCATCCCCGGCATGGTTGTCCCTTCAGGGGACGTGAGAATTGATAAATCCTTGTCTTTATGAAAGCCTGTCAGGATTCTGAAGGAAGTGTTTCCTCGGAATGTCCGTTTGCAGTGCCTTCCTGTAACTCGTCGTCTTTCTTATCGCGATGGCGCTTTGCCATTTTCTCTCTGGCTTTTTGCGCGCGCTCCATTTCCTTCTGCCGCTTGATAAATTGCTGCGGGTTTTTCCGTGCCATAACTTCTCCACTGCTTTTCGGTATGGACGCCTCGTTCCGGAACGAGGCGTCTCTGAAAAAGAAACAACCCCGGAAACCTTTTTTAACAGGCTCCGGGGTGGAATGAATAGCCAAAACCAAATCAAAAGATTGATGACGATACACTTTTAAGGCCCAGAAAATCAGGGCTTTTAAATGCAGCGCGATGGGCGGATTTTAAAGCTTGCGGACATTTCCCGCCGCCGGTCCTTTTTTCCCTTCAACGACATCGAAACTGACCCTGTCACCCTCTGACAAGGATTTGAACCCTTCACCGAGGATGGCGGAATGATGTACAAAAACATCGTTGCCCCCGTCTTTTTCAATAAAGCCAAACCCCTTTGAATCGTTGAACCATTTTACTGTTCCTTCCGGCATTTTTCTCTCTCCTTTATATTCGGTTCCATCCAGGAACCTTTGTGACACTGTCCATCCACTCGACTTGAAGCGTTTACAAAAAACCGCACATCCCTACAATCCGGTTTGTGCGGTTCGCTTTTCGTATTTTGTTAACTACAATCAAGTACTGCACTTATGATGGAACGGACGATAACTGATTTTTATTGAAAATGCAATTGTTTTTCTAAGGATTTTCTCAGAAAAAATGAAAGAGTCCTGAAGCATAATGGAGCGGACAGTCAGCAGACCAGATTGGGCAACATGATCTGTTGAAGATGGAGCCGATGCTCTTCAAAGGACTCATCATCCTCCCCGGCTGTAACATTCAGTAAATCGCCGAAGCGAAGGCGCACCTTCGCGAAGGGTTTTGGAAGCATGAAACGGTCCCAGCTCTGAAAATACAGGGACCGGTCGGAGTAGGTGTAGAAGGGGACAATGACGGCCCCCGCCGAACGGGCCAGGCTCAGAGCGCCCGCCTTGATGACCCCGGCCGGGCCTCTGGGGCCGTCCACGACGTGGGCGGCAAGGCCTGAGATTTCCAGCCGGCCCACCATCTCCCGCAGTGCCCTGCCGCCCCTGCGGGAAGAGGATCCCCTTACGGCAAGCCAGCCGGACTTTTCGGCGATCCGGGCGATAATATCACCGTCTCTGCTTTGGCTGATCATGAGGGACGGGTGATAAACGGCGTAGGTTTTGAAATGATAGATTGCCGCGAAAAACTGCTGGTGCCATCCACATAGAAGAACCCTGCCGCCGCCTTCCAGGTGATCCATCCAGGGCTTCTCGTTTTCGATCTGAAGCCGGAAGGTCCGGCTGTAGCATCGGACAAGGTAATAAAGGGAATTCTGAATAAGGCCTATGAGAGGATACCGGTATTCTTTCAGCACGGAACTGTCTCCGATAGTTAAAATACAAGCGTTTATGAACGAGTACTGAAGAAAACCGTAGCCTTTGCCTGCGTGATGATCGAATAAACAGCCATTCGCATCCCCGTAATCGAGCTTTACCGGTAAATCACCATCCTCCGGGTTGTGTCAACTGTTTTGTTTCTGTATTTGGCTTTCCCGGATCCTGGAGGATAAGCTGCCAGGCTTCCGCCTGCCGGCAGCAAGCCTTTCTGGTCCACATTTGAAGGGGTGCATATTTTTGGGGCTGGGGAATTCGGCAGGGTCGCCAGAAAAGTCCTCAGGTTTTTTCCGATCGGAGATGTACTGCCGGTGGATTATTTTTCCGTTTTCCTATAAGAACAGGCGGGTCGAAATGAGGCCGGACAGAGAGCGCCGGAGACGTTGCCAGGCATTGCCGGAAATCGGTGTGAGTATTCTATGCTTTTTTTGTCCGGCTCTTGATGCCGGGGGGGAAAACCAAATATGTCCAGAAAGCGGGAACAATTTGCTGATCTTCCGGATCGAGAAGGAGGCGGTCCGTCGTCGGAGATTCCTCTTTTGAGCGTCCGCGGCGGGAAGCGGCTCCGGCGTGAAGGAATACGGAATCTCCTGATCCGGGGCACCAACTGGATCGGTGACGTGGTGATGACCCTTCCGGCCATCTCATGCATCCGCCGGACCTTTCCCGATGCGCACATCGCGATTCTCGTCAAACCCTGGGTGGCCGACGTCCTTCGCCTCTGTCCCGATGTGGACGAAATTCTGCTCTACAGAAGCCCTGGCATTCACGCAGGGCTGAAGGGAAAGGTCCGTTTGGCCGGGGAGCTGCGGGAGCGTCAGTTCGACGCGGCGATCCTGCTGCAGAACGCCATCGAAGCGGCTATTATAACCCGCATGGCGGGGATTCCGATCCGGGCCGGGTACAACAGCGACGCCCGCGGAGCCCTTCTGACCCACGCCGTCCGGCGGACCAGGGAAGTGCGACAGATCCACCAGGTGGAATATTATCGCGCCATGGTGCATGCCCTTGGCTGTGAACTGACAAAGACAGGGGTGATGCTGCGGCCGAGAGCCGAAGACCAGGAGCTTGCGGATAGGCTGATTGTACATCACTCCCTGGAAAAGGCGGCCTTCCTCGTGGGAATCGCACCAGGTGCGGCCTATGGACCGGCAAAAATGTGGTTTCCCGAACGATTTGCCGCGGTGGCCGACCGGTTTGCCTCACAGTTCCATGCACGGATTCTCCTGTTTGGCAGCTCCGGGGACCGAAAAGCCATTGAGGACGTCCAGCGGAGCTCGCGCGTCCCCCTCCTCGATCTGGCCGGAAAAACCTCCCTGCGCGAGGCGATTGCCCTCATTTCCCGCTGCGGTCTCTTTGTTTCCAACGATTCCGGCTTGATGCATGTAGCCGGAGCCCTGGGAGTTCCCACTGTGGCCATCTTCGGATCCACAAATCCTGCGGCGACCTCCCCGATGGGTGCAAAAACCATCGTGGTCCGGGGCAAAGCCGACTGCAGCCCATGCCTGAAGAAAGTCTGTCCGACGGATTTCCGGTGCATGAAATCCATCGGTGTGGAGGATGTGTACCAGGCGGCCAGAGCCATGATGGAGGCATAGGGGCGTTCGGCCAGGCCTTCTTTCCGGGAGGCCTCATGGATTCAAAAAGAGGAATAAAAATGCTTTGACAGGGTTGTCCTCATATGCTAGGGGACACAAACATTTCGGGTAACGGAGTTATTCCCCTGCGCGCTTCCAGGAATTTCTTTAAATGTGCGTTTCTGATCCATCCGTTCAGCCTTCCGGGTATCCGAAACTGTACAGGGCAACAGGATCTTTTTTTCATGGCGACCAATCTGAGTCATCTAGTTCAGGCAGACACAAGCAGAATTTCCAGCATCTGTTATTTTTATTATTATTATTACGGTGGAATGCGCTTGTGTGCCTTTTCGCGGTAGTCAAAAAAGGCCATGGGCGCAAAGCCCATGGCCTTTTAAATTTTGGACGGACGGCGCTGCTGCCGGTTTGTTGGTACGAACGAAGATGGCCTTTCTGTGCGCTGTAAGCAGAAACAAAAAATAAACTGCTAACCTTAATAAAGGAGGATTTATGAATATCAAACTGTCCAATGGGAAAATGCTTCCCGTGGAAATGCACAAGATCAAGATCATTCAGCAAACACGTCTCCCAAGCGCCGATGAGCGGTTGAAGGCCATGGAGGAGGCGGGCTACAATACCTTCCTGCTTCGAACCCGGAACGTTTTTCTGGATATGTTGACGGACAGCGGCACCAACGCCATGAGCGACAACCAACTGGGCGCCATGATGGTGGCCGATGACGCCTATGCCGGAAGCGAAAGCTTCTACAAGCTGGAGGATTCCGTCAGGGACGTGTTCGGAACCCAGTACCTGCTTCCGGTGCATCAGGGGCGGGCCGCTGAGCACCTCCTGGCCAAGGTTTTTGTCAAACCTGGCGACGTGGTTCCCATGAATTATCACTTTACGACCACCAAGGCCCATTTTACTCTGGCCGGGGGAACCGTCCTGGAGATTTTCACCGACGAAGCCCTGAAAACGGACAGCAAAGAGCCTTTCAAAGGCAACATTGATGAGAATAAATTTCTTGATGTCATCAAGACCTATGGGCCGGAGCATATTTCCTTTGTCCGCATGGAAGCCACAACAAACCTGCTGGGCGGACAGCCTTTTTCCATGGCAAATTACAAGAGAATCAAGGAAATTGCCGCAGAAAACAACGTGAAATTCGTCCTGGACGCCAGCCTGATCTCCGAGCAGGCCTATTTCATCAAAGAGCGGGAAGCCGGTTACGAGAACCGCGCCGTTGCGGAAATTATCCGGGAACTGGCGGACTTGGCGGATATCGTTTACCTCTCCGGAAGGAAGAGCTGTGCCGTCCGGGGCGGGTTTATCGCCACCAACACCAAGGAAGTCTATGATCTCATTCTTCCCTGGCTTCCCGTCTACGAAGGATTTGCAACCTATGGCGGCATGTCCACGAAAGAGATCGAGGCCATGGCCGTGGGCGTCCGGGAAATGACCCAGTACAGCGTTGCGAGCAGTTCGGCGGATATGATCCAGTATTTTGCTGAACGGTTAAAGGAGCGGGGCATTCCCGTGGTGACCCCTCCGGGTGGGCTGGCCTGCCATATTGACGCAACCCGTTTTCTGCCCGACCTGCCCCCCGACAAATATATCGCCGGTTCCCTGGCCGCGGCTGTCTATCTTGTATCCGGCGCAAGGGGAATGGAGCGTGGTACCGTGTCGGAGCAGCGGGAACCCGACGGCACCGAGGTCTTTTCAAACCTGGAGCTCCTGAGGCTTGCCGTCCCGCGCCGGACTTACACCATCTCGCAGATCGATTACGTCGTTGACCGGGTTTGTTGGCTCTTAAGTCACCGGGATCTGATCAAAGGGCTGATCTTTTACGAAGAGCCGCCCATCCTGCGCTTCTTCTTCGGCAAGATGAGGGCCATTGACAACTGGGGCGCAAATCTTGTCGAGGCCTTCAAGAAAGATTTCGGTCCGGACCTGTAAGATGATCACAAATAAAGGTTTTCCGGGCACCCGGATATATGTCTAACGCCCGGAAAACCTGTTGTTTCAATTTCCGCCAAAAAAGCAGGATTTCCGCTTTCTGTTGGCCGTTCATCCGCCTCGATCAAAAACCGCTGGTTTTTTCAGAGTGATTGCAGCCGTGACACGGCCGGTCGGCTTGTTCAGATTAACCGTAACCGGGAAAATTCACCAAGTCGTGGGCTTTCTGCCCGGTCAAAAAGACAAAAGCAAAGATGCACTTCCTTAACGCAGTATTTCAACTCTGCTGCAGGGAAAAAGCATCCACCCATCCCCCGATCTGCAACGGACGATCACTGATTCGATCCGTTTCCCATGGTTTTTCAACCTCTTCATCGTCCCTTTCAGAGCATTCCCAATTTGTTCCCGGGGTTCCATTGTTTGATTAACCCCGTAAACTTCTCGTCGGACGGTCGGCCGATTCAGGCCAGCAATTCCCAATGGTTTAAATGAAGGCGGGAGGTCTCATGGACACGCTTTCACCTCTTCGAATTAAATGCTTCATCGAAGGTGAATTTTATAAACATTTATGAAGGAGTGGGAATGAAAGATGTAGATCCACAAACAAGTTGGTACATGGTATGCCGCCATTGATCAGTACACTTTGTCAGTGGCGAGATTAGCTTCAGGAACGTATTCAGGAGGGTTCAGCATGAGCAGCTCAGTAAACAATCCAGGTAAGTCGCTCCGAAACTTCATCTTAAAAAAAGTTCTCTGCCACGGGGGGGCTGAGAACGGAAAATCGCCCATTGTCAAGGGCAGGGATCCTCTTTCCGGCATTGCAATGTCATTGACGGCCTGCCTGTTCTTTGCCTTTTTGTTCATTATTCTTGGATGTCGGGACCAAGAATCCGCCTTACCTTACAAGATACTCGATTCGGGAATATGGGCTGAGGAAGCAGGAATTGAATCGACCGGTTGGATTGATAACGAACACGTTTTGTTCATCACGAATAAAACATTGAAACCAAGCGGAAGCATCCCCATGGCCAAGTTTTTGACCGTCTGGAATCCGGATTCCGGGAAGGTTGATTTTTATCATCAAGCCTCTTTGCTTAAGTGTGTGCGCAGAGGGCAAGTACTTTTCAGAGAAGACATTGAACCGGAATTCAAACCGATTGTGTATCGTGGCAATGTGGAAAATCCTGAAAAGCATCCTGCCCCTGGACCGGATATGATAATCGACAGTTCATTTGACTGCGATTGGGTGCCTGGGGAAAGTTTTGGAAGAGCTCCCGTCCGGGCCCCTCACACATACAAATTGAAGGATAAAAATTATATCGAGTTTACAGAACTTCCCAGCAACTCATCCCCGGGAAAAATGATTTACCATGAAAAGCCGGGAACAAAAGGCACCTCTTTGCCCTTTTATCTCTCTCTGGCGTATCACATTTCCTACAGCGAATTTCTGGATGCATATATCATTGTTGGAGATAAGCATTCTGTTTATCCAAAGCCCGACACCCGGTCATTCTGGATACTCGAGCGTAGCGGTCAGTTGAGAAGCATACCCTATCCGCAGTCCCTGTTGAAGGGCGCTGTGGAAAACATCTATCCCTTAAAAAGAGGGTATCTGGCCCGTTATTCCCAGGATCAGAAAAAAGGAGCCGGTTCCGATGATCGTGGTCTTTGGCTCATTGATGGTGAAAAATCCGTCCGCCTGATTGTCGGCGACATGGGCTCCGTAGCTGTTTCACCTGACGGCTGTAGAGCCGCCTTCATCCACGCAAAGAATATCAAAGAATATTTCTCGCAGAAGAACCCCCATCGTACGGTCAAGGTGATTGATTTCTGTAAAGGAGAGAATAAGCCATGATCACGTCGGAAGAAGCAAGAACCCTGTCGAAGGCAGGCCATGCATCCTATGACAATTTGGTGCCCAATAATCAGTACCAGATCGAAAGACATCTTAATGAATCAAAAACAGGTTTTGACTGCACGATATATCGTAAAACTGGAACCAATGAATTTATTGTTGCTTTTGCAGGCACCAAGGACGGCCAGGATGTTGCGGCGGATGTAGCTTTAGGAACAGAGCAGTGGAAAGCGGCAAGGCTTCGTGTTCTTGACACTCTGAAAGACCTTCACGCCTCCAATATTTCCTTTACTGGTCATAGCTTGGGTGGCAAGGTCATTGAAGGCATACGATTTCTGGGTGGCATACTTATAAGAGAGGCTGCTTAATTTTTGCTGGGTAAGGATACGCTGAGAAAAGATATCATCCACAACACTCGACAATGTCTCATATTGTTGGAATGGCAATCTTTCTGATGAAGTTGAGAGGAGAATCAACTATGGGCGGGTTTATATATGCATTCTTTATCCTTTATTTGTTTGTTTGTGTACAATTATATCACTATATCTGTAGAAAAACAGAAAGCAAAAGGCTCCGAAGGCTTACAATCGTCATGCTTGTACTGCTTGCCACATGGGATAACATTCTGGGTTTATCAGCTTTCTTTTATCTTTGTGTAACTCAGGGTGGGCAGAGAATATACAAAACAGTTGAAAGTGTAGAAGGATACTTTGATACGAGAGGAAGATACGGATTCATTGACGAATACCCTGACCTTATCGAGGGAAAATACAAATTCGTCGAGGTTGAGGTAAAGAGAGACCCTGCTAAGGGAAATTGTGAACAACGTCTATCTTCTGAGAGAGAACCTCTTCGCTTGCCAAACGGAAAGTATCGATACTACCTTGCCAAGACTGGATCACCTCACTGTGAGTATTATTACAGGGACGAAGCACGGTTTAACGAGGAGGATCCTTATTACGGAAAATTTCCGAAGGGATACTGTATGGCCATTGAAAAGATTGATTCTTTCAAGAGCCGCTATGCGTACCGGTTCCGACTGGATGCAGACAGTAAAGTCTACCTTCCTAGAATAATTAACATAGCTAAACAGGAAACCAGCATACAGGATATGCAAACGGCTGAAACGCTGGGGGTGGCCAGGTCGTTTTACTATTGGGGTGGGTGGATTGCTGTGTGGTTAACCGAATCCCCATTGCTTGAGTACCCAAAGGTCGATCGATTCAAAGGTGAAAAATCTATTGATGCAACTATACTTAATAAAGTTTTGATGCCTGATAAATCCTCAATAAAGGATGAAAGATGATGGAAAATCAAGTAACCGAGTATCTCAATAATGCTGATATGGCCAAAGCTGCGTATGTCGATCTGACAAAAGGTATGTCGAAACAAGAAATAATAGATGAATTATCGAGAGAGAAGGGTTTACTAGGCAATCAATTATTCACAGTGGAGCAAGCTAAAAAATTTGCAGCTAAATATATAGTTTGTGACAGCGTTGAGGAAGTTACATCAGGAGTTTACGCTGTTATCTTTGCGGAAAGAAACCCTGATGGAACTGCCGGTGCGAAAACTATGGCTATCAGAGGCACCGAATTGATAGATACTGGGGATTTGAATGCGGATCAAAGGATATTGATGGCTGGCTTGACCTCAGGCGGCCAGTATAAGGCCATCAAAGATTTCTATGACCGGTCTGTTGAATCCGGCATTATCGGGATAGGAGAAAAGATAAATGTCACAGGTCATTCTCTAGGTGGATATGATGCAACTTACTTTACATGGTTTAATTCGAATGTTGTTAACCATGCCTACACTTTCAATTCACCAGGATTTGGGGGAGTCATTGCTCAAATAATGACTTTTTACGGAATTCTACCTGACAACCTTCCCTATGGTAAGATATCACATATATTCAGCACAGAATACCCATTAAAAATAGCAGGTTATGGCCTGCTCATTGGAGACATTGTTGCGCTACCCGGCCGATCACATGGGATTCAATCCATTATTGATATTCTTTCAAAACCCGGTGCTTACTATGTCCCGGATAGTAGTTTGTGTTGGTGGCCGATTGATTTATTGAATCAGCTTCGCAGCCTTTTCAAAGACGCAGAAACATTCACCAGTCCGATTGTGTTGGATCTGGATGGGGATGGGGTGGAGACGACCGGGTTGAAGTCCGGTGTATACTTCGATCACGACGCGAACGGTTTTGCTG
>Ga0265295_1002163_pt1 | contig 32176 bp, 29 predicted proteins | sample Munlansysbiofilm_FD_192503 | JGI IMG/M metagenome (GOLD analysis project Ga0265295, IMG submission 192503) | Leachate microbial communities from a municipal landfill in Southern Ontario, Canada - Methane capture system biofilm | ecosystem: Engineered > Solid waste > Landfill > Unclassified ... | reverse complement strand
AAACCGGGTACCTGCCTCAGACGTACTGAGGGGAAGAATGGACAGGAGCCGTATACGAGGCCCGTACGTACGGTTCTGTGAGAGGGATGAGGCGAGCTTGATCTGCTCGCCTCACCCTACTCGATTTATTTGTCCAGCCAAGCTGACAAGCTGTGGGAAGTAGCATACAAGGACAAAGATGTACCACTGTTCACGGCGCTGATGCACGATGTAACGGAGATGATTAAAGTCGGATTATTTTAGGGGCCGCGGTAGAGACTATTTGAGGACTATTTTTTATCAAGGCGGGTGGCGTAAATTAGTATTTTCTTGTCCGTATAGCTTTCAATTTCACCTGCAAATGTTTCGATCTGAAAATAATCATGAACTTTGCTGGAGCTGTTGATGAAGTATTGGCTAAGATTTCTGATTCCTTCGCGATGGAGACCGGCGCGTTTCGCCCAACTACTGAAATCATGGGTTTTGTGAAATACTTTGGTTGCCATGACTTTGAATCCGGCGTTTTCGATCATTGCAATCCATTCGTTGCGACTGTAGGCACGAACATGGGTTGGGTCGCGCATTTTTTCCATGGTCTGGCAGAATTCGGCGATCTCTGGATCTTCCGGCAATAGGGTGTCGATGATGATCATTCGTCCGCCCTGACGACGCAGAACCCGATGAAATTCCCGTAATGCCCGGGGGACATCGGAAAAATGATGGGGGGCAATGCGACAGGTAAGAATGGTAAAGGATCCGGACGGAAAAGGCAGGTCTTCGGCATCCGCCTCGCGGAAGGTTATGTTATCAACATTTCCTTCCTCACTGATATATTCCTGGGCTTTTTTGAGCATCAGCATGGTCAGGTCCGAGGCGACTACGTTACGCACCAAGGGCGCGAAGTAGAGAGCGGTATGGCCGCCGCCGCATGCGACATCAAGCATGATGTCATCCGGTGTTGGTTGCAGCAATTTTGCCGCTTCCGCCAAGTCTGCGCCTTGGGCAAAACCCAGATCTCGAACATATCCGTCAGCCGCTTTGCCGAACTGCTCCTTGACCCGGTTTTTGAAATCGCTCGACATCGATTTCTCCTTGCTCCGCGTGCTTGATAGCTGTACTTCTGACTATACCACTGATAAGGCTCTGGTACAGAGGCGTGGCAATTTGTCTAAATGCAAAAATTTTCGGGAGGATATCATGAACAAGGTTCTGTTGGGAAGTACCGGAATGGCCGTTAGTCCCCTGATTTTCGGGAGCCTTCCCTTGGGACCCTTGCAGGCGGATATGCCCTTGGAACAGGCCGGCCGTCTTCTTCGCCATGCTCTCGACCGGGGCGTCAATATGATCGATACGGCCGAACTTTATGAAACCTTTGGGCATATCCGTGCGGCGCTGAAGGGTTATAATGGGTCATGCTACTTGGTCAGCAAGACCCATGCGACGGATCCGGTTACGGCTCGTCAGCATGTAGAGCGGGCGCTGCGAGAGCTTTGTGTCGAGCGGCTGGATATCGTTCATGTTCATGCCGCAAGGGTGGCGGATCCCTTTACTGAGCGGGCCGCAATCATCGATCTTCTCCTGGAAATGCGCCACGAGGGCAAGATCGCCCATGTGGGTATTTCGACTCATTATATAAGTGCGGTGCGCCAGGCAGCGCGGCACCCGGAAATTGCGGTGGTGCATCCTCTGATCAATCGTGAGGGGATGGGGATTTTGGACGGAAGTGCGCAAGAGATGGCTGAGGCGATTGCGGAAGTAGCCACGGCCGGTAAGGGTGTCTATGCCATGAAGGCTCTGGCCGGTGGGAATCTGATCGCGCAGGCGCGTCAGAGCCTACGTTTTGTTCGTGACCTTCCAGGAGTTCATGGAGTCGCTGTCGGAATGTTGTCCGAAACCGAGGTTGATGCCAATATCGCTCTTTTCAGCGACAGCCCTCTTGATGATGGCCTGTGGCGAGGGCTTGAGGCGCGACGGCGGCGGCTGAAAATTATGGAGCGCTTCTGTGTCGGTTGCGGTGCTTGCGTCGAAGCCTGCACGAATCATGCTTTGTCCGTTTTTGACGGTAAGGCACGGGTCGACGAGGATCGCTGTATTTTGTGCGGTTATTGCGCGGCCGTTTGTCCGGAGTTCATGATTCGCGTAGTCTGAGGTCCGGTCTGGAATGGCTTTTGTTAGCATGGAAATCTGGCATTTAGTACACAGCGCCCATGTTGGTGGAATCTGAGAAAGATCGAGTCTCCCTTGCTAAAGGCGCAGGCAGAGGCAGAGGCATCAAGCCGGTGACCCTTTTTCTCCCTGTTTTTCAAGTTGCTCTTCCAGCCAAAAGATAAGTGGTGAAAGATCGGCGGGGACCGATGACGAAAAGGGTTCTAGTTGTTGAATCTGAGAGGCCAAACGCCGGGCTGTCAGCAGCACGGCGCGCAGTTGTTCGCCTGCGGACGGTCCCCCCTGTCGGGCCGCTTCTACCTCTTTGAAGCGTTTTTGAACCGTGGGATGACTGCGGTTCTCCTCCAGAACTGCCCGCCGCAGTCCAGCATAATCCTCATCTGAAAAGCCTTTTTCCTCCCGTGCTTGTCTTAGCAACTCAACGGATCGATAGTCCGGGGTTGGAGAGATCTCCCCCTGTTGGGGGACCAGTTGCGGTTCTTCCCGTTCGAGAAAATCGTAAGCCAAGGTCAGTTTATGGGCGGTCGGCTTCTTGATGCGGATTTCGCGGGCGCAGTACTCTTCGAAGTTGTCGTAGCCCCACTCCTGAAAGAGGCCGCTACGCTTGACCCGCAACAATCGTTCGCCTAATGCGACCCACGAAGATTTGAAGGCCCGGGCGGTGGCCAGAACCTTATAACGTTCCGATTCGGGGGGAAGAGAGCCCATGATCTCTTCGATGGCAAGTTCCCCCCGTGTTTTCCTCATTTCCTTCATCTTTTCTCCTTGCGGCAATGCACGGAAACGAGATATTAGCACAGGGGGATCGCCGCCAGCGACTCTTTTCCCCTTGGTGGTTTGACCGTACGGTCCTTACAATTCATTGCTGCCGATAATTTTTTCAAGGAGCTTTCATATGAGACAGGGGGATTTTGTCGTCGGATCCGAGACCCAGCGTATGCTTGAACTGGGTCATCCTTGGGTGATTGAGGATCGGTATACGAAGCGCTGGCCGCAAGGAAACCGGGGGGACGTTATTGTGCTTCGTAACGAAGAGGGGCGATTTTTGGCCAGTGCCCTGTTCGATCCGGGGGATCGAGTTGTGGCGCGAGTTCTTGAGTTCGGCCCGATGTCCTTAAGCCAGGAATGGCTTCGCCGGCGGGTGGCGGATGCCTGGCGACTGCGTCTGCAGATCCTCGATTTGAAGGAAACTTCGGCTTATCGTCTGATCAACGGTGAAGGCGACGGCCTTCCCGGTCTGACGGTCGATCGCTATGGGGATTACCTGCTGGTTCAACTCTACGCCGAGGGTTGGCGAAGGCATCTCCCGCTGCTGGCCAAGGTGTTGGAGCAAGAAGCTCAGCCCCAAGGGATTTACGAAAAGCGTCGCCCGCAAAATACCCGGGAATTGGAGGCGGCGATTCCCGGCAAGAAGTACAGTCGTCTTCTGTTGGGACGGGAGCGCCAAGGTCGCTTTGCCGTACTGGAAAACGGATTGAACTTTCTCGTCGATCTCGAAGAAGGGCTGCATGTCGGGCTGTTCCTTGACCAGCGGGAAAACCGCCGGGATCTTATGCGGTGGGCGGCCGGCAAGAGAGTCCTCAATCTTTTCGCCTATACCGGCGCTTTTTCCGTGGCCGCTGCCTGTGCCGGGGCTGAGCGGGTGACTAGCGTGGATGCCTCACCCCATTACCTCGCGTGGGCCGAAGAGAATTTTGCGGTGAACCGTCACAATCCGCGCCGGCACGAATTTATTGTGGATGACTGTCTGGAGGCGCTGCGTACCCTGCGGCAACAGGGGCGACGCTTCGATGTGGTGGTGATGGACCCCCCGTCCTTTTCGACCACCAAGAAGAGCCGCTTTACCACACGCGGCGGCACCTCTGATCTGGTCGCCGCCCTGTTGCCGTTGCTTGAGCCGGGAGGCTTGCTGCTTGCGTCATCCAATCACCAGAAAGTGGATATTGCCGATTATCTTAAGGAGTTGCGGCGCGGGGCTCTGCTGGCGGGGAGTGGATTGCAGGTAATTCGCATTGCCGGACAGGGCGAGGATTTCCCTTTCACGACCAGCTTTCCCGAAGGTCGCTATCTCAAATTTGTGAAGGCAGTGCGGACGGAAGGGGTGTTTTTGAGGGGAGTGAAAACCTGATAGTAAAGGAAGTCGTTGCCCACCACGTCGGTTCGCCCGGCCAGGGGATGACTGTTCGGCAGAATTACGAAGGGACGTGATTGCTCGCCACCGACCGACCCATGCCCGCCGACCTGATCATCGAAACAGGCGATTCGTTCGCCATCGTAGGCGCCGAAGAGAATCAGATCGCCGCAGGCATCTTCCTGAGCAAAAGTGACCAGGCGTGGCCATAGGCTTTCCGGTTCGCCGTAGGGGCGAAGAAATTCCAACTCTTTTGCGCTGGGAGGATTCTCCGCAGATCCGACCGTGTGCTCGCCGTCGTGATAGCACCAGATTCCCTGACCTTCCCCTCGTGCCAGAACGAAGCCGATTCCCTGATGCTGGCTGAGGAAGCGCAGCAATAACGGCTGCTCCCTTTCGACTTCTGCAGCGCACAGGCGATGTTGGTGTCCGGTGATGTAAAGATGGGCCAGGGAGCTGGAATAGGTAACGACGACGCCTCCTTCTGGATCGATTTTAATGGTTTCCGGAACCAGATCGCGGATCTTTTTTTGCAAAAGATTTTTGGTCGCACGATACAGTCGGTCGCGCCAGTGGCTGGGGCGGGTATCCAACTCCGCCCGCAGATAATCGAGTTGCACGGCGGTGAACTCCAATGGCCCGCTGGAAACGGTGGCCCGCTGATTTTTTTTCAGAAAGGCGCTGATGGCATCCCCGAGGGTGGCGCCGAAGCGGTTATGAAAAGGGTAACCGGGGGTTTGCCCGTGGTCGGAGAGGATGACCAGTTGGTAATTGGCGCCTGCGGCATGACGGATCATGCGCTGGATTTCGCCGATGCGTTTATCGGTATGGCGCAGGCTTTTCAGCGCGGCCTGGGAGCCGGGGCCAAAGTGGTGGCCAAGTTCGTCATAGCCGCTGTAGGTTGTATAGATATAAGGCACCCCTACGTAGATATCGGCGAGAACTCCCAGGGTCTGAAGCTCCCGTAGGACCACGTTGCAAAGAACACGGATCAGTGGGAATAGCCCCTCACTCACATGCCAGGGGCGGGTTTTCCGGTACTGCCAGCGTTCGTAGCCATCAGTGACGTATTCGACTAGGGTCGCGCCGATCATGCGGCAGATGCGCAGCGGGTGGAGCAGGGCCAGCAGCATGAAGCGCAGGCCACCGAAACGCCCGAATAGGGTCTGGGGATGGGGAGAGGAGACGGTGAAAACGCTGCGCGCCGCGCCCCCGTCAAGAATGTTTGAATAGGAAGAGCCGCTGTCCAGCAGGCCGGTTTTGTCTCTGAAGAGCTTTTCCCGGACATGTTGGACGTGGTCGGGGTCGTTGCAACTGATCAGTTGCCCGGTGGCTCTTTCGAACCAGCGGAAAGCGGGGATACCGCCGCTGTCACCGTAAAATATCGCAGCTTGGGCGGCGGGAGTGGTGCTGGGCAAGCCGGCCTGATATTCCAAAAGGGCGTGACCGTTGCGGAGAAAACGCTGGGTGTGGGGCATGTAGCCGAATTCTAGGGCTTGACGCAGGTGGGGGGCTGAAAGGCCATCGACTTGCACGCCGACAAATCCGTTACGAGCGCCAGAGGTCTGACGCTCCCGGCGCTCCTTGCGTAATAGGTAGAATTTGCATACGTAATAGGTCCGGTATAATTTGCCGAACCAGGGTCGTCCCGTCATGTCGTGCCCCGTGGCAAAGCAATCAGAACAGCGTATCTAAATGACTGTAGCACAGGGAGGTGGGGCAACCAAAGAAAAAGCCGGAATTCGGGAATTCCGGCTTTTTCTTTGGGATAGGCAAGAATTGTCGTAGCTTATTCGACAACGCGACTGACTTTTTCGATGGTTACCGTTTCCACGGGAACGTCTTGATGAAAGCCTTTATTGCCGGTTTTCACCTTACGGATGGCGTCGACCACTTCCATTCCCTCGATTACCTGCCCGAAGACCGCATAGCCATACCCCGCCGGGCTTTTGGACTGGTGGTTGAGAAAGGTGTTGTCCACCACATTGATGAAAAACTGTGAGGTCGCGCTGTCAACCATTTGGGTGCGAGCCATGGCGATGCTGCCACGTGCGTTGGCCAAGCCATTGTCGGCTTCGTTCTTGATCGGCGTACGGTTTTTCTTTTCCTTCATGTCGGCGGTCATGCCGCCACCTTGAATCATGAAGTTATCAATGACTCGGTGGAAGATGGTTCCTTCATAAAAGCCTTCATCCACGTAATCGAGGAAGTTCTCGACGGTAATCGGAGCTTTCTCCTGATTCAGGGCAATTTTGATGTCCCCCATGGATGTTTTCATGAGAACGATTGAATTGGTTTTGTTCATTAAATCGTTAGTCTCCTGCAGGAAAAGATCCGTCTTGCTCTTTGGATCAAATGCAATAATCAATTTCCCCCGGCTTGATTAGACCCGTTAAAATATTTTTTGGGGATTATAAATCAAAACCCTTCCCGAGGGAAGGGTTTTGATTTTGTTGGCAATAAGTGAAGCGGGGTGTGTTCTATTTCTTTTCCCAGAAACGCATGGTGCCGTTTTTAGCGAGGTTGAGGTGCATGTTGTAGCACTCGTCAAGCAACTGGGGTTCATGAGCACCGCCGGTTGCCTTGATGGCGCGCTCAAGATAATCGGTAAGGTAGTCTTTGTAAGCCGGATGAGCACACTTTTTGATGATTTCGCGGGCACGGTCATGAGGTGACATGCCACGCAGGTCGGCAAGACCTTGCTCGGTGACTAGAACGTCGATGTCGTGTTCAGTATGGTCGACGTGCGGGGCTTTGGGAACAACACCGGTAATACCGAATTCGTCAGTCTTGCTCGGGCGGCAGGAGGGGCAATGCATCATGGAGATGTATGCGTTGCGCTCGAAATCGCCGGAACCACCAATGCCGTTCAGCATGCGAGTACCGCCTGCATGAGTCGAGTTGGCATGGGCATAAATATCAAATTCAAGCGGGGTGTTCATGCCGATAGCGCCGAGACGGCGGATGACTTCCGGGTTGTTGGAAATCTGCTGCGGACGCATGAGAACCATATCCTTGTACTTGTCAAAATTTTTCCACCAGATTTCAAAACCTTCGTTAGACAGGGACAGTGATGTGCAGTTGATGTAAGTACACTTGCCGGAATCCATGAAATCGAGGAACGTATCCTGCAGAACCTCTGTGAAAATGATCAGGTTTTCAAAGGGGCTGGTGGTCAGGCCGCCGATAACGGCGTTAGCGATGGAGCCGACACCTGACTGCAGCGGCAACAGGTTCTTCGGCAGGCGACCGGCTTTAACTTCAGTGGAGAAGAAGTCAACGATGTTGTCGGCGATCGCCTGGGCGACATCGTCAGTACCACGCAGGGCGCGACCGTTGTCCGGCAGCTTGGACTCAACGATGGCGATGATCTTGCTCTTGTCGGTCGGAACCCAAGGGGTGCCGATGCGTTGCCTGGCATCCGTGATGGGGATGATTGTACGATAGGGCGGTACGTCGGTCATGTAGATATCGTGCATACCTTCGAAAGAAGGCAGACCGGTATTGATCTCGATGATGATTTTGTCGGCAATTTCAATAATGTCGTTAGCCGCACCAACGGCGCCGGTGAGGATGATGTCGCCTTTTTCCGTGATGGCGGAGGCTTCGATAACGCCAAGATCGAGTCGGCCGCCGCTGTCCTTGGTATAGAAGCCGTATTTCAGATCCTGGGCAAACATGGAAAGGTGCTTGTCACCCATGCGGATGCGCCCGGCGTTGATCGACTTGCCAAGATTTTTGCCGGTCTGATAAGGCCAGCGCCGATCGATCATGTCGAGCGTTGCCATGCGGTCTTCGACTTCAGCCCCGATCGAAGCACCGATAAACAGGTTGAGCTTAAGCTTGCCTTGCAGGTTGTTTTTTTCAACGTGATCACACAGGGCAATAGGTACCACTTTCGGGTAGCCAACCGGAGTGAATCCGGACATGCCGACATTCATGCCATCTTTGAAGTACTGTACACAATTCTCAGGGGTCGTTACTTTGCTGAGCAATTCTTTACAACGTACGCGTTCCTCTAATGTAGCCATGCTCTCTTTCCTCCTTTGAATTTGCGGATACGTCGGCTTCCGCCGCGGGGGTTGGTGTGGCGTTCAGGCAATAAAAACGTTATGGTCGGTTTAAAACTGGATGAATAGGTAACCTTAACAAGATGGACAGCTAACTTCTAAAATCCTGTTATATGAGAAGCTTATATAATGCGCTCATAAAGGGAGTCAAGAAAAATTTTTCATAATTCATTTATGGTAAAAATAACCTTAAATAACTTTCCAATGCTGTTTTTGAACGTTGTGTAGTTCGAAAAAAATAGTAAAATTAGATATTTAAATTTTTTTTGAATTGTTTTTTTCCTTTGCCGGATTGATAAGTTTGTTTTAATTACTGTATTCGTCGCCTTGGGCTTTCATAGAGTGAGATGAACCATTGTTTTGTAATGAGAATTATGGTTTGTCCATGAGAAACGAGGACTTAGCTAATTTACTTTTAGCAAATAATTTTATTTAAAATGAACATTTTTGTATATGTGGTCATGGAATCGGAGCCGATGTTAGGAGCTTGCGAAGGAAGGAGTGAGAACGTAAAAAAACGCCCTTGGCCTGCTGGCTCAAGGGCGTTTTTGGTTTTTGTGTTTTTTGCGGCGTAAGGGAGATCAGATGTCCCAGTTGTCGATCTTCATAGTGCCTTTAGCCGCAAGGTTGAGCTGCATTTTAAAGCAGCGGTCGAAGAGCTGCGGTTCATGGCCGATTCCTTTGGCCAAGCAGGTCTTCTTGGCTATGTCGAAGTATTCTTGGAGGATCGGTTTGTAGTCAGGATGGGCGCACTTGTTGATGATTTCCTGAGCCCGATCCTTTGGCGCCATACCACGCAGGTCGGCCAGACCCTGCTCAGTGACAAGCACGTCGAGATCATGCTCGGTGTGGTCGATGTGCGGTGCTTTCGGCACGACACAGGTGATGCCGGTCGGGTCGGTTTTGGTCGGACGAGCCGAAGGTGTATGCATGATCGACAGATAAGCGTTGCGCAGGAAGTCGCCGGAACCACCGATGCCATTGATGATCCGGGTGCCGCCGACGAGCGTCGAGTTGGCGTGGGCGTAGATGTCGAATTCGATCGGGGTGTTCATGGCGATGCATCCCAAACGGCGGATCGGTTCGGGTGCGTTGGCGATGCCCAAGGGGCGCAGGACGATTTTGTCCCGGTATTTTTCCATATTGTCGAAGAACCGGGGGAAACCCGGCGTTTCCGACAGCGATAGTGAACACGCGGACGCAAAGTCAAGGCGTCCCGAGTCGAAGAGATCAAGCATAGTGTCCTGCAGCACTTCGGTGTACACGCTCAGGTTGTAGAAGGGGCCTTTGGCCAGGCCACCGACGACGGCATTGGCGATGGAACCGACACCCGACTGCAGGGGCAGCAAATTTTTCGGCAGACGCCCGGCTTTGACCTCATGGGAGAAAAAGTCGAGGATGTTGGTGGCGATGCGTTCCGAGGTGTCGTCCATCTCGGCGAAGGCGCGGCCTTTATCGCGATGCTTGGATTCGACCACGGCGATGATTCGTTCGGGGTCACAGGGGAGGTAGGTGGTGCCGATGCGGTCGCTGGCTTTGCAGATCAGGTAAGGCTGACGATTCGGCGGATCCTGGGAGATGACGATATCGTGCATCCCTTCGAAGGAGGGCTCTCCGGTGTTGACTTCGAGAATAATCTTGTCGGCGATCGCGAGAATCTCGCCGACCACGCCGCAGGAAGACGTCAGGACCAGACCGCAGTCCTCGGTGACGGCTGAGACTTCGATGATGGCAATATCGATCTTGCCCTTGCCCGTTGCATTTTTAGTGTAGAAGCCGTAGCCGAGATCCTGGGCGAAGAGGGAGAGGTGCTTGTCGCCCATGCGGATGCGTCCTTCGTTGATCCCCTTGGCGATATCTTTGCCGGTCTGATAGGGCCAACGGCGGTCGATCATATCCAGGGAGGCCCAGCGGTTTTCCGTTTCGGCGCCGACGGAAGCACCGATAAAAAGATTGAAACGCAACTTGCCCTGCAGGTTGTTTTTTTCAACGTGATCAGCCAAGGCAATAGGTATCGCTTTGGGGTAGCCGGCGGGGGTGAAGCCCGACCAGCCCAGGTTCATGCCATCTTTGAAATACGGGATGGTGTCCTCGACGGGAACCACTTTTTTCAGCAGGGACTTGCGGCGGATTCGACTTTCCAGCGTAGACATGCTTTCCTCCATCAGGGTTTGGATATGATCGCGTTGGTTGTTACCTACGATCATTGGTTCGCATTGAAAAGCCCGTTTCGCATAATAACGCGCCGAGCTGGTCGCTGTTGTCTCCGGCCATGTGTATACCGTATACAATCAGCGATGGTTTTTTCTACTACTTGTCGCATCATTAAGTCAAGGGTAAAGATAAAAATTTCCAATCATGTGAAAATTAACTAATATCGAATGAAAAATTACATTTCAGGTTTTTGGTGGGGGGAGGGGGATGGGGGGGTGCGCAGAGGGGATAGGATGCAAAAGAAACCCCCCCGTGTCTGAAACACGGGGGGGGAAGGACATTCGGAAGGGGTCTGTTAATCTTTCAGTATTTCTTTTCCACCAGCTTCTGGGCTTTCGTGAAATAGGGGCTGGCAGGGTATTCACGAAAGAGCGAGTTGAGAGCATCCGCCGCGTGCTGACGTTGTTCGAGCATGAGATAGGCATGTCCGAGCAGGTAATAAGCTTCATCTTTTTTGCCGTAAGCCGGATTTTCGGTGAGAGCCTCATGGATTCGATTGCTCGCCGCCTCATACTGTTTTGTACGCAGATAGAACTCTCCGACCAGCATTTCGTGTTCCGTCAGGCGCTCCCGGCATTGAGCAATCTTGTCAGCCAACTCTTTGGCTTGGGGAAAGTCGGGAAAGCGTTTTTGCAGATCGCTGAAGGTCGCCAGGGCGTTGCGCGTGGCTGTCTGGTCCCGGTCCGGCGAGAGCATCTGGTGAAAATAAGAGAGGCCGAGCTGAAAGAGGACGTTGGCCGTGCGGGAATGGTCGGGGTGCTGCTTGAGGAAATCCTCGTAAGCTGTGGCTGCTTCAACATAGCGTTCGCTCAGGAAGTAGGATTCGGCAATTTTCAACTCGGCCAGGATATTTAGTTCCGGGGAAAAATAGCTGTCCCTGACCTTTTCCCAACTGGCGATAGCGTCCTCGTAGCGGCCCTTCTCCAGATGGGCCTCGCCTTCTTCGAGATAATATTCGGCGTTCTTGGTTGGGGGGGCCGTGGAGGCGCAGGCGGAGGTCAGAAGAAGCAGGAGGAGGGCGCTGAGCAGTCTTTTCATCAACGGGTTCATCCTTGGATCGGAGGGTGGGGTAAAGTCGCTAGAACGTACGGGAAGAGCGCGCTTTTGTCAATGACATTCGCCCCTTCCCCGGCGCGTCCTGAGAGGGAATCAGGCTGTTTCCAACCCATCGAGAAAGCCGCGCAGCTTGTTTAAGGCATGCGCCTCAATTTGCCTCACGCGCTCGCGGCTGATGCCGAAATCATCGGCCAATTCTTGCAGGGTTCGGGGGGATTCGGCGAAAATCCGTGATCGGATGATTTTTTGTTCCCGGTCGTTGAGGCGGTCGAAGGCCTGGCGGACTTCGCCAGCAAGACGGTGGCGTTTTTCATTCTCAATCAGCCGGGTTTCCTGGTTGGGGGAGTTGTCCGCCAGGGTTTCCATGAGGGTAAAATCCTCCCCCTCGATCAATTCCACATCCAGCGAGGTATCGCGGGCGGCCAGGCGACGGCTCATCTCTTCGACCTCATCGTTGCGCACGTCCAGGGTTTGCGCGATCTCCTCGGCGTTTTCCTGGCCAGTCAGGCGAAGTAACGCCGCCTGTGTCTGTTTAAGTTTGAAGAAGAGTTTTTTCTGGGCTTGGGTCGTGCCGATCTTCACCAGTGACCAGGTTTTGACGATGTAGTTCTGGATATAGGCGCGAATCCACCAGACGGCATAGGAAATCAGGCGGATCCCCCGTTCCGGGTCGAACTTTTTGACCGCCATCATCAGGCCGATGTTGCCTTCCTGAATCAGATCCAGCATTTTCATGCCGTAGCCGCGGTATTCGTTGGCGATTTTGACCACGAAACGGAGATTGCTGCAGATCAGACGGTGGGCGGCTTCGAGGTCGCCCAGCCGGCGGTAGCGGCACGCCAGGGCGTACTCCTCATCCCGGTCAAGCAGATCAAACTGCTTGATTCTCGCCAGATAATGATCCAGGCTATCGATCAGCAAAGGAGGATTGGCTAGACTCATCCTTGACTCCTTTCACGGAGAGTTAAGTTACGGCAGGCAATTAGCACTCAATGACACAGAGTGCTAAGTATATAGCAAATTCCTAGAACGGATGCAAGGGGGCGCCCCCGGCGGGTACTCTCCCGGTAAATGTCTCTCTGGATGATCGGCAGGGGCTATTCGCCGACGCGGCTGACAACTACACAAGGAGAACAGGATGCGCAAAACATTGCAGGAACCCTCCCTGATCCGCATGGTGCGCTGGGCGCAGCGGCTTGTGGCCGAAGTTCTCGAAGTCGGCGATCTGGCCGTTGATCTCACCGCCGGCAATGGCGCCGATACCCTTTTTCTCGCCCGCCAGGTCGGCCCCGAGGGGCGGGTTCTCGCCTTCGATGTGCAGCTGGAAGCCCTGCGCCACACCGGTATGCGTCTCACCGAGGCGGGGATCTCCTGGACGTTCGACGATCAGGATGATGCGGGGGTACGCCTGATCCAGGACAGCCATGCCCGCCTGACAAGCTACACGCAGGGGCCGGTTCAGGGGATCATGGCCAATCTTGGTTATCTGCCCGGCGGCGACCAGGGGGTGGCGACTCGTGCCGAAACGACCCTGAGCGCCTTGCGACAGGCGCTCGACATTCTGGCGATGGGGGGGCGGATGTCGCTGGTGGGTTACGTCGGTCATGCGCAGGGGAAGGACGAGTGCCGCGTTGTGGAGGAACTGCTGCAAGGACTGTCGTCCCGTCACTGGCACATTCTGCGCATGCAGGTAGTGAACCGGTTCGAGGCTCCCTATCTGCTGGTGGTGGAACGACGGGGCTGAAAAAAGGCCGACCCGGAAAATCCGGTCGGCCCTTTTGGTCACGGCGAAAATCGATCAGCGGCGGATCGGCGGGGAGGGGTTCCAGACGAATTCCGGTTTCATGATCGGCGCGAAATCCCCCTCCATGCTGTTCGGGGCGGGGAAGGAGACCGTTTCCCAGGCGCCGATGCCGGCACGCATCACGGTCATGCCGATGCCTTTAAGAAAACCGAGCGGCACACCGATTCCTCCGCGGTCGCGGGTAGTCAGCACCATCTGCTTGGGGATTTCTCCAGGGCAGGTCACGATATTGGTCAATCCACGGATCAGTTTAAAGGAGGACTCTTCCAGATAGGTTTCCGGCTCCAGCACATCGTCGATATAGTCCTTTTCGGTGTGCTCCGCGGCCAGGGCCGGCGCGGCGGCGGCCGTCACCAGCAGAAGCAGCAGGGACATAAAAAGCAACAGGCGTTTCGGCATCGTCTCCTCCTGAGGGATGAAATGTTCATGGATGTTCGGTTTGTCCACGTTTTTTTGACTATATAGCAGGGCGCGCCCAGCGCGCAAGGCGATAAATACATAAGGTAATCCCCCGGCTTTGCCGGGGGATCGTCAAAGTTTGAAAGTTTTGGGAGGAAATGAAAGCCCCCCTTTCCACGAACTTTGAGCGGTTCACGGATGGGAGGCTTTCCGATGGCCTTGGGGAAAGCGGTTGAGACGTTCTTCCAGCGGCGATAGCCGGAGCGGTTGGGCAGGAGCGCCACGACAAGTTACCGCGATCGCAGGTAGGCGAGAACCTCAGCGGGGTGGGCTTCGGCGCTCTTAACCTTGGGCCAGTGCTTGACGATGGTGCCGTCCGGGCCGATGATGACGGTGGAGCGGATCGTTCCCTGACTGACCTTGCCGTACATTTTTTTCTCGCCGAAGGCGCCGTAGGCCCGCATCATATGCGTGTCGGGGTCGGAGAGGAGCACGAAAGGGAGGCCGAATCGGGCGATGAATTGGTCGTGAGATGCCATGCCGTCTTTGCTGACGCCGAGCAGAACTACGTCCATGGCCCGCAACTCTTTGTGCAGATCGCGGAAGGCGCAGGCTTCCTTGGTGCAACCCGAGGTGTTGTCCTTGGGATAGAAATAGACCACCAGGGTGTGCCCGGCGTAATCCCGCAATGAGTGGAAATTACCGTCGCTGCCGGCAAGGGAGAAATCGGGAGCCGGTTGCCCTTCGAGAAGCGCCATCGTGACACGTCCTTTCTCTATCCGTCCGTCTTCACTAATCACCGATCATCAATCATGGCTTTCCGCACTCTGCGCGCCCGGAATCCGTTCTGCCTGCCGGTCACTGGCCGAAGACCGTTTTCAGCAAATCGGTGGTGCGCGCCGCCGGATTGGCGCGGATATTTTTCTCTTCTTGGGCAAGGGTAGTAAAGAGTCCGTTCAGTCCCTGGTCCGCGACATAGCCGTCGAGGTCGAAGGAGGGTTTTTGCGCCAGCGGTAAGGCGGTGTAGGAACTCATCAGCTGGTTGTACTGCTGATAGAGTCCCACTTGCCCCATCTTCTCCTTAATGATCGGCATGAAACGGGCGCGCAGGGTGTCGGAGGTCTTGCCGCGGAAGTAGTCGGTGGCGGCGGTGTCGCCACCGCGCAGAATACCCATGGCATCGGTCAGGGTCATCTGCGAGACGGCGTCGACCAGCACCGGCTTGGCCTCGGCCGAGGCCTTTTCGGCGGCGCGGTTCATGCCGACTTCGAAGGCGTCGACCTGGCCGCCGAAGCCCACCGCCCTGAGCGCTTTGGCCGCCGTCGCCAGTTCGTCGGGCATGGCGATGCGGATCAGTTGGTTGCCCAGGAAGCCGTCGGTCGTCGAGGTCGATGCCACCGCTCGCTCCGAGCCGACGCGCAGCGCCTCTTTCAGCCCGGCTGCAACGGTGGATTCATCCAGGCCGGCAGCTTGGGTTCCCGAGGAGGACAGGCTCCGCAGAACGTTGCTTGCGAGTTGGCCGCCGGTTCCCGAGGTTTCGAGACAGCCGCCCAGGATCAGCAGCAGCGCGCAGCCGCTGATCAGCCATGAAGCGTACTTTTTGTTGTTTCGCATGCCCTGTTTCTCCTTAGTTTTTTCGTTAATGGATCATTCCCACACGCCGGCCAGAGGGGTTCGGCAGACCGGGCAGGCGCCCTTTTCCAGACGCAGCCGCCCAAGGCGGAAACCACGTCGTTCGATGAGCAGTTCGCCGCATTTCGGACAATAGGTATTTTCGCCGGTGGCGTCATGGATGTTACCGACATAGACATGCTTCAACCCCGCGTCGAGGCCGATACCTCTGGCGCGAACCAGAGTGGTTACCGGCGTTGGCGGAGAATCGAGCATTTTGTAGGTGGGGTAGAAGGCGGTGACGTGCCAGGGAACCTGCGGCCCCAGCTCATCAGCGATGAATCGGGCGATGGCCGCCAGTTCCTCGTCGCCGTCGTTACGGCCGGGAATCACCAGGGTGGTGACTTCCAGCCAGGTGCCGAGGCGTCGGTAGTCGCGGAGGGTCGCCAGAACCCCGGCCAAAGTGGCGCCGATCACTTCGCGGTAGAAGGTTTCGGTAAAGCCCTTCAGATCGACATTGACGGCATCGAGTACCGGCGCGATTTTTTCCAGGGCGGCGGTACTGGTGTAACCGTTGCTGACGAAGACGTTCCCGAGCCCTTTTTCGTGGGCGAGAACGGCCGTATCGTAGGCATATTCGTAGAAGATGGTCGGTTCGGTGTAAGTATAGCTGATGCTGCGGCAGCCCGCCGCGAGAGCCTGCCGGACAACCTCTTCGGGGGCGACGTGGCGTCCCGGGATCTCCCGCTTGCTGTGCAGCCATTGGGAAATTTCCGCGTTCTGGCAGTGGCAGCAACGGAAGTTGCAGCCGACGGTGGCGATGGAGTAGCTGCGGGAGCCAGGCAGATAGTGGAAAAGCGGTTTCTTTTCAATAGGGTCGACATTTTCGGCGATGAGCCGGCCGTAGACCAGAGAGAAGAGTTTTCCCCCCTGGTTTTCCCGCACGCCGCAGATCCCGCGCCGTCCCGGAGGGATGATGCAGGCGTGGCGGCAGAGACCACAACGAACCCGGTCGTCGTCGAGTTTTTCCCAGAACATGGCTTCATGCATCATGGCCTCCTTCACCAATGGATGAGCCAAGTATAGCAGAAGATGGAAAACGCGCCGGTGAAGGAGGGACAGAGAGGGGGAAAAGGTCAGAACATGAAGCGGCGCATGCTGATATTGAGAAGGAGTCCGGTGCCGATCATCGTTGTGACCATGCTGGTCCCGCCGTAGGAGAAGAGGGGCAGGGGCACCCCAACCACCGGCAACAGGCCGATGACCATTCCTAGGTTGACTACGATATGCCAGAAAATCATGGCTGTGACCCCGAGGGCAAGCATCATGCCGAACATGTCCGTCGAGCGGCGGGCGATGTAGATCCCCCAGATGATGAGAAAAAGGTAGAGCCCCAGCAGGATTAGCGAACCGGTGAAGCCCCATTCTTCGGCGAAGACGGAAAAGGCGAAGTCGGTGTGCCGTTCCGGCAGGAAGGAAAGCTGCGACTGGGTTCCCTGCATAAAGCCCGCGCCCCAGAAACCGCCGCTACCGACGGCAATTTTCGACTGGATGATATGGTAGCCTGCGCCCAGGGGATCGTGCTCGGGGTTGAGAAAGGTGAGGATGCGCTGCTTCTGGTAAGGGCGGAGTAGGAACCAGCCTCCCGATGCTGCCGACGTACCGAGGACCGCCAGCACCGCCAGGGCTGAGCGGCGGATGCCGGCAAAAAGGGACATGGTGCCGCCGATGAAGATAACCATCATGGCGGTGCCGAGGTCGGGTTGTTTCATGATCAGTACCGCCGGCACGCCAAGCAGAGTGAAGGGGACGAGGAGCTGACGCAGGGAATACCCGCGCAGGTTACCCTGTTGGGCGAAGTAGCGCGCCAAGGTGATGATGATGACGATTTTTATGATTTCACTGGGCTGGAGATTTAAAAAGCCCAGATCCAGCCAGCGGGTTGCGCCCATGCTCGTCTTGCCCACCAGCAGAACCGCCAACAGTAGAGCCAGGGTCAGCCCGTAAAGGAAAAAACCGCAATATTCCAGGTGGCGGTAGTCGACGCTGCTGACCGCCAAGGCGATTATCAGTCCAATGCCCAGCCAGTACAGCTGTTTAAGATAGATGGGAGGACCGGCGCTGGTCCAGACCGAGGTGGCGCTGTACAGATTGAGGATGCCGATGCCTGCCACCGTCAGGACGGTGAGGAGCAGCACCCAGTCGAAATGGGTTAAAAGTCTGCGGTCGAACATTCCGTTCAGTCTCCTTCCCTTTGCGGCGCGATCTCTTCGGTCTGCGGAGGCACGATTCCGCTGGCCCCAAAGGGGGCGGGGGGCGGGACGAGGGGTCCGGCAGGAACAAAGATCGGTGCTCTCTCCGTTGCCGGCGGCGCAGCGGAGCGTGTGTTGAGAGTTTGCTCCAGGCTTTGTCCCGAAGAACCGTCTCCGTTGGCCGCCGGAAAGGGAACGGGACTGACTGCCGGCGTTGGGACGGACGGCAGGGGAGCGGGGGACGCGGGAGGAGGAATGGGCACATCGAAATAGTCGGCGAAGATCGCCTGGGCCACAGGTGCGGCGCTGCCGCTGCCGCTGCCGCCATGTTCCACCAGGACCGCCACGGCGATTTCCGGAGCTTCCGCCGGCGCGTAGCCGACAAAGAGCGCATGGTCACGGAAGCGGTAGGCAACCTCCCGTTTCGGCGCGTGGTCGTCCTTGAGCTTGACCACCTGCGAGGTGCCGGTTTTGCCGGCAATGCGGATCTCATTCAGCCGGCTCTTGTAGGCGGTCCCACCGGGTTCGTTGACCACCGCTTCCATCCCCCGCTTCACCACCTGGAGATCGTCGGGATTGAGACGAGCGTCGTTGAGGATTTCCGGATGCATTTCTTCGAGGACATTCCCCGTCAGGTCCTCGATGCGGCGGATGACCTGCGGACGCGGGACGATACCGTTATTGGCGATACCGGCGGTCATGACCGCGAGTTGCAAAGGGGTCGCCAAGACATAGCCCTGGCCGATGCTGGCGATGACCGTCTCCCCGTCGTACCAGCGGGTGCCGTGACGCTGTTGTTTCCACTGGCGGTCGGGGATCAGCCCGGCCTTCTCCCCTTCGAGGGGGAAGCCGAGGGGGATGCCGAGGCCGAGAGCGCGGGCCATGGCGGCGATGCGGTCGATACCGAGATCGAGGGAGACCTTGTAGAACCAGACGTCGCAGCTTTCCTTGAGAGCCCGTTTCAGGTCGACCCGACCGTGGCCGGTGCGCTTCCAACAGCGGAATTTACGGTTGCCGTGGCTCAGAGCGCCGCCGCAGTCGACGGTGGTCGAGGGATAGGCCACCCCCGCCTTGAGCGCCGCCAGGGCGGTGATCATCTTAAAGGTCGAACCGGGCGGGTACTGGCCCTGGATGGTCTTGTCCTGCAAGGGATGGCGGGGGTTTTGCAAGAGCTCGATCCATTCCTTGCCGGAAATGCCCCGGGCGAAGAGGGCGGGATCGAAGGCGGGACGGCTGGCCAGGGCGAGAATCTCGCCGGTCTTGACATGAATCGCTACCGCCGCTCCGGCCTCCTCGCCGAAAGCGGCCTCGGCGGCCGCCTGCAATTTCCGGTCGATGGTGAGAAAGACCTTGCTCCCCGGTTGCGGTTCCTGGATTTTAAGGATGCGCAGCTCCCGCCCCTTGACATCCACTTCCAGCAGACGTTCTCCTTCGACGCCGCGCAGATATTTTTCCAGCAGTTTTTCCAGGCCGCGCTTACCGACAAAGTCTCCGGGCCGGTAGTCGTTGCTGAACCTTTTACTTTGCAGCTCTTTCTGGGTGATTTCACCCAGATAGCCGAAAAGATGGGCGCCCAGACCAGCGTGAGGGTAGGAACGCAGGGGTCGCACCTCGGTCAGCACCCCCGGTAGATCGACGGAATTTTCCTGGATGACTTCGAGGTTTTCGCGGCTCACATCCTCGGCCAGCGGAAAGGGGCGGTAGCGGGGGAAGCGGGAACCGCTCTGCCAGCGTTTCTCCAGTTCCGCCGGATCCTCGCCGAGGATGTCGGCGAGACGCGCCAGGAGCGCATCCTTGTCCTCCACCTCCTGGCGCAGCACGGAAATGGTGAAGGATGGACGGTTGTCGACCAGGATCTCGCCGTTGCGGTCGTAGATCGGTCCGCGCGGCGCGGCGACGGGGATATAGCGGATGCGGTTCTTTTCCGAAAGTTCGCGATAGCGGTCGGCATTGATGATCTGCAGATACCACAAGCGTAGCACCAGCAGCAGGAAGATCAGGACCACCGCCAGGGAGAGGAACATGAAACGCTTCTTCAGGCCGGGGTTTTCTTCCCAGCCGCTGTTGAGGCTCATGGCGAAAATTCTCGGGAGAGGCCCAAAAACCCACCGCGCCGTTCCATGCGGCGGTCTGGAAGACAGCGCAGGAACAAGAGCGCGAACAAGGTATTGAGGAGGGCTTCGGGCAGGAGGATGTGCAGCAGGACCGGCCATTGCCGCCCGGCTTCGGCGAAGAGTAGAAGCAGGGCACTGATCAGCATGCCTTTGACGAGAGTGGCGAAAAATGCCAAAAGCAGCAAGAGCAATGGGCTTTCGGTGTTGAACCGCCCCGCTCCGGTCTTGATCATCAGGAAAATGAGCAAAAAAGTAATGCCGAAGAGGCCGAAGTCACTGCCGGCAAAGACATCCTCCAAGGCGCCGAGATACCAGCTGCACAGTCCGCCGCGCAGCCAGTCGCGGCTCAGTCCCAGGTAAGCGACCACCAGCAGCAGCAGGTCCGGCTTGAGGTGCTCCGGCAGCAGGCGGGGCAAGACCGCGACCTGCACAAAAAGAAGCAGAAGGCTGAGGAGAAAAAAAGCCGCCAGGCGTTTCACGGGTTCTCCTCCAGCAGGACAAGGACCTCTTCCAGACGGGAAAAATCAACGGCGGGAGCGACTTCGACCTGCTGAAACATGCCGTATTCTTCCCGTTCCACCCGCACCACGGCGCCGATCGGCAGGCCCTTGGGAAAGACGCCGCCGTTGCCGGAGGTGATGACCTGGTCGCCGATCTCGATATCTTCTTCGCGCAGGGCAAATTCGAAGGTGAGGCCGGTGCCGCTCCCCCGGCAGATGCCGCGGCTGCGATTGCGCTGGATCAGGGTCGCGATCGCCGAGGACGCGTCGGTGATCAGCAGTACCCGGGCCTGGTGGGGGGAGGTGCGGATGATCCGTCCCGCCACCCCCTCGGCGACGACCACCGGCATCCCTTCGCGGATGCCGGCCTCACTTCCCTTGTCGATCATAACCGTACGAAACCAGCTTGTCGCGTCCTCGGTGATGACCTGGGCGGGGAGCGCAACAAGAGCCTGCTGCTCGCGAAAATCGAGAAGTTTGCGCAGCCGCTCATTGGTCAGACGCAGTTCCGGGAGGCTTGCCAGTTCGCTGTGCAGCCGACGGTTCTCTTTGTTCAGGCGCAGGTTGTCCGCTTCGGTATCGACCAGCCAAAGATAACGGTCCCAGATCCCGGCGATACGGTCGAGAACCGTCTCCAGGCCGGACTGAGCCGGGGCCATGATCTGCAGAACCAGGCGCTCGAGGATATTGGTCCGTTCCTCGGTTCGGCGCAGATTGTGGGAATAGAGGAGCAGCGCGGCCAGAACCATGCCGGCGGCGAGAAGGACAGGGCGGTATTTTCGCAGCAGATCGAACATCCGCGGAAGCTTTCAGTTCCATGCAAAAGAGGGCCGAGGGCCCTCTTTTGTGTTGGATCGATAGGGAGCGGAACGCTCTCGACTCAGGAAGGAACCGTCACCCGCCTGAGCAGATCGAGTTCGTCAAGCACCTTGCCGGAGCCGAGCACGACGCAGGAAAGAGGATCCTGGGCGATGACCACCGGCAGCCCGGTTTCGTCGCGTAGCAGAGCATCGAGATTGCGCAGGTTGGCGCCGCCGCCGGCAAGGACGATCCCCTTGTCGACGATGTCGGCGGCCAATTCCGGCGGGGTTCGCTCCAGGGCGATGCGCACCGCCTCGACAATGGCATTGACCGTTTCGGAGAGGGCGTCACGGATCTCCGTAGAGTTGATTTCCAGGGTCTTGGGGATGCCGCTGACCAAGTCGCGCCCCTTGACCTCCATGGTGTGAACCTCCTCCTCGGGGTAGGCGCTGCCGATCTCAATCTTGATCTGCTCGGCGGTGCGTTCACCGATGAGCAGGTTATATTTGCGTTTCAGGTACTGGACGACGGCTTCGTCCATCTTGTCGCCGCCGACCCGCACGCTCTTGGCGTAAACGATGCCGGCCAGGGAGATGACCGCCACCTCGGTGGTGCCGCCGCCGATGTCGACGATCATGTTGCCCGAGGCTTCGGTGATCGGCAAGCCGGCACCGATGGCGGCGGCCATCGGCTCCTCGATGAGGTAGACCTCGCGGGCGCCGGCCGACTCCGCCGACTCTTTGACCGCACGCTTTTCCACCTGGGTGATCCCCGAGGGGACGCAGATGACGATACGCGGCCGCACCAGGGTCTTGCGGTTGTGGACCTTCTGAATAAAGTAGCGGAGCATTTCCTCGGTGATGTCGAAGTCGGCGATGACCCCGTCCTTCATCGGGCGGATGGCGACGATGCTCCCCGGAGTGCGGCCGAGCATCTTCTTGGCCTCTTTGCCGACGGCGAGAACTTTTTTCTGGCCGACACTGTCTTTCTGTACCGCCACCACGGACGGCTCACTGACGACGATGCCCTTGCCTTTGAGGTAGACAAGAGTGTTGGCGGTACCCAGGTCGATGGCGAGATCGTTGGAAAACATCCCCCAGATGGCATCAAATAGATTGAACATGGAAAGCCTGGATCTCCTTTCGGGCACGGGGCTTGCGGCTGAGAAAAATGGCGTTCACCCTATCAAAAAGCCCCAGCCATTTCAAGCTGGAAAAAGGAAAAAGATATTGCATTTGCGCAGTTGATTGTCTAACATGCTGCGCTGTTTCCAAGCCCTTAAATCACGCAAAGGAGTCTTCCCCGGCATGCTGGATCTGATCCGGAAAAAGCAGAAATCGGTCTTCATTAAGCTGGCGTTCGCCATAATCATTCTCAGTTTCATTATCGGCTACGCCATGCTCACCTCGCCCGGCGACAGCGGCGATGCCCGGGGCAACAGCGTGGCGGTGACCATTGACGATGCGTCGGTCAGCTTTGCCGACTATGAAAGTGCCTACGGCAATCTCTACAGCCTTTACCAGAACATCTATCGTGAGCAATTCACTCCGGAACTGGAAAAGCAGCTGGGTCTGCGTCGTCAGGCTCTCGACATGCTCGTCGAGCAGGCTCTTCTGTCCCGCGAGGCTTCCCGGCTCAAACTGAAGGTCGCAGACCAAGAGCTGGTCAAGGCTATCGCCGATGTCCCCGCTTTTCAAGAAGGCGGAGCTTTCAACAAAGACCGTTATCTGCAGGTTCTGGCCTATCAACGCCTGACCCCGGAAGAATTCGAGAGCCGCCAGCGCCAGCAGTTGCTGGCGGAGAAGGCGCGCGAGGCGATCATTGGCCAGGTCGACGTCGGTGATGCCGATATCGATGACGAATACCGCCGTCGCTATGAACAGATCAGCCTCGCCTTTGTCCGTCTGGCTCCGGCCCGCTTCGAGGATCGGGCCAAGCCCGACGAAGAGGCGCTTCAGGCCTTCTTCGCCGAAAACAGGGAGCGGTTTCGCCTCCCTGAAAGTGTCGCTCTGCGTTACCTGCTGTTCGAACCCTCCCGTTACGCCGAGGAAGTTTCCGTCAGTGACGAGGACCTGGAAAAATACTACCGGCGCAATCTTGATAAATTCGATATTCCCGAACAGGTCAAGGCCTCTCACATTCTAATCAAGGTGCCCCTCGACGCCGATCCCGAGGCCCGGAAAAGCCTACGCGAGCGTGCCGAGAAGGTCTTGGCCGAAGTCAAGGAAGGCAAGGACTTCGCCACCTTGGTGCGGCAATATTCCGATGATCAGGGAAGCGTTCCCAAGGGCGGCTCCTTGGGCTTTTTCCCGCGCGGGGTCATGGTCCCCGAATTCGAAGCCGCCGCTTTCGCCATGAAGCCCGGAGAGATCAGCGACATCGTCACCACCCCCTTCGGGTATCACATCATCCGCTGCGACGGCTACGTCGAGCCGGGGATCAAGCCTCTGGATGAAGTGCGGGACGAGGCCAAAGCCGCAGTCGTCATCGAGAAGAGTCGGCAACTTGCCCTGGAGAAGGGCATGGATGCCTACAATATCAACCGCAAGAGCGGGGATCTGGAGAGCGCTGCCCAAGCGAACGGCCTGGAAATCCGCGAAACCGGCTTCTTTGAGCGTGACGGAGCGATCGAAGGTTTCGGCCCGGCGCCGGAAGTTTCCGCCGCCGCTTTTACCTTGGAAGAAAAGACGCTGGCCCGTCCCCTTGTTCTGCCCCAGGGGGTGATTCTCTTCACCTTGAAAGAGCGGCGTGCGAGCCGGATTCCGGAACTGAGCGAGGTGCGCGGCGCAGTCGAGGAGGACTGTCGCCGGCAACGCTCCCATGAGCTGGCGCGGACGGCGGCAGAGGAACTCCTTGCCGCCCTGCAACAAGGTGCTTCCTTGGTGGACCGGGCGGCGGCAGAAGGCTTGCGCGTCGAGGAAACCGGCCTCTTCAGCCGGGCAAACGGTGAATTCCTGCCCCGCCTCGGCAATGCTCCGGAACTGGCCAAGGCCGCTTTCGATCTGGAGTCGGGAAAGACGGTGGCCCCGGCCGTCTACGAGGTCGACGGCACTTTTGTGGTTGCCGCCCTCAAGGAACGGCAGACCGCCGATCCGACCAAACTCGATGCTGCCGGCCGTGAGGAACTCCGGGCGGCGGTGCTGACCCGCAAGAAGGACGAACGTTTCAAGGAAAAGATGGATGCCCTGAAAACACAGGCGAATATCGTCGTTTCCCCTGCCATTCAAGCCTCGATCGAAAAGGACATTTAGACATGTCGATGATACTGACCCAGAGCAATTTCAGCGATCTCAAGCTCGTCAACCGGGGTAAGGTTCGGGATATTTACGACCTGGGCGAACACCTGTTGCTGGTGGCCTCCGACCGTATTTCCGCTTTCGATGTCATCATGAACGAAGGCATTCCCCATAAGGGCTTCGTGCTGACCCAGATTTCCAAATTCTGGTTTGAGCAAATGGCCGACATCATTCCCAACCACATCGTCGCCACCGAAGTCGGCGATTTCCCGGTCGTTACCCACAAATACCGCGATCAGCTCGAAGGACGCAGCATGCTGGTGAAAAAAGCCAAGCCCCTGCCCATTGAATGTATCGTACGTGGTTACGTTTCCGGTTCGGGTTGGAAGGAATACAAGCAGACCGGGAGCATCTGTGGCATTTCACTGCCCTCCGGCCTGGTGGAGAGCCAGCAGCTTCCCGAGCCGATTTTCACCCCCTCGACCAAGGCGGAATTGGGGGAGCACGACGAAAATATCCCCTTCTCCAAGGTGGTTGAGCTCTGTGGCCAGGAGATTGCCGAGACTATCAGCAACACGACTCTGGCGATCTACAAGCGCGCTCGCGATCTGGCCGACGCCAAGGGGATCATCATTGCCGACACCAAGTTCGAATTCGGCATTTTCGAAGATCGTGTGATCTGGATCGACGAAGCCCTGACTCCCGACTCCTCGCGTTTCTGGCCCAAGGATCTCTATCGTCCCGGCGGTCCGCAGCCGAGCTTCGACAAGCAGTTTCTCCGCGACTATCTCGAAACCCTCGACTGGGGCAAAAAGGCTCCGGCGCCGCCGCTTCCGGAGGAGATCGTGCGCAAGACCGGCGAAAAATATATCGAGGCGCTTTATCGTATCACCGGGATGAAGCCCTGACGGGATGCCATAGGAAAAACCGGGCCGGGGCCATGCTCCGGCCTTTTTTGTTGGGAGCTCCGGGTTGGGAGCTCCGAGTTTGCTTGTAGCGATTAGTCGACGCCTTGGCGAGATTCTGTTGCCTGTTTTTCTCTGGGGTTGCGCAAGGATATCGAACATTTTTCTCCTGGCTGCAAGCCCCTAACCCCTGACCCCGCGGAATCCCATGCTTGAACGCCTCTTTCAGCTGCACCGGCACGGCACCACCCCCCGCACCGAAGTCGTTGCCGGCATGACCACCTTTCTCACCGGCGCCTACATCATCTTTGTCCACCCCTCCATGCTCGCCCTGACCGGCATGGATCAGGGCGCCCTGACCACCGTCACCTGCCTGATCGCCGCCCTCGGCACCCTGCTGGTGGCGCTTTGGGCCAACGCCCCGTTGATGATGGCCCCGGGCATGGGACTGAACGCTTTTTTCACCTACACCCTGGTGCTTGGCGAGGGGGTGCCCTGGCAGACCGCCCTGGGCGTCGTCTTCCTTTCCGGCCTGTTTTTTCTGCTGCTCACCTGGCTGGGAGTGCGGGAACGCCTGGCTCGGGCCATCCCCCTGGCCCTGCGGCTCGCCGCCTCCGTCGGCATCGGCCTCTTCATCGCCTTCATCGGCTTGCAGAATCTTGGCCTGGTGGTCAAAAGCGACGCGGTGCTGGTGCAGTTGGGCGCCTTTGACGCGCCCGCCCGCCTCGGGCTTTTCGGGCTATTCGTGGTCATTCTGCTGGAAGCCAAGCGCGTGCGCGGGGCCATGCTGCTGGGGATTCTCGGCACCGCCGCCCTGGGTATTCTGCTTGGCGTCTCTCCCTGGCCGCAGGGGATTGTCGCCCTGCCGCCGTCGCCGGCGCCCATCGCCCTGCAGCTGGATATCGTCGGTGCTCTGCGGATCTCCCTCTGGTCCAGCATCTTCTCCTTCATGTTCGTCGATCTCTTCGACAGCCTCGGTACTCTGCTGGCGGTCTGCCGGGAGGCGGGCATGGCCGACCCGCACGGGGGAATCCCCCACCTGCCGCGGATGCTCACCGCCGATGCCCTGGCCACGGTCGGCGGCGCCCTGCTCGGCACCAGCACCACCACCACCTTCGTCGAGTCGGCGAGCGGGGTGGCCGACGGCGGCCGCACCGGCTTGACCGGGGTCGTCACCGCCGGCCTCTTCCTCTTGGCCGCCTTTTTCACCCCGCTGATAGCCGCCGTTCCCGCTTACGCCACCGCCCCGGCCCTGATCATGGTCGGCATCTTCATGATGCGCGGCATCGGCCAGATCGACTTCTACGACTTCGAAGAGGCAGCCCCGGCCTTTCTCACCGTGCTGCTCATGCCCCTGACCTATTCCATCGCCAACGGCCTGGCCTTTGGTTTTATCGCCTATGTGGCGATCAAGCTCGCCTTGGGCAAGGCGCGGGAATGCGATCCCTTTCTGCTCGGAACGGCGGCATTTTCCCTGGGCAGTCTGCTGATTTGACGGCACTCGGCGAGGTGGATTATTTTTTCGCGAAAAAGCGTAAAAAAACCTGTTGACACCCTCGCGCCGACTTTGCTATAAGTTGGCTCCGTTGCACGGGGCTATAGCTCAGCTGGGAGAGCGCTTGAATGGCATTCAAGAGGCCGGCGGTTCGATCCCGCCTAGCTCCACCAAAGAAATCAAAGGGTTAGCTGGTATCCAGCTAGCCCTTTTTTCATTTTTTGGGGTCAATGTCATGCAAATTGTCATGTAAGGAAAAATGGGGGTGTTTTGTGTCATGCGACCGGCCCCCCTGGTGAAAAAGGGAAGGGGCGGGGGCAGGCTCCCCAGGTGTGACCGGCAACCCGACAAACGCAAACCACAAAATATAGGGCGTTGCAAAGGTCATGAAGGTCATTTTCGGCCTAACCTTCTGATATAAATAAGAAAAAGCCCTGTGACCTTCGGTTTTTCAATCGCCGGAAGGTCACAGGGCTTTTTCAAAGGTCATTTTCTGGCGGGGCCGGGGCGATCCGGCGGTGATCCTCCCCGGCTTCACTTCCGGGCGCTCTTTGCTTTCTCTTCACCGGCTCCGGCGGCGCTTTGCAGTCGGGCCAAAACTTCAACCGCCCCCTGTAAGTGATCCGGGGCAAGGTGCGAATATCGAAGGGTCATGGTCAAGCTGGCATGGCCTAGCAGGCGGCTAACGGTGGTCAGATCAACCCCGGCCATGACAAGTTGACTGGCGAAGGTATGGCGCAGGTCGTGAAAATGGAAGTCGTGAATCTTGGCACGGCGGCAAGCGGACGCGAAGGATCGTTTCAGATCATGCCAGCGGCCCCCGGTGTCGGGATTGTAAAAAACTAGGTTCGTGTCCAGGCGCCGGACCAGCCCCTTTAAGCAGTTTTGCAGGGTGGCGTTTATCGGAATGTCCCGGCCATGCCCGCTTTTAGTTTTGTCCAGGTGAATAAAACCATGCTTAAGGTCAACCCGATCCCAGGTTAAGCCCAGGATTTCCCCCCTCCGACAGCCGGTGTTCAAAGCGAAAATCAAAACCGGCTTCAAGTGGTGTTCGGCGGCTTCGATCAGCTCTTGAATTTCAGCCAGGGAAAGAAACCTGCTCCGGCGGTTTTCTTCTTTCATCAGCTTAACGCGGCGCAGACGGTCCAGGGCGTCCTTGCCGATAAGTTCCCATTCATGGGCCTTGGTTAGCATGTGTTTCAGGCAGGCAAGGTGCCGGTTGACACTGGCGACAGAAAGAGCCCCCCGCGTCGTGTTCACAGCCCTTCCCGGCCTCGGTTGCGACAACAGCCGGGCCTGCCAGCCTTCCACGGCGGCTAGGGTTAAGGCGTTCAGCTTCACTGTGCCAAATTCTTTTTTCAGTTCCTTAACAAAAATCCGCTTGGCAGCAACGGCTTTTTGTGTTGCCACAAATTCTAAATAGCGTTCGGCCAGCTCGGCAAAGGTCGTGTTCATGGTCCGGCGGCTTGTGACCGGCGGGGCGGTCCCCTCGGCAATCGCTTTGCGGCGGCAGGCCAGCAGATATTCAGCGGCAGCTTTAAAAGCGCTCCCGCTCGATTCAAAATGTTGCCTCCCGTCAAGGCCAGCGTAAGTAATCCACCATATCCGGCCCCGCCGATAAATCCCCTTACTATTCTTCGCTTTCGCCATCGGTACCCTCGCTTGTGAAGATAAAAAGGCAAGGCAGGGGGCAAGGCCCCTTTTCGGTTGACCGGTTCCTAGCCTTGGCGCGGTGGGGGCGCTCCGGGGCGGTGCTTGCATAAGCCTTTGCGGCCTTCCTAAGCCCGATTGCCTTCGGCGGTCATGCGCCCTTGTTTTTGTCTTTGTTTTTTGTTGTCAAAAACTGATTATATTTATATTTGTTGATTGTTTTTTGTCAAGTTGATTTTATTGACAGGTAGCACTTTGACGGATAACATGCCCGGCACTATGGCGCGTCCAAGAACAGGCATCGAAAGAGTTCAAACCGGCCTTCGGCTTCGGCCCGAATTGCTCAAGGTTTTACGTCACTTGGCGATTGACCAAGGGCGGCCTTATTCGGCCCTTGTGGAAGAGGCCATAGAGGATTATTTGCAAAAACTCGGTGTCGAAATCCCGCAACCCGAAGCGGCGGAAGAGTAGCCCCCCGCGATCCTTCCCGGCGATCCCCTCCGTTTTTCCATCGGCAGTAACCCCCCTTTTTGGCGCTCTCTCTCTCCGGTTTTTTTTCGATTTTCGGCCCCCCAGGGGAAAACTTTTTTTTCGCCGGGATATTACATTTCACATTACAGCAGCAGCTAAGCCCCCGTTTTCAATGATGCTTTCGATAGGGCTTTTGATTGTATATCAGAAGGCCGGGGGGTGAAACCGGCGCTTTTAAGCGGGTTCGCCGGTCTTCGATTTTTCGGCTTTCGACCGAAGGCGGAAAAGCAGAGCAAAAACGAGGGGGCGTTTTTCCGGTCTTCCAGGGATATTTCAAAAAAATCATGGGGTCAGAATCCGGGGCCTTGGCTCCCTTGTTCGGGGGCGGGCCTGGAAGGACCCAAGCCCCCCTTGGGCCTTCATGACCGGCGGGCGCTCCCCCATGGCAGCGGGTGAAGAGAAACAGACCGGCCAAGGCTTCACCGGCATCGGCGCGGCCTTGGCCGGTTCCCTTCCGGCGGCGTCCATGACCTTTGAAAGTTTTCAATCGTCATGCCCGGAAGGGGGCGCGGGGGAAAGGATCAATGGTGCGTGGTTCCGGTCGGCATCATTTCCAGGCGGGCCATAGCGGCGCCCTCATGGAGCCAACGGAGAATCCCGGCCTTCTCTTGACGAAGTTTGTTTAACAGCTCTTCGGCTTCGTCGGGGGCGTGTTCACGGTCGAAGCCCCGGCCTTGGTCCGGCAGTCCGGCCCTGATTGATTTCATCAGGCGGCGCAGCTCTTTTTTCGGGTGTCCGGTTACTTCGTGTAAAATTTGCACCATGATTGTTTGGGTGGTCATTCGATCCCTTTCGTTTTGGGGTCCGGCGGGCTATGGTAGGGCATGGCCCGCCGGACGTTCGGCGGTTGTGGGTCAATTCTGGCGGTCGGTTTCGACAGGCGCGGCCTGGTGTTGTCCGGCAACGAAGACGGCGGCCTGTAACTCCTCTTCGACCCTCGCAAGCTCCTTGCTTGCGGCCTTCACTTGGCGGCGCAGTTCATCCCGGCGGCCTGCCAGGTAATTGCATTGTTCCGCAGGTGTGCGGGGTTGTTCTTGGGTTTTTTTCCTCATGCGCGGGGTTCCTTTCGTTGTTGATTGGCGGCGGCCAGCTCTTCCAGTTCGGCCTTGGCGCGTTCAAGTTCAAATTCGATCCGCTCCTTCTCATTTTCGAGCCGGTCGAGTTCGCGTTTTACGGCCTGCATTTCTCCCAGGAAAAAAATTCTTCGGGCTTGCGGTGGGATTTCGTCGGTTGATTTCATGCGTCTTGCTCCTTTCGGTTGGGCGGCGTGTAGCCGGTCATTATGGCGGCTTGGGCCTCGGCATCCTCTCGGCTCAAACCGGCGTCAAATTCCAATATCGCGGCCCGTTCCTCGAACATTTCCCGCAAGGTTTCGCTTGGCGGTTGTCCTCCCGCCCACCATCGGAAACGGCGGGGGGCGGTCATGGGGATTATCAACCCACCATCCGGGCCGATCTTCGGCAGGGCTTCCGGGTCTTCGGGTGGAAATGGTTCGTCAGGCAGCGGCACAGCGGCGACGGTTGCGGCGATCCCGGCGGCTATCAGCTTTTCGGCCTTGGCTTGGTCAATTTCAAGCTCGGTTCCGGCAGCGATCCGGCGCGTTCCTCCCCCGGCCAAGGGGGCATCAAAGGCGCGCATGAAGACAACCCGGCAAGTCATGGATCCAGCTCCCCGGCGTCGAAGATCAGCCCGGCCAGCTCGGCAGGGGCGGCGGGGTCAACCGGCGGCGCGGTTGCGGCTTCGGCGGCCAGTTCGGCGGCGCGAGGTTTGGGGAAAAATCGGATACTCGCTTTTTCGTGGGCGGTCCTTGTGCTGTCAATTTCAAACCCGATCCCGGCGGTTTCCAGAGGTACGCGCAACCGTTCCACGGATTTTCGGAAGCTCCGGGGCGTCGGGAATCGGTCTTTCGGGTCAGGGTTCGCTATCTCCTTGAGCTTGGCGCAGACCTCTTTAAAACTCCCGGCGGGGTAATCGTGCCGGGCGCAGGTTTCAAGAATGGCGGCGAAAAACGGGTTCCCTTCGGCAAGTTCCAGGTGTTGCGCCCCCTGGTTTCGGAAAAATTCAGCCAGATAGCGGCCTCCGGCGCCCTCTTCTTGGGCTTCGGCAATGGCGGCGGCCAGGCGGGCAAATTGCGCCATACGGGGCAGGCGCGGGGGACGGTAGCTCGGCAGCCGATCCAGCCCGGCAGCGACCAACGACAGCAGGCCCCCCAGGATTTCCGGCAGCGCGGCGGCAAAAACGGTTTCAAGTTCATCATCGGCCTGTCTGGTGTCGTCTTCGATTCTTTCAAGCTGAATCCGCAGCGTTCTTTCCAAAAAGTCGGGCCGATCCGATAGGCTGTTAATGCTGGTGAAGCAAAGTGTTAAGTCGGCAACCAACGTCAAAAGTTCCGCGTCACTATGCAGCTTGCGGCGTTGCGGGGCGGCGCCGGTAATAACCCCGCTCAAGGTGTCGGCTACGTCGGGCATCAAGCTTGACAAGTTGTCCAACGCCAAAAAAAAATTTCTTGCCAAGAGCAAATCCAGGTCTTCCGGTTTTCTCGGTATCATCGTCAGGGCCGGATTTCCGGGGTCAACCAGCCCCTTGAAAAACCGGGCAACGGTCGATTTCCCGGACCCTTGCGGGCCGGTAATGACCAGCGCGGGGCGGGCGATCCCAGGAACCAGACAGGCGGCCAAGGTAGCCAGAACGAAAGGCCGGGCCTCCTCCGCCACGTTGATAAACTCGAACAGGCGGCCCGCGTTGCCAGGCGTTATGGGGTCAGGGTGGGGCAGCTTGTGCGGCCAGGGACGGAACAGCCCGACAGGGGCGGCAACAATCCGCCACGATCCCCCGGCAATCCGGGCGGCGCGGCGGTTGCCAAGGTCCAGCAGAAGCGCCCCGTCAAGCCATGCGGCACGGTTCGCCATAATGGCGGGGGTTCCATCCCGGCGGGCGGCATAAGACAGCACGGCGACAGCGGCGGCCAGGGTGTCTTTCCCGGCGGTTTGGCCGGTGGCTCGGTAATACATGGCGGCGACGGTTTCGACCAACAGCGGATTTTTTGCATCCAGGGGGAAAATCTCGCCATCAATGGCGACGTAAGTTTGACCGGCGGGGTCATAGTAGAGCGGGGCATCTTCCAGCAAGGCCAATAGGCGCGGGCCTCCCCGGCCTTCAGTTTCGTCCCGTTGACGGCGACGGCGGGCCGGGCGGGTTTCGTCGATTTCTTCCGGGTCCGGTTCGATCAGCAGGGCGGGGGGCGCGTCAACCGGCCAGGGGT